>Ga0247760_1001250_pt1 | contig 24286 bp, 14 predicted proteins | sample UWRJL171409R4_FD_179936 | JGI IMG/M metagenome (GOLD analysis project Ga0247760, IMG submission 179936) | Plant litter microbial communities from Arlington Agricultural Research Station in Wisconsin, United States - UWRJ-L171-409R-4 | ecosystem: Environmental > Terrestrial > Plant litter >... | reverse complement strand
CACGCACTCGAAGCTGTAGTCTGCACCGCCGCCGGTCAGGTTGATCAAGTGAGGGACGAGCTCGGCGCCCACTTCCTTCGGATTGACGAAGTGGGTCATGCCGAATTCTTCGGCGATCGCGCGCCGTGCGGGGTTCACGTCGACTCCGATAATCTTGTTGGCTCCGACCAGGCGCGCGCCTTGAATCACGTTCAGCCCGATGCCGCCCAAGCCGAACACGACTACGTTCGAGCCTGGCTCTACCTTGGCGGTGTGGATCACCGCGCCGATGCCGGTCGTGACGCCGCAGCCGATGTAGCAAACCTTGTCGAACGGCGCATCCTCCCGGATCTTGGCCAAGGCGATCTCGGGCAGCACGGTGTAGTTGGCGAAGGTCGAGCAGCCCATGTAGTGATACAGGGCCTCGCCGCCGCGGCGAAAGCGGCTGGAGCCGTCCGGCATCAAGCCCTTGCCTTGCGTCGCGCGGATCGCCTGACACAGGTTGGTCTTCGGATTCAAACAGTACTCGCACTCGCGACACTCCGGCGTGTACAGCGGGATCACGTGATCGCCTTTCTTCAGGCCCTTCACGCCGGGGCCGATGTCGACCACCACGCCCGCGCCTTCGTGCCCCAGGATGCTCGGGAAAATGCCCTCCGAATCTTGCCCGGACAAGGTGTACGCATCGGTGTGGCAGACGCCCGTCGCGCGGATCTCGACCAACACCTCTCCGGCGCGCGGACCGTCGAGCTGCACGGTCTCGAGACTCAGTTTGGTTTGGGGGCCATTGGCTACTGCCGCGCGAACGTCCATCGATTGCCTCGCTTGCTAAATATTGGGGTCGCTACCGTGAAGGGGCCGAGCGTAGCACCGTGCGGGGCTCGAGTGAGGGGGCGATCGCGGTCCAGCATCGCACCTCGGATTGCGCTCCGTTCCTCGCCCTGGGAGGCTCGCGCAGCGCGTCGCGGACGCCGAAGACGACGCCCGCCCGTGATGAGCTCGGTGATCGTCAAAAACTAGCGACGAACCGCGAGCGCCCACGATTCACGCACGTGCAGCGGATGCTGGTGGGCGAGCTTCTCTACGACGTCGAAGCCGGCGTCGTTGAAGAATCGCTCTGCGGCGCCCCAGTCGGAGAATTTGTTTTGCTCGATGCGATGCGCGTCGATGAACGCTCGCGAGCGCCCGTAGCCAACCGTCGGCGCGGACCCTCCGGGGTTCTTCAGATAGACGTCCGCCGTCAACCACCGGCCGCCGCGCGCGGTCAGGGCCGCGTGCACGTTGGCCGCGAGCACTGCCTTCTCGCGTTGGTTCAGGTACACGAGCAAGCCCTCGTTCGCGATCGAAAGTGGCCCGTCGGGAATCGATGCCACCGTACTTCGAAAAACCTCGCTGTCGAGCGCGTCGAGCGCCTGAACGCGCAACGTTCCCGCGAGCGGCCCGGGGTGAAGCTGGGTGACGAGTTCGGCTTTGAGCGCGGCCAGCGCCGGCAGGTCCGTGTCCACGTAGTGGGTGGGGCCGGTGCGAGCCAGCTCCAAGCCACGGAAAGAGAGGCCAGAGCCAATTTCCAGCACGTTCGGACAGCCCGCCTGCTCGAGCAAGCGATCCAGACTTCGATAGCGATTTTCGAAATGCCGCAGCCGGCGGCGGGCATTCTCGGCGGTCATCGCGTGCGCCAGCTCGTCGGGCACCGAATCGTTCCAAAGCAGGGCCGCGGCTTGCTTGGCAAAGGCAATCGACGATCCGGATTTCATCAACAGCAGTGACAAGGCCGAGGGACTGATCGTCGAATAGTCGCGGGGCGTATCTTTCGGTCGCACAATCATCGATCGGCCGAGCTGAACCCTAGGGCGTGGCAGTGGCCGGGACACACACGCGGTCGACGCGGCACACCTGGCCCTCGCTACAGGCGGGGTTACACAGCGGGCGGCAGACGCCGGATTCGCACGTGTACCCCGGCGAGCAGATCGGGTTGCAGACGGCGACCGCGGGCGTCGCGGTTGCCGGTGCTGCCGCAGGCGGCGCGGGGGGAGCGAGCGACGGGGCGACGCTCGGCCCGCCTGCGAGACGATAGCTGAGCCCCTCGATCTTGAATTCGCGGTGGTAGCAGTCGTGCCCGGCGTAAGGTTCGGTCAGCTTGGTGATCTTGACGAAGTTGGCGCCGCGCTGAGCGGCCGACTCCTTCAACAACGCCGTCGCCCCCTCGAGCGTGCCGCGGTCGCCAGAAAAGCTGCAACCTTGCCCGTCAGTCACTGCGATCAGGCCGAGGGCCGTCGCGTCGTCTGGCGGATCGCGCTCCTCCACGCGCACCAGTTGCGCTCGTGGGCTGAGCGGGCGAACGGCAGCCACCCCATTGCAGGCGTTGAGCGCGAGCAGCGCTGCGCTACCGAGGACGGCGAAAAACTGACGAATGGTCACGACTTGCGGATGGAATACGCGTTCCGCACGTCCTGGCAACTGATTTGGCGGCTGCCAACACAATCAATCAGAAGCTGCCGCCGAAGTTCAGCGCATTGAAGACGCCTGAACTCGACCTCGAGCCCAGGCCGACGCTCAGCGTGCGCCCCCAAGCCAGCTGCTTTACGATGTCGACGCGGGCTCCGCTGGTGATGAACGCCGAGGCGCCTCCTCCGGGCGCGGGCAGCCCATAAAATCCGGCGCTCGAACAGTCGTCCCCGCGCAGCGGCGTGACGCTTGGCACGAGCGGCGCTGCCGTTGGTTGTGCTCGAGAGCTGGCCCGTGACACCTAGCGGTTTCCGCGCAAGTTGTTTAAATGTGGTCACTTGACCGCCGGAGCAAATAGGTCAATTTAAACAAGTGATGCATTTCGCGGGGTGTGTAATGCGTGCACCCGGCACAAGCATTCCTCGAGCTCAAGGGTCACCCTGAACGATCCGCGGAAGCAGCAACGGAGCTGCGCAAGCGCCTCCTCAAGTGGCGCAACTGATGTCGAAGAAGCCCAACCGAGCGACGGGTGATGACTCTCGGCACGTGAACCACGCCACAATCAGGCCGAAGCAGCCCCGCGCGAGGCACGCCTGGTCGCCGCTGCGGCGCCAGCGTGGTTGGCTAGTCGCGGCCGTCGCCTACTTTTTGGAGCCTGCCAATCGGAACCGAGAGCGGCGGTCGATGGCGCCGTCCAAACGGTTCACGGCTTCGTTCAGCCGCGCGACGAGTGCGGGTGTTTCACCGAACACGTATTTTGCGGTGGCGCCTTCCAGGCCGTTGATGAACGAGAACTGAGAAACGACCGAGCTGAGCGTGACCGTTTCCAAACCGACGGTGGTGCTGAACGGCCAGGCTTGCCCCTTCAGCAGATCCTCTAGGTGAAAGACCTTCGTGTTGTCGACGTAGAAATTGCCGGATTTGCCCCAAAACGTGAGGCTGGCGTTGTAGATGTCGGCGGTTGCGGTCGCGCTTCCGCTCAGTGCCCAAGCCTCGAACGAGCTGGAGTAGGTTTGCGTCACGGTGCCCAACGTTGGGGTTGACGGGTGCAGGATGGCGTCCGGCACGGTGAGCGGCTCGATATAGACCACTACTTTTTGGATCGACGCCAGAGCGAGTGATCCGTCCGGAAGATCGTTCGTCCAAACGGGCACGCTTTCGCCAGGTGCCATGCATGGCGAAGTGAGCTTCGAGTCGCTCAGCTTATAGGCAGCGCCGCTCGCAAACGCGTCGAACTTGATGATCGATACGCCAGCCGCGGTTTGAAAGTCAGCGCTTATCTGTATCAGGCACTGCGTCTGGTTCGTGCCATTGTGAAGCTCGGCGTACCACTCCGCATAGAACAGGCTGGAGCTGGCGTCCTGCGTGAGGCGCGAGCTAGTCAGCGTGAAGCCCGCCGCCGATGCAGAGTCGAGCTCGAGCTTGATGCCTGCGGGCTGGGAGACGAACCCGAGTGGTGGCTGCCCGCCGCTGCCTCCGCTTGCTCCTCCGCTTGTTCCGCCGCTGCCTCCGGCACGGCCGCCGCTGCCTCCGCTTCCGCCAGACGCGCCCGGCCCGTCATCCGCGCCCGCGGCACCGGCACTCGAATCGGGTGCGCCGCCGTTGTCGCCTTGGTCCGAGCCTGCTTCACCCGCGCTCGGCGTGCCAGCCAAACCGCCTGTACCGCCCTTGCTTCCGGACGCGCCGCTCGAATCATCCGAGCCGCAGCCCACCGTGAGCAACACCGCAGCAAGTGCTGCCGTAACCATCGTGCCGTGAATCTTCATCTGATTTGTTCTCCAAGCATCCCCGTCCGCCCACTGTCCGTGTAGCCGTTGCCACCCGACAAGAACAGATCAATCCACCGAGCGTGACGATTAACGATCGCCGCAGCGACAGCGCCACGCGAACTACCCACGAGGGTGATGGACTGGCGAGCTTCGCTTGTCTGGCATTGACCTCCTTTCGAGCGTGGCTGGACGCGTCGGACGCGCGTTTCGGGACGGTGGCGACCGTGCGTCGAGCGCGCACAGATGGCAGTCGAAGCGAGCCAGCACTGGGGAGAAGCCGTTGCACTGCCTGCGACTCGGTCTTGCGGTGCGGGTTCAGCGAGCGTCATCGGCTGCAAACCGCCCGCACTGGCTTCGGCTCGGTGTGCCCCCGCGATCACCTCTTGCACACCGTCCTGTCGCAGCCTGGTCACGCCAGTGCGCGAAGCGCGCGTGCTAAATACCGTCGATCGGTGCGCGGGTGACTTGGCGACGCTCTTGGACTAGGTCGCTCTGGGCATGCCCGGAGATTCGTAGCGTGAAGCGGCCGGATTGGTTTCTGCTCGGGATGGGCTTGGCAGTAGCGCTGGCCTGGCTCGCGCCGGGGCCCGGCGCCAAGGGCGGCAGTTTGCATCCCGAGCTCTTGAACAAGCTCGGCGTGTCGCTGATTTTCTTTCTGCACGGGCTCACTTTGTCGTTCGCGGCGCTGCGCGCGGGCGCGCAAAATTGGCGGCTTCACCTGCTAGTCCAGGCGTGCACGTTCGTGCTCTGCCCGCTCTTGGGCGTGCTGCTCTTGGCAAGCGTCGGCCGTCAGCTGTCGGTCGAGCTGCGCACCGGACTATTTTTCCTGTGCGCTTTGCCGTCCACGGTATCCTCGTCGGTTGCGCTCACCGCGACGGCCAAAGGCAATGTTCCGGCGGCGGTGTTCAACGCTACGCTCTCGAGCCTGCTTGGCGTACTTTTGACGCCACTTTGGCTCAGCGTCGTGCTCGGAGCCGCGGGGCGCGCGTTGCCGATTGCCAGCGTGATCTTGGATCTCTGCCAGTGGCTGGTGCTGCCGCTGTTGATCGGCCAGCTCCTGCGCCCGCTGTTCGGCGCGTTCGCGACTCGGCACCGAGCGCGCTTGAGCGTGCTGGATCGCCTCACCATCCTGCTGCTCGTCTACACCTCGTTCTGCGACTCCGTACAAGACGGCGTATGGCACGCGGGCGGCAGCGCGCTGCTCGTCTCTGCTCTCGCCTCGATCGCCATCTTGGCCGTCGTAATGCTGAGCGTCTGGCACACCAGCCGTGCCCTGGGCTTCGCCCCCGCCGATCGCATCGTGGCTCTGTTCTGTGGCTCCAAAAAGACGCTCGCCTCCGGTGTGCCCATGGCCCGCCTGATCTTCGGCGCGGACCCCGGCCTGGCCATCATTCTTCTACCGATCATGATCTACCACCCGCTCCAACTCATCGTCGGTGGCTGGCTAGCTGGACGCTTCGCGCGCACCACTTCCGCGCAGGCTGTCGCCGATCGCGCTTGAACAAACGGAGCACTGAAGTTCGTCGGGGCTCCCGCGCCCTGCGGACGAGCCGACGACGCGCGGGAATTCAGCGACTCATTGCTCGACTTCACCAGGCGAAGCTGCCGTGTGCCAAGCCGAAGTCGCGTCGTGTTGCGTTCAGGTCAAGTCGCAGCGCGACGCCGAAGGCTGCGCCGCTGCGCGACGTAGCGCGTGACCATTAAAACCTGCTCGGCAAATGCCTGAAATTGGCTGTCGTCCGGTAGGGGTATTTTGCCTACAGTCTCGGCCTTTACAGATCCTGACAAGCAGGAAAGAATAGCCAGCTTGGACTTCAAACGAGGCCGAGTTACCGCGAAAAACCTGGTTGGATCCGCGTGGCAGGCGCCCCACGCCGCTCGCGAGCTAGAGCTCAAAAGTCCTTGGACCGGGCAGGTGATTGGCAGTGTCGGGATGTCGGGGCCCGCGGACGTCGAGGCGATCGTCTCGGCGGCGCGTGAGCCGGCGGCGCGTTGGGCGAAGACTCCGCTCAAGGAGCGCGTGCGGCCGCTCGGGCGTTTTCACGAGCTCGTGACGCAAGCCTTGGACGAGCTGTCCGAAACGGTCGCGCTCGAGTCGGGCAAGACCGAGGCGGAGGCGCGGGCCGGGCTTCTGCGCGGGCTCGAGGTGGTGGAGTTCGCGCAGAGCTTGCCGAACTTGGATCGCGGCGGCGCGCTCGAGGTGTCGCGCGGGGTCACCTGCGAATACCGGCGCGAACCGCTGGGCATCGTGGCAGGGATCGCGCCGTTCAACTTCCCGGCCATGGTGCCGATGTGGATGTTCCCGATCGCGATCACGCTCGGCAACGCCTTCATCCTGAAACCATCCGAGAAAGTGCCGCTCACGGCCTGTCGTTTGGCTGAGTTGATGCTCGAGGCAGGCTACGCGCCAGGCCTATTTTCCGTGCTTCAGGGCGGCCGCGAAGCGGTGGAGGCGCTGATCGATCATCCGCAAGTGCGTGCGGTCGGCTTCGTCGGTTCTACGGCGGCGGCGCGCGCGGTGCATGCGCGCGCGACGGGCTTGGGCAAGCGCGCGTTGTGCCTGGGCGGCGCCAAGAATCACCTGATCGTCGCGCCGGACGCCAACGAAGCGCTCACGGTCAAGTCGATCGTCGATTCATTCACCGGCTGCGCCGGGCAACGCTGCATGGCCGGCAGCGTGATGGTGGTCGTGGGTGAGGCCGAACGCTTCGTGAGCAAAGTGGTGGCGCTGGCCAGCCGGATCGAGCTTGGCAAGGAGATGGGCGCGCTGATCGACGGCGCGGCCTACGCGCGCTTGAGCGCGGGCCTAGCGGAAGCCGCCCGCGAGGGCGCGCAGATCTTGCTCGACGGCCGCGCGCAAGCCGCGCCTGCCGGTTTGGAAGCGGGTCATTGGCTTGGTCCGAGCGTGATCGATCAGGTGACGCCCGCCATGCAAAGCGCCAAAGTCGAGCTGTTTGGCCCGATTTTATCGGTCATCCGCGTGAACACCTTGGACGAAGCGCTGCAGCTCGAAGAGCTCAGCCCGTACGGCAACGCGACCAGCATCTTCACCCAAAGCGGCGCCGTCGCCAGCTACGTCGCGGAGCGCGCTACGAGCGGCATGGTCGGCGTCAACATCGGCGTGCCCGTGCCGCGCGAGCCGTTCTCGTTCGGTGGCACGAAGGACTCCAAGTTCGGTCAGGGTGACATGACCGGACCCGCGGGAGTCGAGCTCTGGAGCAACTTGAAAAAGATCACCACCAAGTGGGCGCTGTCCGAAGACGCCACCTGGATGTCATGACGAGGCCGAAGCGATGACTCAGAAGACGGCGCACAAGCGCCCCAAGGCGATTCAGCTCACTTCACACCCAGGTGGGCCAGGGCCGAAGCCGGTGCCGGTGGTCTGGGGTGCACAAGATCCGATGCTGCGCGGGCCATTGATCGGCACCGTGACCAACACCTCGCAGCGCAACGTGATCGGCACGCACGCGGGTAGCTACTCCGTATACCGCGCGGTGGCGGTGGCCGCGGGCGCGCTCGATCCGCTGCGCAAACCGGACCTGACCAACACCTCGCCCACGCACGTGATCGGGCCGTATCCGAGCTGGTTCGACCCGACCAAGATCGTCTCGCTGGACCCGTTCGGGGCGCTCGTGAGCGAGGTGTTCAAGCCCTACTTCGAACAAGGCTACGACATTCGGCCGACGATCGCCGTCACCCGCGCGCACATTCAACTGCCGGAGCTGGAAGAGGCAATCGCAGCCGGCCGGCTCAAGGTCGATGGCCACGTGCTCAAGCCGCGCGGCTCGGTGGTGGTGGTGAAGGCCGCGCTGGAGCCGGTTTGGTATCTGCCGGGCGTGGCCGCGCGCTTCGGCTGCGACGAGGCCGATCTGCGTCGCACGTTGTTCGAGCACACCGCGGGCATGTTCCCGGAGCTCGTCACCCGTTCGGATTTGGAGGTGTTCATGCCGCCGATCGGCGGCGCCACCGTGTACATGTTCGGAGACGTGTCGGGCATCTCCGATCCGCACAAGCCGCTCGCGGTGCGCGTGCACGACGAGTGCAACGGCTCGGACGTGTTCGGCTCGGATATCTGCACCTGCCGGCCGTACCTGACGCATGGCATCGAAGAGTGCGTGCGCACGGCGCAAGCGGGCGGCACGGGCGTCATCGTGTACAACCGAAAAGAAGGCCGCGCGCTCGGCGAAGTGACCAAATTCTTGGTCTACAACGCGCGCAAGCGCCAGACTGGCGGCGATCGCGCCGATCAATACTTCGCGCGTACCGAGTGCGTTGCGGGCGTGCAAGACATGCGCTTTCAAGAGCTGATGCCGGACGTGCTGCACTGGCTCGGCATCACCAAGATCGATCGCTTCGTCTCGATGAGCAACATGAAGCATGACGCGGTGGTGCGCGCGGGCATTCAGATCTTGGAGCGCGTGGCGATCCCGGATGAGTTGATCCCGGAGGACGCTCGGGTCGAGATGGACGCCAAAATGGCGGCCGGCTACTTCACCGAGGGTGCCGTGCCGGACGGCAACGAGCTCGCGAAACCCAAAGGGCGCGGCTACGAAGGGGGTTGACCGTGAGCGCAAGCCCGACCGAGCAGGCAGAATACGAGTACCTGCAGACCCCGCGCGCGATTCGTGAACGCTGCGAGCGGGTGTTCGACGCCGCGCGCAGAGGCGAGCTCGAGCATTGGCGGCTCGACGAAGCCAAATTGCCCGCGGTGGCCGCGCGCGTGGCCGCGCTCACGCAGCAAAATTATCCGGACCTGACGCGCATCCCGTATCACGGACGCTACCGCCATTTCGACGTCGGCGGGGTGCCGCGCCTGGCGCAATTCGACGCGAAAATAGCGCATTTCTCGCGTGAAGAGCAGCTCGCGGCGCGCTTCGAGCTGGTCATTAGCAGCGTGCTCTTGGACGCGGGCGCAGGTCCCGCTTGGCAGTATCGCGCGGCCGACGGCGGCGTCTACACGCGCTCCGAAGGCCTGGCCGTGGCGAGCTACGAGTTGTTCCTGGCTGGCACTCTGGGCGGCAGCGCTGCTGCGCCGCGGGCCGACGCGCTCGGGCTCACGGCGCTCACCGAAAGCGCGCTCGGCGCTGCTTTTCAAGTCAGTGACGACAACCCGCTCACGGGTCTGGCAGGGCGCGCCGCGCTGCTCCGCCGCCTGGGCGACGTCGTGGCGCTCGCGCCCGCCTACTTCGGCAGTGCCGAGTCCGCGCGGCTCGGTAACTTGGGCGTCTGGCTGCTGCACTCGGCGCGCGCGGGGCGACTCGAGGCCAGCGCGATTTTAGCTGCGGTGCTGCGCGAGCTCGGACCTATTTGGCGCGGTCGACCGCACCTCGCGGGTCAGAGCTTGGGCGATGTCTGGCGCCATTCGCGGCTCGGCTTCGTGCCCTTTCACAAACTCTCGCAGTGGCTCAGCTACTCGCTGTTCGAGCCGCTGGAAGCCGCGGGGCTTCGCATCGAAGGCGCCGACGCGCTCACCGGCTTGGCCGAATACCGCAACGGCGGCCTATTTTTCGACGCGGGCGTGCTCGAGTTGCGTTATCCGGGCGCGATCGAGCGCGTGCACGCGGTGGGCTCCGACCTGGTGATCGAGTGGCGCGCGCTGACCTTGGCCTTGCTCGATCGCACGGCGGAACTCGTGCGTCGCGCGCTGGGCGTCAGCGCGGAACAATTGCCGCTGGCCCGCGTGCTCGAAGGCGGCACTTGGCGCGCCGGCCGCGCGATCGCCCTCGAGCAACGCTCGGATGGCCGCCCGCCCCTCTTGATTGACAGCGACGGTACGGTCTTCTGATTTTCTGAAGTGAGCCCCATGAATAGCAACGTTACGGTCATCGATCACCCGCTCGTGCAACACAAGCTCAGCCTGCTTCGGCAAAAGGACCGCAGCACGAGCGGCTTTCGCACCTTGCTGGCCGAAATCAGCATGCTGCTCGTGTACGAGGTGACGCGTGATTTGAAGCTCACCTACACGACCATCGAAACGCCGCTCGCCACCATGCAAGCGCCGAGCATCGACGGCAAGAAGGTGGTGCTGCTCAACATCTTGCGCGCCGGCACGGGCATGGTCGAAGGCATGCTGCGAATACTGCCCTCTGCGCGCGTCGGTAACATCGGTCTGTATCGCGACCCGGAGACTTTGGGCGCGGTCGAATACTATTTCAAGCTTCCGAGCGACATGATCGATCGCGACGTGATCGTGGTCGATCCGATGCTCGCCACCGGCAACAGCGCGGTCGCGGCGGTCGATCGGGTGAAGACCGCCAATCCCCGCTCGATCAAATTCGTATGCCTGCTGGCCGCGCCCGAAGGCCTGAGCAATTTCCAAGAGGCGCACCCGGACGTGCCGGTGTGGACGGCCTCGATCGATAGCCACCTGAACGAACACGGCTACATCATTCCCGGCCTAGGCGACGCGGGCGACCGGCTATTTGGTACCAAATGAGAGGTCAGCGCACGCTCACCACTCGAGGAGTAGTTCGGCGCTGAACTCACTCTGGCTGGCGATGCGCACTGGACCTTTGACCCCCGCGTGCATCAGGGTGCCCTCGAACACCCCCACGTGGTGGCTGTTCAAGAAATATTGGACGTTGTCCACGCTGACCACGCACGCCTGCGCCGCTTTGTGAGTGACGGCGCAGCGGCTCCCGCGGATATTGACCGAGTAAGTGTTGGCGACGGCTTCGATCACGGCGTGCACGCCGATCGCAGAGCCCAGCGTGACTTTGCCCAGCACTGACTTGGCGAGCACGGCGGGGCCGGCAGCGCCGATCGCGCGTAAGCCCTGCCGCAGTGAAAGGGTCGGGTAAATCAGGCCCGCCGCGGAGACCAACAGCGGCGCAAACTCAGCCACTGGGTAGAAGCCGAAGGGCAGATAGCGCTCGCGCGTGGGGGGCAAGGTAACGCTGCGGCGCTTCGCGGCTGCCAAAAGCCCCAAAAAGAACATGCCCGCGATCGCCGAATCGGCGGAAATGAGCGATAGCGCTCGCGGCACGTCGAGCTCCGCTTTCCACGGAGGGTCTTTGAAGCGGGCCAAGTCCGGGCCGATGTCGTGCGGAGATCCCATCTGGCGCGGTCTTGCAAAGCTAGCATACCCCTCCCGCCACCCTCCGCGATGGAGGATCCAGGAGCGCGCGACCTCGGCCCACGCATGCCAAGGTGCTGACGGTCGGGCTCGGCATCGCGCGTCGCCGCGCCGCCACGCCGGATCTTTGCGGCCCTGAAGGATTCGAATCTTGAGCAAAGGCGCCAATCTGAGTCGTGCGTGCTGACCGTGATTCGAGTCTGTGGCAATGTGAGGAGATGGCCCGGAGTCCATCGTGGCGTTCCTTGGTGGCGTGGCTCGTTGGCGGGCTACTGGTGTGGAGCTGTGCGTCCACACCGGGGCCCGGACCAGGCGACGGTACTGGTGGGCGTACTTCGGCCGGCAACGGCGGCGCTCCCGCGGGCATGGGTGGCAGCTCGAGCGAGCTTGGCGGGGCTGGCACCGCGAGCACTCAGGCTGGTGGCGGGCAGGGTGGCACAGCCGGGCTGAGCGGTGGCGGGGGCGGGGGCACTTCAGGAGCGGCCGCGAGCGAGATGGGCGGTGCTCCCGAGGGCGGGCTCGGAAATGAGGGTGGCGCCAGCGGCGCGGCCGGCGCCGACGGAGCCGAGGGCGGCGCTGGAGGCAGCGACGACTCGCTCGTCTTCGATGGCCGCTGCGGCCAGGGCTGGGCTGCGCCCGCCTCTGCTGCGCTTCCAAATCTGCATGGGAGTGTCACTCCCGAGGTGGACAGCGCTGGGAACTGGAGCTTCACGTTCGGGCGCTATCGCTTCGTGGTCGCTGCTGCGCGTGGAGCGCGCGTGACCGAGTTTTCCATCGACGGCGCGAACTTGATCGATCAGAGTAATGGCTCTACGTTCTGGCCGAGCCCGCAGCAAGCGTACACTTGGCCGCCACCGGCAGAGCTCGACTCGGCTGCCTACGTGGCGAAGGCGGAAGGGGCGACCTTGAGCCTGACCAGCAAGGTGTCGAAAACTCTTGATCTGAGCGTGCAGAAGCGCTTCTGGGTGAATGCTTCGAGTGGCGTGGTCAGCATCGAGTATCAGCTGATCAACGAGAGCAAGCTGAGCGCTTCCTGGGCACCGTGGGAGGTGACTCGCGTGCGCGCTGGCGGTTACACCTTCGCGCCACGAGGTCCGGGGAACCGAACCATCACTCAAGATTCTTTTCAGTACCCGCTGCCGCTGACGTTGCTGCCGGCCGCGCCGGCCGCAGGCGGCATCGAGTGGCTGAATTATCCCAGCCTCAACCTGACTCAAGCCAACTACATCAACGAGTTCGACGGCGCCGAGGGCTGGCTCGCGCACGCCAACCGGTTCGGAAAAAACCTGCTTCCGGTGCTGTTCGTGAAGAGCTTCATCGACGCAGCGGACGAGAGCCTGCCTACGAACCAGGCAGAAATCCAACTTTGGACGAGTGGCACTGCGAACCCGAAGCTGATCGAGGTGGAGGAGCAAGGCGCGCTGCAAGAGCTTTCGCCCGGCGCGTCGCTCAGCTGGACCGTGCATTGGTCAGCGTGTGAGCTGCCGAGTAGCTCAGTGCTGGCTGCAGGTAACGCCACGCTCGCGACGCTCGCCCGCGCACACGCGATTAAACCCTGAGTACGCGCCCGAGGTTGCGCCGCGCCCGGCGTGAGCGTTTGCCAGCCGTCTCCTGGAAGGTTCGAGAAGGCAACCAGGGTAAGCTCGTCTGCTGGCAGCCCGCACGGGCCACCGCGCTCGAGGCCCGACCAGGTCCGCTTCGCGCCAGCGTTCGGCGCCGGATCCCGCTGCGCTGCCGCTCCTTTTTCGATCAATCCCCGGCCCGCGTGCCAATCGAGGCTGTCGTCCGGGGCGGGCTCGGCTAGGCTCGGAGACCCGCAAAAGTGGAGACCAAAGCTTGAGACTCAGCAAAGCCATAATTCCGATGGGGCGCCCGCTGCACGGAGATCTTCCGCTTCAACACGTCACGACCGGAGATGGCGGTACGAGCCGAGTCGCCGCGCTGCAAATCGAGGAGCTGCTGCAGGCTGGCATCGCTCAGGTAGCGCTGATCATCCCGCCCCAGAATCAGCGCGTATTCCAAGAGCTCTCGGCGCAGTTTGGCGCGACCTTGGTCGCCATCGAGCAACCCGAACCTCGCGGCTTCGGCGATGCGATTCTGCGCGCCGAAGCTTGGATCGCCGGTGAGCCGTTCATCGTGCAAGTCTGCGATCACGTCTTCATCACGCACGCCACGGCCTCGTGTACGCATCAGCTGGTCGAAGTCGCCGAGCGCGAGCAATGTGCCGTGTCCGCCGTGCAGGTCAACGCAGAGAGCCAGCTGCCGTATTTCGGCGTGATCGGCGGCTCGCGCGTCAAAGCCGCGACGCGCCTGTACAGCATCGAAACGGTGATCGAGAAGCCGACGCCGACGGTCGCCGAAGAGCGCTGCATCATCGCCGGGCTCCGCCAAGGCACCTACCTCGCGCTGTTCGGTACGCACGCGCTCACCCCACAGGTGTTCGACGTACTGCGCGAGCAGGAACGCCGCCTCACGGCGGGCGAGAAGCTCGGGCTGACTGAGGCGCTGGCGCTGCTCGCTGCCCGAGAAAAGTACCTCGCGCTCGAGGTGGACGGCCAGCGCATCGACCTCGAGAGCCCGTTCGGGCTCTTACGCGCTCAGCTCGCGCTCGCGCTGTACGGCTCTCGGCGTGAAGAGGTGCTCCGGTTATTGTTGGAAGAAGTGGCGCGTACCCCGGAAAAGCGAGGGGCACATTGAACCAGCGGCTGATCGCGGCGATCACCGATCCTGCTCAAGAGGCACGCATCGGCGTGTTGGAAGAGTTTGCTGCGTCGGCGAGCTTCGCGGAGCTGTGCGCCGCAGCGCGCTCGCTCGATGTCTTCGCGCGTGATACCCAAAATAACCTCTACCATCGCGTGCGCGCGATCTTTCAGACCTACGCGCTCTACCGCTACCTGATCCCTGCTCGCCCGGAGCTGCCGCGCGCCGGGCGTATCCCGCACGAAGGTCAGGAGCTGCTGCTCGATCGCCACTACGCGGCGGCGACCGACGCGTTCCTGGCCCACGCGGAGCTCAATGGTCTGTCGGACCCGCTGGCGAGCGCGCTGGCCGCCGCCTACCACGGGCTCGGTTTTCACATCCTGGCCGAGCAAGTGCAGCGTTCGGTGCGTTTGCAGCGTGGCAACCGCTGGATGTTTCGCACCGGCCACGCGCTCGATCATCCGTTGCGCGTTCGCGAAAAGCTCAAGCTGCCGGACGCCGACGGTGTTTACCCCGTGCTCGTCGAACGCACCCCGGTGCGCATGGATCTGACCCACAGCGGCTGGAGCGATATCTTCTTCTTGGGTATGGATTACCCCGAGGGAGCGCGGGTGATCAACGTCTCCGTCGATCTCGCCGTGTACGAGCGCGACGAGCAGACCGCGCCGCCCATCACCTGCTTTCTGCGCGTCATCGACGAGCCGGTGCTGCGGCTGGTGAGCATCGATTTGGATGCTGTCCTGGATCTGCGCGACACCTCCGAAGTCTTCAATTACGCGAGTGACTACCTCGGGCTACTCAAGGCCGCGGTGATCGCTTCGGGTCTCGTGCCCGCCGCGCTGGAAGGCTCGGGTCAACCGCTCTCGTTGGTGCTCCAGCAGCTCGTGGGGCCAAATCGTGGCATCGAGCTCGCGAGTCAGGTGAACGATATTCCGAAGGGGAGCCGGCTGGCCGTGTCGACCAACCTGCTCGGAGGGCTGATCGCGGTCTGCATGCGGGCCACCGGTCAGATCGAATCACTCACTGGCGCCCTGACCGAGTCGGAGCGCCGCATGGTCGCGAGTCGTGCCATCCTCGGTGAGTGGCTGGGCGGTTCCGGCGGCGGCTGGCAAGACAGCGGCGGAGTCTGGCCCGGCATCAAGCTGATCGAAGGCGTGCGCGCGGTGGAGGGCGACGTCGAGTTCGGATCGAGCACTGGGCGGCTCTTGCCGCGTCACACCTTGCTGGGCGATGACCGCATCTCCGAAGCGGCCCGAAAGAAGCTCGAGGCGTCGCTGGTCGTGGTGCACGGCGGCATGGCCGCCAATGTCGGCCCGATCTTGGAGATGGTGACCGAGCGCTTCCTGCTCGGGACGGCGCGCGACTGGCACGCACGGCAAGAGCTCTTGCGCGCCTTCGACAGCGTCGTCGAAGCGTTGGCCGCGGGGGACGTGCGCGAGCTCGGACGGCTCACGACGCGCATCTTCGAGGGGCCGCTCGCCACCATCATTCCCTGGGTCTCCAATTTCTATACGGAGTCCTTGATCGCCGATGCGCGCAGCGCGTTCGGCCAAGATTTTTGGGGATTTTGGATGCTCGGCGGCATGTCCGGCGGCGGCATGGGCTTTGTTTTCGATCCCAAGGTCAAGGCCCGAGCCGAGCGAGAGATGCTCGAGATCATGCGCCGGCGCAAGAACGAGCTGGCGTCGAGCTTGCCATTTGCAATGGATCCGGTCGTGTACCGCTTCGCCATCAACTCGTGCGGCACCAGCGCTGAGCTATTGACCGGCGCCAGCGCGCTGCTCTCGGCGGACTACTACCTGTGCATGTTGCCGCGCTGGTTGCAGGAGGGGTCACGCTCCTTCTCCGAAGGCAGGCGCCGGGAGCTCGATGGGTTCTCCTTGCTGCACCTACGCGGCGCGCGGGCCGAGCGCATCGGTCCGCTCTTGCTCGGGCGGCTGCTGCCCGCCGCGCGCGCTTCCGACGCCGAAGATTCACTGCCGGCGCTGCTCGAACGACACGGCTTCGATGCCGAGCAGCACGAGCGCATCCGCGCCGATTTGCGCGCTGATCGCATCGGGCTCGCAAAAAATCGGCTGCCCGCAGATACGCCGATCGAGGACGTGCGCCCCGCTGACGTCGTGCAGCGTCAGGCGCTCGGCGCAGGCGATGAGCGCGCGGGCCGCGCAGCGCTCGAACGTGGCCAGGTGTTCGTGATCACGCTCGCGGCGGGCGCCGGCTCGCGCTGGACTCACGGCGCCGGCACGGTCAAGGCCATCTACCCGTTCGCCAAGCTCCTCGACCGCTTTCGCACGTTCTTGGAAGTTCACCTGGCGAAGACGCGCCGCTGCGGCCGAGAGTTCGGCAGCACGCCGCCGCATGTGATCACCACCAGCCACCTCACCCACGCCCCGATCGCGAGTTTGCTGGAGCGTGAGCGGAGCTACGGTCTAGGCGACGCCGTATTGCTCTCCGAGGGTCGCTCGATCGGCCTCCGATTGGTGCCAACGGCGCACGATCTGCGCTTCGCCTGGGCGGAGCTGCGCGAACAGAAGCTCGAGGAGCGCAAGCAAAAGGTCAAGGACGACGGCCGCGCTGCCTTGATCGACTGGGCGGTTCGTGCGGGGGAAGCCAGCGACTATCGCGACAACATCGCCTCGCAGTGCGTGCACCCGGTCGGTCATTGGTACGAAGTCGCGAACCTGCTCCTGAACGGCACTCTGGCTCGCCTGCTCGAGGCCCGCCCGGAGCTCGAGTACGCGATGCTGCACAACATCGACACGCTGGGTGCGGATCTGGATCCGAGTTGGCTCGGCCGTCACATCCAGAGCGGCGCGTGCCTGAGCATCGAAGTCATGGAGCGCCGGCTGGAAGATCGCGGCGGAGGGCTCGCCCGCGTCGGCGGCCGCCCGCGCTTAGTCGAAGGCTTGGCGCTGCCGCGCGAAGAAGACGAGGCCAAGCTCACCTATTACAACTCGCTCACGACCTTCATCAGCATCGATCCGTTGCTCGGCCATTTCGGGCTCACCCGCGCCGATCTTCGCAATCAACGCGCCGTCCGCCGCGGCGTACGTGCGCTCGCGCAGCGCCTGCCGACTTACATCACGCTGAAAGAGGTCAAGCGTCGCTGGGGCAACGCACAGGAAGACGTCTTTCCCGTCACCCAGTTCGAGAAGTTGTGGGGTGACATGAGCACGCTCCCCGACGTTTCCGTGCAGTTCTTCTGCGTGCCGCGCCCGCGCGGCCAACAGCTGAAAGACGTGGCGCAACTCGACGGCTGGCTGCGCGATGGCTCAAAGGATTACGTCGAGTCGTTGTGTGATTTCGGCTGAGCCCCGACGTCGATACGCGCATCAGTTCAGCGTCAGCAAGAGCGAGTAATCCCCGATCGAGTCGTAACCGCTCGAAGTGTCGTAGACCACGGTCGTATAAGAGCCGGCGACCGTCGCCGTGAAGGTCGCGGTGGCGAGAGTTGCGCCAGATGCGTTGGCCACGATCGTGCCGGTCGGCCCGTACACGACGACGTAGGGGACCAACGCGCCGCTGTTTACGTCCGTGGCGGCGACCTTCACCTTGTCTCCAACCGCCGCGCTGAAGGTGTAGGAGTCGAGATCGCCGAGATCGATGCTTCCCGCGACTGGCGTGCCTGCGGTCAGCACGCCCCCCTCGTTCGAGCCGGGTGCGCGCGTGAAGTAGAGCTTGTAGTTGCCGGTGGCGTTGTAGCCGCTCGAAGTATCGAACACGATCGCGGTGTATTTGCCCGCGGTCGAAGCCGTAAACGACGTCGCGGCGACACTGGCGCCGCTGGCGGTCACGACCGCCGCGCCGGTTGGGCCATACACGACGATGTAAGGGTTGAGCGCGGTTTGACCCACGTCCGCCACGCGCAGCTGGACCCCAGCGCCAGCCGCCAGGTCGAATGTATAGGAGTCGAGATCGCCGAGGTCGATCGTGCCGTCGATCGGGGTCGTCGGATCGAGCGCGCCTCCCTCGTTCGAGCCTGGAGCCTGCGTGAAATAGATCTTGTAGGCGCCGGTCGCGTTGTAGCCGCTGGAGGCGTCGAACACGACGGCCGCGTACGTGCCCGAGACCGACGGAGAAAACGACGTGGCTGCGACATCGGCCCCTTGCGCGTTCACGACGACACCACCGTTTGGATCGTAGACCGTGATGTAGGGGTACAGTGATGTCTTCCCCACGTCCACCACACGCAGATGCACTCCAGCGCCCGCCGTTACGTCGAAGGTGTAGTCGTCGAGGTCGCCGAGTTCGATCGTACCGTCGATCGGAGTGTTCGGGTTGAGCGCTCCCCCCTCACTCGTCCCCGTGGCTTCAGTGAAATAGAGTTTGTACGCCCCGGTCGCATCGTAGCCGCTGGAGGAATCGAACACGATGGCTGTGTACGTGCCCGAGACCGACGGAGAAAATGAGGTGGCGGCGACGTCGGCCCCTTGCGCGGTTACGACCACGCCACCGCTTGGATTGTACACCACGATGTACGGGTAGAGGGCCGTCTGACCGACGTCCGTCATGCGCAGTTGAACGCCAACGCCGGATGTTGCCTGAAACGTATAGGAGTCGAGGTCCCCGAGATCGATCGTTCCAGAGATCGGAGTCGTTGAACCGAGGGCGCCGCCCTCATTTGAGCCAGGCGCTTCGGTGAGGTAAATCTTATAGGCGCCGGTCTCGTTGTATCCGCTCGAATTGTCGAACACGACGGCCGTGTACGTGCCCGCGACTGGTGCGCTGAACGAGGTGGCAGCGACGTTGGCGCCTTGCGCGTTTACCACCACCGCGCCATTCGGATCGTAGACTCTGAGATAAGGGTAGAACGCGGTCTGAGCGACGTCCGCGACGCGCAGGTGTACCCCGGCGCCTGACTTCAGAGTGAAGCTGTAGGCGTCGATGTCGCCGAGATCGATCGTCCCGTCGACGGGAGCGTTCCGGTCGAGGGCGCCTCCGTCGCTCGAGCCCGGGGCCTGTGTGAAGTAGATCTTGTAGGCGCCGGTCGCGTTGTAGCCGCTCGATGCGTCGAACACGACCGCGGTGTAGGTCCCCGAAACGGAAGGGGCGAGGCTGATCCCGGCGACATCGGCGCCTTGCGCATTCGCGAGAATGGCTCCGTTGGGATCGTAGACCCTGAGGTAGGGATAGAATGACGTCTTACCGACGTCAGCGACGCGCAGGAGCACCCCTGCGCCGGACGTGACCTCGAAAGTGTACGAGTCGATATCGCCGACGTCGATCGTTCCGTCGAGCGGCGCGGTCGGATTCAGGGCTCCGCCCTCGTTCGAGCCCGGGGCTTGCGTAAAGTAGATCTTGTAGGTGCCCGTCGCGTCGTAGCCGCTCGAAGCGTCGAATACGACCGCGGTGTAGGTGCCGGAGATGGCGGCGGCGAAGTCGTACGCGGCGACGTCGGCGCTCGCAGCGTTGCCGACGACCGCGCCGTTCGGATCATAGATCCGCAAGTACGGGTGAAATGAAGTTTGCCCCACGTCAGCGACGCGCAGCTGCACCCCCGCGCCAGCTTTGACGTCGAAAGTGTACGAATCGATGTCGCCGACGTCGATCGTCCCATCCACGGGCGCCGTCACGTTGAGCGCGCCTCCCTCGTTCGAGCCCGGGGCCCGCGTGAAATAGATCTTGTACGTCCCCGTCGAAGCGTAGCCGCTCGACGCGTCGAATATGACCGCGGTGTAGGTCCCGGTCATCGTGGGGGCGAAATCGTACGCAGCGACGTCGGCGGCTGCGACGTTCCCTACGACTGCGCCGTTCGGATCGTAGATCCTGAGGTAGGGATGAAACGCGGTCTGAGCGATGTCCGCGACGCGCAGCTGCACTCCCGCGCCAGCTTTGACGTCGAAGGTGTACGAATCGATATCGCCCAGATCGAGCGCGCCGTCGATGGGAGCAGTCGGGTTGAGCACGCCTCCCTCGTTCGAGCCTGGAGCGCGCGTGAAGTAAATCTTATACGTCCCCGTCGAAGCGTAGCCGCTCGACGCGTCGAAGACGACCGCCGTATAGGTTCCGGTCGTGGTCGCAGCGAAATCGTACGCCGCGACATCGGCGCCGGCCGCGTTCCCGACCACTCCGCCGTTCGGATCATAGACGGTGATGTAAGCGTGGAACGAAGTCTTTCCCACGTCTGCTACGCGCAGCTGAAATCCCTGACCGGCAATGGCGTCGAACGTATACGAGTCGAGATCTCCCAGATCGATCGTCCCGTCGATGGGGTTCTTCGGGTCGAGCGGGCCGCCTTCGTTCGAGCCGGGCGCGACCGTGTAGTACAAGACATACTCGCCGACGACGTTCTGCCCCGACCGGTCGGAGACGACGATGTTGAACGTGCCCGACGAGGCGGCCGTGTAAGAGAGGGCAGCGACATCGGCCGCGTACGTGGTCGCGACTTGCTTCTCGAGCGGATCATTGAGCACGAGCCCCGGATAAAATCCATTGTGCGAAACGTCCGCGAGGCGGATCTGAATGGACTGCCCCTGCTGGAGCTCGACGGGATAAGACTCGCTACTACCCGATACGATGGTGCCACGAATCCCCGTATCTCCGTAGTGAACCACCGTGAACGAATCCGGAGCGGTCGTTGTCTTGCCGTTGGCCGTAATCGCAATAGGCCCGCTCTCGGCGGCCCACGGTACCTTCACTACGAGTGTCCGACCCTTCGCGTCGACCGATACGACGGTTGCAACCACGCCGCCGATCGTCACTTGGTTCCCGGCCAAATTCAGGTCGAACCCATGCCCCTGAATCGTGACGAGATCCCCAGCACCTCCGGTCAACGGTAACGTGCCGAGCACGTTGAAGTTCGGATCGACGTTGCTACGGTCGATTTTTACGATATTGCCGACCGCGTCATAGCCGTACGTAATGAGCGCCCCGTCGCCGTCCATGGCGCGCCAGAGGCGGCCGGACACGTCGTAGGCGTAGTCGCGAGAGGAAGTGGCGGCGTGGCCGAGGGAGGGGGAGAGGAGTGCGAGGAGTGTGAGGAGTGTGAGGAGGACGGCGGACGCGGCGAGGGCGATGGGGTTCTGGGCGCTGAGCGTGCGTTGTTGCATCATCGTCCGGTGTTCTCCTTCGTCATCGCGAACACATGCCCGTTCTGGTGCGTTGGAACGTTCCGCCCGAAGCCCGTGACGGGTTTCTTGAAGCGAAATACTCGCAGGGCGAGGTTCAACCTCGCTACCATTCAATGTGGCCATCAATAATCGCCCGTGTCCGCCTTCAAGCTCCTCACAAGGTAGGCTCGGTCCGCTTCGGAAAGCTCAAGGCGCCTAAAGCCAGGCCAGCCAGGAACGTCTAGCAGAGCGTAACTCCATACCGCTTGGAAATAGGCGGGATCGAGCCCCCACTGTTCGGGAGGCACGTCTCGGTGCAAGTACCCTCGCGCAATCCAGAGGTCGCCAATGAGCTCGTAACCCTCTTTGCTGATCCGAGCCGGACGTTCATCAGGCCACACCAAGCATGCCTTCATGAGCTCAAAAGAAGGTTCGGAGCCTGGGTCGAAGACAAGTTCCTGAAGAGCTACTCGATCGGTTGGTGTAAGGCGCATGTCACTTCACTCCGATCACGAGATCGAGCTTTCCTCGGACTAACTGGAATTCGAAGCTCGAAGCTTCCATGCCCATTTGGTTAAGAGTCTTGCTGCCGAGTCGGCCCAGAAGGGATTCAGCTGCACTCCCTCCTGCCTGATAGGTTGCCAGTGTTTCTGGGTTGATGATGCCTTTGAAAACCAGTCGCTGTCCGGAGCTAAGGCCGCCCTCTCGTAGTGCAGCTGCCAAGATCTGCGATCCACTGCCAGCGCCTTGGGCGCCGCGGAAGATGTCCGTGACGTGGAGGGCTCCCGGCTCCTGAAGAACTCTGGCGGATGCCTTCGCGTCCCCAGCTACTTTTGCCCAAATTGCTATCCCGTCATTGCTAACCGATAGACCCGGCACTCCCTTCGCTGCGGCACTCCCAGCCCGGAGCGCCAACGCTCCTCTGACCAATACCGCGCCGGCCTTCACCAACGCCTCGGTCGCACCGCCCACAGCGGCCCCAACGATGAAGTCGCGGAGCGCGTCGCTCGCCGTGTAGCACTCGCCTCTTGCCGTCGCGAGCGCCCCATTGATGCCCACGTTGACGACCCCACCGGCAAGCATTGTCCAGACCTTGCCGGTCGGGTCCACGCGATCGGCGGGGCTGCCCCCCACGTAGCCGTACAAGTTCAGATCGCCCCCTCCAAACCCGAGCGGGTCCTCACTCACGAAGCGACTCGTCAGTGGATCATAGAACCGCGCGCGGTAGTAATAGAGCCCATCGGTGACGCGTGTTCGACCCGTAAATAGAAACGGATAGCTGGCGCTTGGGTCACGCGTCACGCCCGTCGCGCCATACGGCTCGTAGGAGTACTGCCCATCGACGATGCCTTTCCCGTCGACGGTCGCTATCGTACTGTTGGGCTGCGTGATTAGCGGATAGCGAACGCCTTGCACCGAATCGAGCAAAGCGATTTGATGATCCATCGACAGGCCATTCAGCAGGCGCTGAATGTTGCCGTCTCGCGTGCGACGGAGAATGACGTTCCCACTCGCGTCGGTGAGCTGGGTCTCGTCGCCAGCGGGGGTCGTGATGCGCGCGAGGTTGCCAGCGAAGTCGTATCCAAGCCCGATGACCGTGCCGTCGGCTTGGGTAATTGATTTGAGGCGGCCACGCGCGTCCCATGCGTAGCTTTCGCTGCTACTGCCTTCGGTGGATTTGAGCCGATTGCCATCCTGGTCGTGGGTAAAAGTCTTGCTGCCCCAGGTTTGAATTCGATTGGCGAGATCGTAGGTCGCAGTGGTTTCTGCGGTCGAAAGGGAGCCGAGCAGGCTGTCTTCCGAATGCGTCGTCGCGCCGGTGCCGTCGTGCTCGTAGGCTTGCAGGTCGATGTTCGAGCCTTTGAGCTCGTGCCGGACACTGTTGACCGCGCCGAGTTCGTCGTAGGCATAGTGGGTGACGACGCCGTTCTGGCGTGTCTCCGTGGTCAAGCGCCCGAAAGCGTCGTACTCGAACGAAACACCTGCACCTTCGGTTTCGATGCTCGTGTACTGCCCGCCCGCGTTGTAGGAAAAGGTGGTGTCGGGCTGACCGAGGACGCTTTCGCTCGTTACGCGACCGAACTTGTCGCGCGTGTAGCTCAGGGCGCCGCTAGGGCCTTGCATACCGGTCAGCAGGTTGCGCGTGTCGAATGTGAATCGATACTCGCCAGCGAGGCTATCGGTTACTCCTGCTACGTTGCCCTCGGCGTCGTAGCGGTAGTCGACCGTGCTGTCCGCATAGGTGGCGCTCGTCACCCGATCCAAGGCGTCGTACGCAAATTTCGCGATAAGCCCGCGACGATCTACGTGCTGAGACAGGTGGCCCAGCGCATCGTATGTGAACTGCTCCGCGGCTTGGACCGGGTCGGTTCGCTTCACCAGGCGCCCGGCCGCGTCGTACTCGTACTTTGTGACGGCCCCGCGCGGATCGCTGAGCGAGGTGATATTGCCGATGTCGTCGTACGTAAACTTGGTCGTGGAGCCTGCCGGATCCACGGTCTGCGTGACGTGATTCGCAGCATCGTAACGAACGATGCTGCGACGGCCTAGCGCGTCGGTGGTTTCGACCAATCGCGATACCGCGTCGTATCGCATGCGAGTGATGTTGCCGGCTGGATCCGTCACGGAAACGAGGTTTCCTGCGCCGTCGTAGCTCAACCTGGACCGCTTGCCGACGCCATCGACGACCGCCGTCACTTGACCGTGACTGTCGTATTCGAACGAGTTCGTGTGTTTCAGGGCGCTCGTGACTTGAGTCACGTTGCCTCGCGTGTCGTATACGAGCGTTGCCAGATTTCCGAGCGCGTCCTCAATTCTCGCCGGGCGGCCGAGTGTGCTCTCGTATTGGATTTGGGCCGTCGCGCCGACCTCATCCGTTTGCTTCACTACCTGACCGTTCGAGTTGTATTCGAACAGGTGGTGACCGGCTCCTCCGTTGCACGTGCCGCATGTGCCCGACCCAAGCGTCTCCAGGATGCGGTTTGAGCCTACTTCGCGGTTGAGCGTCTGGGTTTGCCCGAGGGCGTCCGTAGCGGAAAGGAGATAGCCTTGCGGGTTGAATCGGTACGTGGAGAGGTTGCCGGCCGGATCTGTTACTTGAGTCTGCACTACCGGGCTCTTCGGCATGCGCGAGTTAACGACCGTGTATTCGAAGGTCGATTTCCCGCTGCCCACGACAGTCTCACTACTGGCGCGACCATTGGCGTCGTACGTCAGCTCGAGCACCTTCACGTTTCTAGGATCGGTAATCGAGGCGAGCTCGCCAGTAG
>Ga0247760_1001249_pt1 | contig 24308 bp, 30 predicted proteins | sample UWRJL171409R4_FD_179936 | JGI IMG/M metagenome (GOLD analysis project Ga0247760, IMG submission 179936) | Plant litter microbial communities from Arlington Agricultural Research Station in Wisconsin, United States - UWRJ-L171-409R-4 | ecosystem: Environmental > Terrestrial > Plant litter >... | reverse complement strand
CCCGCAAAAGCCTGCAGCACAAAAGTGCCTTGCTCCCAGGGCCTGTCAGCCGATACTCGAAGAGCATTCCGGATTCAGTGCGCCAGGAACATGAAGAAACATGCTCAAGCACATCGGGGACGTGGATGAGAGGATGTGACTTGCATATGCTGCTTGCAAAGGCGGTTGGCAATCGGCGGAGCAAAGGTCCTTCGGGGCGAAGCGGCCAGAGACAAGCCTGTTGGACCGATTTCGGGATGCCGATGGCACGCCTATCGCGTTACCCCTCACTGCGCGCGGGCTGACCGCCTTGCCGAAAATGGACCCCAACATGGCTGACGTTGGTTCCACGGCGTCGACAGCTCGGAGACTTGTTTGAAGGCGGCAAACCGCAGTGGCTTCGTTGCACGTGGTGCACAACCTCTGTTCGTCCCCTCGTTGCACTCCAGTTGCTCCCTTGATTACACGGGCTATCAACCGGCATCATCGGCAACCGGTCTAGCGGGAACAATGACTTGCCACTTCATCACAAGGACCGTGGATAACTAGCGGTCGGTGCAGCGGCTGGTTGCCAAATGGGCGAATCATAGCATGGTCCGGAGTGGGACTTGTTGGCCCAAAGCAGACTCCCCGGATTCCATGTGGCCATGCGAGGCCCAGTTTGCTGAGCCTAGAGGCCCATCCCCACGTATCGTGCCCATGACGCCCCTCGGCCAGATTAGCTAGGCCGCTTTTACATTGGTCGTGTTTCGAAATAGGATCTGCCAGCTTTAGCGACGGTCGGCAGGCGAACAACCACTGACTTCCCCCCCTTGGGTATAAACTATAAAAACATGGCTGAGAAACATGGAATGGTCCGTTGGGTGGGCCACTTCCCACATAAGCTTTGCTCATCCCTCTGGTTATCCAAGTCTGTCGATCGCCATGGTCTTGGTAACGCTGAAAGATATGGCCGTCTCCGGCACTGCTGACAACGAAGCTGGCGCATCGCCCAAGTCTGCTGTACTCCAGAGGCACCTAGCCACTGACTTCTTGCCGCTCTTGAGAGCCGATGGCAACTACCTTCTCCTCGAGGATGGCCGGAAGATCTTCGATGCCTCCGGAGGCGCTTCCGTCGGCTGCGTTGGCTGGGGCAACAAAAGGGTTGCTCAAGCAATTATGAAGCAGGTGTTGGATGCTCCATACTGTGCCACAATCTTCTATACGACCAAGGCTCAAGAAGAACTCTGCCGTACTCTAGTCGACTCTACTGGCGGACACATGTCGCGAGCCTATATTGTCTGCTCAGGTCGGTATCCAGGATGACGATATACTGAGTTGCCCAGCTGACTGTTCTGGAAAGGCTCGGAAGCGATGGAGGCAGCCATCAAACTCGCGAGACAGTACTTTCTGGAACTGGACCCACCACAACCGCAGCGAACACAATTCATTTCTCGCAGACAGTCATACCACGGCATAACCCTCGGAGCTCTTGCTGTCGGCGGACACACATATCGGCGGGCCAAATTCGAGCCTCTCTTGATGAAGAATGTCTCCCAAGTGTCGCCGTGTTTTCAATATCGTGGCATGGCCCTCGGCGAGTCGAAGGAGCAGTACGTCCAGAGGTTGGTCAAGGAGCTGGATGATGAGTTCCAGAGAGTGGGCCCTGATACTGTTTGCGCATTTGTCGCCGAGCCCGTCGTGGGAGCTGTGAGTTTGACATTGTGAATTCTGCCCTCCTCGCTGACAAGTACCAGGCCCTAGGGTGCGTGCCATCGGTTTCCGGCTACTTTGAAGCAGTGCGGGCTGTCTGTGACAGGTATGGCGCTTTATTGATCTTGGATGAGGTCATGTGTGGGATGGGCAGAACTGGCACACTCCATGCTTGGGAACAAGAGGGTGTAACTCCGGATATTCAGACCATTGGCAAGGCACTCGGCGGTGGATACCAGCCTGTTGCTGGCGTCCTGGCGAGCCATCGGGTAGTCAGCGCGATTGAAAAAGGCACTTCGTGAGCAACCTTTGAAATCCCGTTGCTTTTTTTTTTCTGCTAACAGAAACCCTTGTAGCGTCTTCGTCCATGGTCATACCTATCAAGGCCACCCTGCCGCTTGCGCCGCGGCGCTGGAGGTGCAGAGAATTATTCAAGAGGAAAGGCTTTTGAGCAACGTTTGCGAGCTAGGGGCTCTTCTTTCAAGGCGATTGAAGGATGAGCTCAGGGGACACCCAAACGTAGGTGACATCAGAGGTCGAGGTTTCTTCTGGGGCATCGAGTTTGTCGCCGACAAATCAACAGCGACGCCATTCCCGGCGGAGGATCATGTAGCCATGGAAATCAGCGAGTTGGGCCTCGCTGAGCAGTATTCGATCAACGTGTACCCCGGCGGCGGGACGGTTGATGGGATTCGAGGAGACCATGTTATCGTGTCACCGCCATTCAACGTCAACAGCGACGATATCGAGTGGATCGTTTTGACACTAACACGCTTAGTCAATGACTATTTCTCGAAGAAACGCTGAAGATGCAGGCCATTGGTAGCGCGCAATCGGAAGTTGATTGGGCCACTACTAAGTCCGCCTGGAGAGGAATGCCCCTGTGCGGGCGTTGGAATGTTTGGGTCGATCGCCGTCAAAGGACTGGTGGTGGAGGAGTGTTCCAGGGCGGCATTTTAGCTTTGAACTCCATTGGAGTGACAAATAGAAGAAATCGCGAATTGTTTTCCGAAGATGTTGGTAATTGCGAGAAGCATCTGTTCTATGTAGTCTCTGTCGTTCTTCGGAGGAGGGATGTTTTGAGTCCTGCGCGTGGAATAGCTCGACGTTAGGGTCGGAGCTAAGTGCCTGGCCAAGATCTCCCAGGTCTCGATCGCTGTTCTTCCGCGGCCTCAGCGCCCGCCAAGAAACCTCCAGACAATGGAATATCCTAGTTACTCAGCGGTCTCGAAGCATGCTGCCCTACGAACCGGGAGCGCAGATTACTGCAGTAGCGCCCTGGTGTTTGCATTGAGGCCACAAAGAGGAGAGGAGTTCGATTGTCAGCGATGGAACTGATACGTAGCGTTGACAGCCAAGACCAAAAACTGAAGGAAAGGCAGGGCGTCCTGAAGTCCAATCATCCGCAACTTTATCCCGGACGTTTGCGGCAGTTGAGCCTCAGAATCCCATGGCTGTGCTTATAACCTTATTCAGTCGTTGCATAACGTTATCTACGTAGTGAACCCGAGACCTCGCACTCTGCACACGGAAGTTGTGAAGGACAAGCCTCCAGACAGCGCCGCCCAGTGGACAGACGCTAGCGCTGTGCAGGGGTACACCTGTGCGTCCAGATCTGATATCGGAAATGGCCCGCTCTTCCAGCAGCTACAATCACGGGTATGGGTATGCGACGACGGCGGCGACGACGACAGCCATATCGCCAACGAGCCCTCTGCAATCACCCCTCCGCCAAAGCTTCCTCTTCTCGCAGTCACCTTCGACAAGGAAATTGATGGCGGTGGGGCTCGCTAACAGCGGGCGCCATGCCGCTGATGAAGAAGCCCGCGCCGAAGTCGACGTCCTCAATTCGCGCCTTGAAAAGACATCGCAATTGACCAAGAAAATCCAGGCCTGCCTAGGGCGGCTAGAGGAAACGGGGAAGAGCGTGCGCGAAGTGGCTGGGCCGCTCAACGGCGAGACCAAGCGTCTCCAGGTTCTCGGGAACAGTTTGTGCCATCAAATCGGAATGCATGGGTTGTTCGACCAGACTGACACACGCGACTTGCAGATATCGAGTCTGTCCTATCGGCGATCGAGCGCCTACGGCAGCCAGCCGACAGCAAGAATGATGAGGAGCAGATTATTCGAATGGGCCCAGAGAAGGCCGGTCTCAACAACTACCTAGCATCTATCAAACGCCTGAACAAAGCCCTAGGCGATATGAAAGCATCGAACCTGCGATCTACACAGCAGACAGTGGCCGAACTGCAACGTCTTGTCAAATCTGGGAATACGCAACTGGAGAACTCGTTCGACAAGATCCTACGCACCGAGACTCCGCGGTCGATTGAGCCGCTGCACTTCATCACCAAAAGCAAACCGTTCCCGACACTATCCCAAGACAAGGTCGCGAGGCTAGGTCTGATCAATGAATATTCCTCGGGTGTACACAAGCGTCAGAACGCAGGCGCGCCCCAAGAATACCCTATAGCCAAGATATATACCGAGATTCGCTCCCAATATCTGTCCACGACCCTGGGGAATCTCGCGGCGGCAAGCACCAACACAGCCAAGAAGAAGAATCCGGATGCGATATACCGGTCGGGTACTAATGGCATCGGCACGTACGCACAAGCCATGGAGGGTCTCTTCCTGGCCGAACACGAGAATATCTGCAGCATCTTCACCCGTGACGATTGGGGACTTGTCTTCCAGGCGACGTGCCAGGCTCCGTTACTGGAGCTGGGTCGGACACTGCGCGAACTCAATGGACATATCAAATCCCACATGAACACGGACTGCTATCTTGCGTATGAGATTGTCGAGATCGTGTCGAGTCTCTCGAACAACCTCGAGTCACGTACAGGCGAGCTCAAGAGCTCCCTAGCAGGATTTTTGAAGCCAGTGCGAGAGACAGCAAAGTCATCGCTCGCCGAGCTTCTTGAGGACACGAAACGGCGTGTTAACAGCTTGCAAACACTGCCGCAAGATGGCGCTCCAATCCCCCTCGTATCTGAAACAATGCAGAGGCTACAGTCTATGGTGGACTTCCTCCGACCCATTTCGAGTATAATGATTTCCCTCGGCGACGGTGGGTGGAAGTCGACAACGGCGTCGAGGGGGGCTGTGGGTGATGGCATTCCGAGCTTAGCATCATTCGATATTGGAGCGGATGGTAAGGAGATATTTGCTCATTACTGCGCCGACACGATTGAGGCGCTGATGACGGCACTTGAGGGGCGGGCGCGCGTGCTCATGCAGCAGCGGAAACAAGCCATGGGGGTGTTTCTGGCCAACAGCGTGACCATCATCGAGCGGATGATCCAGGACTCAGACCTTGCGCCGTTGCTCGAGTCACGGCGGGCTGTGCTACTGGACGGATGGCGCAAGAAGGCGACATCTCTATATACGGAAACATGCAAGGACATCAGCGTGCATCTTTTTGATGTGATCCATACCAGCCGCGGGGCGCGGCCAACATCGGGTCAGGGTGCCGTTGACTCGTTGGCAATTCTCAAGGGCTTGACGTCCAAGGACAAGGAAAACATCAAAGCCAAATTCGCCGCCTTCAACCAGAGTTTTGATGACTTTGTGGTGCGGCACCGAAGCTATAGCATGGAGCGCGAGGTGCGCCAACGCTTCGCCAATGACGTGAAGAACATGCTTGAGCCTCTCTACATCCGTTTCTGGGATCGCTATCACGAGGTAGACAAGGGCAAGGGCAAGTATGTCAAGTACGACAAGTCGGCGATCGCGGCAGTCTTTCTCAGTTTGTATTGATGGACCATATGCAGGGTCGCCCAGGGCAGCCATTGCGGCTTAGGGGGGAGGATTTCTTGGAAAAGCAGGAAACCTGCAGCGGCATCAGACCATTTTTGCGTCAGGACCTCCACCCCCGGAGGCTAACGCGGGCGTGTTATTTCTTTCCTACTAGATTTCCCCTTTGAAGGAGGGACACGGTGTTTGCGGAAAACGGTGCTATGAACATGGAGACATGGTAATATGCATGACTGTGTGCTTGGGCAAGGCATTCTCGATGGCACGGCGGATGCAGTGATCAGGGAATGGGGAAATCGATAACCGTCTTTGCATGAGAGCGACGATAGTGGGTGGATGTCTGCCCGGAGTCAGGTCCAGCAGCCGGAGCCAGGTCCCTGCGAGGTGGGCAAACATGTTGCCGTTCGCGTCGACCTGCAGCTTCCATCCAGGTGTTGGGGCACCAGGTTGATGCCGTCGAAGCCGCTTTGGTGGAATATGTCCGTGGTCCGTGGGAATACTATATTCCTCGGACTATGATCTGCATGCACGTTCAGGTTTTGCTTGGGAGGTACTATCGCGCGCTACGAAGTGCAGTTTGTGTGTAGTTACGAACTGGAGGTTGTCACCGCTTCCATCGTTGAGAACACGGTCGGGTGTCCGCACCCCTCTCTTTCCCTTTGCGAAGATGTGCATGGTGGACATGCTAGGCATGCCCATGCTGGCAACGATTCTTGCAGCGGCAACACAACGCAACACATCGCTGCAATGCACAGTTACCCATGCAGTACGGATACGGACTAGGTACGTTAGTTTTTCGAAGAAACAACAAACAAGCACGCCTCATCTACACCTTGCTCGCTCTCACACGCAGTCAATGTCTAAGCCAAGGCGTGGAGGACACGGCCGCCTAAGTGTTTACCGTTCATGTCCTCATCCATGTCAAAATGAACACCCACCATTCCCAGCCCCAGAAGCTGCTCCAGTCCGGCACAGCAGAGCGGGAGCAATGCTTTGTTACTCCGCACACCGGCAACTGCAGGTTGCACACCCTCTTTTCTCTTTTCTTTTCACTCTTGACACAACTTTCTCGTCTATCACACTATGTTCGGGATCTTATGTGGGCAACTCGAGAGTCCAATCCAGTGCTAGCCTGCTCCAGGCGGGTTGATAACACGTTCCACACACTGAACTTCTCGGGACTCCTCCATGGGCTTCGGGGACCAATTTTGCAGCCGCATCCAGGCTAACTCAAAGAGTAGCACGCCTGAGGAAAGAGCAGAAAACTCTCGACCAGAACAAAGCTCAGCTGAACTGAAGTGTCTCGACTCAAGCCTGTCTCTGGAGAATTGCACCTTCAACCTCCTCATCATCTGTACATTGCTTGACTGTCATCCCGATATGGCAAGCCACTCCAGCTCGCTGGGAAGGAGCAGAGCAACTCATTCCTATTCTCATTCTTCTCTTCATCGTCTCTGCACGGACGGCCGTCACAGCTCAAATCCAAGCATTCCAAGCATCCAGGAGCAATTCCAAGAGCCCAAGAAATCCATTGGCAGCGCATGGCGAAAATCCTCCATCCCAAACCCCAAATCCAACGCCCAGCCGAGCCGAGCACAGGTAAGTAGGTAATGTGGACGCGGGTACGCTAGCTAGTAGTTGTCAATTCAAAATCCAGCCAGGCAACTGCTTCCTTGACAGCTACGCACCGCAAGACCGCTCCCTCGGTGTGCGTGAATGAAGCGAGCTAAACTTGATCCAGCAAAGGTAAGTACCTACCGTGCCGCCGCACTGCGCCAGCAGGAGAGCACTTCACCACACTGCATGTAGTTCCAGGCCTTAGGGGGGGGGGGGAAACCCACCGAGACAGGACCAAGCACAACAAAGCACGCAGAACACTTGCACAGCAGGAACGCCAGCAGGATCAGTGAACATGCAAACTTCATGTAAGAGTCGTGGATCACTCTACTGCAAGAAGACATGGACATCAGATGCAGGTCGGGATCTAGGCTTCGGATAATGTTATTCAGTTTTGCGCATGCTTGGACGAGAAGGGAAGACAGCACAGATAATCCCAACATCTAAGTCCGCACAGCGTTGCAAGGTATGACAGCAATAAGCCAGCGGAAAGTGAAAACCGCACAAACGCAATCTAATTGAGGAATAGTTGGTTTGAAGACAGACCTTGAGCGAGTCATAGTAGACAGATAGATAGATCGGTAAGGTATCTTGCAATAATCATGACAAACAAATTCCCAGCCAAAATCGCCTGACTCCTTTCGCGCTCCGCCCTTATGTGCGCGAATACCTATGGTAAGCCCTAAAATGTCATTTGATGTTGCCTTCCTCCAAAGCGCCTCGCTCGCCAGATACCCCGACGCCCCCTCCAACAAAAAAAAAGGTGTCAGTTCATTCAGTTCAGTTGCAGCCCGGAATTTCCCATATCATCACCAATCCCGATCCAAGCAGTCCATTCCCCATTTCAATCAAAGTTGAGTAAGCCGGCAACAGACCCGCACAGAGAAAGGGGGAGAAAAAACCACCCCAGCAAAAGCTCGCCGCCCATAGCACCCACATACTCCTTGCTTACTTTGACACCAAACACCAGCTAATAAGGGAGGGGGTGAACCACCAACCCACTCAAGCCAATCCACCATTCTCCAAAACGCCAAACAGAAGGAGCAAAGCAAGCGAGGGTGCAAAATCGAAAAAAGCGAGAACATCCAATGAGAATGCCACCGGACCAACCCCGCCATCCGGCATGCCCGCAGAAAGCGGGGGTTCGTTGAGCGCTGCTGATCAAGAGAAAACAGAAATGTGAAACAAATTGCGACCAAACAGAAGACGATAAGCTGCCTCAGCTAGCGAGTGAGTGCGGTGGCGCAAGTCTGGATCGCTGCCGCCCACTCAAGAGTGCAGATGCACGCCCCTCATGTCCTCTACTGCTCTGTGGTGCTCAGCTGTCCTTGAGACCACCGGGGGCGAGGAAGAAAGAGGGTGTGGTCTGCCTGCCTGGTAGGGTGACGAGAGAGTGGCGGGGTTCGGTGAGAGAGCTTGCCAGTGAGAAGCATCAGCCTTGCATGCGGGGCCAGCAGACTGTGCATGATGCATGGCATCTGCTCAGCCATACAATGGCGACGAAGAGTTGAGATACCGGCTTTGTCCCGGCCGCCGGGAAACCCGAAGAGGGCATTGTTTCTGAACGAGTGGGCAGGCTTCCGGTTCCTGCGTTGCTCTTCTTTACTCCCGGACTAGAGCGAACGGATATACTCAAGGGCCGTGGAGTTGTTACCGAGACGAGAGAGAGGGGGGGGGATGAGAGTGCGGTTCGAGAAGGTAGTTCGCAAAGGGCAACGAATGTCAACGGCGAGGACGGTGCCGTCAATCCGTCACCTCCTGGACCGGTGAGGGAGCGTGCCCACAGCTGCAGGACGACCTGCATATACTTGGACCCGGGCGGCGTCTCATGCAGCCCGCCTAATTGGGTCGGGACAAGCCATTGCAGCTGCACAGGCGTAGGCTGGCTTCAATATGGGCAGCGCGCGCAATGCGAGCTACCCGGACAGTAGTCGTGCGTTCCAAAGTCCACTGCCTTGCAGCAGAACGAGCAGCAGTGGTTGACGAGTTCTTGTTGCTCCTTGACGGCCATTGTGACGTAGGCTAGGTATTGCGAAGTGCGGCTTTGGGAGTTTCAAAACAAGAGGCGAGAATATGACCGAGTTTGTCACGGCGTTTTTGTTTTGCCGAGTCGGGGAAAAGAGGTTGGAGTTGAGATGACTATTGAGTGGTAGAGAGAAGCTTGGTGGTGTTCGATTGGGAGTGTGAGGTGGGGAGAGAAGGATCATCAGAGGATGGGAGGGTGATGGGAGGGTTTAAGTATTTGGGAGAGGGGACAAGCCTTTTGGTGTTGGTTTCGAAAAGTGGTGGTCGAAGTGTCCAAGTCCCAAAAAAGGCAACTGACAGCCCAGAGCCTGACGGGCAAGAGGTGGCTCGGGCCGGTGGGGGGCGGGCCATGGCTTCATGGCTGCGTGCTGGGGCCACAGACAGCTCAGGAGGGAGGAATTGGAAATGACAAGAGACCAGAAGACGGCGAGGTACTCTACCTGGGGAAGCCGAAGGGCCTGCAGAGGAGGGGGGGTAGGTGAGGGGGGACCTTGATGTCCTCACAGCGGCAGCCATCGTCTCCGGATTTAGACGGGGGCGAAGAAGCAGGAAGCAAAACGGATGAGATTAAAAGTTGAATTAAAGTTGCACGTCTCGCAGGTCGTGGGAAGTGCGGCAGGTTCGAGGGGGGGCTGCCAAGACCTTCGATCGCAGCGATCCTAACTAGCTGTGGGACTTCATTCCCTTCTCTGCGAAGGACTCTGAAGGTCGACAGCGCGCTAAAGGCGACCACGGCAGCGAGGTTCAAAATAAGGGACAATGCGGCGGTGTGGCACGAAGGGGTCACGAGGATGCGAAATTGGAGAAGCTTCGGGCGCTTCAATTTGTTCCCAAGGCCGTGATGGGATATCCGTTCCAACAACAGTCTGTGCCTGACTGCCTGTTCCGCGTCCTCTGTTCCTGTCACACCCGAGGTTTTGTGGGGCTCTCGCCGACGACGGAACAGCCGCAATGTCGCTCAATGATATCACTCGCCACTCAGCTCGTGCAATCAGTTCTCGTGGTCTCGTCCTTGGCTTGCTCACCGATTGTTCGGTGCTTCGGGACTGCCAGGAACGGTCAGCCCAGAAAAGGGGGCACGCAGGCCTTGTCTAGCGCGAAAGCAGACGGGGACACCTCCGGAGGGTCCTTAGGGGCTTGACACGCTGTAACCATGGCCGCGAGGGGTAAACCGCGAGGCCGCATCGTAGGCCCCTAGCCGTTTGATGTCTGCGTTGTCAGGGAAAATGAGGGGCGAAAAAGGGCCTTTGCCCGACGCTTCGTTGCGCAAGCTCTGATCTCTCGAATGCTCGAGATGTGGAATTTCCCCGCAGCGTCCTGGCGGGGACCCTAGGCTTGGGTTGCGTTGCCTGCCCGGGCCTGCGACGTTGGGGCAGCCCCACCGTGCCAGTCAGCGGTACAGCGGCCACCTAGGTTGGAGAGGCCCCACGGGCAGCCGAGGGTGAACCACACAAACAATGAGGCTGATGATGATACGAATGCGCGCGCGTCTGACATGGGCAATGCTGCTTATAATTAGGTAGCCCTCTGCAGACACCTACATCAGAATTGTAGGCAGGCGGCTGGATAAGGAAGCCCAAGGGCCCGTCCTGATGCACCGCTCCTCTCGGATTTGCATTACAGGGTGCTGGTGGTGCAATGGTGCAGTGGGTGCAGCAGCGCAGTGCAGCGCATTCGCAGTGCTTACTGCTGCAAAGCTGCTTGGGCACCTTTTCATGCTGCTCATGCTGCGATGACAGCGAATGCCTCATCGGCTCCTGCAATAGGACAATCAGATGTCCTGTTTCCTGTATTATCTCCGGGAAAACCGGCACCGTCGGGTTCCTTCTCCTGTTGATCATCAGGCCACAAACAGACGAACTTGGTCACGGCAGCCGGTCTTCCCGTTGGCACACCGCCCGTGTCAAAGCAGCCCGGGAGACTCGAGAGAGAACCACAGGCGGAACAGCGGCGACACAGCGCGTGAACGCAGGCCCCCGGTTGACCATGGCTCATCACCCTGTGACAAGAAAAACCCCCTTGGCCGCCGCTTGGTTCCGCGCACAATCATGTCCCGCTGCGGGGTGACAGAGAGGGGTACGAGGGCACGGAGGGGGTCGCTTGGGGCGGTCGTTTTGGTTGGCTCTGGCATGCTTGCAAAGTGACGTCTTCGTCCCATGCTCGAGGTGCGCTGCAAGCCTGTTTCCCCCAATCAGAGCCGGTGCGCCAAGGGGAAGATCTCGAACCAAGCCACCAAGCCAGCTGGGAACGGCTCGATGAGAGGGACTGCAGGGCGGGCACTGCGGGCAAGGAGCATCAGTCCGAAGTCATCCTCAACATCCGACGCCCACTGCGGCGCCGTATTGGCCCATTGCTTCGGTAGCCTCTGGGCAGGTCCTTGTCAGCTTTCTAGTCGAGCTCCAGTCATATTCAGCGGCTCCCGCCTATGTCGCACAGCATCCTGGCGGTGTGCCGAGGCCATGGGGACTGTTGAGCGGTTGTTGCAGCATCAGCTAAAGACGGTCCCGAAGACCGGATAAGGGGAAATGGGCAAGCCGGACTGCAACCCTGCAGCAGCTTTCCGGTACCCTATTCCTCATCGTCGGCTCTGTTATCTTGCGTGGGGGAAATGTTTATTCTTCGGGTGCTTTTGGTCATCGTCGCTATCGCGAACCTTGCCGTTGCCCCCGCGCTTGCAAGCGGAAACCCAAAATTATGCATCCGCAGTGTGAACGTCAGACAGTCCAGATCCACACGCCATCTGCGCTGCACTCCGCGATAAAACCTCGCGGGACAGAGTTCTCCGCAACAGTCCATTGGATGACCACCCACTCCCGCATCCGTCTTCGCACCTCACATATGTATCCTGTAAGTCATAGCCAGAGCGTGCCGACCCAGCGAGGATCTGCGCTCTTGCGAGCCTTGGATCAACAGTTAATTGGGTAGTTGGGAGAGGCCTTTTTCTTTGAATCCCCCCCCCCCCCCCCCACCTCCCTAGCCTTCTCTAACTTTACGAAACCCAAGTGGGAGGGACCAAGCCAGCAGTGAGGGGTGCAAAGAAGCTTTCTCAGCCCGGCAAGAGAACTTTTCTAGAAGACAGTCCCCTCAGGGCCCAATCAGGGCCTCGAGGTATTAGTAAGGTTTGCAGATGGGGGGCGGCCGTATTCTGGTCGGGGGTCGTTGCTCTCAAATGACATGTCATGAAGCAGGTGAACGCAACGTCGAGGAGAGTCGACCTAGCCTCCGTCCCTGCTGCAGCAGGCACAATGTAATGTGGTGGTGCCTGGAAGTCGGCTTGCGTGTACATACTAGCATACTCCAGGCAGGAGCATCCTCCTCGGCCTTGTCAGTTCTGACAAAGACCGCGCTCCGTTGGGTTTGACGAATTTGGCCTAGAAACCAAACATGCCACTCATTGCCCGTTTGCGAAAGGGTTGGTATGCGGGCGTTGTCCCGTCATTAGCCAGTTTGTGTTATACATCGCCCCCGCATGCCAGTGAGGTTGAGGCTGCGTAAGAGCACTTAAATCAGCCCAGTAACTGAAGTACCCTTCGTAGTTAGTGGTGATGAACGAGCGAATAACTGCCAGCGCTTCCCAAACGCCAAGCGTAGCTGTCCAGAGTAACTGAGCTGCGCCTGAGCTCGGAATAGTACCCATGCGGAAGAAATTGCTGAGAACGGGATGCCGCGTGGGGGAACAGATGCTCATAGTTGGTTGTGATCCCTAGGTTGTGCCAAGCCTCACTTAAGCAGTTGGAGTCGTGCCCACGTTGCAGCCAAAGAAGATGCATGCAGACCATCATTAGGTTGCGCAGTGATAATGCAGACCGCCGGATGTTCACTACCGATTCTAGAACGAGTGGCAAAGGGGTTCGACACCGGCGGTCGGAGCGACGAGAGAAATTCAGTCAAAACAGGACCCAAGCTGTCGATTCGTGATCAGGTCGAGAGCACTAGGTGATTGCGCGATCCGATATCGCAACAGGAGCCAAGTGGGGACCAGGAGCGAGGACCAAAACCCCTTCGAGCTCAGCGTCGGCTTGCGCTTATGTGATGCGGTCCAACGCTGGAAATCTGGTTAGCTACGGGCCTACGGATTCAAGCAAGAAGGATGACTTCCATAAGGAAAAGAAGGGGCTGTGCGCGTGCTAGTTGGTGTCTGTGTGTGCGCGCATTGGCTGACTGAGCAGGAAAGAGAGCGTTTTGGAGGCTTCTCCCGAACCCAGGGCAATGGACGCGAACTGCAGCAGGGCGGCGACGGCTGACAGGAGCGCTTGTATCTGCCGGAGTGCTGCCGACGGTGTGACCCATGTGACGCCTACGAGCAACGGTAACAGTAGATGGGGGAGACGACTGACCGTACGAGCACGCGATGCAAGGTGCACGGTACGCAATTTTCCGGTGGACCGGAAGAGGGATTAGCTTGCAGGTGGCCTTGGGGATGAAGTTGTTTTAGGGGATGAAGTTGTTTTAGGGGATGAAGTTGTTTTAGGGGATGAAGTTGTTTTAGGGGATGAAGTTGTTTTAGGGGATGAAGTTGTTTCAGGGGATGGATTTTGGTGGACCCGAGATCATTCTGAGGAAGGTGAGCACGAGCCAGCGCAAATGGTGAAAGATCTGCTTGTCGTTGCTGACTGTTGCTACGAAGTATCTACGCATTAAATAGGAGGGCGAGAGCACAATCCAACACCTGAAAGAGAGACTCTCAACGTGGGTGGGTCTGAATCCAATATTCAAATCGTTGAGGGCTGTTCAAAGAGCCTTAGACTCGCCCTTCCAATGGGCTCGGGGTGTTTAGGCGTTGTAACTATTTTATCCATGGTCTGGAAAAGCTGTCTTTTTAAGTAGGAGCTATGGAGCCCAAAACTGAACACTACGCACCACCACGTATCGCACATATCAATCCCGCGCTTCAGCCCTATGAGCTCGAGTCGTTGCGTCATCCCCTCAGGCCCACGAAATCGTACAAAAAAAAGAAGTACCTGGGGAATCCATTTTCAGCCAGGATATGGAGTGTTTAGCAAGAGCGGGGCACTCGGGTCTCGGCATCTTGTTCTGTGTCCGAAAGGCAATCCGATTACTTATCCGAATGGGCATCTCCAGTCCCTGCGGGAAAACCATTCGCCAGTTCTGAGGGCCAGGTGAGAAGAGCGAGATCCCAGCGAGATCCCGGAGGGGGGCCGAATCTTGTCAGCCGATGCCGGGTTCCTCGCGCCGGTGGGGGCGGGGCCCCGGCCCACATGGGTCACTCGAGAGCTAAGAGGATGCGCACAAGCTGTCATTGAGTTCCGAGGCACGAGTTAGTTTTGCTGCCGGAGCGGGGAGAGAGCAACGCGTGACGGAGATAAACTAACTACCTACCTGTAGATAAGACAGAACTTCTTCTTCGTTCTAGAAGCTGCTAACTCCACTCTCAGCGGTCGACGTGAAAACCCCGGCCTGTCAACCAACATCAGAAAGACCATAATGACACAGCCGATCGGCCCGTTCCGACTGGTGACGGTCAACACGGCCCCTGAGCGGGCCAAGCGACTGATCGGCCAAGTCGTTGAGGATGTCAAGGAAAAGTACTCCATCATCCATGTAGCCAATGCCTCAGGTAAGAGACTTCGCCGTTGTACTCTTTGGGATAAGCCCACTGACTCTTCTATGCAGCCATTGACGACGTGAAGTCTGTGGTTGAGCAGAACAAGCCCGACATCTTGGTGAGTTCCGTCCGCCCCATCGGAGCCGGAGGTTACCCCAAACTTTCATTAACCCCAACCAAGTTCACGGCTTCCATGTGGACGCCCGATGAGACACAAGAGATCATTGCGATTGCCAAAGAGATCGTCCCGTATCTAAAGACCTTTTCTCTGCCCCAGGGTCTGCAAGTCCAAAAGGGGCCGGATGCTGTGGTTGAATATATCAAGGAGCATCTGTCTGAATTACTCTAGGTAGCTAGTTTTTTTGTCAAAGCCCTGCTACATACATTCGTAGGAGGCTGACTCCAAAACTGCAAAAAGCACCATGTACAGAAAGTATAGCATAAGCATAAGTGGAAGCAGGAATCACGTATTCAGATTGACTGACATGGGCGCCCACATTCGCTTATCTACTCCTCATTCTTCATCACATTGTACAGGCTACCAATGTGCGGCAGGATTTCGACGACAAACTCATCGCCATCATGCAGCAGCTCCTGCGGCTTCTTGGCAAATCCAACGCCGGCCGGTGTACCCGTAATAATCACGGTGCCTGCCTGGAGTGTCGTACCCTGGGAGAGAAAGCTGACAATCTGCGGGACGGAAAAGATGAGATCACTAATATAACTTTGTCAGACCCCAAACCTTCTCGTGTCTCCAAGGAGGGGAAAGACTCACGTCAGCGGGCTGTCCTGCAAGACCTTGCCGTTCTTCAGGCCGCGGAGCTTGAGCTTTCCAACATCGGGAATGAGGTCCTTGGACACAAGGACAGGACCGATGGGGCAGGCACCGTCAAAGCCTTTGGAGTAGCACCATTGCGTCTGGGCAAATTGAGAGGCACGGCTCGAAATATCATTACTGGCGGTGTATCCGAGCACGTAGTCGAGAGCGTCGGCCTCAGACACGTTCTTCGCCTCCTTTCCTATAACAATGGCGAGCTCGGACTCGTAATCGGCGCTGTCGCTGGCAATTGTATGTTTGGGGATGATGGTTGGTGCTGGCCACGGGTCCGCGAGACAGGTATCGGGCTTACTGTTATTTGATCACCTACAGTCAGTTTTATTTTCCAACTTTGAGGCTGCCCGTTACGGATAGAGACTAAGTAGAAGTTCACACAGGAAAACCGTTGGAATATCCGGGATGGACATCTTTGCCTCCTCTGCATGTTTCTTGTACTGTTTAACTCGCCGTTAGTAACTGATCCCTTCAAGTCCGCAAAAGCTCAGACAAGAAATGGAACGATTCGGGCTCACATTCAAACCAATGCAGCGGATAGTGCCGACCTCTTCCCGTGCCAGGGGGGAGAGAACGCGGCCGATAACTGCCGTCTCACCCGTCGGGTCACCTGCATCGAGGACCGAAGATCCGTTGTAGACGTTGGCCCTGACCTCTTCGCCCTTGCGAACGGCGGCACCCACATCGACCGAAGCATCGACGGGCTCGCCGAGAAAGATCTTGGAATCATCGCCCTTGGGGAGGAATCGAACAAGACCTGCCGGGCGCACCACTCAGCATTCCTCGCTAACTGGGCCGGGAAAAGGGGGGCGAAAACTGACGTTGGAACCCCATGTCTACGATGCACCTATAACAAACCCGCAATGGGACGGAACAAACAACCACCTAAGAATAAAAGGTCCGAAGGCGTATTGAGAGGATTGACGATGAACCCCAAATCCAATTCTCGGATTCTCAAACGAAGGAGGAGGCAGGTAAAACGAAGAGAGTCGAGTCCCCTCCAGGATCCACGAGAACGAGAATGAGGGGTAGCTGCTTTCCTAATAAATAACACCGACCACCACCGACTGGTTCTAGAAATCAAGTTACTCCGTGCCGGTAACAAGGTACTCCATAACGGTACGGGTACCTATCTACACGGACAACACTTAAACCTCAAGCCGTCGGTCGGAGCTCTAGCACAGCTTCCAAAAAGAAACCCCGAAGAAGACCGCCCGAGAGATCGACCGACCAACCAAAAAACCTAATAACCCGCTCCGCTTTTACAATCCCACTCATCCCCCCTAGCCTATTTCCCTCCATTTCCTTCCCCACCCGCGTTTCGTTTCGTTTCAGTCCTCCATTATCCCGTCGTTCACAGTCCCCTCATGGACGTTTCGGGTCGCGGGTTGGGTTTGGCACACAAAACAAGTGCCGGAAAGCCCGAGTATTTTGTCATCCTGCATGGGTACTTCGTACCTAGGTTTTGTATCTTAGCGGACCTCTCCACTCACTTCCCCGCACGGGTTTACCCTTTCCCCCAGGCCCTTCCCCTTATCCAGTACAAACATCGGATATGCTGATCCGCCGCTGTTCTCCTGTGCATCGACAAGAGGCCGTTGAGTGTGCGCACAAAATGAGGCCCAGGTCGATTATTCATGTGGGATTTATTCACCAGCCCCAAACCGAGAAGGTGGGCGGACATCAAGAGCTCCCGTTTTGCTTCCCGGATCCAGCAAGTGGATCCTCGGCCCGGAGCAACGGTACACTGGCGTCTTCGGCGATAAAAGCTCGTCCCCGCAGTTTGACCTGCACCATCCTGATAACGTTACTGCATGCATGACCTAGAGGCTAGGATAGCCTTCCGGACTCCGGACAAGACTCGAGTTTACTTCTTTCCTGCAGCGTCCTGGCTAACCTTGCATCTAGGATATAATGACAATGGGTACCCGACGGGTAGCAAGATCTCCGACTCAAAAACTACGAGCAAAGCACATATCTGAAACCACAGGTTTGGCTGCAATACCATTTAAAGTCTTAGTCTGATGCTCCAATACGATCTCTGCGCCAACTCCGCCCCTTACCCGCCTGTCATGGCTCATTTGCTGCTCTTCTGACCTTGTCAACCGTTAAGGTAACCTAAGTTCCACCACCCTCCACTTATTCCTATTTCCAAGCGCTCAACCCAGCCCACGGATCGCCCTGGGAATACGGGACCTGCTGTTGCGGTGACCTTGTGTTGTTTGGGTTCTGGGTGTAGTAGTCATTGGAATTAAAGTGCACTGTTTGTTGCGGCCCCAGCGGCGGCGGTCCAGGAGGAGGCGGGGGCGGTACGAACCCGGGGGGGATAAAGTTGGGGATGGCTTGTGGTTGTTGCGGTTGTTGCTGCTGCATTGCTGCCGGGTTCCCATAAGTGCTGAATCGTTGTGGGAACGATGTCTGAGCCGGTGGCGGCGAAGCTGGGCCTCGTCCAATATTGAAGGTGGTTTGGTTCGGTGGCGGAGACGCGGGGCCAGGAATGCGGCCATGAGAGCTGGGGTTGTAGCTGTACCCGCCTTGCCCAGGCGGGGGCATGAAACTCTGTGGGGCTGTCGCCTGGTTCGGCGGGGGTGAGCTGGGGATTTGGTATTGGCCATTGAAGCCAGCCTTGGGATACAAAGATGCCGATGGGCTGAAGTTCAGGGGTGCCGGGACGTTCCGTGTGGCTGGCGACGTTTGCTTGGGAGTGGCAGTCGGGGGCTCCATCGACATTCGCTCCATCAGGCCCCGTATTCTTTCCTGTTCGAGAGCTGCCTGTGCACTTTTGCTTGCCGCCCTGTCCTGTTCGATTTGGTTGAGCAACTGGGCGCCCTCGGAGCGGCGGTTGTTGACGAAGCTTTCCACGTTCTTCTCCAAGCTCTCGACCGTCTCCTTCATCTCCTTATACCAGTTCTTTGCACTCTGGAGACCAGCTTCCAGATCCAAAAACTCCTGATAGGCACGCTTATACTTGCCTATCACGGCTGCCCTCTGTCTTTGGATTGACTCGTACTTGCTCTGCTCTACCCGGACCCGCTTGTCCTGCAAGAGATTGTTGAAGGTTACTGTTAGTTCCCGCATCAGAGCAGCCTGCTTGTGGCTCGCTTGGACTAAGCGGTTTTGATGCGGCCTGTACTTTTCAAGCTCGGCTTGGAACAGCTGCTGCTCGAAGTTGGCGATCGATTTCTTATTCAGGATCAGAATCTGCGAGATGTCGTCGTTATGCGCCTGCTTTCATTAGCATACTTCCCATATCATGCCCTTCTGGATTAGGTCGCACCTTCTCCTTCAAGTCTTTGAGCACTTGGACACGCTCTCGCTTGATGAGATTCAGCCGCTTGAGAATGTCCTCGACCTTCGCAATTTGGTCTACCACACTCGGTCCGCCGTCATCAAAATCCGCGTCCAGAAGGTTCGCTTCGACCGCCGGACTATTATTATTGCTGGACTTGCGACCCTTGTTCACAGCCTTCTGAAACAGGGCGTCAATCTCGCCATGTTGCGCAGCAGTCCGCATTTCGTCGAATTCCGTCTCGTTTCCCCTCAACTTGGTAGCAAGCTGGCCATCACTCCTGGCGGCCTCCTCCAGAGCTTCTCTATAGTTCCGGATATCGCTCCGAAGCGTCGTTGTCAAACGGGCACTCGGCTGCTGTGTCCAGTCCGTCTCGTATTTGGACCTCATCTTCTCGCACACGCTCTCTTCCATATCAAGCTGCTTTGTGTTTTTGTCCAGGATCGCAACGATCTTCAGCTTCTCGGAGCTGAGAGTCTCGAAAATCCTGGATGGATCTTCATGATCGGCAACATCAACACACCACGTCCTGAAGTCCTCGTCTGGGAGAATTTCTTGATCGAAACCGCCTTTGAGAACCTGAAGCGCGCCGGGCAATCTCAAGTAGTCTAGACTCGCAGCCATCTCGCTGTTTGCGGTGTCTACCCTCTCCGTTTCTGCTCTGACCAATTTTGCCTTCTCCTCATCGTACAAGCTCGCGGATTCAGTCACGGCGAGAGGAATAATCTTCGCGAAGAGGTCGGGACCGGTGATACGCTGTATGTCTTGTCCAGCATAAAGCTCGCTCACCGGGATCGGTTTCGCTGCCGGCAGCTTGGATACGGGCGATACACTGGCCTCGGGGGGTACTGGTTGGTGGTAGATGTAATCGTTGTCCTTCATCAGCTCTGTTAACTTCTCCTGCACGGCCAAGTAGTGCCTCTTGGTGAGCTCTGCCAAGATGGGCGCGCAGTCGGCTGGGAGATTCGAGCTAGGTGGTATCGAGCTGGGGAAGTTGTTCGCTATCCTGTGTGCCTCCCTGGCAGCGGCGTCGGCTACCTGGAGGCGAGCGATGGCCATTCCGTGCGAGTTCGCATCATCATCCGCGAGAGCTTGGTAATATTGCGCCATAGAAGTCATCAGATTGTATTTGGACTGTTCCTGCGTCAGCAGTAGCTTGGCAACCAGACTGTGACGAATATGCGAATACGCACCTGTACCATCATAAGCCAGACTTTTTCGAAAATGGCCTTGTTTACATTCTCCTGAACGCCCTCAACTGCCTGCCCGTAAAGCGTGGATGCCTGGCTGGACAGCTTCGCTAGCAAGCCCACCTTCTTCTGGTCTGTTATCTGCTTCTCCAAGAAGACTTCTTGGGCCTGGGCGAGCATGATGGCAATCAGAGTCTTGACCGTATCCCTGCTAAGATCGGACGAAGGGGCGTGAAGGAAGTTCTCGTTGATGTATGTGAACATGCCGGCCGAGGCTTGGAAAGAGTGATAAGCAGTCTTGAGACCCGTGTCTTCAGATCTTGTCTGGTGAGCAGCATGACATGATAGGACGGCCGAGATATTAAAGATTATGGACGCCTTTTCGAAGGCCAACGAATGCTGTGCTGTAGGCTTGTGTGTGAATGCGTCGAACCTGCCATGAAGTCAGTGGGATCGCTACCAAGGCTGTGTGCCTGAATTACCAAGTGAAAGAGATCTTTATGTGCTGCTCGTCAACGGGGAAGCGCAGGTCTAGTAGCTCGAGCTGGCCGTAATACCGATAGAGCAGGTCCCTCCCAGCGGTGCTGTCCTTGCCAGCACCGCGCATGTCCTGTCGTAGCCGGTTGAGCGTGGCGCATTCTTCGGCGTAGCGTTCCGGGTCATCGCCGTACGTATTTTGGATGTATGACTTGAGCGGGGCAATCCAGTCGATCTCGTTGGTGGCCTTCAGAGGCACCGATATCATGGGCGCCTGCGCCATTTTGGGCAGCGATCTTTGAGCGCGGCAGAACGGCGAGGACTCGGTCGTCCCGGCTCTGGCCAGCGCGAGCTCCTCTCCAAGTGCGCGGATGGCGGTGAGATTGGCCGAGTATCGATTTGGAACCCCGAGAGGGGGAGTTTTATGGCAAGCGCCCACACGGCTTCGCTCGACGCGGGGTTATTTCGCAGGATTGTTGTTGGAACTTCCCTATCTGCTGGAGCGCGAAGCCGGCGAACTCGGAGGCCCTAGTGTCCGGATCGATCTAATGATGAACACGCCGTGTACCCGTTTCAGCGAGGTGTAGCTCTGGAAGTCGCGGAACGAAAGTCGGACAGATGGCTGTATGCAACGGGAGGTGACAGCCGCTTCGGGAACCCGCTATGACGCCTGGGCTTCCAGGTTTGTGTGCCCCTCCTCACAGGTGGCACGGACAGTAAATCTCGACCGGGGCGGCGAGAAACGAAACAACAAAAGTTGGAAAACACTGGATATCAAATATCACCGTGGTTTACGTGGAATAAAAGGATGGTGAGGGTATCCGCAGTGGTTAGAGGTTTGCACCTTTACGCGGCGGGGCGAAGATAAAGCCACAACCGTCAGGCACCCTTTCATTGGGGGTTAGCCGCTGCCGCTGCGTGTTTAGGTGTGGCTCGTCAGCGTGATGATGCGGGCCTGCGAACGAATGCAATGAAATGCCACCACACCAACTCTTCGGATACGGCCACAACTCGAGAAAGTGGATATTGTGCCACGACGAGTATAACAGATACTGAAACTAGGTGATCAAGCCTTTGATGCACTGCCGCGCGGGGAAGAGGGAAGCAGTCCAGTCCCCACGTTAAAAGGATCGAAAACCCAATACGTACCCAGATACCTACCTAGCCTAGCCCAGGCAGAGAGAGCTCCACTATCCACCAACAAACCGCCGGTCATTGTCGCTGCGAGTGTGAGGCGGCGCATATTAGCCGCCAGCACACTCGTCGCCGCCCGTAAAGGAGGCAATGGAATTGCCAGATCAGCCCACAAACCTAGTTGGCTAGTACACATCGACTTGCATAGTATTGGAGGAAGCGAGCCGGAAACGAGTTGTTGAACTGCGTTGTGTCGTCCCGATTAGTGTAGCGTCGGTGCCATTCACATCACATTGGATCTGCATCGGCGTGGGACAGCGTGGCCCCCAACAATCAACAGCCGGAGTCGGGCGGCACTCGAGATCGCCGTCCGCGCCGGCGGCGATTTAGCGTTAGCCATCTAGTTACCACACAATTTTCTTCGCCAGTCGCCGAACCTATTACGTCGAAGAAGGACTGCCACAACACATGGAGCATCCATACACCCTTTTTTTCCTTTAGACCCTTGGCCGAGGGCGGCGACCTTCAGGCAAAGCAAGCATCGTGGATGAACGAGCAGCAGGCAATCAAGTCAGACGGCGGCAGTGGCTCCAACCAGTGAGAGCCGCTGTAGGGTTGCTGTGCGGCATGATTGGCTGGCAAGGTGGCCAGGGACCGGCACTCGTGCGTTGGAAGCGCCGTGACGGGGAACGCTGCCAGGGGTCACCCCTCAATACTTGCTAAGGTGGGCTATGGACGCTCCGCGGCCCGCAGCGAAGAGCGGGAATTGAAATCTCAAGCTGGGTCCATGACAGGGTCATCACTGGAATGGGTGCTACCTACGCTCTCCTTGTGCCTTTAGTAGAGGATCTAGTCCCTGCTGGTCGAGTGCTTTTCCCTTTTGAAGACCCTTCCTACAAGGACCTGGCACAAGTACTGGTCTATCAGGTACAAAAGTACAAAGTACGAAGCGGCCTCCTGCACGGCCAAACATGCGACCCAACCTTGTGCACGACATGACCGGGCCGCAGAGCCCTGGCCGATTGTCGTTAAGACAAGTGCCAATTGTGCAAATGTTTCGTCATGTGAATCAGGGCTGCGCTGGTGCTGATAAAAATGTCCGACTCCCACTTCAAAAATGATCAAGAATTTTCCAAATCGCTGGTACACAAGTAGGTAGGTATTCATACACATCAACTCCTCCGCCACCCACGATGGGTAGGTGTACCACAAATCCACCTTCACAAAGCATGGCCAACTCATCCGTTCCGTTTGGTGGGTTTCGTCCCATCATGTCAACGGCAGGCCGTCAAAATTGATACCTGCCATCCCTTCTCCGTTCATCCCAAAAAATTGTATCCTATCCTCCGTGTTAGCTCGTTGGTTCTTCTGACACATGCACACACACAGCCTGAATGCCCTTCACTTACCAATCCTCAAGATTCAGTGTCGATGGGACCGGCACTCCGGGTGCCGAGCCGCTGCTCCAACTGTCGCTAGGACTCGGGCCGTCCATCATGGGCGCTTCAAATCCTGTTTGCCACATGTTGTTGGCTGCATTTGGTTGCTGATTCTGGAAACTACTACCCCCTAGCTCAGCACCTGGCATCAGGACGCTCTGGCCCTGCAGCGGGCTCCCGGCCGCTCCCCTCTTGGGTAGCCCTTGGGCGAATTGGTTCCCCGGCCCCGAGTCTTGCAGATTGTGGGACTGCATCTGTGCCATGACGCTTGCATCCAGCGTTTGATGTGCTTGTGACGGCGAGACGTACACTGGCAGTGCAGAGTTTTCTGGGAAAAGCTGGTCTGGTTGGAAATTCTCCCAAACCGCTTGGGACAGATTGGGCGAGTTCCTGGTTACTAGGTATAGGTCTGGGGGCGTTGCTGGCACGGAAAACGACGGGTTGAAGGGGGTAGCCGGTCGTGTCTGAGGCCGCGATGCTGTGCCGCCCATAAAGGCGTCGCCGCCAGTGTTTCTCGTGTTGGGAGATGCCATGGCAGGAGGTGGCATCACGCTTGGGAGGGTGTCTGCTTTAGCCGCAAGGTTGGGTGTTTGGGAACCGGATCGTTCGTATGATTCCTGAGGTTGCGGCGTACTCACGCTGAAATCGATTGCCATCTCATCGTACTTGCGTTTTTGATCCTGCGCGAATCGGTGTTGCTCTAATTGCGCTAATGTTTGTTGCACCTTGCGATGCCTTTTCCCGGCTGCCTTTTGGAGTCTCTCTTCCAGAACTTTGTTCCCCAGGATGGATTCGAAGAGGGTGTAAACCATCTTCCCTACCAGCCAAACCTTAGAAATTTCCTTGAGAGCACCCATACATATCCGTATTCTGTCTTGTGTGACTTGTTGTATCGAAGATACGGGGGATCTCATCTGATATACGTGCATGATGAGGGCGGAGAAGAGACTGTAAACAACGAACGCAGGGCAGTATCTCAGCTCCCCGTGCACAACCAGATTCTCGATGATTGAGGTCACCATGCCGGCCGCCTGGAAAGCAATGTTTCTCGAGGGGTAAGCCGCGTCCTCTGGAAATCTTGTCGAGCCACTCGGTGGCATGTGTGCCCGGTGCAACAAACAGAGGGTGGTGTAATAATTAGAGTGAAGCAGGGCGGACCAGAAGTGATGCCTTGGTGCTTCCCAGTACACCAACTTAGGGCAATTTTGCAGCCAGTCGGCGAGCGCCATGTCGCTGTGAGTTAGATCGATCGCGTTTTGCCGGCGCCCTTTTGCGGCCACTGAGTACTGCTGAGAAAGTACGAGGCCCA
>Ga0247760_1001248_pt1 | contig 24361 bp, 15 predicted proteins | sample UWRJL171409R4_FD_179936 | JGI IMG/M metagenome (GOLD analysis project Ga0247760, IMG submission 179936) | Plant litter microbial communities from Arlington Agricultural Research Station in Wisconsin, United States - UWRJ-L171-409R-4 | ecosystem: Environmental > Terrestrial > Plant litter >... | reverse complement strand
TGGTAGGTGACTTTACTGTTATTATATTAATATAAGCCTTTTTCTCCATTTTATATAAGAATGGCCTTTTTATACTCTTTATTAGGGAGTTTCCTTTAGTTAATTAATAAGGGGTGTATTAGGTTAGAAACACTTCTATTATTAATCACTACTTTTACTTTAAACAGCCTCCCTCTTCTGTCTGTTAAGTTAATATTAATAGAATAATACTTATACTTTTTTAATATCTAAGTTATAATAATCACCTATCTTTAAAGTCTTATCCGGCCTAACCTTTAAATACCTCTCCTTCTTCTTAAGGTTTTTACCAGTTAGTAAACTATTAGTTTCCAGCCCTTTTAAAGGGCTTATAACCTTTTCTTAATTCCTTTTAGAAAAACAGGCAGCTTTAGTAAACCTAATAGTTAACCTTTCCTGGGTTTTTACACCTTAACGTCCAGTTAACTTTAAACAGTACGATGTTCTTAAAGTCCTTAATAAGTCAATAATACGCTTTACAGGCTTAGATTATAATAATATCTTTTTACTTTTAAATCTGTTAATAATCTTCCTACTTTTACTATTCCTTAACTTTTCCATTAAGATATAATAAACACGTTATAATTAGGTAGTTATTAAATACCCCTCTTTACTAATATATGGCGGGAGTTTAATTAATTACGGTAACTTTCCACTTATTACCAGATTCTTTTATTAAGGAGTAAGAAACTTAATAATAAGCCAGTTTTAACTTTACTTTTATAACAGTGTAATTTTATCTTTATATGCTAGGGAAGTGGTTATAAAGGGCCTTAAGTCTATAATACTGGTTAAGAGTGTAGTTATCGTACATGTAATTGATTTATAAAACGTCCCTGTAATTAGAGTAATTAATGTTAACTGTTAATACTATAATTATTAAGTACGGAACAGGTAAAGTAATGTTTTATTTCTTTTCTTCTTTTACTTATCTTTACATGCGTTACTTCTCTTAAACTTCTTCTTAAAATTCAGGTAATAATAACCTAGCTTATTCCTTTATAAAGTGTCTTTCCTTAACAAGTTAGTGTTTAAGTTAATTAGTAAAGTGAATTCTATTACAGAGTTATAACCTAATTTCCACTATTTTATCTTTAAACATTACAGTAAGACCTTTAACTTATAAGTCCTCCACTTTATCTATTAGCTTTTAATATTTCTCCTTTAACTCCTAAACCCTTTATTAATATACTTACTTTATATCTTCTTAAGGGACCTTTAAGGTACCAGTTTAAGGTATACCAGCCTTAATACAGGGTAGTTATTTAAATTATCTTTTTTTTAAGGAGGTAAGGGTGTTAATCCACTTAGTGTATTTAAAGTGTTTAAAAGTTTTAAAAGGCACTGTTAAAAAGAACTTCCACTTCTTTAACTCGATTTTTTCTACTTACTCTTTTTCACCTTTTAAGGTTTACTTTACCATTTAGGTAACCTAAAAGGCTAGTTCTTTAACTCCCTTTACCATTTTAGTAATTTTTAAGTCAGGGTCCTTTTTAGACTTCCTTAATTCCTAAGCCTGTAAGGTAAGGTTTTTAAATCTTATAACAGCTAACTAGAATATCTCTTCTTAAAGTCGGTCTTTTATAACCTACACTTTTAGTAATCTTAAGTTTCCACTTTAAAGTCGGTCTTCTATAACCTATACCTTTATAACTAACTTTTTTAAGATACCCTTAAGGACTAGATACACCACGTCCTAAGGTTCTTCTTCTCCTTCCTTATCTCCTAAGTTACACTTATTTATTTAAGTGTAATCTTTTTCGTTACTTATTATCTTAATATAAACGTCTTTAGAGTTAAACTTAATATACTTTCCTCCTTCTAGAACAGGTTTTTAATTAACCTGCTTTAATAATAAACACTACTATATTATATATCCTTTCTTATCACAGTTAAAGTATTAGATTTAAGATAGGTCTTTAAACTACTTCTACTGCTACTGTCGTTAAGGTTTATTATAATTAAGTTAGTTTTAACAGTTTACTATACTAACGTCTATTAACCTAGGGTAGTAACCTGTCACGGTCGACTAGCTTCCCTTCTTAAACTTATTAGGTTAGTAAGGGGTCTGTTCTTTTTAAAAGTTCTTTTAATAATAGTAATTATAATATTAATTATTAACTTTAATAACTATCTTAACTAATTCTTATAAACGGTTTAGTTAGTCTTCTTAGTAAAGGTCTCTAATGACGTGCTCCTTTAAACCGTTTTAAAACAGCATTACTAGGGCCTTTTAATTAAGCTTAATCTTTACTACTTCCAGTTTAAAGCGTATAAAGAACTTAAGGACTAAGGACGTCTACCTTAGGGCTATAAGGTATTACTTAGCCCGCTTAAGGGCGTCCAGTTCTTTAAACTCAGTTTAGAGTTAGTTAACGAAAACGTCGAAATTGTTAAAAAAAGCCTAAGTTTTAAGGGCTTCCTTTTATACTCTGTTTATAAAAAGGTTATTAATTATCTTTATATAAAGTTTATACTAATAAGCTGTTACTTTATCTAATAAGGCTTTAGTAAATTTAACCTTTCCTTCTTCTTTAAAAAACTGCTTATTATAATAAGTAACGTAACTTTAAAGCTGGGTTATTTAGGATTTTAATTATATAAAGTCCCCCTTAAAGTGTAAAGGTAAAGGGAGCTTTACTCGTTTCTTTTATAAACTTTTAAAGTTATTATTCTCTAACTTAACAATGTTAAATTATATTTAAAGTTTCTTAATAAGACTAATACGGCTTTTAGTATCCTTAGGGAAGGTTTTATTAAGTTCCTTAACTAATCCCTACTAGTTAAGGTTTAAGTCTTTAAGGTATATAGCTAACTTATTAATAATAGGGAGCTAAGGCTAAGCTTACACCTTCTCAATCTCCTTTCCTTTTCCAGAGGTTAACATGTTAGTGGAAAAGAGGTAATATCTGGGAATTTAATAAATAACGTTTAAAACTCGACGTTAATATCGTATTATAACCTACACCTAATATAGGCCTTAAAAAGACTAGTGCAGGTTAAGACAGAACGTATAGTAAGACGCTAATAAGTAAGGGGCGTTTTAAAGACGGCTTATTAAGCTAACACTTTTAAACAGGGGGTTTAATGTCACTATAGGTCGCTATTATTATAATACGTAAAGGTGAGTCTGAATAGTAGGATATAAATAAATAATTAAATATTAATATAAGGAATTAAAGTCCCTTACAGTAATTATAAGCATAACTATAACTATCTATATTAACTAGCTAAGAGGTACTTTGTACCTTGATCACTATGCTCACTTAACACGAGGAGTGATCATAGTGATCAGAATGCCTCTAATCACTGTGATCACCGTGCTCTTAGCGAGATCAGAGTGATCACTTAACAATTAGTCGTAGGGGCTTCGGGTCTTTACACCCCTGGCCCAGTGCGCAGTACCGTGCGTACTGCCTTTTTGCACTGTTCCTTCTGCGGGGGATTCGTCGGGCCGCCCCGGCCCAAGTGACGGCCTACAGGGTCGTCACAACTCCTCCTTAGTTTTAAATTAAATAAGGATATTATTAACGTAAGCGTAGCAGGACTTGTTAAAGTAACTTATTAGTTTACTATTAATATATCTTTAAAATGACGCTGGCCGATTTATAAGGCTGAAAGGCACAATCTTATAGTTATAAGTGCCGTATCGTGCCCTAAAGGTTATAAGATCCTTGTGTTCTTTTGCTAATCAGAGGTGGTTAAATGCTTATTAAATGTCAATTTTAGTGAAGATCTTAATCTTAGTAATATAAGCCAGAGTTTCCTTTATTAAGGGCAAAGAGTAATAGTCTTTAATCATCATAGTGTTTAACTGCCAGTAATCTATATAAAAGCACAGGCCACCGTCCGCCTTTTTCGCTAATAATACTAAGGCAGCTTATAAGGCGTTACTTAGGGTTATCTATCCTTTAGCTAAACTATTTAAGATATACTTCTTATCAACTTCCAGTTCATCTAAATATATCTTATATAGAGGGCTATGAACCAGTTCTTCCAGCTTTCAATCCTCCTTTAGTTTAATATAATAGTTGGTATAACTACTATAGTAATCGACAAGTGTTTAACTTATCCTTTCTAATGATATCTAGGAAGTTATTATAAACGTCAGGTATATCTTACAGATTGTCTGCTGCTTTCTCCAGTGGAGTTTTCTCTCTTTAGGCCTTCTTCCCCTATATATAATAATCGATCTTGTTTAGGTTAGTCCAGCCGATTATCTCTGAATCCACTTCAGTAAAGAAATTGTCTAATATTAAGACACGTATATCATACTTATACCTAGCTACTACGTCTTCCTTCTGTAACTCTCTTTCTATTTAATTAATAGTAAGGTGGGGAGACTGTAAAGCTGGCTTAAAAACGGGACAGAGAGAGAGAGTGAATTAAGAAGTCCTCTCTGTTATCGGATCTCTTCTGCTTAATCCTCTAACAATAAGGGTGGCTAGTTCTCTAGTTCTTTAATACGTTACTCTACCAGCGGAAGGTTATTTTTAACAAGAAGAAGAGCTTTTAAAGCTATAGCCTTCTTCCATTACTCTCTAGTATCTAAGTGCACCAGGATATCATGTTTCAGGTCAAGCCATACATTGTAGGATTTAAACTATTTTATTATTAAAGATTATATTATATCTTATATTAATAATCATTATGGTTTATCTCTTATACGTGATGCTATTTATCGTAAGATCTACCGTTAAGATAGCATATATTTATTATCTTAAGCTACTATTATGGCTACCCACTGATCTTATAATAAAATTTATTTCCTTTATTAGCTAAAGTTCTTTAATAAGTTTCTTTATAAAGTTTATATTAATAAAGATAAAACCATGTACTCTGGTATTAAGTAAGGCATTGTCTGTAGACACTAATAATTTCTGATTAATTATAATGTATTCATAAATAAAAAGCTTACCGCCTAGAAGTTTCTTTAACACATCCTTCTTATAAGGTAATTATTTTACTAATAAGTCCATTTCTACTAACAGTGTTAATATTTCCCCTAAAAGGGAGTCTACGTCATCCAGGGTATTTAGTTTTCTAACTCCTTCTCTTTCTCCTTAGTTAGTTCGTTGTCGTAGCGGTCGACTAACTCCTAGATGCAGGCCTTACGGGCCTTAAGGTTTAAGATTAGTGCTGCCAGAGTTATAGGCGCCTTAGGGCAGTCTTTAGTAATTTAACAGTCACCATAGCGGAAGTATGTGCGTTTATGAATATGCTCTCAGATCATTTCGGCTGTTAGGCTTAGAATCTTCACTACAGTAGGGCCTTAAGCTGCGCCGCTCCAGGGCGCCGTAGCGGGTATATGGGTATTATTGTGTGACGACCTTGAGGCTGTCACTTAGGCCGGTGCGGCCCGACGTGTCCCCCGCAGAAGGAACAATGCAAGCTTGGAGTTGGCTGGAGCCTGCTTTGCGAGTTTTTAGAGAAGCCGGTCCCAGATGTGGCGTGTCTAAAGGTCAACAAGGAGAAGGATCTAAAGCTGCTTCTAAGGATTGGTATAGTCTTCACGGCGCTGCACGGGCTATAAGCCATAGTTAGGTATCTGGCTATGATGGTAGGCTTATGGCTTCTCGCCGAGGCTGCTGAGTATCTTTAGATTCACTGTTTAATACTTCTTGTTGAGTCATCTGGGACCGCCTTTGGTATCTGGGGCCTAGCTAACCAGACGTGCTTGGCTGCATCCTTGTTCATAGCCTTTAAGCCTCCCGCTAATGGCTTGGAACCGAATACTTACGTCTTATGTGGAACTGTTTATGTTAAATTTATGCTGTCGTGATAGCGCTCTCTACGTGCTCAGTCCCTTAGTCCTCTAGTTACGCCGAGCGCCTGCTTATAGTTGATAAGTGGTGTACTCAGTTGTTAAACACGCTAAGCACATTACGCATTGATTAATCTAATCTCTTAACGATTAGCTACTATTGTTAAATTCAACACAGTCAACCAAGAACACAGTAATTACCGCCATCAAGTCTTGTTGTATTCCGGGAGCCGTCCTCTCAGCTAAACGAAGCTCTGGTGCTCGGCCGCGCTGCGGTTCCGTGACGCCAAGGCGCGATTACGTAATTTGACAACTATCAGGCCGCTGACAGGGCCCCACATGCCAGGCAGCATTCTGCCTTGCTGCCTGAGCAATGATGCATAAGCGCCTGCCTCCACTGCAACGCGCTCGGCCAATTCAACTTCCCCATAACAACCCAAGGTGCATGTACCACAAAGCTTGGTGAACTAATCTCGCTGCAGACCAAAAAAATTGCCGGCAACTAGGACCTCTTCATCGATGAGGCTCGTCTCTCAACGTCTAGATTGAAGCAGGAAATTATCGCTTTTGCAGAGAGGGGACTCAATATGGACCCGCTCAGCTTCACGGCAAGCTTGGTCGCCATTATTGGACTCTCACAAACGGTCTTAGTCGCCTGCTACAGGTTACAGGGCCAGATCAAGGACGCCGAAAAAGATGTTTCATCCATCATCGCCGACGTCCAGGCACTCACCGATATAATGGAGGAGTTCCGCGAAATTACCCAGGGCCCGGATGAGGCCGACGAAATTCTCAAATCGCTGTCCCTAAGCACCGCGGCGGAACCGGGTAACGGCGGCAAGCAGCCGGTGTTTACGGCTTGTTTGTCCGCCTTGGAGGCATGCGACAGCGCTCTACGCTACCTTTCAGGCAAGCTTGCGCCGCTCTGCAAGCCGGGGTTCAGGAGCAAGCTGATGTGGCCGCTCCAGGCGTCTGCCGTCGAGCAGAAACTTGGCATCATCAACAGACAAAAAACGACATTAAGCCTCGCTCTGTCGGTCTACCAAACACGACTTCTTGCCACGCATATCCGAAAGGCAGCCAGAGAGAAGCAGGATACAAAGAAATCCAAAGTGGTCAGCTGGTTTAAGACGAGTAACCCGGAGCAAAACCACGCAATTTCCCGTGGTAAGCACGAGCCGGGCACGGCAACGTGGATATTCCACGAAGACGCATTTGTGGACTGGGAAAGTGCCATGGGGGGCTTGCTTTGGGTTCATGGCATCCCTGGCGCGGGAAAGACGGTCTTATCCTCGACCATCATCGACCATTTGGAGACAGCCATCGCGGGTGGTGGTAATCCCGGCACGAAAAGACTTGCGTACTATTATTTCGACTTCGCCGACAGCAGAAAGCACAGCGTTGCAGACATGCTGAAGAGTGTCATCTATCAACTCCTCTGCACAACATCCGGGGAGTCTGAGGCCGCAGTGGCGCTGTACAACAGCAAGTGTGAAGGCACCGAAGAGCCAACCGTTGAGGAACTGCTCGGCGTTTTGACAGCAGAGGTCGCCCTCACAGACGTAACCTATCTCGTTATTGATGCGCTAGACGAGTGTCCCGGCCCTCGAGGCGAAAGGCAGCTGCTCTTCAAGGGCTTTCTCAACAACGAAAAGCTGCCCGGGAATCTCAAAGTATTGGTCACGAGTCGCAAGGAGCCGGATATCGAAGCGGCGTTGGAGAGCATCTTGGCGCATATGATCTGCATCCAGAGCTTCAAAGTCGACAGGGACGTGAGGGTATACGTCAAGGGGGAAATTGAGCGAGATGCGACGTTGAAGAGGTGGCAACCGACCCTGAAGAAGGAGATTTTGGATGGAATTGTTTTAGGGGCTCATGGGATGTAAGGTCTCTCCTTCCGTCGTTCTCTTTTTGTAATCAATCTCACGATGCGCCGTTTGCTAAAAATTGCCGGAATTTGAGCAGGTTCCGTTGGGCAGTTTGCCAACTTGAGGCCATCAAGCAATGCCTCACTCCGGCCATGGTCAAAAAAGAGCTGGGCCAAATGCCGGAGGATCTCGACCACACGTATGACCGAATCCTTCAAGCTCTCCTACCTAGGCATCAAGCCTTTGTACAGTCTGCGCTACACTGGCTCGCATTCTCGTCCCGTCCTCTCCTTCTCGAAGAGCTTGCCGAGGCAGCCGTCATTGACCCCTCCCAATCCGACTTCAACCTCGACTTGGCCCGCTTCATGGTCTCGACTTCAATCCTGGATGTCTGCGGTGTACTGCTAACGACTTCTACGATCGGCGAGCACTACCATCCCAGACCCGAGTGGCTGCAGCAGAGGATCGACGTTGAGGTCGAAGCAGGCGCGATTTACCCAGAGCTTGATCAACCATACACCGTCGTTTCACTCAGTCACTACTCGGTCAAGGAGTACATCACCTCGCAAAGGCTTGGTGTCAGCCCTCTCTCTCTCTTCTATACATCTGAGCAGCTCGCCCACCGCCATATCGCCCAATGCTGTTTGCAATATCTTCTTTCGTATAACGAGGGCACAATCGCCTTCGACCTCAGAATCAGCGAGTTTAGCCTGCTCCAATACGTCAGTCGCTACTGGATCCGACATTGGCGGCGGGCATTTGTATTTGGGGATCCTGCCAGCTCGAACCTGTCAAGCGGAACCGCCCGTGCTCTTCTCGAGAGGTTCCTGGTAGTCGACCCCACAAAATGCCAGCCGTACCTCAACTGGCTCAACATCTACGATCCCGAATACATGTACAAACCCAAACCGAACAGCCTGGGAGTGAGTGATTTTCACTTGAGAAGGAGCCATAGTCTCGACCAAAGGCCATCAGCGCTTTACTGGGCCGCCGGCCTCGGCGACTTAGTGCTTGTGCGGGGGTTGGTAGCCAAGGGGGCGGATATTAACAAGCATTCCAGGGATGCGCATTTCGGAACGGCACTCGGTGTCGCAGCGGCTTGCGGCAGGCTGAAGATTGTTGAGTACCTTCTTAGCCAAGGGGCAGATCCAAACACCCCCGACAGACGCCACGGCAGCACCCTGCAGCTTGCTGCAAGATACGGCGCCAGGGAAGTCGTCCAGCGACTGCTCGATGCCGGTGCGGACGCCAGCTTCGAAGGGGGCGAGGGCGAATCCGCTCTTCTGGCCGCTGCACTGGGGGGGCATCACGAGGTTGTTGAGCTCCTGACGGAGCGCGGCGCCGACGCGGGGGGCCGGGGAACCACCGAGGCCCTGTGTCGGGCCGCGAGAGGTGAGGATCAAAAAATAGTCGAGAAGCTCCTCGAGGCAGGGGCGAGCGTTACGAACCCAGACATTCACGGCTGGGCCCCTCTTTCCCACGCCGTAAGTTCTGGTTCGTTACCGATGGTGGAGTTGCTTATTCGCCACGGGGCTGATGTCAACCCCACTACCAAGTACGGGCGGGATCGCAGGCGCATGCCGCTCACGTTCGCCGCAGGAAAGGGGTTCAGCGAGATTACCAGCGCACTGCTCAGGGCCGGAGCGAACCCAAACCCCGCAGACTGCGAGCCTCCCCTCGTGGCAGCCATAGTAGGAGGGGATATGGCGACCTTTAAAATTCTTCTGGACGCCGGTGCAGACCCAACCACGACGAACAGCCCGTACCACATGAATTCTTTCCACGCAGCCATGGACTGGCGTCAGTTCGCCATGGCGCAACTCCTCTTTGCGCGTTTTCCCGACGTTCCCTACGGCGACGCCACCTTCCTGGATGCCGTTCGCTTTTACAACGAGTGCCCCGCCATTTTCGACATCCTAATGGCTACTAGGAATGTCAATATTGACGCGCTGGGAGACGCCGGTTCAGCGTTGCACGTCGCACTACAAGTTCGGAGCGAGGCCGCGGCGTGGAGAATCTTGAACAAGAACCCGTATATACATACCATGACCATGCTTGGCACGCCATTGACCGCCGCGATCGAAGGGGGATTTGTTAGCATTGCCAAAGAACTGATCCGCAGGGGCGCTTCCGTTCATCCGCGCGAGTTCGCGCGACCACACAAACCGCTGGAGCATGTCTATCCCGGATCTGAACGCAGCATTATTCCAAAATGGTTAGGGAAAATGAGGGCTCGCTTCAGGTGTTATATAACCATTAAGGATAGGATCCTCTCCCCATTTGAATGCGCCGTGTTGCAAGCCTGTGGTGTAGAGGACGAGCATAAGGATACCGAGATGCTAGACCACCTGTTAGATCAGGGGGTGGATCTGAGAGACGAGAAGGAGGATATAGGAGAATCGTAAGTCAACAAAGCCCGGGGGAAAAACAAACCAAAAAAACTCTCTAACGATAAACACAGCCTCCGTTGGCTAATCGACTTTGAGAGCCCTTCCATCCTGAGATACTTGGCGTCGAAGGGTATGGACCTAAATCGGCAACTCCCGGATTATAATGAGTGCAACGCGATCCAATACGCTGCTGAGGACAATCAGCTGGAATTCGTCAAACTACTCGTTGAGCTTGGGGCCGATATCAACGGCCCACCTGGTGGACGGGGCACATCATTATACTACGGTTTCATGTCAAAGAATCGTGAGGTTGTTGCGTTCTTGCTCGACAATGGGGCAAAAGTAGTAGAACGAACTAGCGACGGCAACGGCTCGAATGTCCTTGTTCCAGCAATTGAACATGGGCTCGGAGACGAGTTTCTCCCGGTACTTCTGGATATGGGCGCGAATCCCAACCTCGTTGATGATTATCTCGAGGTAGCAGCATTGCCTGAGGCTGCCTATCTGGGTAGCAGGAGTCTTGTTGAGCTGTTGAAAATCCACGGAGCTACTTTTGCAGACGCGGGAATGTACCCCCTAATCCAAGCAGCCTCCGAAAAGTCTATCGAGGAGATACGATGGCTCCTGGAAATAGGAGCTGGCTTGAATATCACGGGAGACAACAATGGATACAACAGCCCACTAATAGTAAGTCGTGTGCCCCCCCACCCCACCCTCTTTTTTCTTTCTCCCTAGGAATACCGGAACAGCCACTAAGTCTTTATCTACCTCCTCTAGGAAGCCTCGAGAATGGGCCGCAAAGATGTTATTAATCTTCTCCTTGAATCCGGCATGAACATCAACTCCAGTCCCGCCCAAGATACCCATCTATGCACGGTAACAGTCCTCCTCGGCATAGCAGAAATCCGCCAGAACGATATGACGCCCCGTGGCGCCCTCGCCGTTGCCGTCGATCACGACGATATTGATATGGCAACCTTCCTGCTCGGTAAAGGCGCTGACCCGAACTCCTGGCATCATTCGGCGATGTACATCGCTCTACGCCGCGGGTGTGTCGCCATGATAGATCTTCTTCTTGGCTACGGTGCCAACGTTAGCGCTGGAAACGGCAAGTGCTTTGGCTATGCAGTCTGGGGTGGCGAGAGAGCCTTGTCACGCTTGCTCCAGCAGCCCATGTCGGCGGCGCAACGGTACGAGGGTGTGAATAAAGCCTTACAGACGGTGCTCAACCTAGCGGATCTTGGTATATCCTTATGGCTCCTTGACAAGCAAGGTACAGACGCCAACTTTACAGGCGGACTGTTTGGTTCTCCGCTGCAAGCAGCGCTTGCCCACACCTATCCAACAGATGCCACCGGCTTGTATGAGCAACGGAGCCGACTTGTTGACGTGCTCCTCGCACGCGGAGCGAATCCCAACCCACCGCCTACAGAGACCGAAATCGACGAGGAGTTGGTGTCACGCGGTCTGAGGCACAAGATCACCACCTTCCCAAGTCCGCTGGTTTTAGCCATTCGCGCTGCGACGGTGGATCGACCATCCGACTCTACATGTATACCACGGAGATTACTTGCGGCAGGAGCAGATCCTGAAGGGATGGAAAAGGACGACATGGAAACGCCACTGCAGACCGCCGCGGATGATCCAGCCGTGATCGAGCTTCTCCTGGCTGCGGGCGCGGACGTCAACGCCATCCGACCCAACACAAAGTCGGGCACGGCGCTGCATGCAGCCGCCTTGTCGCAGAACCTCGAATCCATCAAGATTTTGCTCGCATCCGGCGCAAGCGTCCACGCCAGCGCCGGGAAATACGGCTCTGTCGTGCAGTGCGCAGCCAAGATTGGGAATCTCGGGCTCGTCGATAACCACCAGCTGATATATGCGCAAAGCGTCCGCGCCATGGAGTTACTAGTTGCGGCGGGGGCCGATGAGCATGCCGGGGGTGGTCGGTATGGCTCGGCATTGCAGGTAGCGGCGAAGCTGGGGAACTTGGATGGGATGATGTGGCTGATAAAAAGGGGAGCTAATGTCTACGTCGAGGGCGGTAAGTGGGGGAATATCCATAATGCGGCCGTAATGAACAGAAGGTGGGGCGTAGTTAGTTGGTTGGAGAGAATCTATGGAAGGGAGGTGTGGGAGGCGTTGGATCGAAAAATGTTTGGTGAGACGGGCGCCTGCCGATCCGGCGAGGTTGAACGTTGTACTTAGCGGGCATTTTTTATTTCCCTCGCTTTCTAAATATTCTGAACAATGAGCATCGGGCGGCCGTTTTATGGCAGACAGCAAGGACACACCAGTATACTGCACATGTGCTATGAGTCAGCGCTGTACTGCTTTATATAGACGCCTTCCAACAGCGAAAACGAAGGCCAAGATCAATCAGAACACACTCTTTTCATCAATCGTTAAGCATTCGATTGCATGCAAAAGCGATACAATCAACCAAGAGTTGTTCTGTGGAGCCTGCTGCGATAAGATGGGGCTAGACGTGGTAACGGTTTGGTTGATCCCCTTGATCTGGAGAATGACTACAGACCACACTGGTTCAAAGAACGAAGTTACCTCTTAGATAGTCAGTATAGTACTATCATTGTGCCTATTGTACAACAATAACAAAATAATGGCTTGGAAGATTGTTTAAATCTGGATTATCTCCACTATTCGTAGAGATGCAAGCTAAGAAACAGGGCTCTCTACCAGTATTAGATACACTATTTTGGTCGGGTAGTTAAGATTTAATTGATAGTAGTAGTAGAATTTGGTGACGTAGCCCTCTCGCGACAATGGAGCCTCAGACCCCCTGGCGAGGTGTTTGGGAGGGTGTGCTGATACAGTGGGCTAGGGTGGGGTGTGAGGTGGGGTGGGCAAAAGGTACATGCGACTGAACACAACACTCGCGAAGGGGTCTCCCTCCCAACAAAAAAAAAACAGGCACTCCAAAATAATACCAAGTTCAAGATGCGCTCCAACAACCAATAGATGGCCAAAAATTTTCAAGCATACCAAAAGTCTTAGAACTGCATTTGGATGGGTAATGGGGTTGTGGCTGCTAGTTTAATTTGTGCTGCTTTTGGAGAAATGTATTGAATGTATGGTAATCACTTGTTTGTGAGTGCCTTTTTTTGTGTTGGAGTGGAGGGGGTCTGAGAGCTGAGATAATGTCAGACGACTCACCTGTTTGCTTACAGCCACTTGCAAAATCGGTGTCGCCCCCTTTGCTGAGAAATTGGAAGGCGCGCATTCGCTAGCGACTGGCCAAAAATCACTGCAATTTTAGCCCCACGCGAGGGAAAGCCAATATGTCAGTGCCAAGACAGCCCAACATAGCCCGTGCTCGAATCTTTCCTCAGCAAAGGGGCAGCTGTGGGAGGGGTAATGCTAGCCTCCACCGCGTCCCAGAATGCTTTCTGCAAATAACTGATCCGACTTGGGATTCATGCCTGTTCAGGCTAATCACTGACGATCTCCCCGCTAAGTTGGAACAATCCTACTTAAGGTATGTCTCAATTAGCGAAGACGAGTCGTATTCGCTCTCGTTCTCGGAAAGAGGGCGACAGACGTTGCGTTGGGAGGGGGGCTGCCGGGGGTGGAAGGCAGGACCCACGCGGGTTTGCCGCCCGGAACCGGTTCGGACAGGGATCGGCAGCTCAAATACTTCGCTCTCTCGAGGTGTGCTCTTTCCCGAAACCCTCAATCCTCTGTGCTAGTTAGCGTTTTCCGAAGATGACGACAGCAACAGAACAAGACGGGGCAGGTGCGCAAGTGCCTAGCCCGGAAGACTTGAAAATCTATGCGATCCAGCAAAAGTATGCCGCAGAAGCTGCCAAGCGCATCCGACCCGAGTTCGGGGGCCAGTTCATCGCGCTCAAGGATGCTGAAGAGAGATTCCGCGTCTTGGAGCAAGATCCATGGGCTGATCACGACGCGCTCAACGCGCGGCAAAACACCAAGGATGGGAAGCAGTACAAGTTCGTCATTCTCGGCGGCGGCTTCGGCGGCATGATCCTCGCCGTTCGTCTCATTGAGGCTGGTCTCACGAACGGACCCGATGATGTGCGCATTATCGAAAATGGCGGCGGCTTTGGAGGCACTTGGTACTGGAATCGCTACCCAGGGCTGCATTGCGACGTCGAGAGCTACACTTACCTTCCCCTTCTCGAGGAGACTGGCTACATGCCCAAGTCCAAGTACTCCCCGGGCGAGGAGATTCGCGAGCATGCCGAACGCATCGCTACACAATACAACCTGCACGACAAAGCACTCTTCCGCTCCAAGGTTGAAACTGCGCGCTGGGACGACGACAATCAGCTATGGAATCTGAAGGTCACCGAAGGCCGCGGTCCCAACAAATCCCCCCGAGAACTTAACATCCAAGCCGAGTACTTCCTCACCGCGAGCGGCGTCTTCCCCCGCCCTCAAGTCCCCAAAATTCCCGGCCTTAGCACCTTCGCCAGTCCCATGTTTCACACTGCGCGTTGGGACTACAATGTCACCGGGGGCTCCCAAGACGACCCGCGTCTTACAAATCTCGAAGGCAAACGTGTCGGCATCCTCGGCACCGGCGCCACAGCAATCCAAGCAATCCCCCACCTCGCCAAATACGCCAAAGAGCTGTACGTCTTCCAGCGAACCCCCTCCAACGTCTGGCCGCGCGGCCAACAACCCACCGACCCCGAAGAGTGGAAGACCAAGATTGCCTACAAGAAGGGCTGGCAACCCGAGCGCATGCGCAACTTCAACATGCACCTGACCAACAACACCACCCCCGACCAGCCTAACTTCGTCAAGGACGAATGGACAAACTTGACGTCCTACTGCGCCAGTGTCGGTTGTCCCAAATGGGGCTACATCGACCCCACGCCCGAGGCCATTGGTGTGCACGTCGGTCGCTTGCTTAAGCTCGATCTCCCTCGTACCGAGGCTGGGCGCGGTCGCACTGATGAGATTGTCAAGGATAAGGAAACGGCGGACAAACTCAAGGGGTGGTATCCCATTTGGTGCAAGCGCCCGACGTTTAGCGATGAGTATCTGCAAACGTTCAACAAAGAAGGCGTCAACCTGGTGGATACAGACGGGAAGGGTGTTGATGCAGCGAACGAGAGGGGTTTGATTGTCAACGGGGTGGAGTATCCCCTTGACGTGTTAGTCTTGAGCACGGGATTCATAACCCCAGTTGAAGGGGGTGGGAACCCATCGATCAGGGCCGCCGTGGAGATGTATGGTCGCGGAGGGAAGAAGATGAGCGATAAGTGGACGGAGAAGGGTGCGACGACGTTGCATGGGCTGTTTACGAACGGCTTTCCCAATCTGTTTTTCCAGAGTCCCCTTCAAGCGGCGTCTGGGGCGAATTATGTTTATTCGATAGAAGTTTGGACGAAGCATATCGTGGAAATTATCAAGGAGGCCCGGCGGAGAGTTCAGGGACATAGGGCCGTCGTCGAGCCGGGAGTTGTTGCTGAGGAGCAGTGGAGCGGGGAGATTATGAGGCATGGGCCGTACTACGCTGGACTCATGGGCTGCACGCCGGGTTATGTCACGGGTGAGGGATCGATGGCTGTTTTGCCGACGGATCCGGTTGAGATGATGAAGATGGCAAGGTTGGGGACGTGGAGTTTCGGGTTGGAGTCTTTCATGGACGTGCTTGAGAAGTATAGGGAGGGAGGGTTTGAGGGAATTGAAGTTTCGGGGGTCTGAGTAGCGCAAAACCGGTGAGATCTGGCAAAGAGTCCTCTGTACCTCTCTTCAAGGCATGCGACAGAATATTCATTCTTCTCATACTCGTCGTCGTCGTCGTCTTAGTCGCCTGGCAAGATCGCACTTCAAGCGAAAAGAGGTCGCAGCTCTGCCTGGCTATTTTCTCCCACAGCCGAATGAACGCCTTCCTGCCCTCACCGTAAATCATGGGCATGTTAGATGTCGAAAATGCCCATTAGACAATAGACCATATCCTCGATGCGGGGAACAAGCACGCCGGAGATGCTCACTTGAGTCAGACACTAGAGAATCGGTCTTGCTTCCTCGACCGTAGTGGCAAAGTACATGTCGAGATCTCTTTATAACTATAGTGTTACAGGTTTTTTCTTTACGTTGTGGTTGACGGTCTCAGTCTCAGGACTTCAGAGCCTAAGTAGCAATGTATTTCCTGTTATTACATGCTGATGAATGTTCCTGTGAAGAGCAACAATGAAGAACGTACATTTTTATGGGTAGCAAGTGGTTGACAAAATACAGCGGACTCATTACTTCGCAGTACCTCTAGGCAGACCACCGTTTAGTACCCTGAAACGCCCTGGTGGGCGACCTTAACCCGCAAGGAAGCTCGCTGTTCCAGTTCTAGCTTCGTCTAGGCTAGCCCTCCTTCTTCTTTTCTATTCTGAGGGGCTTGCTCGCTCTGCTCCCATCCCTTCTTCTCGATTTAATATTCAGAGGCTTGGTCCGACAGCCGCAGTTCGATACCAGTTTTCTTCGATTTGTTTTGGTGTTCCTGTGTGCTTACTCAAGGAAGAAAAGCGCCAGATTGACGTCTTGCTCTAGTCCGCTAAGGTAAACGCCCGCCAACTAGTCCTAGCTAGATCCCGCCCAACCACCAATGTCACAGCCTCAGCCAAGCTACCCCTCCAGCACCTTCATCCGTACTACCCGCTTGCCCACTGTCCCATACTACCGGGAAACCCAACGCCGCCAGAAGCGTAATGATGTCAAGGTTCGCATCCGGGAGCAATCGCGGTCGCGAGGCCGCCTTCCCGCATTCATGTGCAAGGGCCTCAGACGGCAGGAGCTAGGCTAGCTAGTGCTCAAGCAGAGGAAAACCGAGACCTTCGCGACGAGGGAGACTGCCCTCCATCCACCAAATCCTCGACACTGACAATCCCATGCCGTGCCCGGGTTGAGCGAGAGCCCTGGCGCATCGACTTTGACACACGTCAACCCCCCGGTCGGAAGAGCACATCTGCCTCGAGCAGCTTTACCGCGGGGCATTGTGCTCTCACAGCTCGGCGTGGGCCGCCCCCAAGGTGTCCTGGCTGTGTATTCGACGCTGGCCATGCCTCATAGAGATCCGCGAGCTCCGTTTTGAGCCTGGCCTGACCTACGCCCACGTTGACGGGTGGTTCTTCGTTGTGTGCTCTGAGATTGCCGCTGCCAAAGGCTCGATCGCCGCTCACCACTCTCACGCTCCCATCTGGTAGGGGTTTCGCTTCTAGCCCTGGGCGGCAACCGCGCGCGAATATACACCACTACCCACTGTCTGGCGCGCTCCAGACCCCTCCTCCTAACCCTGATTGCTGGGTTATTGTTCCTTGCTTGATTGCTGGCTTAGTGTTGGAATTGACATGCCTCTCAAAGTCCCTGAGCGTGACCAACACCGTCCCGACCTTTCTCGATGCAAGGATCAGTTCCTCAAAACCCAACTCTTCCGCGTCCCTCGTCAGCAACCACGGATTATACCCAGTCCGCGTTCCAGTCTCATTAATGAACGCATGGCACTGCAACGTGTCCTTATAAATCCGTTGCATCACTTCCACCATCGATGTCAAGAAGAGACAAAGTGCATGTTCGACTACCTTAGTCTGCAGCCGCAAGGTAGCGAACCAATCCTCCCAGTCATTGCGTCCCCCGGGCTCAGTGCGGATGATTATGAGGGCAGTTGTGGATTTGGTTTTGGGATGGTAAGTCCAAGTCAGGAAATACGTGTTCAAGGAGGCCATTGTGAAGTAAAAGGCCTCAGCTTGAGGATCCCAAATTGCACAGGCGAAGTGGTTGGAACCCCAGACCGTTTGTCCAAGGAGTTGGAGGGGAACAGGGTCTAGATTGAAGGTCTTCCAACAATGAAGGAGGTCATCTTTAGAGACGGTGATAGTTGGAGGTGGTTCGTATGCCCTGGGGACATGAGCGTAGTTCATCTGGAGTTTGACGAGGCGGAATGTTGGGAGGGTGGTTGGGGACTCGCAGCGTCTGAGGATGTCAGGAAGAGGAAGAGATTCTCTGCTGAAGGCGCCGAAGGTGGGTGTGAAGGTTACGAGCTCGTGCTCGGTGGGGTTGGGAAGGAAGGCGAGAAGATTGAGACTGGCTAGGGCTTGCTGGCAGAGGCCTTCCATGTTGCACAGTTGTAGAAGTGAAACAAGAATTTGTGTACAGATTCTGGAAGATTTGTGTTGGGTTTAAATTGGGCGGAGGGGATCTTGAGCCTGAGCTAAGTTGACAAGTTAGGCTGCATCTGCCAAGAGTCTAACGAATGTGCACATCCTACCTCGTGAGAGCCTGACAGGTACTTGACATCGTTGTTTCCCTCTTGGAACGATTGGTCGCGAAATTTTAGTTAACTTAGCCAATCACAATGCCTGTTCCTGCCTCTCGGACCGTCCTGACGTTCAGACCCCTGGAAGTGTTTCATCCATGTCGCGAACAAGCTGTCTCTTTCTTCTTCTTTACCAATCCTACGCTTCTGCGTCTATAGCGGTCGTATCACTCAGCTGCTCCAGCCCTTTCCCCACTACTGTTATACTCTCCGGTGTAATATTGCCGACAAAATCCCTCTCTTGGATCCTGGAAAGGAGCATAATACCGTCCAAGGTCTAACACCGTGACAATTATACATATAGACTGTATCATATAGATAACACAATGGTATTATATAAAATAGTTTTTTATATGAAAAAGCCATCCTGCCTGCTGAATACAAACCCAAGTTAAATGTTTGCCCACAGAACAAAGCTTTACAACAAAGTAATATGTACATAATAGACATGCTGTAGATAGCTGTAGTAGTCTACTTGGGGCCCAGGACCTCCTTATGGAGTAAGGGCTGACTTTCCCGTTACAGCTGTACTCTTTGGCAACCATCTCTTGCTAACTCGAAGAGACGTCCTGTCCTCCAGAATCCCAGCGCATTTGTATTTTAATCTCAGACCGCTCAATCTCCTTAAAGCCTAAGCTATCATACAACGCTTTCGCCCTCTTGTTCGGAACAAATACCCCCAGATGCAGCGGTAGACATCGCTTAGCCGCAACAGACTGCAGCCCCTTGATGAGTGCCGTGCCGATGCCGCGGCCCTGGAATGCCGGGACCAGTTCAATGCCGGAAAGAAGTATGTGATCAGGCCGGTACACCACGGCGATAACCCCAACCTCGGTGTCATCTACCACGACGATTTGTAACTCTGATGGATCCCACTCGCGAGCAAAGCGGGTTCTTTGGTCGTCTTCGTCCCAGCTAAAAACTTGGGCGACAATGTCGAGCATCGAGGCGCGATGGATGCTGTAGCATAGCTCCTTGTCCTCGTCTGAAGCTGGGCGGAGGGAGAAAAGCTTTGGGTTTGTACCTTGCTCCGACATTTTGATCATTGCGACTGAGAGACGATTGCGGGGTTGTTGGTTTTGGAGACTTTCTGTCAGCATCGCGAGTCTATCGGGGCTTTCGGCAAAATTGGCTCGGGTCAACCTTTGCCCGGCATGGGTGCGTTAAAAAGCCAGAGCATGTTTTCTGCCACAATGTGGCGCCTTATGTAGTATTTGATGTATTGACAACCCAGGAAAACTAACAATATCTTTGTTCAAGATCTTCACCGCACTGCATAACACCGCCCAACAAGGCAAGTTCCCAGTTCTTTGCCTACTCGTGAGTGAAAACACATCTTCAGAATCAATACTCCATTCCAGACATTCCCCGTGCCACGGATTGCTCAACAGAGGTCCGAGAAAGCTACAGAGTTATTATAGAGAGGAGTCAAGAGTGGATCGGTGCGATCTGATCGAGGATAGGAGTTTAGGCATTCAACTACACAAGTTACGCAAGCAGTGCTTTTGCCAGGAGGCACTGAGAAGTTAGCTTCCAGTTTCCTTGCGCCCCGTAGCGGCAACTCTCTGTAGAGGGCTCACCTCGACCACACCTATCCCAAACTTGATTCTTCTGCTAGCCCTCGACTGTACAAAGTTTGCTTCTCCGCCATGGAGGATTTGCGGTGGCATTGCCCCTGTGGGTTCGCGGGGTGCGGGTTGGTTAAGCGAGCCTGGGAATTGAAAGAGTGGACGAGAGTTGCGTACGCGTACACCAAGAACTCTATGGGGCTGTTGGTAGGGTAAGTTCGGCCACCCTGAAGCGGAACACACCCCAAGCGGAACAAGCCGAACCAGGGTGATGCGCCACCCAGCCCCCAATTTAAAACAACCACCACGCGATCAATTCCTTACCGATTCTTTTCCTTCTTTCTGCAACGTGTCCGTCTTTGGAATGGCTATCTCATACACAGAGAAAAATCTCCGTAAGACTTGCGCCGAGGCGCGGCGTACTCATAAACTCCGACCAGTCGCTTTACGATGGGTGGAAGATCTAGGCGGGATACAAATGGTGAATCGGTTAGACTTGGAGCTGGAGGAAGAAGCCAAATCTTTCGGCGCTTGAGAACCGACAACAAACTTAGGAACCTGGAGTAATGAGAAGCTGAGACAGAGGGGCGAGAATTGTTTCTGTGGCCAAAAAGGTGGTGACAAATCCTGGTTCGGTGCCACGGCATCCAGTGCACTCGGTTGTGGTTTCATTTGGCGTGTCTTCGGGAAGAAGCCGCACCCGGAGGAAACTTTCAGAGTGTGTTTCATTCCCGACTCCCTTCCCGCCCCTCTCGGTTTGACCTACAGACTTAGCTGACTGAGTTTGATTCAGGTTCATGGTGGTGCAAAGACTGCCAGGTATCTCTGTCAGAAGTTCCAAGCCTCACGAGTTCCGTTGTCCATGAATCTCGCTGGCAGCCACCGCCCGCTTCCCTTTCACACTTCGCCTATACCCGCAGCTCAAGTCCTTCCGGAGCAGACAGTGCAGCTGGCGTGGCGGCCCGCCTGGGTGTCCTAGGTGATCGGGTCGTCGCTCTAAGTGGCGATTGGAGGGCTCATCTGCACGGGGGACTAGCCCTTCGCGGGATCACGGAGACAACAACTCCGACACACCAGACGGCAGACTCTCCTTACAAGGGAAAAGAGATGGGCTGATTGGCAACGTGAGGAAAAGACCCATTGGGGATCTACGAGGAATTTACCCCGATAGTCTTAGATTGTTTCCAAAGGGCGCGCTGCTGAAACCTGGAATTCAACCTGCACAGAGTGCGAAGGGACTAACACAGCTCTGCCTGGACCTCTCCGAACTAGACTGTGGACATAGCGGTGACGGAAAACTCGGCGCGTCGATGGCACACGGCGAGGGAACTTTTCGATGTGCCTATTTCGTGATGTTGGACCAGCACTGGACTGGCTGGGGCGGTTGTGCTAGGGGTACCGGTTAAGCAAATATTTAACTTGTTCGAACTCGGACTGCAATCTCGCTGCGTTCCATCCCAGTAGTGTTTGGATCAAGAGAGCTAATTTCTTTGTCTCAACGGTCGCGGTTTCGACTCTCATATCGCTTGTCGAACCGAATCGACTTCTTTTTCAGGCCACCAGACGCGGCTAGAGGCGCCACCGTAAATCGCTTCTTCTAGCAAAATCCTGATGGTGGCGTTCAATTTCATCTCAACGCCGACCGGCTATTGATCAAGTCGCTTTCTAGGTGCTCTATTATGTGCCGGCCTTGGATATCCACTTTCTCCGGGGAAGGTGCAGTGCTCCGCCCCAATTGGGTGCACACGCAGGTGCTCTGCGTTGGCAACCCTGACATCAACCAGATTGTCGTTGACTCCCCTTCGCGACAAACAGGAACGCTGTCCCCTCAAACCCTCCAGAGCGACAGACAAACGATGGAAAGAGCAAGAGCACCCCCCAACCGAGGGCTTTCAGCGGCCGGGCCCAATTGGTCAACGCAGAAGTCCCGATACTCGGCGAGCCGTAGAGTCTACACGTCTCTCCGTCACACGATATCACAAGACTGTACACAGGAACGAACTGTGCACGCTCGGCGCCTCTGCGCCTTGAAGAAGCGTGAGTGGGGCGAGTTTGAAAGAGAACCCATGACAACACCAACGAAGATGGGAAGGAGGAAGCATCATCGGTGAAGGCATCGTTGAGCGGCTTGTATTCGCCGTCATTCAAGGCCTTGGGCGGCGTGGTCGAGAATATGGCTCCTCTTGTTGGAAGCACGGCACTCTTGGTTGCAACAGTGTAATTGTCTTGCTTGTCCTCTCGGCCTCTGGCAAAGCCAGAGGCCTTCTATTATAGCCGTACGTTGTACTCAGCTGAAGTGGCGGTGCTAGTTCAGCTCCGTTTAGCCGCGTAGAGCTCTATTCAGCTCCGTACAGCCGCTCCGTTTGAGGGTGTTCTGGCCTAGCTTCTGCAGAACTCGACGGCTTGCGTGGAAACAGCGTCGATGCAGCTGTGTAGAAGTGGTGAGCGGTAGGAACTAGCGAGTCGGCCGAGGACTTTGGCTTTGCACTCGGCGTCGCATACGCCTCCACCACCAACTTGAAAACCGAGTGCCGTGGAAAACAAGCCCAGGACCGTGGCGCCTTTGGCAAGCGTGGAGATGATGCGGACCATGGCTTCAACCTGGAGACAAAACGAGTGACTGGGTTGACGATGAAGGAGTCTCGCGAATCACGCAAAGGACGGAGGGTGGGACGCGCTGTTATTTACTCTCCTGCGCGCGCTGAGAAACCTTACCCGCCCCTCTCTCTCTCTCTCCGAGATATTGCATGTCGATCCGGTCTGGTGGCTGAGACCTCGCCAAGCAATTGGGCGTTTCCCCAAGCCTCCCCACGCGGAAGTTGACAAGCTAACCCCTTTTGTGAGCCTTCATCTCTAGTAAAATGCTTGTTCGCGCTTGGAGCATCATCCTTGCATTGACTCGGAGCATCCTCTCCACACGGAAGAAAAACTCCTATCTAAAATGCCTGACGTCACCTTCTCACCCCGGCCTCCTCCCATAAACCACATACCTATCTCCGCCCCGCGTTAGCATCATCCTCTCACCCTTCCAACACCCCCCAGAACAACAAACCGAACACAACATGGAACCCAAACTCACACCGGGAAATACGCATGGACGGCCCCATCGCCCAAATCCGCCCTCACCCCCTCCAACAGCCCCTCCACCTCCTCGATCGCCCACCCCAGACCACCCTGCTCCCTCGGCCTCGTCAGCACCGCCAGACTAAACGCGGCCAGCCCGCCGCCGACATTCTCGCAGTTCCACCGCCCAATCAGCTTGTGCCTCCTGTCCCTGGGCCACCCGTTCGTCGGCCACTTGTACCTGCACACAACGACATCCACAAAGCCCGCCGCAGCAAGCTGCGATTCGTAGTGCACTGCCGAGTCGATGGGGCGATGGAGGCGCGCCATGGCGGAGCGCAGGAGGGTGGTCCAGCGGAGGAGGGGCGAGGCGCGGGGGATGGTGTCGTCGTCGGTGAGGAGGGTCCAGACGGTGTCTTGCAGCTCGAGGGTGCCGCCCGGCGCGAGGGAGTCGTAGCATTGGGAGAAGAAGGCGGGCCAGTCGCTGATGCTGCCGGTCAGGAAGCGGGAGAAGATGAAGTCGAAGGGCGCGGGGAACGTCCAGGTGTCTTCGAGGTCGTCGACGATGAAAGAGACGTTCGAAGGGGTGCTGAATGAGAACCGTGAGCTTAGGTGTCCGGTGGCGGGGGGTTGGGTGTGGTGCAGGGGTGTGCTCACAATGCTGGCTGGATCGGGCTCAGGTCGACGCCGGTGACGTGGCATTCGGGATGAGCGTCGGCTGTGAGGTTGTTGGGTCCCGTCAGGAATGAGGCTGCCGCCGGGTTGCCTTTAAGGGAAGGTAAGGCAGGTACCTACCAAAGTCAATGGCCCAGTCCCCCGTCCCACATCCGGCGTCGAGCACGCGATGCAGTCGTTCGGGGAGAGGCGCGATTTGAAGGCGGTCGTTGAACGTGAGCAAGAATATGTAATGCTGGAATCCCAAGCGCTCGTTTTCTGACTGCAGTAGCGATCGGGAATGTCAGCCAGCACGGGTCATCCATGGTGCCGCTCATGTGATAAGGGGCGCGAAGGGCACACACCTGGTCGTTGGGGAGGAGGTATCTCCCGTCCTTATAGGCGTGGTATGTCCTCCCGTTCTCCTGGCGGTATCTCATGACGGCCGAGCACGCCGTCATCATTTCAATCTCATCACCCTGTTCACTGATGTCAGCCCTGTTTATTTCTTATCTTTTTTTTCTCCGCGTTGAGGCAGCGTCGATGCGGAGGTCTTACAATATCAAGCGCCGAGTCACCGTCGCTATCGCTGTCGGCGATGAGACTCGCCGTGTCCGTACCGGTTGGTGCTGGTTCATTGTGCACCATTTTGGATGCGTCGTCCTTGCGAAAAAAAAAAAAGAATGTAGTGACCCGAGGGCTTGGTACCTGGGAAGGGTGCACCTTAACCATCAAAGCTA
>Ga0247760_1001247_pt1 | contig 24402 bp, 24 predicted proteins | sample UWRJL171409R4_FD_179936 | JGI IMG/M metagenome (GOLD analysis project Ga0247760, IMG submission 179936) | Plant litter microbial communities from Arlington Agricultural Research Station in Wisconsin, United States - UWRJ-L171-409R-4 | ecosystem: Environmental > Terrestrial > Plant litter >... | reverse complement strand
AAAAAAAAAAAGGCCGCTTCAAACCTTCTGGCGGTGTGGGGCGGCAGAATGGACCTTGGTTCGTCCGACGCCCGGCTTACGTAATTATGCAAGTGCAAGGTACCTGCTGCCAATGGAAGGCAAAAGCTTTGCCCCCCAAATCCAGGTGCTCGCTCGGCCAACCTGGAAACACCTCATCAGCAAACCTCGAGTCGACATCACCCAGGGTACCTTTCAATCGCCGACCGTCAACCCCAGCTCCATCGCGCAACCACCCCATCGCCGCGAATCTCCTGATCTGAATACTGCAACCAGCCAATCCAGCTTCGATCAATACCCGTTTTCACAATGTCGGACCTTTGGTAAGCAGCACTTCTCCTGCTTTGGACGCGACTGAGCTCCCCTGGCGTTTGGCTGGCGGTGTCATCGGCATCGATACCTCGACGCATTGGCCTCACGAAGCATCTGCAACTAGTTGAATAGGATGTTTGCTAACTGTGTCCCTCCTCTACAGCCCCGTCTACGCGGTTAGTATGCCCAAGCCCTCGAACCCGTCCTCGGCGGCAACGAGCCATCGTCCACTCTGCGAGTGTTGATCCAGATTCGGTCCGAGGAAGCTGTCAAGCATCATCGACTGACATGAAAATTTAGCCCTTCTTTGGTGCCATGGGTTGCACAGCATCCATCGTGTTCACCTGCTTGGGTGCCTCGTATGGTACTGCTAAGTCTGGTGTCGGTATCGCCGCCATGGGTGTCCTCCGACCCGACCTTATCGTCAAGAGTACGTCAGCAAGATATATTGGCTCTGTGCATAGAGAAGACTGACATTTTGTCTCTGTAGACATCGTTCCCGTCATTATGGCTGGTATCATCGGTATCTACGGTCTCGTCGTCTCCGTCCTCATCTCCGACGGCCTGACACAGAGCGACTATGCGCTCTTCACGGGTTTCATTCAACTGGGTGCTGGTCTTGCTGTCGGTCTCGCTGGTCTCGCCGCTGGTTTCGCAATTGGTATTGTCGGTGATGCCGGTGTTCGCGGCACCGCGCAACAACCCAGGCTCTTTGTCGGCATGATTCTGATTCTGATTTTCGCCGAAGTCTTGGGTAAGCAGTGTCCACTCTTTCCTCAAAACAACACTAACATTCTACACTAGGTCTTTACGGCTTGATTGTTGCTCTGCTCATGAACTCTAAGGCCACGATCAACACCTCGTGCTGATCGGCCCGTACGCAGTCGCCGCTGTCGAAACAGGCATGGGCCGGCAAGCTGTATCATTTCCTCAGAATACCATGCCTACAGCGGGAGTCGAAGCAAGAGCGCAAACTTTGTGACCCATACTCATGGTCCATTTAATACACGTTGTCGCCGGGCGACCTCACTCGCGCAGCTGCTATTGGAGTTTGGCAATCATGAGGTGCGGATCGCCGGTGTCATATTATCATTGGGGAGGGATGGTCAAGCGAATTGGACGCATCTCGGGCGAAGGGCAGGCAAATCGGTCAATGGCTTCTTCGCGCGGAAACGTAACATGTACTATTGCCACATTATGGGTGTTGAATCATTGCAAGAGGGTAAGAACAGGGGGTTCGGGTTGTCTCTCATAGACGTGTGACGAGCCAAGATTGTAGCTTTAGCTTTGCAATCGTGTTCCTTGTTCTGACTTATTTTATACCATGTATTCTGTGATGGTGTACGGCGTTGGTTGAGTTCTTGTTCTTTCGGTCTTCAATCCTTGGATCCAGCAAGGCCTCAAGTTAGTTGTCTGTTGTCTATTGTCCGAGGGCTGCACGGGCATCGGCGGTTAGAGAGTCGACTCGCCGGGACTCGCTCATCATCTGATCTGCTTCTTTACGTCTTTCCGATAAGTCATGTTCGTTCAAAAACGCACCTAAGAAAATATATACGGCGAATACAAAAATGTACAGATGTTGTGCATTAATATTAATGTGTGCCAATAAAAGCCTCGCGTTGTTTCCCAGTCCAGCCACCCGTCTCCGTTTTTTGAGCAACCCTCCATCCCAACCGCCCTAGTCATTCATCTGACTCCGGATGGAACATGTCATGTCAACCTGCCTTGCAACGGAAGAGCTGATGCATCGCAGACGCTTTGCGTTGCTCGCTTGCTCGCTCGCTTCATTTAACCTCTCGCAAAGACTACATCACAGCACCGGTTCTAAATGCTTAAATAACATACTGCGCGTTGTGTTAGTAGGGTATTCTTGGGGGAAGTGATGGGAGGTAAAACTTACGGGGATGAAAAGATACGGCACGGTCTTCTCGTACTCGAGCCATGCGTCGCCATACTTCTGCCTGCACCGGTGGATGTCGCGCCACGCACGGTGGGCAATCATGGTGACAAAGAAGACGGGATAGAACCAAGGGAAGGGGCTGGCGAAGCCCGTGATGAGACCCCAGTTCGTGGAGAAGTACACGTCGCAGGTGTAGTGCACCTTGCGGGCCAGGCCGTACCAGCCATCGGCGAGGATCTTGTCGCCAAGACCGGTCTCGATGGTCCGGGGGTTGTGGACTGTCTGCCATGGCAACTGGGGGAAGGTGTTGCGCTTCACCAGCTTGCCGCGTTCCATGGCGCGGAAGCGGTTCTTCTGGCTGTTGCAGCTGTCCCACACCCAGTACACAAACAGGTACCCGGCGAACATGAGGGCCAGCACGAAGGGGTTGTGGCGGTACTCGTCCGGGTGGTGCTTGGCTAGGTAGATGATACAATGGCAGTATGACAGCGGCACACCCGCGAGGTTCCAGAAGATGAGCATGAAGCCCCACTTCTCATAGTACATGTCCCAAGTGGTGACGATCAGCTCTTCTCCCTTGGAGCACGCGTTGGCATAGAGGTAGTGCGCCATGAGCAGGAAGCACACCTCCCCCGATACATAGCCGTAGTTCTCATACTGGCGGAAAGCGGTGCCCAGCGACAGGAGAAAGAGGATGTACCAGGGCAGGCGCACCTCGAAGAACATCTTGAAGTCAAGGATACCGAACATGCGGGGATTGAGCTCGGCACCCATGAAGAAGTCGTAGACATGGTTGCCCGTCATGCGATGCGTGGCACCGCGCGCAAAGGCCGAGATGTATGCAACGATGCTAACCAGGAATCCCGAGATGATGGCAACCGACATGAGCGATCCGAACTCATTGATGATAGTCGACAGGCGGAAGACACCAGTGAAGTTCAGCGTTGTCACCACGGCAATGGTGGTGTAGAACGACACGTAGGCCGAGCAGTAGTACTTCAGCTGCTTTCCGTTGGCAAAAGCAAGCGGCTTGCCGTAGGCCCAGATGCCAGGCAGCAGGCAGTAGCACGCACCCTCGAAGATGAAGAATGTCCAGTAGATGGCCCAGGCCTTGGCGTGGGGGAATGCGCCGGTGTATACCAGGTCGAAGAGGTGGGCACCGAACTCTTTCAAGCTCTGGCCTTCGGAGGGTACGGGGAAGCGCCCGTTGTAGTACTCGGCACCAACCCACATGTACCACATGAGTATCGGGAAGCCGATCATCATCAGGGACACGAACCACGGCCCACCAAACTCATACTCGCCGGAGTCGTCCACCTTGGGGTCCATGCCAGGCTTCCAGCCATCCACGACCACGTCCTGGGATATCTCTTCCTTGACATGCCCATTAGTCGACCCGTTTGTCTTGCCATTGGCGAGGCCATCGGCCTTGGCCGCGCCGTTCACACGCAGCATGTCGACTTTCTCGGGGGTTGTCGCTGGCGTCGACCGGTGGCTGACCTCGTCTTCCTCGTCGAGATGCTCGATGAACTTGGCCGTACCACGTCTCCGTAACGACCCTTTCACCTTCGCTGGGGCCGTTGCTACGTTTGACGAGCTTTCCTGGGCGGAACTGGATTCCCCGTCTGAGTCGAGAGGGAATTGCGACTTGCGACGTGATGATATCCGGCGGCCAGGGGTCTCTACCATGCCCTCGAAGAGCTCCTTTTTCCTGTTGTGGTGTCAGCAATAAATCTCCCCTTCCAATTGACTTGGTGCGCGTCGATAGGGGTTGCTGCAAGCGCAATTCGTCTTGGTGACAGCGACGAGAGGAAAGCGCCATCGCAGTCTTCAATGCGCCAAACAGGCCCAGCCCGGGCGAGGACCAGTAGACCGAGCGCAATCCAAGTCTTTACCGATCCTCCGAGCCGCCCACACCGAGACACATGGTGTTGTGCAGCCCTCAACTCGTCCCACGCGATTGGGCAGGGCAGCAGCTGAAGCTGGCGCAGAGGAGGAAAACAACACCAGCAAAGAACATCGCCAATTGGCCTCACATACCTCGGTGTCTGCCTCAATGAGTATCTGGTCGACATGCTGGGCAAGAAAAGGGGTCGCGATTCGGCGACGCGCTCTTATATCGGTGGTGTGCCAAGGAGGCGAGTGGACAACGATTTTTCCAGACGATGGGGGAAGAACCCAGCGGCGGTGAGGGACACCAGGGCTCGAGGCCGAAAAGAGGATAGTCAGCGATCAAGGAGCGGACAGCTAAAAGCTCAGCAGCGCGTGGTTCGCTGGACGGCGTCGGGTCACCGGTGTGCGAGGGCTTGCAGCATCGCGTGGAGGGGAAAGTGCTAGAGGGCGAGCGAGGAAAGGTGTTGACAAACAAAACAAATTTGGCCCGTCCGGGTGCAATTTCTCGCCTGTCTCTCTCCGCAATCCAGGGGTGTCCCGCTGCAGTTTGCCAGTTACTTTGTCCGGTGGAGGAATGGGGTCTTGGCGCCACCGACACAGATGCTCGTTGCTCTCCACAATTGGCCTAACAAAGCTTCCTAGAACGTGGCATCTAGCGCGTAGACTGGAACCTCATTCACCATGGAGCTAAAAGATACTAGTGCGGACTATTTCAGCACATGGTGTCGTTCAGGAAGCCAGCAATCTTCTTTTCATTAGATGAAAAGCGACGGACAACGTGCGGGGAGCGCAGGGGCATCCCAGCTCTGTGTGGTGTCCCTGAATCGCTGGTCCCAGCAAACAAGATGCTCACATCCGATTGATCCCACCTTCCCGCATCTGCATGTCATCAACCAACTGCGCACGCTTTGTTATCCCAGATTCACAGATGCCAGAGTGTGTGTCTGTGAGCGCGCTGCGACAGATGTTTAAGGTTCTTATCATTTCTTGCGACGTTCTCCTCCAGCTTGTGATAAGACTGCAGTTGGAATAGAAGCATAGGGCGGGTTGAGTGCAGTTGCATCGCTCGAGTTGGTCGTAAAACACGCTTCAGTCCGAATACGAGGATCGAATACTAGTATTCATCAATCCCACATTTATTTCCAATGCCGTGGAACACTAGTATTCAACACATCGGCGCGGGGCCATGAGCTCATTATACAATGGCCCCAACTCCATACATCGGGCGACTAAACCGAGAAGATCACGATCCCATCTTCATTGTCACCAAGCGCCTAGTTTGCCAGAAACACCAGACGAACCGAGAGCTCAGATAAGCTCGGAAGGTGCTGGACGAAATTTTACACGGCGCTCATCGCGCTCAAAAACAGACAAATCGCATGTAAGAGCATAGCATCGAATTGTACGAAGTACCACCATCCAACCAACATGCTGAGGAATTTTGAACACATCTTGGACGCCATAATATACACCACATAAAACCGCCATCATACACCAGACGAGTCCGTCAAGAAGATATATCCGCCTTCCGGCGGCAGCACAAACGCCGATATGACCAAACCCAGCGCACTGAGGACCGCAACGGTTGCGCTCCCAGTGCAAAGATACCACGACGCATCCAGCGCATAGCCCGGAACGTGAAAGACATCATCATGATCAAAGACATAGCCCTACACATCCCTTTCGTCAGCAAACAACACACGCAAGACAGATAAAGATAACCATAAACTCACCACAACAGCCATAGCGCCAAACTGCAGCGCCGCACCCACCCCCAGCATCCCACAGAGCACCCGCCACCCAGCCTCGCGCTTCACCTTGCCCCCCGCCACGGTGACGAGAAAGCCCACGATGGTAGCCAGCTCCATCACAACGGCGAGACTCATCAGGAACCCTGTCGTCCGCCACATGTTGCAGAAGCGCCCGCCGTCGCCTGCGCAGCGCTGCTCGTCGGGGAAGTGGACGCATCCATCTGGCGATGTTGACATGCAGCGCCGGTGGAGGCCGATGCGGTCGTAGACTGTGTCGCCTGACTTGGTGGTCTCAGTGTAGGAGATCCATTTGGGCGTCACGATGGATGCGATTGTCATGGCCGTGGCTGGAACGCGTGCGGTGGTCAGCTTATCGACTCTCGGTGAATACCTTATCAATAGCCAAGCCCAAGCCATGTGCAAGACATTGTAATCCATCCCCTTACTTCCCATCCTGTCGCGATGCGCAATCGTCGCAGTGGACAATCGCACCGACGACGCAAAAGCACTGGATGGCTCTGGTGGGGGAATGATGACGTCCCCGCCAGCACAGTGGGGAGGCCTCAGCCCGTAAGGTAGGATGTACTCACCCGCAACAAGAGCGACCAGCGTGGCGCTATAGACAACCTTACGTGTCATGCTGGGAATCCCATAGAACTACCAAACAAACAGTCGGTCACGAGGGATACACAGAACCCTCAGCATGTGTGAGAGGGCGATGAAATGGGAGGGCTAGCTGGAGGGAGAGGTGAAGGTCACGGTGGCCTCAAGATGACATGCGACTCATCACTCATCGTGAACATGGGATGGGGGGGCTGACGACGCCTGGAACGCCAGTGCCTGCCGCTGCGCGCGCATATGCTGCGGCGCAGCAGTTGGGTGGGGTTGGGGTTAGGGTTAACATCCGCAGGCTTCACGCGACGCTAAAATTGCAGTGCTCTGGCAGCCTGGCTTGTGCCCTGCGACCTCTTACTCAAGTCTTCACTTGATTTCTCCTGCTCCTCCTCCTCCTTTGGAAGAGGTGGGCTTCTCCAGCAAATAATTAGCAACATCAAGTAGAAACTATGCCTTTCTTTTCCTAAGTAGCTATTTGGAGAGGATGACCTTTGTTTTCCCTAGAGGGTTAGGGTTATATGGCTCTCACACGTCACCAACATGCTTCATGCTCCTACTATCTGGTCGGAACCCAAACCCCTCCATTGAAGGTTCTCCCTATATCCCTCCCCCCGACGTACTTGAGGTGACTAAGCAATGAAGAACAGCAGTACCTCTAAGGCCCCTGTTGTCATCTAAGTCTGCATATCAAACCCTAAATATCAGCACTTCGGGTCTCGAGTGAGCCCCTGCATGTATCCTCCCGAAACAATCAAAGATAGGATTCATTCAAGTCAAGGCATATTATCTAACTTTGGCAATTTATACATGATATCTACCTGGACATCCAACTACCGATCAAAAAGAGATACCAAGCCAAAAACAACGTAGTAGGACCAGTACATACATCACACAAAACATATCCAGTACTTCGTGTTCCCCTCCTCCCACAAGCACAGCTCATCTCAGAAAACAGTTGTCACCGCCCGCCTAGCCTCAACCACCGGCAAGATCATCAACTTCGCCTCCGGATCATCGTCACAATCACAGCCCACAACCGGCTTTGGGTGGCCGGCAGGCCGGGGGTGCATGTCTGTCTGATCATCCGTTGTCTTTGCCGGTCTGTGGGCTGTGTATCTATGCTTTCGCGTGTAGGTATCGGTCTCGGTCTCGGTCTTGATGTTACATTTATGGGGTGCGGAGACGGTGGTATGTGTTGTGATGGTGTAGTAGGCTGTCGTGGTGACGGTCGTGGTTGTCAAGGTTGTTTTGTCTGGGCTGTCGCTGCAAGGCACGTCGGTGGATGTCCATGTGTGCGTGTCTGTGGGGAACTGGCCGTCGGGACTGGTCACAGTGCTGCTGATAGTCGAAGTCGTGACGGTTATGTCGGACATGTAGCCATATTGGTTGACGGGGGAGTCAGGAGGGGTTGACGAGCAGGGGAGGGAGGTTGTTGATGGTGGTGTTGAAGTTGGAGAGGCTGTGGTGGTGCAATTGCGAGTTGGATATCGGGGGATGTCGCCGATGATGCCGCCTGGGGAGTGTATTAGTTAAAAGATTCAACCCGAATATTGCAATTGAGACAATGAATGGAGGTGACCGTGGCTTACCAGAACGCGCAGAGACGAGGTGTGCGGCTGCCAAGAAGGCAAGGGCGCGGAGCACTGAAGGTGTCATTGTGAGAAAGATAAAGATTGGGGCCTAGAGGTTGGAAGATGATGTTGATTGGGAAGATTAGATGTAAGTGATGAGCATATTTCCTGAGATGAGATCCATGGTGCCGAGCTCCGGACTACTTATAATGCAAGCTCTCAACTTTGTTCTGCTCAACGATACCGACTGGATGGCAAAAACGCCGGCGCGCCGCTTTGTTGCTTAGGCGCCTTGCCACCCACCGACGAGAACGCCTAGGGAGGCCATCATGGATAGCAAACTTGGCCATGATGAGGCTTGGCGCTTTGTTTTTCATGTGTTGGTGGTTGTTCTCAGGGCTTGCAGGCCGAGTTGGCGTCGCTGTGTTATCGGGTCAACAGACCCAAAACCCATTTCCGAGGAGGCTTGGAATTCTCTCGCAGTTTGCTTCGAGGGATCGCGGAGTAAACCTTTTTTCTTGAATGTGACTTGGTTTTACCATAGTTGACAGACCGTAAATATCAAGTTTGTCTTGGTGGCCGGGTCGACGGGCCAGGGTGGGGTGGCGTTGCTGCTGGAAGTTGGTTTCAAAACCGCTTTTAGATCTTGGGGGTCGCGCGCTTCGTCCTTTACTTCTGGCGAACACGTGATGCGTCGTTCAACCTCACGAGCAGAACAGCAAGGCCTAGGTGACTACATTGCAGCTATTGCTCACATCGTGAGGTTATTGGCCGCATTGGAGTAGGCTATTAAACAAGGCCCCGAACGAATTCGAGCCCAATACGGCATGGAATGTAAAGATACCATGATGGCCTTGGGCACGGTGGCTAGGGTCACCTGTTAAACCAGTACGCAAGTGATACGGAGCCCAGAAAGTAGGCACGTATTGATGTATGTTTGTAGCCTGGTTTGATTTCCCTTTCATCCGATCCTCGCGGGTTTGCAGCGGATACCTTCCACAGATTCGCACCATTCGCGTGGACCAGAGGCGTTCCAAGCAGCAGCAAAACTGTGACTTCAGCCCAGGACCTCCCCACAAAGGTCTAGCAATCCCTTCACAACACTCTGATAACCGCAACCCGGAAGGCCCCTCCAAGCATCTCCCGGGAGAGTCTTTCAGACGTGATTCCTCCGAGCGATTGAGAACTACCTCGACGCGCTACCCTTAACTTTCGAATTCCACCACTCTATTCACGCCTGCGATGGAACCTAATTCAGCTGCAACGGCTCAGCAGTCCGAGAAGCCGAGCAGCAAGAAACGTCAGAGATCCGACTCCCTCTCTGAACCCAATCAGTGCCCATAAACAAGCAAAGCAACCCGTATCATCAGCTAAACATCACAGATGCCACCCCCAGTCGCGGTACAGAGCCTCTCGTGGTCTGGACGAAGCCAGATATCGACGCTGGAGGAACTCGGACGCGAAATCTGGAAACTGGAGATTTGCAGCAACACCGGCGGGCTGATGCTGCCGAGAAAACTTTTGGCGGAGGTATTGGCTGAGATACATCCGATGTTGCTCGAGAAGTTCAAGCCACTGTTGGAGGATGGCGAGGCTGGCAAGGGCAAGACAGGTCATTGATTCCATGCTTGGAGCGCGGCGGAATTGATGTCACGAGCGCGGTTTGACCAAATCAACCTTGGACGCACGGGGTGAAGCCAAGATCTTGGGACGAAGATAGGTCGCAACATCGTCATTGATAGTTGGGCAATTAAAAGTTTGCCAACTGGGGGCCTGAATCTCGAGTGCTATGTGTCATTGGCCTTAATTACGTTCATACATGGGGAAGATTCGCCCTTTCAGTGATTTACTCATTTTAAAACTTGGGTGGTCATCCTTCGTCCTCTCGTCTCTTAGGCCATGGTTATCTTCAGCATTTGCTCCTGTAAATTCTATTTGGTGATGACGGTGGCTGGGTTCAACCTGTTCATGTTAGCAATCAACTGGTTTCAATCAACATGGCGATCCAGAGGAATCAATATCAACCAACAGCCTAGGATCTCATGCACAGGACTTCACTTTCACTTCAGCGAAGAACCCAAGGATCTCTACGTCTGCTACAGGGTTAGGGTTACATATGGGATTTTTTTACCCCCTGAGCCCCTGAACCAAAGCAATTACGCGCGCCGTAGTTCACGCAGTTAAACAGCGGTTTAGAGGCTCAAAGAATAACGGCTTTAGCCACCTAATTAATCTATTTACCTACTGGAAGCTTATCGCCGGCGCCGGCGCCGTGCCGTTATCGTGTCGGCCGGCGGCCCTTCTTTTTATCCTCGGCGCCGCCGGCGCCGGAAGCCTCCCTGGTCTTCCTGTTGGCGCGGAGCCGCTTGCAATACAGATCCAAAGAGCAGTTAGATTGCCGTTGCTCGGCCTCAACGAAGCACATCGCCGATTCCTCGCTTAGGCGCCGTACGCCGGCGACTCGCCGGATCTCTCGGATGACCTCCAGCCGCAAAGAATACCATTGCACTTCGGCCTGACGGCCAGCACGCCACCGGCTTCCCCACCGGTTATCCAAGGCCGTAATTGAAGGTCCGCCCCGTAAGCCGGTAGTCCACTCACGCCACAGGTCGCTTACGTTCTTGACGGCCCGGCTCATGCGGTGTTTCGGCAGCTCCGTACCCTCCGCCTCCGGGCTCATAACGCGGCTTGATTCACCTGAGTGGCTTGACCGACTCGTTGATGATAACGCTGGTGCCGGAGCCAGAGCTGTAATCACCGCCGGTGTTGGAACTGGTGCCGGTATGGAAGTCGAGGCTGGTGGTGGCTCCAGCCGAAAGACGCTTCCGGCAAGGAGGTCTCGCAAGGAGGACTGGTAGGTTCCGGCCAGCCGTTCCTCCGCCGTACGGATCTCGGCCGTCAAGGCTGCCGAAAGCTGGAAGATCTGCGCCTCATTCCGGGCTTCGGCCGTCTTAAGGAAGTCGGTAAGTACTGGTAACGCCGCCGATAAGACGGCCAACTGGCTCGGCCGCTCGCCCTCTTCTATTATTGCCGCTACCCGGTCCGCATACGGCCTGTAGTCCTCATGTTGGAATACCGGATGGCTCCACACTGTAGACTCCGGAAACTGGCGCATTAACGGCACGGAGTCTTCCAGAATAACCTCACGGAGGTAGAATAATAGCCCTGTAAAGCCGGCCGCTGAAAGGTCGTTTACTTGCTCCGGGCCAGGGCCGAACTTACCAGCCCACTGGTTTAGATCCGGCCAGATTAACGTTAATAGTGAATCCGGAGGCGGTATCCGGCTCCGGCGTATCTCAAACCCTCCTATCTGCGCCGGATGGCCGGCCATGGTCCGCATGAACTTCCGGGGTAGTGAGTTTAAGTAACAGCCGACCATCTGCTCCTGGTTCCACCGGCCGGCACGCCGAATCTGCGCCTCACTCACGCCCTTCAGCTCCGCCATCTTTGCTCCGGAGCTCCGGCCAATGTAGGTCTTCTTATTCGATTGGATACCGGCGTACGCAAACGCCTTGACAACCCAATCGCGCTGGCTGTTATACGCAAACTCGGAGCTAGGGCCGGCCTCGGTGCTTTTCAACAGCCGGATATCATACCACTGCGCTCGGCTTTTAAGGCTGGGGAACGGCTCATCCGTAAGGTCCCACCGAAGAAGGAGGTAAAAGGCAACCGCGCCGAGAACGCAAATAAGCGGATCACGGCTCCGAAGTGCGCCGGCAGTCTTTAGGCGGCCGTGTTGGTTCTGCTTCCCAGCTCGTGTGGTGATAATAAGCGGCATACACCGAGTAGGGCCCTCGCCGGCGAATTCGAAGGTAAAGAGGTCCGAAATCTCAAGGGTCCGGCGATCGCCGCCGCGCGTAAGCATATAATGGCCGAGAAGCATATCGGCCAAGGTCCGGAAGTGGCACTCGGCCGACTGGCCGGTATGGCCCCATAACTCGCCGGCAATCCGCTTCAGGTCAGCCTCCGAATAGCCGTCAAGAAGGGTATCTCGGCCCTTATCGGCGTAGTTCGCCTTCTGCCGCTCCGCATCACGGCGTTGCAAGGATTTAATATAATCCCGGGCGCTATCCTCCCGGGGCGAGGGGTGGGTGTTCATGCCGAGGGCTCTCTGTGAGCGGTAGAGGTCCGTGATGGCCGTAACGTAGGTCCGGACCGACCGCCAGGAAAGCCGAGTCTGTGAAAGCGGTACAGCTCTGTCCGCCTTCCGGCTCCGTGACCGTAGTGGCCGATCGACAACCTCCTCAACCAGGAAAAGAAGGAGCTTATCCTCCGTCACCGTCTCACCGTCCTGGTACTGCTTCCGCCGGCAGAACTGCCGGAATTCTTCCTGTTTCGGCTCGTATGCCGACGACGTGTTTTTCGGCCGCGCCGCTTTAAGCATGGTGAGGATATTCTGCGCGTTGGCGCGGAGCTCGGCGTTATTGACAATTGCGCGCTCAGGCACGGCCGTGATCCTTGGTAGCGGCGCCAGCCCCTTTTGGTCGGCTGACAGTTGTTCCGTGCCGGCCGATCCAGCTACAGTGATAGATAGCCGAGCCGCGACCGGCCCTGAAGCCGGCGCTCGTCGTTTTCGGGGAGCCATAGCGCAGAGAAGGCCGGCGCCTACAGTACCGGAGAGGGAAATGAAGGAGGAAGACGGAGGGTTAGATCGGAGCGAGGGGGTCTTTGACTCCCTGTACGGCGCCGTTAGCGGTTGCCGGGGGCGCTGGCGCCGCTGACTCCGCTGTAGTGGTGTGGTCACGGTGCGTTAGTGCCCTGTACGATAGTGGAGGTTCCGGGGCCGCGTGCGAATCAGCGGCCGAATCAGCCGGCGACGTAGATATCCGGAAATAACCACGGCGGCCACCCCTGCGGCGCCGTGGATACCACAAAAACACCACGTATACACAGGAACAAAATCATCAGTCACACCACACGTCTCGATTCCCAGTTAGCACCAGACTCCTAGGCACCCACCCCCCATTCATCTCGAAGAGCCACCAGCCACCGTCTTCCCTAACGCTAACAAAGCCTCCCGCAAGCCAGCAGCCAGGAAGTCTATCCGCACGTAGGTCTCTCCTCTCCTTCCCCCTCTCTCATCCGAGAGAAGCAGTCAACCTCCTCTATACAAGCCCAACTGCCAACACACTCATACCCTTCTCGTTCCATGCATGTTCAATGATTGTATCCCTCCATTTTATCTTCCTCTCGGTCCCACTGCCGTGATACCAGCTTTACTTTTTTTCCCAAGCGAAAGTCCAGAAAAAAAAATGCGCCGCTCTCGCCACCGTATTGCCTGAATTAATTTCAGGTACCAAGACGCCATCCAGATGCAATGCAGCAAAAAACCGAACAACTCGACGTCTAGAACAACTACCCTCCGGCCTCCCTCTCCGACCGAGAACGTCTCCCTGTGTTTCGGCCCTCCGCTCTCGGCACGCCGAGGTATCTCCTCGAGACCTTTTCACTACTAGCCCGCACCGATCCCGAGCCGTCGACACCCTCCTAAGACCACCTGAGGTCCGAGCTCGGTGCTCGACTTCTCCTCTTCGCGCTCCCGCTCGTGACTGACGTCTCCCTGCTCATGAACCCAGCCACGCCTCCCTGGCCACTCTGGGACCCGCCGGTGCTCGTCGTGGGCGACACCACGTATCCCGAACCGCCTGTGACGGATGACCCAGAGCGAATGCGCCCCTGATTTTCCTTATTGCTCATCGAACTGTCGCTCCGCCCCATCCCCATCCCCATCCCTGCGGGTGCGGTCGTAGCCGTTGAGAGACTCGGCCGCGTGTACGCGTTTGACGTACGAGGTAGCCTACTCTTGACGGCACCACCATTTGACGGACCCAATGACGACGTCTCGCCACTAACTCGACGCGGAATGCCAGTCGCGCCCGGGCCGTCACGGCTTCGAGGACGGTACAGCGAGGCGTCACGCTCATGCGCCATAGCAACGGCTGTTCGTTTCGGCGTTGATGCGACTTCGATGAACGCAGAAGATTGCGAAACTCGATGACCTGGGTGGCCGTGTGTTGGGGTTGGTGGCATCGACATGCTCGAGTGGAGCCCAGGCGGCGTGTAGCTTGTTGTGCGCCGCGGACCGGAGCGTGAGCGCGGGCCAGAGCCTGCATTGGAGCTTCCACCACTTCCGCCGCCGAGACCCATCGCGTCGCGTTGTAGGTCGACGTCGATATGACTCCGTACAAGCTCCGAAGCCAAGTTGCGCACCAGAACCGCGGCGTCCTTGTCTGCCAGTGTCTGGATATCGTCGAACAGGAGGCGAAGCTGCCGGCCTGTGCTGGACGTGCTAACTGATGTCAAGGAAGAGTTGGTAGCCTCGCAGCCATCCATAATGTTGCGGACGAGACGCAAGAGGTTGAGGCGCACAACTGCCTTCTTGTGATTGAGTTTCTGGGCGATACCAGCATACATCTCTGCCTTGGCCAAAGAAGCCGCCACCGACGGGCTTAACCGTAGGACTTTGAGCAAAGGCTCGAGGAGGTTCGGATCAAAAGCGTTGACCTTTGTGGTGTTGAAGCAAGATGTGATAGCGGAAGTAAAGTTGCCGTCGAGTAGATGATTTTCCACCTTGGCCGTCTCCTCTTGGAGCCAAACGAAGATAGCATCTAGTGCAGTGACCTGCCAGTACTGGTCCGCAAGGAGCGAGACATAAAAGTCCAAGCCATTGTTTTGCCACAGATACCTTCTACCCTTGCTGCCCGAGTGGGCCATATCGCAAAGAATAGGGAGAACAAACTCCTTTGGCGGACGATCCGTCTTCATGATCTTGAGCAGAAGCGGAATAATACCATTGCTCGCAGCATATTCCTGCCGCTCCTTGCTGAGCCGACAAAGGTTAAACATGGTGTTCAGGACCTGGTTTGAGATTTCCCGGAAGTGTTGCGCCCCCTTTCTTATCGAGAGGCTAAGCACATCGATCAGGAAGTCGATCGCGTCGGCGGAATGTAACGATTCTAATGTCGTTGATAGCATGGATAAGTTCTTGATGAACTTGAGCATGGTAATTTGGTGCGATGGGGTCATCCGCCTGAGATCCTTGAGAACCGCTGCCAAGCTGTTAGCACATTCCAGAGAGCGAACATCGTGATGACTTACTCTTGAGGACCTGGCGGTCGGCCACCACCTCCTTCACGTAATTCTCAGCCTGTGAAAAGAGGTAGAATATGTTGACAATGCGACCTTCGACCAACTCGGAGAGCTCATCCTTGTCCTCTTCGTCCAAGACTTTGTGCAGCACGGCAGCCAAGGGGTCGAGGATCTTGCTGCGCGAGAAGATGCGACAGAAGTCGTTCTTGGGGGTTGGCCCCTGGAGCTCGAATACGTTCCAAATTCCGTTGACGCCAATCAGAACGAGGCTCTGAGATGTGTCGTAGTCTTCGTCGAGGAATTCCACCAAGACGTTGAGACCACCGGCACTCACGAACATCTGGAGAGTTAGAGTCGAGGTCTGGTACATTTGCCGCACAAAAGCTGCAGCCTCGAGACGAATGTCATTCGAATACTGCCGCGCCGCGAATTTCGTGATAATCGGGATGCCACCGACGAAGCACAAGTTCTCCTGGAGCTCAACATCATCCAAAATAATCTATTTCACGTCAGTATCCATGGCCACGCACGCAAGTAGGGCATTCTTACCGCATTGACGATCCTGAGTAGTTGTAGGATCATATGCTGCCGGCTTTTTACAGTGCACGGCTCAAGAATCTCCAAGATCGGGAGCAAACCATGCGCGCTGATGATAAGATCCTTGACCTCGGTGCTTTCCCACAACAAAGCAAGCTGCACATTGTCAACAAAATCCCTTCGCCCCGCTTTGGAACAGAGAAACTTACCAAATCCTCGGCTAGGTCATCTAACGTGTCTTCACCCTCCGTTGTCTTCATCGACCTCACCAGCTCCTCGACCTTCTCGGCTAACCTGGCATGTCGGTCACGGGCAATGTTGGCCTCGAGGTCCATCTCATCCCATCCGGGATCCATCATGGCAAACGGATCGTCTTCCTCTTCATCATCCCCAAGCCAAGAGTTGTTTGACAGTTTTGAGAGAAGCATCAACTGCTGCCCATCTTCGGAACCCCGATCGCTCTCTTCTGACTCGGCAAAGTTGTCGCCCGCTCCGAAAATATCGGAGAAATCCTCGTCGCCCTCATCTTCGGCAAATTTGGTGATCTCAACCGTCGACCTAGATCTTCTTACAGGCTGCTCTTCGATGACAGACGGCCGGGAAGTGATCTGCCTGCGCATACTCCCAATCACGGGTGACTGTGTGGACCGCGGTAGGGCTGTGAGGTCAGAGGGGTGGAAGAGCTGAGGGGCGTCTTTTCCGACGAGTCCCAGCTTATTGTTGAAGACGTGGTCATTGTCGGCAAACAGATCCGAGTAGTCCTCCACAGACTGCTCCCGATACACAACATCGGGGCGCGGGGGCAGCTGAAACTTGTTCCCGAGCTGTGCCTTGGCAGGCGATTTCGGTTGCGGAGCGCCAGACCCGCTAGCCTTGCTTTTTTGTCTTCGGTGGCCATGGTGCGGCTTTGACTCTGTCGGTTTGTCTGTTTTCCTAGGTAGAGGTCGGATGGTCTGCTCCTGTGGATCGATGTCGGACCAATGCCGTGGGCCCTTGATGGTCAGAAGTTCCCCGTCAAAATTGTCATCCCAGCTTTCCGAGTCCTCTCGCTGACCGTCAATGGAAGCGAAGGCCTTCAGTCGATCCCCTGAAAGCAGCCCCCCAAAGTTGTCTTGCCCCTTGATATGTGGTAGATGAAGAGCAGCGGGCGAAATGGTCGTAGCAAAGTCGTTATCCCAGTTGTCATCGTCTGTCAAGGTCAGCCTAGCACGCCAAAAGCTCCAATACCTTTCACGCCTTACCTGCAAGCTCAGGAGACCTGAATACATCGGCCATCGGCCTCGGCTTTGCGAGAACTAGCGGTCCCTTTGCGGGGGTAAGACCTGTCCGACTAGGATCCGAGGGGTTGAGGCGATTCCCGTAATACGCTTGTGCTGGGATGCCGCTGTTGTCAGAGCCAGTCGAAGCCCGAAGGTTATGTTCGGACGATTTGAGCGCCTTGTTCCACTGCTTCACCTCCTCGACTGCCTGGATGAAATTCGAGGGCGCTTTGGAAACAGGTGCGTCACTCCTTCTGCAGCCAGTGATCCAGGGGTGCCGGAGCAATTTCCTCGCGGATACCCGGAGGTTAGGGTCCTTCTGGAAGCATTGCATGAGGAAGTCTCTGGCGGCCTGTCCTACGGATTAGCACCTCGTTGATGTCGCTCTGCCATGGGGGAACCGACCGGAGAGACCCCTTCAGGGAGAGGGGGATGATCATCGTTGACAATCGCAAAGAGCGCAGGCATGGCTGCGAGGTTATGATACGGCGGCTTCCCCTGCAATAGCTCTATCACGGTACACCCGACACTCCAGATGTCCGAGGCAGATGTGGCACCAGAAAGCTGGATGATCTCAGGGGCCATCCAGTACGGCGTCCCTACTACTTGGGCTTCCTTGTCCGGGCCGGCAAGCGTGCTGGTCGACACCCCGAAGTCTGCAAGCTTGACTGTGCCATCTTTGGTCGTTAAGATGTTGGCACCCTTGATATCCCTGTGGATCACACCTTGGTCATGCAAATACTGGAGACCCTGAAGGACCTGGGTCATGTACACGCCAACAAGGTTCTCGGGAAACTTTCCGTAGGCCTTGCATATTGAATGGAGAGATCCATTCTCACAATATCTATGGACGAGCAGTCAGCAACCGCGAATTTGTCGTAGGGCTCAGGGTACAAACTCAAGAATGATGTTCAAGCAGTCTGCAGACTTGACAAAACCAATGTATTTCACGATGTTGTCATGCTAGAAGCGTGTCAGCACTTCCACGGGATACTCAGCCGCTGTCACTGACGTGTAAGTTCTTCAAGAGGTCAATCTCGGCCTAAGCTGTTGTTAACACACATGTCCAGAAAGCCCCCTATTGTTAAGTTTCCCCACTTACCTCTATCATGCGGAGCTCGCTTTTCGGCACATCCACGAGCTTGATCTGCTTCACGGCAACGGCCTCACCCGTCCCCCAATTGAACGCCTTGTAGACGGTGCCGAAGGCACCTTTGCCGATGCAGTCACCTAGCCGCTGAACAAGTCACAAAGTTAGCCATATTCCGTGGTGGACCAAGATCACAGGCTAGCTACAGGATATGACATATCCACCGAGGACAAAGAACGTCGGAACGCCAAGCCACCGTGGGATAGAGAGTGCATATGCCAGGGCAATAATGGACGGGCCGTGCATGTGGCCTTGACGCCTCCCGGCACGGGATGGTGGCATCAAAACCCAGAGCCGACACATAAAGCGGTCCCTAGAGGGCTCATATGTGGGGAAAGAGGGCTGAAAAAGAAAGCAACATGTGCGGGCAGGGAGACATACGTAGTCTTTCAGGCCCGGATCTTGCACCGCCTTTTCTCGCGAAAGGCCGCCCGTATCCCGACGAGGCGTCCCCGGCTTCGTCGCCACGACCGCTTTGCCATTCACGCCATGGTACAGCCGGTCCGCGGGGCTCCCTACCCCTGGAGGATTGGGCGCCATTGCCTACTACGCCCGAGGCCTCTGCGGGAAGAAGTCAATCCCGGCCTGCGATCCTCCCACCCGGTATCCGCAGAGCCGCCGCCGCCTCCGAGGAGGTCAATCGTGCGAAGTCGGCGTCACGGCGAATAGGGGCAGCTGAGCTGAGCCCGGTAGACGGTAGGAATTGCAGTGGAATTGTGTCTGTCATTCCCCGAAGGCCCGTCGGTGGGAGGGAGAGATCGCTCGTAGGTGCGGATGGGTTCGCGTCTCCGGTGGGGCGCCCTAGGTGTTCGCAGCCTATTCGTAGGCCTTTTTTGCAGGTTTCGCCGTGCCCTAGTGGCCAGACGGGAGGCAGGAAGTGGAATTTTCGTCGAGAATATAGATCGGCTCGGGTCGATATGTGATGTCGGCTGTGCAACAAGGCAAACAGACCAGGGCCCTGTCACTAGTACCCAAGGTGTCTGTAATCGCTGTCCACGGTCGCGGGGTTCGCCGATTAGGGATCGGTCGCTGGGGCCGGATCGGTCGGGGGTCGCTCAGGAGGGTCCCGGGAGAGAAGCAAGAAAGAAAATAAGCCCAAAGGTGGAGAGATTTGTTTCACGTCGCGATCCCGTACCGCGGGGTATTTGTTCAGACGTGGACGAGTTGACCGCAGAAAAAAGCTTGGAACTAAGGTCTAGGTTGGGTATATCGTGGATGCCAGCGCGCGATGTCAATGGCTGCCAGGGTCGCGCTGCGGAGCGTGCCTTGAGCGTGCCCACCGTGCCTGCCCAGACTTGGAGGTCTGTCGTGCCGCAGCACAGTCTTTAGGGTGCGCTTTGGTCACTGTGCTCCGTGTGAGAAGCCCTAAGAGAAATCCTTACACGGCTAATTCCTAAACAGCGACACCCGACTTACATCGCTGCTTGTATTGTACTAATTGATAATACGCCTTTTACATTATAGTTAGACATAAAGAATGCAACGAGCCGTCTTAAGAATGCGGCAAGGCTTATAATATTGAAGAACTACATGGTACCCCAACTGTGAGATTGTCAGCTAGACAGTGAAATGGCACCCCCGCACTGTCTTGGGTGACATCTTTCTCTGGGCCAAGCCGTCTGCTTCAGAGTTCAGAGCGCTCTCAGCACACGAACCACGAATTCCGGCTGTACGGCTGCTCTCTGACCTCCCTTGATACTCCTTTTGGGCAGGTCGTTTCCTCCAGCACTTTAAACTCGATATTTCCCATATCTACAAAGTGCCGATGAGATATTTTCGAGGGTTTCCAGGCAGGATTCCAGTTGCAAGCGAAAGAGAGCACTGTGGAAACAGCCTCCGCCCTGGCAAGCCAGAAAGAAGCTGTCCCGCCCAGCTGAGAGCTCCCCGCTTATTCTGACGGTGCTTGCCTGCCCGGCACTAATGCGTCTCATTCAAATGCAACCCTGATCCTGGATTCAAGGCGTTCAGGGAGTCTCCGAGAGGGGAGAGCAAAGCAGGGAGAGCAGGCCGAGGTACCACGGTACAGAGGAGATGCGAAACATTATGTTTTACCTCCAATTACTATTGCTTCGGTACCTGCGTATGCTGCGACTGGAACGGTTCTCTCCAGATATGTGCGATGCAAGAGACAAAAGTGTTACAGCCACAAACGTAACTACTATTTGACAACCGCTTTGCCTCGGCCAGAGACATGCCGAACTATGCCCTTAGACCGAGATGTAGCATAGCATACAGATTTTGCCCCTATTCATACACATGCCAAAACATGGCATTGCCTGCGCCTTAGCAGTCCCCTTGATCTCCTCCATATAACTCATAAGGCCTTTTCATGACCAGTAACCGTCCAAAGGATGCCCCTAAAAAGGACGTGACGACCCCAACCCCGAATAAGCTGCTTTCCAAGAGCAAAAAATACAAACCATAGAACATGACGCGCATTACTCCTTGCATGCTTTTCCCAACACCAGTACGCCGAGCCAAAGATTTCAACACAATTAACCCCAGTAAATTATCCCTTCTAACTAGAAGAGGCCTCGCGTGAAAGAGTCCGGCTAAGCCCAGCTTCAGCCCACCATTCGTCCGGGATATCCTCCCGTCTGGCGAGATTGCTGACGATGCGCTGCATCCCCCCGATGCCACCAAGCATCTCGAGCGGATGTTCGTCTATGCTGCGCGTTACATCGGCATAGGAACGGCGCTCAGAACGCAAATCCGACGGGAAGCGTGTCAGGGGGTTCTGGTCCATCTCGTCATCCTCATCGCCTTCGGTGTCGGAATTTTCACATCCCGACTCGCATGGGGGCTCGAAAATGGATTCCTCTGACGTGTCGGGACCGGCAAACGAAGTGCGAGAGGAGCCCGTCGCAGCACCCTGGGACGCGGCTGCCGATGCTGATGCAGAGGCCGACGCAAACGAAGAGCCAACGCTAGGCGGCTGCGGGTCAGGCGTCAGGGTTGTCAAGAGCGTATCCCAAACGTTGTCGCCCTCTGGGCTGAGGCTCCTGTTACGGTCGCCTAGACCATCGAACGTTGCCGTACGCTCCGCCGAAAGGCGCTCGTTGGATGCATATGTCTCCCACGGCAACTCGCGCGGCTGCCCGCGAGGACGGGGAGCTGGCGGCCGCGGGGAATCCCGCAGGTTATCGGCCCACCTGCGCCGAACGTAACTTCCAGCGGGGCGGTTGGAGCTTCGGGACTGTAGCGATATGGTTAGCTCAGTCGCCCCGTCAATAGCATAGGGGTTGGTTAGCAATGCACTTACTGGATGGCCTGGGGCTTGCGTAGATCGGATGCTCGACGTGGCATACGGTTCTGTTACACTTGGAAGTCTCCTACGGGGTAGGAACTCCGGCTCAACTGCCATGATTGAGAGCGGCGAGGGGTTGTTGTCTTCGTCGTCTCGCGAAGGGCTAGTCTCACCGTGCAGATGAGCCCAACGCTCGCCGAATAGAGCGACGACTCGGTCATCAAGGACGCCTAGGCGAGCCGCCATATTGTGCAATGCGCGACGGCCATTGTCGGGGGCCGCAGACGCACTGCTGTCGGTAGTCGCGGATGGCTCGGCAGGGGCATCCGGCTGCGGAGACCGGTTGCTCTCCCCGTAAAATACGGAGGGGTGGAACGGTTGCCCCGAAGAAGCAGCGGCGGCGGCAGCGGCGAGACGACGGCGACGGTCGCGCGCAAGAGCTTGAGCAGGGGCCAAGTTCGAGGAGCGATACTGTTCTCTGCGTCGAATGGAAGAACGCGCTTGCGCCGACGTCTTTTCAGCCGCGGGCTTGGATTGGATGTCGGATTCGACCGGCGCTTGGTACAGTCTGATTGGGGAACACAGGCTCGTTAGCGCGACGGCTCTGCGGCACCACAGGGACAAAAAAAACGGCCGTCGTTGAAATGCGACCGCAAGGCGCAAGGCGATAAGAATCGATGCAAAAGCCAGTCTGCAACTAAAAGCCGCGTGGTTGCGCGATTCGAGATGGCCCGTGGCGACAGGCGCCGGGAAAAACAACGTGGGCGGAGTGCAGGGAGGGGCAGCAATGCTTACCGGAGACCCATCTTCCTGAGTTTTGGTAGTGGAACGAAGGTTGCGAACCGCGACGTAGCAACTCAGTCCCAAAACGAGGGCAAAATTGACAGCGAGCGTGTAGTCGGTCGAGGCGACTATGGCCGTGATGGCGCAACTCGCTAATCGATGGGAATCCGACGTTGTGGGGATGCGCCAAAGCGTCGTGGGGTGCGGATGATTTGAAGAGGAAAAGAGGATGTGAGCGGCGAAAAGGGCGGTTTCTCTTTTGAGACGGCGTCCCGGCGCGACTGCAGGGTACACTAAGAGGAGGAGGCCCCTGCTTTCCCTGGGCAACATCGCCCGGGGCTTAGCGCGCTGGTGCTAAGGGCCCGGATAAATGCATTCTCTCAAGAGCCGCAGGAGAATCCCTCTCTTATCCTTATATCGGACGACATTCGACAAACCGGTGCGCAATCAAGATGAGCCTATGCAACAAAGGCCGTTAATGCTGTGCATCTATCCAGCCCATCGAACTGACGAGGAAATTTAATCCCAGAAAGCACAGGGAGCCCCTTGCCGAGATCTGCGCCAGAACAAACGCGGCAGCTAAAACGACAGGCTCCGGCGCGTTGGATGTGGGGGCTTGGCGCGAGGCCGAAAGCTCCTCATCGACAGTGAGTCACTTTCGGATCAACCCACGACATCATCACAACAATCGGCTCGCCAACGTAGAGTTGTTGCTCGCAGCAACATCGTTCGCAGCACTACCAGCAGGCACGCGCTGTCCCGAGTTCCAACAGCGAAGCGCTGAGCGCTGCCAGACAGTCCGAGGCTTGAGCTGCATGAGGTCACTACTGAGGGTTATGCACACGGCGCCGCCATGATTGACCTGGGACTGGCCCGCATCGGCCGCCTCATCCAACACACGCCACAGACCTGGAAGGCGATCCATGTGGCCGGCACAAACGGCAAAGGTTCCATATGCGCCTACATCTCGGCCATGCTGTGCACCAGCGGCGTGTCCTGTGCGCGGTTCACCTCGCCGCACCTTGTCGATCGCTGGGATTGCATCGCCGTCAACGACAAGCCCGTCTCCGAAACAGTGTTTCGCGATGCCGAGGAGGCAGTAAAGCAGCGGGATGCCGAGGGCCGCGTGGGAGCAACCGAGTTTGAGCTCCTCACGGCGACGGCGTTCGAAATCTTCCATCGGCAGAGCGTCGAGTTCGGCGTGATCGAGGTCGGCCTGGGCGGTCGGCTGGATGCCACAAACGTCGTGAGACAAAAGGCTGTGACTGTCGTCGCGAAGATCGGACTCGATCACCAATCGTTTCTAGGCAGCACCATCGAGGAGATTGCCCTGCAGAAGGCGGGTATCATGCGGCGCGGCGTTCCTTGTGTCGTGGACGGCAGCAACCAATCGTCCGTTCTGAAAGTCATCGAGGACCACGCCAGGGAGGTCGGGGCAGAAATTCATTATCCGTCGTCGTCAAGTGTCGAGGAAGCCCTCCCCGGCGCAGATTTAGAGCCCCATCAGATCCAAAACCTAGCTTGCGCCCAGCTCGCTTTCCGTCTGGCGCGTCCAGAGGACAAGCGCTCGCTCGCTGATTTACTACCGTTAATCAGACAACTCGAGTGGCCGGGGCGTCTACAGACGCTCAGCTTGCACGGGATCATGGGGCATCGTCAGCAAGTCCTTCTTGACGGCGCCCACAACGCACAGTCAGCCGAAGTACTGGCTGCCTATGTCCAGAAGCGCTTTCGTTCGCGAGGCCAGCCTGTCACATGGGTATTGGCTGCCACACAGGGCAAAGATATGGATGGTATTCTCCGGCTGTTGCTTCAGCCTAGTGACAAAGTAGTTGCCGTCCGGTTTGAACCCGTCGACGGCATGCCCTGGGTCAGGGCCACGGACCCATCTCATTTGCTGCGTGTCGCAAGTCGGCATGGCATCGATGCTTCCGAGCTACACGATGCAGGAGATGATGTCAAGGCTGCCTTGTCATGGGCGGCAGAAGAAGCTGGAGACAGGCCAGTTGTCATCGCTGGGAGTCTGTATCTGGTGTCAAGTGTCCTACGCCTTCTGCGCGATGCCAAGGTGCACCAATAAGTTCACTCGGCCTATATTATAAGGGGAGCTGCTGTTGAAAGACTTTCTCATCCTAGATCCCCCGTAATACCCGCGGCTATCACATGACCTCTCACGCGTCGATCTGAAAAGTCGGTCTGGCAGTTTAAGCGCCTCCGCTTCATGCAGCCCAACCCTAACACTCCGATCGAACCCCCCCCCCCCCCCCCAGACCACAA
>Ga0247760_1001246_pt1 | contig 24415 bp, 35 predicted proteins | sample UWRJL171409R4_FD_179936 | JGI IMG/M metagenome (GOLD analysis project Ga0247760, IMG submission 179936) | Plant litter microbial communities from Arlington Agricultural Research Station in Wisconsin, United States - UWRJ-L171-409R-4 | ecosystem: Environmental > Terrestrial > Plant litter >... | reverse complement strand
CTCCGCGTTGTCCTGGTTAATGCATACGGCGTCGACCCATAGACGACGTGGGAGGGTTGATCGGCGGAGAGTCTTGAGTGCCGTGAAGAGGTTCTGTGTGATGTGGGAGGCGTACTCGTTAATGTTGATGGAGGACATTATTTCTTTTGAACCCCATGTGTAAGAGAGGGCTTCGTAAGGGTGGGTATCGCGCAGTATCTCTATTGATGTTGTGCATCGGATGGGGTCGTCTGGCTCGCCAGGTCCGAGATGGAGGATCCGAATCTCCCGAGATTCGGGGTTCAGCCTGCCTAGCGAAGGGCGACATGCTTCTTCTTTTATGCGGTGCGATTCGAGCCGTGGCCGCCCTAGATGTGTGTAGTCCCTCAGAGTTTCTCCTGTGCCGTGGAGGAGGACGACATGTCGGAGTTGATCAAGAACTTTTTCCGCGGAACTGCTAAGGGCAGCAGAGACCTGGACGGGAGAGCTGCGTATCACTTCAATGAGCTCCCCAAACAATCCGTCACGCTTTGACGCAAGGTCAGATGGTGAAAAGTTTTTGAGGTGGAGGGAGGTATTGCTACAGCTAGATGCATGACTTTTCGTGAGTTCGGAGCTGTCGCGAACTAAGGAAATAACCTTCTCAACAGAGAGAAGTTGTTCTTGATATCGTTGAGCCGCATCTGGATCCAGGAGCTCGCTTAGTGATGCCGTAGGAATACCTGGGGCGATGAGTTCAAGCAACGCCGATCTCGACAAGGATTCAAATGGTGCCTTGTCCATTTTGATATTGTAAGAAATGAGTGGCTGTAGAAATATATTTCGAAGTTGTTCTCGCGAAAGCTGCCAAGAGATACCGTTTATAGCCTACTACGTAAAGACCTCCGAATCGCCCTTGCAAACCTGCTTGTTCGCGTTGCGGGATCCCTGTGCGTCCATCCACGGTCACATTTTCGGCCAATCCGGAGTGAGTATGAGTCACGTAGCAACATGAAACACATCCCACCATGAGATGGGCGTCCAATGGGAACATCAACCCCTACACCCTTCATCATATTCGACTTCAGCATCTTGTGTCATTACGTCGCACAAGTCCTGATGACCACAAGCAGCATTGCGCCGACGAGTGGTGGAGGTGGTTGGTTTTGTTCATTACTCGAAGGCCGGCTGTCCTCAACAGCCCGCCGTGCTTGCAGCGTCATTCGGTACCACGATTGTCGTGGTCATAGAGGAGGATGACGGTTAGGTGTTGGGGGGACTTCATGTTGGGAAGTGGCATCGGCGCCGTCAGGTGAAGGGGCTGCTGGGCTAATGACACATATATATCATCGGCCGGAATCGTGGCGAAACATTCATTGTGCAACGAAGTGGGAAGAATGGACGGCAGGCAGATAGAGGGAGGGGCCGCCCTTTTATAGATGTTAGCAGAATTTGAGTTTTGACAGCGTAAGACATGGCAGCTGCCTATCAAGCAAGCCTAGGGGCGCCACCACATCGTCGATAGAGCTTAGCTTTGCAGTGAACGCCACTAGCGTCAGCTAGAGCAAGCGGCCGATGAGCGACAACGGGACACCGGCGGGATGTCATGTCTCGGGCATCGCGCACTCGCTGCTGGGCAAGGTTGGGAAACTTGGGATGAAATCCCTTCCCAGTTGGTGCCCCCCCAACACTACAACATATAATCTTCCAAATCGCCGGTACCTTCTACCGAAACAGGGACTGCAAAACGGAAACATTACGTAGCGGCGGGTCGTACGGCACACCTAGTGGTAATTACCTCTTACACAATGGTCGATAACATCTGACAATCTCCCACCGCAGAGCTTGGTGCGTGCCATCATTCTCGACTGCATCGTCAAAACTTCGCAGCGGAGGCGCTCTGCGAGAAGGGAACACGATGCGGGCCAGCAGATTCGGCAGAGTTTTCTTCACCTCCGAAGGCAACCCTGGAGCGATAGCAGTCTAGATAGAACCGTGCAGACTGACTCTGCAGAGCTGTGCTTGGCTGGAGTTGGTGATTTTCCGGATCTTTTCTGGGCTCCAAGTGGCCTGCCTGGATAAGGTCAGTTATTCTAAGACATCCTTGACAAGCAACCATGACTGTAAGGAACTGTACCAGCCTCCGTCCGTCTTCGGTGCGTGAGGCTGTCGCTGACCGCTGACATTACCTAAGCTGCGCTGATCGTCAGTGAGCTCGGCCGATGCTTGCTCGGCCTTCCCAGCCATTGACGTTGCACTCCAGTCCCAGGATTCGCCGACTGGGCTGCATCTACCAATTTTCCAGGTGATGCGCGAAATCAAAAACCAGCAGCATCTGCTCCGTATGCTTCGTATGTTGCACTGCATTCAGGTCGCCTTTCACAGGTGGCTTTGCTCCGGCTCCAACTCTTCGGGCGAGCTGAAAATGTCGATTTTGGATGTCTGTCTGCACGCACGGCAGGCGCCACGAAAGCGGGACTAGAAGCGATTCGACTGACCCAACGCCATTGGCTACAGGACGATCCACACTGAACTTGGGAGTCTGAGAGCGGGGTGTCATCCCGATGCATGCACGCGCCCCCTCCGTTCCCACCCTCCGTCCCCGGATTTGGCCGTAGGACACGCAGGCCAAGCCATGGCTGGTGTTTGGTCTCGTGGATTTTGCGGTGTGCACGCGCCGGGCTGGGGGGGGCTTGGCTACCGATTTTTTACTTGTCGAGGCGGTCAAGACATGTTTGAGAGGGCTTTGGTGCTTGCTTGGGGTCACTTGGCACTCCTCATGTTGCCTGCAGTGCCCTGGAAGCCTGGCGCATTTCGTCATGTGGGGGAGCTGTCGCAAAAAGTCATCCCAAGTCATCTGCCCTTGCAGACAAATCCTGTTGCTACATAACCATCCTAGTTTCGCCAGCAACTGCGTAGTTACTTCTCCCTTTCAATCGCTCCGACTCAACAATCGCAAAATGTCGTCGTCACGTCTTCGATATTCTACTTCGGACCTTGAAAGCCGGACACGGAGCGAACATGGCTTCCCCGACGCAGAAGCATCGCTTGCGAGTGCGAGCGTGTCCAAACTATCCAAGGCATCGAAGTTGCGCGACATGCTGTCGTACCTAGGCTCCAAGAACCCGCTACCGACCCCCGTGGCCCGAGATGATGTCGTGTGGCTGTTTGACAATGTGGCGTTCCGCGGGCCCAACGGCGCGTGGCAGGCCGAGTTTGTTTCAGCCATTTTCTCAGGGAAGGTGTCAGCTAGGTTCGTCGATGTCGTTGGAGACATCGCCGACGCCGTGGGCTTGGCCAGGGGCGACCGGGAGGAAGCGACGATTGAGCGGCGCATTGTGCCCTTCGTGATGGATATCCAGCCTGGAAAGCAGGTCAAACTTGTCTTTGACGAAAACACCAAGCTGAAACTGGGCCCGGGCGGACGAAATGGCATCAGCAGCGACCTCCGGAAACTGCCGGGCCCGCCCAAGGGCGCCACTGTGGTCGAATCTAGGGCCGACGTGCCCGACGGCGCCATGGGAATATTGGAAATGAAAACAGTATTTGCTGAGCCAGAGGGGTGGGCGATCATCTCTGGTGAGCATTTTGACATTGCTATGGTTCCGCAACTAATGTCCTCCAGACGTTGATGATACTATCAAAGTCACACAAACCAGCGACCCCACAGGAATCCTGCGATCGACTTTTGTGGTAGGTTTCCATCTCCGGGACTTTTCCTCGTATACTAATCGTGCTCGTCAGTCCGAACCAACGCCGGTTCCTGGGATGCCCGAACTTTACGCCTACATTCAGACGCTGATCACCAAATCAGCACCGTGGTTTTACCTTTCGGCTTCGCCTTACAATCTGTATTCGTTCCTCCGGGATTTCCGCGAGCGACACTACCCGCACGGCCAGCTGATCCTGCGCGACTCGAGCTGGATGACCATCCCGGGCCTGCTGTCTAACCTCACGCTCGGAACCGAGGAGTATAAGATCGACCGGATAAACAAAGTGCACAAGTGGTTGCCAAAGAGGAACATGATCTTGGTTGGCGACTCGACGCAGAGCGACCCCGAAGCATATGGTAGGCTCCTTTGATTTCCTCCTGAATTTCGTGGCCCCTGTCTAACAAGGAATAGGCGAGATATACCGACAACACCCGAAATGGGTCAAGTTAATTCTGATTCGCAAGGTGACCGACATTGCGTCAGTGGGCACCGAAGACAAGAACGCGCCATCACGGTTTGAGAAGGCGTTTGAGGATGTACCGGGGTGAGTTTCTACTAGTTTTAAAAGTTTGACATGGACCCAACACCTAGACGCTAACTCGTTCGCAGAGGACTGTGGTATGTGTTTGAGGATCCATCCGAGTGTCAAGAGATTCTCCACAAGGTTGTGGCTTCCTAGGCGGAGGCGCCCGAGTGGAGATGGCCGTTGGCACGCTGCTTATTTGGCGTTGGCGGGGTGGTTGCTTATTGTTCGTTAACGGACACCAGTGGGACTTGGACGTGGATTTTATGGCATTCAAATGCGAAGTCGCGATCATGTAATAATATACCAGCATCTTGTCCTGATTTTCAATCCAAACGTGTTTTTCAGACTGACGTCAGACGCGGCAACAGTGCACTAGTGGGTCCCCATGAATCCCCCTCTTTTTCCCCCTCACCTCACCGTCCCACACCTCAACTCTGGGCATCTCTTCGAAGAAGCATTTTGGCAATACCAACCTACCAAATCGCATAGCAAAATCAAAACACAGTCTGATATGATGTCGTCCGAAAACCCCAGCAAGAAGCAAAAGTCCTCCAAGGACGTGCCTTACAACCTCATCTACTGGCCCGGCATTCCCGGCCGCGGTGAATTCATCCGCCTCATCCTCGAAGAAGCCGGCGCTGACTACACCGACACGGCCCACACCGAGGGGGGTATCGACAAAGTCCTTTCCTACGTCCAGGGCGCCCTCCCCGCCCGTGATGACGACAAGACCAACACACCGCTGTGTGCTCCGCCCATCCTCCAGCACGGCGACCTGACCATCAACCAGACCCCCAACATTGTCCTGTACCTCGGCACCCGCCTCAGTCTACTTCCCGACGCCGAAACCGACCCAGATGGTCTATACCGTGTCAATGGACTGGTTCTCGCCGCGTTAGATGGGTTTTGTAATGAGCCTCACGACTGTCACCATCCGTATGTTTTTCCCAGTGACCTGACCTCGACCGACTAACTACCTAAGCTTTCTGCGACGCGCTAAAAAGAAGAAAAAAAACAGGATCGCAACAGGCCTCTACTATGATGACCAGAAACCCGAAGCTCTCCGTCGCGCCACTGACTACGTGCGCAACCGTCTGCCCAAGTTCCTCGGGTATTTTGAGCGCGTGCTGGCCAGTCCGGCGAGCGGTGACGGGCCCTGGCTTTATGGCGGGAAACTGACGGTCGCAGATCTGGTGCTGTTTCAATGTCTGGACGGGGTGAAGTACATGTTCCCCAAAGCGACGGGGCGGTTGGAGAGTGAGGGGAAATTTACAAAAGTTTGGGAGCTCTGGAAGGCAGTGGGGGAGAGGGAGAGGATCAAGGCGTATTTAGGAAGCGGAAGAAGGCAAAAGTATGGAGATGGGATTTATCGATATTATGAGGAGTTGGATGTTGATGTTGATGTTGATACTGAGAAGAAGTGATGAGATTAATTTGATGGATGGGAGGAGTTTTGTTTTGCCGCTTGGAGATTCCGGAGAGTTCGGTCGGTTCGGTGTGTGTCGGGATGTCCCGCTGCCAACGGGGGGAGTTCGGGATATCGGGATGTCGTCACATGCAACCAAAAGTCATTCAAATCACCAGATCACCCGATGTTTCTTCTTCATTTTATTTCAAATGTTTGGTAGAAACTCGAAAAGTATTTTTATGCTGTCGGAGTTACGAAGTTTTGCGCCCTCTGCGGCCGCCGAGGTGCATTGTGCATTCTAGTCACACACATTGTCATTGTTGCCACAACAGTCAACCAGTGTCGCCCCCTCCCTGACCCCTGACCCCTGATCATTTACTTCGGAGAGCGGGTCATGGATCTGCAGACGAGCGGGACAAAACATCCCGCAGTTTCCATATTACCAGAACAGAACAGAACAATGGAAGTGATGACGATGACGCCAGAATTCCTCACCTCTCTGTGCACTCACTGTTTTGTCATGATTAGGTAGGTACCTAGGTAAGTAGGTATCTTGGTAGGTAGGTAAGGTAGCCCATACTCTTAAATAAAACCCAAATTTCTTTTTCGTTCTGGAGTTTTCTTTGATCTACTAATTCTGACCACAAGTACCTTACCTTCACTTTTACTCCGACTTTGCCCCCCCCCTGGGTCCCCCCTCTCGGCCTCCGATCAAATGTCGTCGTCGAATTGAAGCCCTGTTTTGTATCCTATCCTTTTACCTCAAAAGATACAAGATACAAACAAGGCACAAAAAAAAACCGCCTCATATGTTCTCCCCCTCACCAATCATCAGCAGCAGCAGGAGAAGAATTTTTGGCGTAGCATTTCGTGCCCATCCTAGTTTAAATAGTTCTTCTATCCGGTTCCGATACATCTCTACCACAGCCATCCACACACATTCCCTTCTCTTCGACGATAACGATCAGATCCTTCGTCCCCACCCCCAACCACAACCACAACCACCCCGCAAGCCTGCCCCGAGGAAACCCTCCAAGATGGCAGCGTCCACACCCAAGCCCGACCTCCCCGCTCCAAATTCTGAACGTCCTAAACATGCCATGGTCTACTTTCCCGGCATGGCATCGACGCTGCCAGCTGAGTCGAGCGTATTTCGAAGGGTGCTCTGGACCGGATTGTACTCGCAGGTGGTGTTGATGAATGTCCCTGTGGGAGGGGATATTGGCGAGGAGGTACTGCAACCAGCCCCACCCACTTCACATTGACTTTTCCAAGCCCATCCCTCCATCACCATCCCGGCTGCCAAATCTTAGACTCCGTCTTCCCATCTCCCATCCCCCATCCCACATCCACATCCTTCGCGAACGACAAACTAATATCCTCCCTCCCAAGATCCACACAGTCGACCAAATCCTCAACTTCACCTCCGGCACGGGCCTTGCACAAGTCGGTGGCGTCGACCAACCCATCTCTGCCGGTGACATGGTGATTGTTCCCGCTGGTACCAAGCACCAGTTCCTCAACACGGGCAAGGAGCCCCTAGTTCTGTACACGGTGTATTCTCCCGCCGAGCACAAATCGACGACGGTCCACAGCAGCAAGACCGAAGGCGAGCGGTCCGAGGAGGAAGGGCGGGATGAGCCGCCGGAGTGGAGTCAGCGGAGCAAGGCGCAGAATGAGGCTGACGGATGGGTGAAAAGCGGGTGAGATGTGCTCCAGAAGTTGTACCATGTATGCTTTTTTATTTACGTTTGAGTGGATTACAATCATCAGATGCTGCTAGTCTTGAATGTAACGCCCACTTGGCCATATTTTGTTCAAGTGTTCGCCCTCAGTCTTTGCACTTCGCAAACGCACCGAGGCCTCTAACGTCACGTTCTCCACAAACCACAGGCCCTTCACTCTGGTAGCATCTTGCTTCCAGCGCAGCGCCATACTGCATTTCACGTCGCATGTCACGGGGCCCCATTCATAAAAGTAAACCAATCAATAAGAGCAAAACTTCGTCGTGCAAACCTGCCATTCGGCCCGCAGCCACTCGGCGCAGGGCTGAGGGGAAACTGGGCAAAACCCTCAGCCAGGACAGGAGGTGAGAGGCTCAGATCAGAATGCCCCCTGTGCCGGTACTAATCATACAAGTCGTGACCAAGCGGCCAACGAACCAAAGCCAAACCAAACAAAAACACAAAACAAAAACAAAAACCATAAACCAACACAATCATGAGACCTCCTGTCATCATGAGTATCAAACCAACAACACACCACCATAGTGGCCAACACGAGGACCCTGAACATCCACCGCTCTTGTTTCTGTCGATTCTCTCGAAGTCGATTCTTGGTTTGTTGTCGTGGTCCCAACTTTATCCTCCCAATCTCTCCAGAAAGGTCGAACTGTCGTCAAGATCCCAACTTAATCCTCCCACAAAACCGAAGACTGATGACCGAAACCGAACAGAGAAGAAGCCGAAGAGTCAAAGGGTCGAAAAAAAAACCGTATACCGTAAACCGATGAGATAAAACCGAACGAAGTGTACCGAAAGAATGCTCAGACTGATTCAGAGCCTTCAACCTCCATCTCCATATATGGGATCCAGTGACGAAGGAAGACCAGTGAAGCCCATCTGGCTGAAGACGCTATGGGACAGCTCAAAGATCCGTCCAACAATGTCGTCGTCGAGACCGGGGAAATGGGCCGGGTTGACAATGCTTGAATCGCCTCCTTCGAAGAACAGGACCAGGACATAGGCCGTGCCTTCCGACTGAGTCAAAGACGGTCCAAACGACTCAAAAGCGAGCTGACCGGCGATCGTTTCCTCTGCGTGACGTTCCCATGCCTGGGTTTCCGTGCTTGGCATGCCGAAAAATTCGGGGAAATCCAGGATGATATCCCTGAGCCTGGGGATCATGGTGCGACAGACGTTGCGGAGACGGGACTGACTGACCGGCCATTCGGAAGGATGAAGCGGCAGCGCACACCTCTTCTGCGGGGCCTTCGGCTTGTACTTGGACTGGACCTTGGGCGGCTGCACTGGAGGCTGAGCGGGCGACGGAACTTCTGGCCTAGGATCCTGGACCGGAGGGCGCCTGAACTTTGGCGTGAGGATTTTCCTTTCCGTGGCAACCTCAGGAGACGGGGATCTGAGCGGACCACCAGAAAGACTGAGCATCTTGCTGAGGGCCAACGGATCGATTGACTTGGCCGTCTCGACCGGAGCAGGGGCAGTTGGCGGCGGGGCAGAAGATTCTTCCTTGGCCTTGGACTTTCCCTTGGACATGGGCCTGGGCGGATCCACCGGAGGAAGGACAGCTGGCGACGGGCTAACCTGGGCCTTGGACTTTCCCTTGGACACGGGCCTGGGCGGATCCACCGGAGCAAGGACAGCTGGCGGCGGGCTAACCTGGGCCTTGGGCTTGGACGACTGGTACTTCAAGCGGAGCGACGCTGTCGCAGGCACGAGCTTGGACGACGAAGCTACAGACTGGGAAGACTGGACCGGAGGCTTGGGCGGCTGAGCCTTGGACGACGATGCTGCAGACTGGGAAGACTGCACCGGAGGCTTAGGCAGCTGAACCTTGGACGCGGGCGACGGAACCGAGGGCTGGGATACCGGAGCGACAGACTTTGGTGCCTGGACCTTGGGGGTTGGCGACGGAACCGAAGGCTGGGGTACCGGAGTGACAGGCTTGGACGGCTGGACCATGGGCGCGGGCGACGAAACCGAAGGCTGGAGTACCGGAGTAACAGACTTGGGCGCGGGCGAAGGAACCGAAGGCTGGGGTGCCGGAGCGACAGACTTGGGCGACTGGCCGAAGGGCAAGGGCATAACCGATGGAAGAAGACCGGGGGCTGCAGGCGAGGAGTCGAGGTCCTGCGGGCCGAGTTCGAGACGTTCCAGGATTGTCGATAGCTCCAGGTCCAAATCGCCAGTCGGCGCCGGAAGTGCAAGGAAAGGAGCATCATCCATTTCCAGATCCTCGGGGTCGATATCAGCCATCTCCACATCTTCAGTGTCGAGTACCTCTGCAGAAGCATCGATCATATCAACGTCGTTGATAACACTCTCATCTTCTGTCATGGTGAGTTCGGGGACCTCGGAGATGACCAGCGGCAGCCAAGACTGCGAAACCGGGGCGGGAAGAGGCAAAACCTCAGAGGGTAGCGAGTAGACAAGACCATAATCCTCCTCGACGTAACTTGTCGTGACAGGAACTTCAACAGACGGAATGCAAGTCGAAGTTGGCGATACCAGAGGAAGCTGCGGCTCCGATCTCCGAGAGTTGCAAAGCCCGAGAGATTGGCGTGGAAGGGCAAAGAGTTGAAAACGGCTATCCGTTTGATCATCTCCGTGCAAACCGTAACGCTGAGTGTAGCTGCTGGGTCCTTCGTAGATGGTTAGTTGGTGATTGGGTAACGAAGGTGAGAGCAACGTACCCAGGGGCTTTCGGCTGGAGAAACGCCACGAGCTTCTCCTTCTTGCTTCCACTTCCATCTGTTTCTGCTTGTGTTGGCCGATCTTGTCCCGAAGATTGAGAAGCTCCCAGTGTTCTTCCACAACCATCTCTTGGAGGCGTGAGGCAATCATTTCGTTGGCGAGAATTGCTGATTCCAACTCTTTGACTCGCGAGTAAAGCCAGACAAGTCGAAGGTCCTCCATGTACCCTGCGAGTTTGTAGTGAGTCATCCATTGCCCGTCTGGTCTCGGGAAGTTGGAAGTCGATGCTGGCATAGTGGAAGGGAATGACGGGCAGGGTAGGAAAGGGGATGACGAGGATGAGAAAAGTACTTACACATCTTGGTGAAAAGAGACGGTTCTTCCCAATCAGATCCCTGAAGCTCAACAGTAGAAAATGGATGGCGACGGCTGTAAGGAAAAATCCACTTGCAAGAGCGGGCCGTGGCAAAAGACTCGAGGCCGATGTCCCGAATCTTCCTATTGAGCTCGTTAACAACACGTTTGGAAATCACAAACCTGTCACCCAGCTTGGTGCAACGCGAATTCGCATCCTGGCGGGCCGCATCCTGAGACACGAAACCATCCAGACGAGAGGCAAAAACCGAGGACCCTACGTTGGGCACTGCGACATGGTAAGCAAACACAAGACACGCGAGGAGGAACTTAGCGATCCGAAATAGAAGACCAAGTGGCTGTGACGGGGCCAGAATCGGCTGTGACGGGGCCGAGAGGTGAGCGAAAAGAGAGATTGTCGTGATGGCGGCGATTGACGACAGCGATGCTGGCGCAAGGATACCGGTGACGACGAAGAGCAACGCAACCAGAAGTACGAAGCCTATGGAGGGACGCGAGGAGGAAGGGGGGGAGGAGGAGACGTTGGGTCCGAGAATGGCAGAAGCCATCCAGACGGCCGAGGCAAAAGCAGCGGCGAGAGAATGCATCGTATTGGAAATTGCAAAAAGACAATGTCGTAAGACGATAGTCAGGGGCAGAAAACCAAAGGAAGCTAAGTGGATGTACAATGACAGACAAGCTGAGCAGAGGCGAAACACTTGAAGAAGAAAAAGAGAAGAGGAGGAAGTTTGGAACGCGCTCTCGACCCCTCTAAATAGTTTTTTGCGGCCCGACCTTCGTTGCCCCGAGCGTCGGGACACACAACGGTCCACGCGGCAACGCTGCCCAGCACATGTGAGAGTGGGCAGTCGCAGGTCGCTCCTTCCTAAACTGCCGGAGAGGAGGGGCGGTCGCAGGTCGCTCCTTCCTAAGCTGCTGGAGAGGACGGGCAGACAGAGGGGCTGGTCCGCCCCTCTGGATAACGGGCGTCTCCGTGCTGCTTCCAGGCGACTGAAGGTCAACAACAATCAGGGGGACACTCCCTCTTCCCAAGCAAGCATTCAGGCACTCCCATCAAGGTCCACGGTGATTCTTTTGGTGATATGTAGCAATATAATGACAAAGTAAATAAAGCCCCTGAAAGGTCTTTCAACCCAGTTTGACACAGCATTCCCGCTCAGAATTCAGTAGACGGACTGGCCTTTCCATAGAAGCTCTGGTTCTGTAATTATGTCGATCTATGAGCCAAGTGCCTGGTTATCTTACCTTGCTGATGATGCCTGCTGACTGACGTTGGTGCGTAATCTTGTCTTCCTCTTAATTTTGCTTTGACAAAACATTCCTCTTGTCCCATTATAGGTAGCCTTTGGACACTGAAAGGCCAACCGCACGGCCCCTGGCTTCATGATGGAGCACGCACGAGGTCGGGCGGGGAATTGCGATGGTGGCCGAGATTCACGGCGTGCCCAACTCAGCGCGCGCGGCTACTGTACATGTAACGAACAAGAACATGGATATCATAAATTCAGTTCCTTGTCTATACCCTGTGGAAGAACAATGGTAGGTGCTGCCCTTCGCGCGCGTCCCTCGAGGATGTTCTCCTCCGCCTGTCGCGATTTCCAATCGCAGGGTCTCGCGCGACAGTGACGCCTACAGGTCGGACAGATCGCCAGCAGAGAATACAGCATCTCTTCAATAAGCTATATGATCATCTCTAATAAACTTGTATCTGGTCAAGTCTGTCGGTTAGAGGACGAGCCAGCCTTTCGACTGCTCCCGATCCCGATGGGGGACGCCTGCCCCGCGGACGCGTCACGTCGCCATTGCCCCGCGCGGCCCTCCAGTTCTCGAGTACGACAGCGCCGCCCCCGAGCCCGCGAATTTCTTAATTCTCCAGGTTGACAGCCGCGAGAAGAAGCGCATCATTTATCTCCTCGTTCCCGTCTGACACTCGCTAACCGTATCTCGCCAGACGACGACGGGGCGCCGTTTCCCTCTTCGAGCAATCAGTCGAGCCCTCCGTTCGCCTAGCAGACCCGCCTCGCCGAGATACGCGCTGTAGATTTGACCGACTCAGGATATTCATCCCTTCACCTTCCCGACACAATCCTCGCGCGGCTCCCCTTGAGCTCAGCCAGCGCCAAATCTTGGGGCGTGGAATAAATAGGGCACCGGGCGGCGACGAATGCTTGATCCAAACACGAAAACGGGGACGAGCTGAGATTCAAAGCCTCGTGCGAGATCATTTTCGATGACGTCGATATGGAACACATTTACAGCTAGCACGGCTTCACAAGAAAAGACAAAGATTTTCCTCTATCGGGACTCCCAAGGGTCGCGGGAGCTCCTGGCAGGTGATCATAATGGAATACAGACGAGCTGGATACCTATAATATTGATTGACACACACACATATACGTCGTTTGTGGGCGTAAAGTTTAAAGAGCATATAGTTCTATGTCACTGGCGCTCGACCTGTTGTTTTGTGTACTTGGGTAGCTGGAACATGGCTTTCAGCCACTACTTCGCCTTTGCGGGGTCAGCGACGAACAGTGGCATTATTTGGGACTGTTCACTGCGTAGGGATACCCGGCCTTTGTTCTCGACGCAATGGCATGAATGCGCAGGAACAATGAGGTTGAGATTCGTCGGCAAATTCCGCAGCCGTGATATTGGTCGGACACCCCTAGCATGCGGTCTTGGCAGGCCTGGTCGGATGCGACCTTGGCGACTAAAATCCTCGCTAATCAATCTTAATTCAACGTCGCCGTGTAGATCAACGGCTCTAAGCGAACCACCTGTGGGGCTCAATGAAACCCTCCTCTGATGTACAGTCCAACCCCTGAAAGATTGTTCGCGCGGTACTTTACTGCTTGGTTACAGCCTGTGGACCAAAACTGCCCCGGCATTCTTTTTCTCTTTTGAGCGGTTGATGATGTGCGAAAGAAGTGGGGTGGAGGAGGCAGGTGTTGCGTGCATTTCCCTAAGGTTAGGTGACTGCCTCTTAACACCCCCCCGCGCGCACTTCTCGAGCTGAAGCAAATCTTTTTCTTCCCGCATCTGAACCATCCGCGATTTTCCTTGATTTTAATATAATGGAGTAAGTAACGGCAAAGCTAGGCGCTGGGGTGCTCGATAGATTCCTTCCAGCTGCTATTATAACTCTAGCATTCAGGGGCCCGGAATCTGCAGCCAAACCGTGAAGTATCGCGCGAACAATAGCTCGGCTGGCCCACCCCGTCTCACCGCAGCCCCCGTAGCTGTCCCCGCTCGCCCACCCGAGGTAACTGAGTTCGCTGCTAAGGCACATGTCGATGCGCTAGAGGCAGTTATTGAAGGCCTCCGCTCAGAGACTAACACGCTGTATGTGGCCCTGAAGTTGAAAGCCCATGACCATTAACCAGTCTCTGTGGTCTCTGGTGCGCTCCTCGAGCTCGGTACGCGTTGCGGTGGCTGAACAAATAAAAAGTTTGTGGTTAGATAGGCTGCCGTCCCGGCGTACCCCGGAGGGCGGTCCCTGCGAGCCAACTGCGGGGGTCCGCGCCTCTGCGGGCTAAGAATCGATTGCCGTCCCAGTCATACCAAGCCATGTTCCCGCGTTCCCTCAAGTGCTGCCCTAGTAACCTTAGTTTCGTGTACCATACCTAGGTTACCATGAGAGAGGCTAGGAATGGCCGTAGGCTTATGGTATTCTCAAAGGGGAGTTCACTGCCATTCGGAACATCTCAAGCTAGACCACTAGGGAACAAAAAGAACATGATTCTAGACCGCCGGGCCTGGCCGGCAGGTTTCGTCGTGTATGCATGGCAATTTTTTCTTCTTCTTAGAAGATCTTATAAATAAAAAGGAGTTCACTGCAGACAAACGTTGCATGAACGGATCAATTTTCCGCAAGATAATTTGTATTAACGCGTCTTCACAGCACGAGGCAGCGCGGCTACAGTCAACCCCTGAAAGAGCCGCACCATTTTTCATGACTCTTGCAGCCAAAACTCAAACTTAAAGTCAACATCCTGGGTGAACCCTAGAGTTACAGCGCCATTAACGAATTGCTTAAGCAGTCGTGTAGCTATTAAGTTGATTATTTAATGTCCACATCGCAACAGCAACCTAAGCTAGGATGATTATTCTACACGAAGCTCCCACTCCCCATTGAGCGGCTGATCTACTTCCACGACCGTCTCCTCTCCTTTCCCATCTCTATTCTTGCCTTTTGCACCCAGCACGGTGACCTTCTTGATTCTCACAGGAGTGTTGAACCCAAACTGGCCCCTAGCCTTAACCACACCTCTGGTGTAGGCAAATTGAATATTTGTGACGCCCTTGGAAACGATACTCTCCCCGTCGTCAATGTAAAGATCTCCAGCAGCAGTCTCGTCTGCGCCGAGCGGGATGAGCAACTCAAAGTCCCGCTTTCTCAGGGCCGTCGTTGTCATTGCTGATTCGGCCCCCGCACGGACAGGGATGATGACTCCTCCACGAATGAAAAGAGGAATGTCGGTCAAGTTTTGGTTGGACACAGTAAAAGTGCGACCACGGCCCTGAATGCGCTTGTGTGTATAGTAGTCGTAAAAGACGTCGTTAGGTAGGTAAACATCGACCGCAGTGGCGCCTTCGTCAACAACAGGCGCAACCAGGAGACCCGGTCCGTAGAAGTACTGCAGATCAAGGGAGAAAGTATTCGAGTCGGAAGGGTAGAGGTAGAACATGGGATTGACAAGGGGGGTGCCGTCGCGTGACTGTTGCGCCATCGCGGTGTAGATGTAGTCGAGGAGCCCATAGCGAATGGCAATGGCCTTGCGGGCGGCGGCAGCGACGGATTCCTGGAATTGTCAACACCTCTGTAGAGCAACTGGGAGAAAAAGATGACACGTACCCAGCGGTAAAACTCTTGGGGCTCGGCACCCAGCTCGTTGTGGTTCCTGTAGAAAGGAGCAAATGCGCCGAGCATAGCCCAGCGGGCGCAGAGTTGCTCAGTAGTATTGCCACCGAAACCACAAATATCGACACCGACCATAGGCATCTGGTAAACAGCAGCAAATGCTAGCATGCTCCGAATACTGAGCCGGTAATGCCACCAACTTGAAAAGTTGTCACCAAGCCACTTGCCGACCTTCGCGCCCGCGCCGGCAAATGTCGACCGCGTGATGACCATGGGGCGACGACCAGGACGGCGGCCGACCATAGTATCGTAGCATTGAAGCGACATCATAGAGCCGTAGAGGTTGTGGACGTCGTACTCCGCCAGGCCATTGTAGTGGATGACGTCGGTGTTGACAGTCTTGTTGGAAATGCCACCCTGGCCAGCATTCCAATCGTCGGCGAAGGCAGCCTTGTTGTGGATGGCGTACTTTGGGAAGAGCAAATCCCGCCCGGGAAGACCCTGCTGCTTGCCGCCCGTTTGACGAGGGAGGAGGAAATGCTCTCTTGGCGAGATAGCACCGCGAACAGCTAGATTAGTAGTGCCTAAGCTCGGTGTGTAGCTGATCTCAATAGAACGCTTGCAATTGCTGCCCTCGGGCTGGAATTCGCAGGGCCACCCTGGGAGGGCCCGCGGGGGTGCGCGGACCGGTGGGGGCTCAGGAGGGAAACCAACCGCGGCAGTCTCGGGGTTATCACAAGGGAAGAAGCAAGGGAAATTGGAGGGCTCCTGTAGTCATTGGTTAAATCTTACACTCTCGCCGATTAGAAGCAAAGAATGGAGATGAGACCCACGTTCATATCAATCCACAGGCCGTCAATGTCGACCCCGCTGGCGGGGTTGAACAGGAGGGAAAACTCGTTGTTCCAAAAACGCGACGCGTTGGGATGGAACCAATCAGGGAATCCCACAACACCAGGCCACACGACGCCCTTCCAAATACTGCCGTTTTGGCGTAAAAGAAGCACATTATCCTCGACAGCACGATTGAACGGACCGTAGTTCTGATAAGCGATGGACGGGTTAACCATGAGCACGTATTTCTGGTCATCTTGGTGCAGCTTGTTGACGATGCCGCGGACCATCTCGAGGGGGTAACGCTGAGGGTCGAGCGTGAATCCACGGCGGCGGTCCATGTAGTCAATGTCGGTCCACATGGTCTCGAGCGGGATGCGGGCGGCACTATAATTATGTACCACCTCGGCGACCTCAAAGGCATCACGGTAGCCGTAGCGGCACTGCTGGAAGCCCAAGCTCCAGTAGGGCATCATGGCAGGGAGGCCTGTGATTAGAGCATACTGCTGCGCAACCTCGACCGGGGACGGACCCGCAACGAAGTAAAAGTCCAGGACACCTCCCAGCGTATTGTATTCAAGATAGTCGTCGTTAATGATCACGTCCATGCCGTCGGAATTGAGGAAGAACACGCCATGGCTGCCTGTCTTCCGATGTTCGAAATAAACAGGGTGGGTGCCGTACAGATTGGCCTTCTCCGGCACGCCGTACGAGTCCTGGGCCCACAGTGTACGCAGATGGCCGTCGGTGGGAAGCCGCAGTGGGTCGCTGTGCTCACCGAGGCCGTAGATATTGGCGTCGTTGGGAAGTTTGGTGCGCAGGCGGAGATACTGCGACTCGAAAACGAGGGACGCGGCAGACGTGTCGAAGAGGACTTCACCAGTTTTGGCACGCATCACCGAAAAGGAAAAAGGCTCCTCCTTGTAATTGAACTTGACGGCCGACTTCCTCTCAGTCCCTCCTGCCGCTTTGGGCCGAGGGAACACGGATTCGGGCACTTGGTAGACATCATTCGCTGCATCCTGAATCTTGACGTGGAGCCGCGAGTCTGGGGGTCCGTCAGTTTGAAAATTTCACGAGTCCGCGAATAGTAATGGCTAACCCGTCTCGTACTTCACCTGGAGGCGGAGATTCTCCAGGTCAGAACCGTAGGCGTTGCACGCCTTCCCGCTCAGCGTCAGGTCGGCCGTGAGACCGTTCGATGTGGTCTTGACATTAGAGGCCTTGTATCCCGGACACTTGCTGAGGAGGTCGTTGTCGGGGTATTTCGACTGGGCGAAGCCCACGGCGGCGAAAAAGCCCAGACCGAGGCCAACAAGTCTCGAGATGGCCATGGTTCAAAGTATCAACGAGCGTCAGGGTGGCTGGGCACCATGTCTCACTTTTCAACCGCAGGGAATTCCCGGCTATTTATGATTCTTTGTGTTCCTGTGCTACTGAAAAAGGAACTGCAAGTACTATCGCCGATCATATCCCCATTCCCACCATTCCTCACACCATCTTCCTTACTTGGACTAAGAACTTTGTGATCTTTTTTCCCCGCCCTGTTTTCTTGCCCCGTCGTATCGACCGACTGCGGGCACCCCGCTTCTCCAACGGGCCAAGTCAATATAGGACCGACTGCGGGGCAAGTAAAACCGCCGGGTCTATACTACCATGACATCCGGACATATGCGTCAAAACCTGGTTTCGACCTGCCATTACGATGCAAAAACACCGGGTTGAACATATTCGCCTCGCTTTAGACCGAGGAAGCGATTTATTCCCTCTCAATGGGATTGGTCCGCATCACTTACTCAATCCCGACTGAGGAGAAAATTCCGACATTTTTTTTGCCCCTGGAAAACAACCGATCAAAGCAACGCCAAGAATTCGAGACGAAAATACCAAATGGCACAAAGAGTTTCTCCGATCCCATGGGTCACAAGGGGTACGTACATATATTCCGAAAAAAAAAATCCAGTCATGTCATGTCCGTCATTTGAAGTGGCAGTGAGTGACTTTTGGCCGAGCAATCCCCTTTCAGCGTCGTATCCCGATGGAGTATTCGATGAAGCGACAACATTCAACGGGCCGAAAGGTACTCTATTCCGGCCATGGGTGGAACCCGTAGCAGTCCGAAAACGTAGCAATCCTTTGAATTGCCCTTGCAAACCCATACTCCGAAATATAACAAGAGTCAATTTCACCCATCGATGTACGACCTGGCTCTCAACTTCATGAGAAGGGAAATGCTGAAGGTTTGAAGCCTCTCAGTCACTAAAGTACGTAACATCGCGGCAGGCCGCTACATAGGATGTGAGTCTTTCAGTCTTGATCATCAACATGATTCTTAAAAATGGCTTCGATTTCTCCCTGAGAATGCAGCATATTGCCAGCAACAGACGGAGAAGTGGAAATGTTGATCTAAGGTACCGCGCTCACCAATGCTTTTCAACCTGCCAACCATCGAGCGGACTGGCACGAAGTCAAGATAGTCAAACATCACGTATTACTTTGACAACGCAAAGACCTAACGATTGACAGCCTAACATACGCCACATGACGATAGGGCACCTGATAGCAATAATGCCAAGACAGAGAGCCTCCCAGATGTCACGCTTTTTCTCCCCTTCCTCTCGAAAAGGCCGTCCAGCTCCTTCCCCTTTTGCGCCACCAATTTTCAAATGCAGTCATCAAGTGTTCATAAGTTCATCTCTAACAAGGGGACAAAAAAAGGTGACCAGAACCGAGTCGATACCATCCACCAAACCTCTCAAATTCCCACTTCTTCCTCAATCCATATCCATGGTATCCGACGCCAGAATTGGCATTGCAACCGTAATCGAAGGGTCTTCATCTTCTCGTTTGCAGTCCGAAACAAAGGAGCTGTTGTTTGCGTTGGCCTCGGGTCCTCCTACACCGTTCGTTGCCACAAGCTTGTACTCGCCATCGTCGAGACGCTCGATGATACCTTCGTCGAGAGCCCACTTCGCCAACAAACGATCGACTCCCATTCTGGGTGCCTCTCCCCGTTCCATATGTCGACCAACATGTTCGGTCCATTCATCCCAAGATCCGGCACCTTCAAAGACCGTCTGACAGTCCGGTTTCGGGCATGCCGACCGTTGGGGTGGTTGCCGTCGCGTGACCAGGCATGATATCTGCATCTCCTTAACGTGAGCTTCCCATTCCGTCTGCAGCTTGCTGTCACCCTTGGCGATAGCTTTCTTAATCGCAAATGGCGCATGCATGCGGCGAAGGTGTTGCGTGAATAGGTCCTTCCGGTTGAACTCGTTACCTTTTCCGTCAGCCGTGCTCGATGGGCATGACGAGCATCGGTAATATGTCAAGCACAGGTGCTGAGAGGCGATATGCCGCTTCCACTCGTTCTTGGACCCAAATGTGCTAAGGCAGCCGGCAAAGGAAAAGGCACAGGGGAATGGTCTTGTATGAGCAGCGGCAATATGCTTGCGGAGAGAAGACGAATCCTTGAAGGCGGGGTGAGTACAGTGAGTGCACTGCGTCTCCTGCCTCGGAGGTTGCTTTTGCAGCGGTTTGCGAGCCCTTGCCTTGCCAGATGGTGTGCCAAATTTACCGTAGTGGATTTCATCCACGGTCTCTTCGGCAGCTTCAGGTGACGGGCCAGGATCGCCAGCATGTCTGACTGCAATGCTATCCCCCACTCTGGTGACCTGGCGGTCCAGTGTCGGTGAGGCTTCGCCCCCGGCGGGCCGGATGTGGCTCAGAGCTTTCAGTTGCTCCGCCGCCGCCTTCATCTCGGCCGACTCCTCGACCTCGGGCTTGGCCCCGGCTTTAGGACCCCGGCCTGGACTGACCTGGACTTGAGAGCCGTTTGCAGCTGGCTGTGTTTGGTGGTTCTCCTCCCTCCTGGGGATATCTTGTGGGAGCGGTTGACGGCGTTGGACCGCGGGGCTGTGAGCAGGCGCCTCATATGCCCCGTTTTCTTCCTGTTTGGGCGGCGGGGGCGGGGGTGGCAAGTCCTTGACTGCCGAATTGACTAGACGCTGATACAGATGTATCATGTTATTGGAATTGATGTGTCCTAAAAAGCAGCAGACCTTGTCGTGCTGCACAACGCTCCATACCGAGTGGGGCATGGATATAAGCAGCATGGTGGGTGGTCCAAGAAACATGCCTTCAACAGTGATCTTGGATGCCATGGGTGGCATAGTCTGTAGCCACTGTCGGAAGAACGCCATGTCGGGGCTCGCGTCGCCAACAAAAGTGGTACAAACAAGAACCCGTGGCTCGTCAAAGATGAGCGCCGTAACCTCTTCAGGGTTCAGCGTGCGATCGTCGCGGTCCGTCATCCAGGACGTCTGCGCTTCGGTCTCGGCCGACTGCGGAGGTGACTGAAGCTGACCACCTTTGGATTCGAGGGGGGCGAGGATGATACCATGGCCCTTCGAAGGGGTCAAAGTGAAAACGACGGGGCTCCTTTCGGCCACCACGGGTTTGTTGGTGCCATTTGGCAGTTTAGCAGCCACCTGCGCGCATTCCTGTTGTTTGCACGCCATGAGATCGTCGTACAGACGTTGCACGCTGAATGGGCGACCATTGCAGAGTCTCCCGAATGAATCGGCCAAGTTGGCCGTGAAAGATCGGTTTCCCGGCTCCAGGGAGACTTGGTCCGGGGTGTAGGCAGCAATGGCTTGTTTAGCGCCGTGCCTCCCAGCCATTGGCGCGTCACGGATGGCGCAAGAGTCAATCAGCAGTAAGATCTCGGACTGTGCATCCTCAAACAGGCAACGGATCCCGTTCCACTTCAGCTTCGCTGCATCCTCTCGTGCATTGCTAATTAGTGTTAGAAGGACTTTCAAGGAGAATATCTGGGTCACTCAGTTGCGCGCACCTTGCCCAGTAGAGCTGGTTGTCAGACTCGTCAACGTAGCCACGGCCGGCGTAATAAATAATCAGGAGGTGATCGGGCCGGACGTTCTCGAGGAACGAGGCGATCTGGACACCCAGCTTGATGCTGGGGTTTGGAACAGTCGGTATTTCCCACTTATCGATGGCGTAGTTGTACCGCTCCTGAAGCACCTTTTCCAGCGCAAGCATGTCCTTCTCGACCGAGGTATCCTCCTCCCATCGTAGCATGAGAACCGACACGCTCGAGTGTTGCGACTTGAGGGTCTTTTGATAAATGTGCATCGCGGCATCTTGGAGATGCCTCGCGAAGGCTTCAAAGTCATGTCGTTCAGTCTGAGGCGGCGGTTGCTCAGGGGCGAAAGTTGGAGGAGCAGCAGGAGGAGGCTGACCATTTGCCGAGTTAGTCATTGGCAAATTCCTGAGCGCAGAAGAACAATCGCGAACTCACCGGATCTTGCGGGTACGCTTGAGCCGCCAGTGGAGGTAGAGGAGGATCAGGAACCTTAGGGGCCAGCCTCCTACGTTTTGACGAAGGTTCCATTGTCAATCAACGATCGAGGCCGACAATCGGCGGTGGGCAGGCTGATGGTCGGACGCTGGGTGGAATTTTTCTTCTCTCTTTTTTTTTTCAGATAATAGGATAGCCCAACGGTAATAGCTAGTCGCTGCAAAATCTCGGCGCGTTCGGGCTGCAATCTGTACAAATGGAGAAAGCCCGGAATGGCGGCGACGAGGCCGGTTGAGGCGGCGAGGGGAAACGGTTTGTTTGGGGGAGAGCGGAAGTAAGGCTGTGCAGCTCGAAGTGCCAGACTCGGCTCTGATTTAGCCTCGTGGCAGGGCCTCCAGGGCAAAGAGAATTGGAACGGACGGCCTTGGGGAGGGGAAGTGGGGACGGAGCCGGCCAATGGGAGGCTGGGGCTCGCACGATGCACGGGCCATTTATGTGACGAAGGCTCACAAAAATTGCGGCCTTTTCCCCGCCCTGGTCAAATCAGCGGGCTTCTGGCCCTGGGCACCGGGCCATTTGGAAATTCCACGTCGCCATTTCCCAGCAAGGTGCCTTGATTCCTCCCTCCCTCCCTCCCTCCTTCCCCGCTGCATTTACTTCTCGCTGCCAATCTGACAAAACGTGTCCCGTCCAACCGACCCGGACAAGTCTGCCGTCGGCTGTTCCCTGTCTCACAGCACGCGGCGCCAACTTGCAAACGCCCACAATTGGCGATCTTTGGGCATAACCCTTGGCAGGCAAGAGTGCTCAATTGCCTGCCAGCTGCTGCGTAAAAAGACTCGGTGTCGGGCCGCTGAACATCGAAACCAAGATCCGACTTCCGTGTGTCCTGAGGTGGCTCCCTAGTGCATGCGTCTCTGCCCAACCCTTCTCTCCTCTCCGATTCTCGTCGCTGCACCTCGCGCAGACTTGCATTGACAAGACGAGACCACGCTCGCCTCCCCGCTCGCCTCGTCGGCGGCCACAGCGAATCAGGGACGAGCGACGGGCATGCAGCACAAGGCCAGAAATCCGCCCAACGCTTTCGGCCCTTCCCCTCCCATTGGATGCGGCCAGCCTTTTGCAGCTGGCTGCGCATCTGATTGGCACAGCGCACTCAGTCAGCCCGCCAGCCAATCCCACCGGCCCTTGGCTCACCTTTCCTCGAAGGCTACGTTCCTGGTTCACGCTGCCACCCACCTCTGCCAACCGCCTTTCTTTTGCAGCCCGGACCCGTTCTGTGCTCCGACCTGTACCCCCCCATGTGGGGAACACACCCGGATGCCGAGAGAGCGAACTCTCCTACCCCGCCCCCTCCTCGCTCGTCCCCGGAGTATTTTTGCTGCTCGCGTTCACAATAATAATTAAGTGCGGTGCGCAACTGGGATTGGGAAGAATCGCGAAAGCCCAATCAAGAAGGTGAAGAAGGGGGAAACACGCCATCCATCGTCGCACACAGCCCAGCGGAACACCAAGGCGGTGTATCCGAACCCCCGCAACAGATTGACCAGCGTTGGGCCGTTCATTCAGCGCACGCTCCTGCGGGACACCCGACTCTTCTCAAACAATTACGCTAATCCATGTTCCTTGGGTTGAAGCCCAAAACCCAGTCCACTTAGCTTTCTTGTCTTACGTGGTATCGATGAGTCGGTGAGGACGCGGCAGCAATTGTCGGCGATCCACTCTCCCTCTCTCGCTCTCTCTCGTTCTATCCCTCTGCTGGCCACCGGTTTTAACTCAACGGCGCTGACTACGAACTTGACTTGACCATCCTTGGCTCAAATGCAATGCTTGCTGCTAGCGCGAGCTGAACATCCCGTCGGCGATTGTCGCACTCAGGGATGTGCGCTATGAGCCTACGCAGTATGTACACTTCGTATGTAAGGTAAGCCAGGTCCGCGTAGCTCCTCCTCACTTCAAGAGGCGGATGATTGAGCACCGTAAAGTGTGCGCTTCTACACCGCATCTTCCCACCCATCCGTGTTCATAACTGAACCTGTTTCATCCCATTCCCTTTCCCCTATCCCTCCAGCCTCGAGTCTCGCCATCGCGCGCTTGACCTCGGCATCCCAATCGCTCATGCCGACAATAACCCATTCCAGCGAGCCGACGATGTAAAGCGCCACGCATTGCCCTACCCAGAGGCCGGCTAGCCCCCATCCATGAAAGGCCAAATAGATTCCCCCCGGCAGCGCACCACAGTAGTAGCTGACCAGGTTCACCAAGGCACCGACCCATTGTCTCCCCATGCCGCGGAGGGCGCCACCGCACGATCCATTGAGTCCATCTGCGATCTGGAAAAGGGCAACATATGGCATGACCTCGGCGACGAGACGCACCACGCGCTCATCGTCGTTAAATATCCTCCCAAACACATCCTTCACCCCCATGAGCGTCGATAGAATCAGGGCGCCAGAAATGGTGCTCAGGATGGCCGCACAGTGGGCGGTACGAGAGGCCTCTTTTGGCTTACGGGCGCCGAGGAGGTTGCCAACGCGCGACGAGGCCGCGACACCGAGGCCAAAGGGGATGGTGTTGATGATCTGATCCGCCGTCATGATGACCGACTGAGCAGCCAGCGCGACGGTTCCCAGCCGTCCGGCGGCAAGAGCGACAATCTCAAATGCCCACCATTCCGTACCGACGTGGATGACACCCAACAGAGCCAGGTGTGCAAAGGGGCCCATGTGCGCGATGGCCTTTCGCGGAGCGAGGCCGCCCCAACATTCTCCTCCGCGGACAAGGGCGGCGTAGGCAACCAGAAGAAGGAAAGAAGCCCAGTATGCAATCCCTGTTGCTATCGGTGCCCCGTAAAGACCCATTCCGAGCTTGTGGATGAAGAACCAGTTAAGAAGGGCGTTCAGGGGCGACGTGATCAGTAAGACATAGGTTCCAGGTTTATATATCTCTGAGCCCGGTCAGCAGCTCGCACTTTCAATGGTTGGCGA
>Ga0247760_1001244_pt1 | contig 24429 bp, 19 predicted proteins | sample UWRJL171409R4_FD_179936 | JGI IMG/M metagenome (GOLD analysis project Ga0247760, IMG submission 179936) | Plant litter microbial communities from Arlington Agricultural Research Station in Wisconsin, United States - UWRJ-L171-409R-4 | ecosystem: Environmental > Terrestrial > Plant litter >... | reverse complement strand
GTCCCGGATGTCCGGATTTCAGCTGGCCAGAAGACATATGGCGCCTCGGCTGCGAGACTGGAGGATTGAGAGCTGAGAACTGATTCGAGTGCAGGGCCAGGCGCTAGCCCAATCTTATTCAGCTACCTAGGTACTCGTCTGTGGAGACATAGATCCTCTTGTCTTTTGTTTGGATAACCACATATATAAACTGGTGTTTTCCCCTCTCTCTTCATCTCTCTCATCATCGTCGACCTCAACTGCACGCTTCATTCAGCCCATCTAATCCAACTTCGCCCCGACCCCTTTCCGACCCGTCAAGTCTCTCAGAACCATGCTCAGCACTGTGAACTTCACCCAAGCCGCCCCGGAAAACGGCGCAGTAAGTTGATCTATCATCTCACCACGTCTTGACCTGGGTGCCTACATGTAGGTAGGTAGGCAGGTAGGTACTTATGTGGACAGGACATAGTATGGAAAGCAACATTCAAGAGCGCCAGCACTGACCAAAAAACGCTGGAATCCCAAATCGGACGGAATCTCAAGGATTTCTTGCACGCGCTTTTACAAACAAATGTTGAAGCGTTTCACTCATTCCCTGGGTGTGAGCCCCTATGGGATCTGTTGGACAATACTGAGTCTATTTCTTGTACTGTTACGCCGTCCATGTATCAAGGCACCGCTCAATCGAAGGACTTGAGCGGCCCGCATAAGCGCGCGGATTGTCTTGGGTGGTGTCGCGCCGTTGCAAAGGTTTAGAAAGGGGATGATCAATTAGAGCTTAGATGGTGTCGCGGAGAGACGGTTAGGTTTTTTTTTTTTCTTTCTTTTTCTCCCAAGCAAGACGTTGAGGGAAATAGTTACAAATTAGCTTACAATTAGGAGTATTCACTGTCAAAACACTGCACGGTGGTTTCAATACATGCAATTGTTTGTCTGGTAGGAGGGGTTTTGCAACTGGAACCCCTAGATGGGCACTGGGTAACACGGAGGAAAAAAAACTTGCCGTGGCTCCATGAACAGTCCAAAAAGGTCCAACTACCGGACCCCGTGTCTAACGACTCTCAACTTTTTCAGCTAGTTGGAGATTGGGAAAGGGCAAAATATTCCGTGATTATCACTGTCGCATCCAATCGGACAAACGTCACGCCGCTGATTTGGTCTCGTTAAATTGCGCTAATTATCCTTGGCTGATTGAGATTTGAAGCTGAAGTGTTGTGCAGTGATATCACAGGGGTGTTATATTTGGGGTTTCAGGTCCTAGTCTCTCTCTCATGATCACATGCAGCGTTAGTCCCGCCACGTCAGTCTCGGGGACGGAACCCCTCACAGCTCTTGGTTCGGTCAACTCAACTCAACTCTACAAACTACCAAGTCCAGTATCATCATCACCACAGACAGGTAATGAAGAAACCATGAGCTTGACAAGGGATATTAGCCACCAGATCCGCACCCAAGTCCCTACCCCCACCAAACTCCGTCGATACCCATTCCGCGCTCTGGTTCTCAGTCTTGTCCCCCCCGGGATTGCGACATTCTACCTCGTCATCTACCTAAAATGGCTTTCCCTCTCTTCATCCTTTAACAATATCGAAACCGGCCCCGGTAACGCCAGTCTGGTTTTCTACTCTTGGTTTATTCTGAGTGTATTCGGTCTCAGTCTCGGAGAATATGGCCTTTCCGGCTCGGAAGCGGGAATGCTCATGACGAAATCGGGAGCGGTCCCGCACGGTGGGTTTATTCTCCTGCATGCAGACAAAACGTGGACGGGCCTCGGGGGTTGGGGAAAAGCCCTCAGGACCTTCTGGACGTGGCGGGCATGGCCGTCGCGAACTTGGGCGGTTTTGGCAACGGCAACGCTGGTTTCCTATGTGGCGTTTCCGTTGTCCGGTTTGACCATGGAGTTGAAGAACGGGTATATTTTGGGTTCGTCATCATCATCATCGCAACAGCCAGGAACTGTGGTGTATGGAGTGAATTCGTCGACTTTTCCAGTCTTGCAGTCGTATAACGCCATGTATCATGCCCGCATGGCGTGGTCGACAGGCAGACTGGAAAAACCCCCAGGCAGATCGGTAATCTACACGGCGGAACCGCGCGATGAACCGCTCACGGACCTGTCGACGGAGGCTATGCCGCTTATCTTCGTCGCACCGCAGGCCGATGAGATCGTTTCCGGAAGAGCGTGGGGTTTGGCGGCGCAATATAACTGCTCCATTGTGGAGCGGATTCAGGATTTCATCGTCTACAAACGTCGCAACGAAACTGTCGAGTACGGCTTAGGCTGGGTGTTGGCCGAGGATCGCTACAAGCCATGGGAGGGCCCGAACTTTGACTTTCTCAACTGGACTGAGTTCCCGTCCGTCGGAGTGGCTGCCAAGCTGGAAATGGCTACGAGTATCGACTACGTCGGAGTCAAGCGGGATCCCTGGTCATACCGACAGGGCAGCGTCACGGGAACCAATGATAACGGGACTCTTTTCCAGTTCTATCGCGACTACCCTGGCCTTGATAAGCCGGCGATTATCGAATTGGTCCTCTGGCAGGTCATGGACCGTGAACACGCCAGTTTGTGGCCGGGAATATCTCTCGACGTGGGAAAGACTGTTTCCGACTTATTCGACACGACGGGCGAGTCGAATCTCACGGCCCGCGGATTCCCCGTGCCCGCCATTGGGATTTCGTGTTCCTGCGCATCGGCCATTGGTGAAGCCGATATCGACGGTTTCACCCACACCTTCTCCAACTTCCAACACGACAAGGGCACCATCGTCGTCAACGAAGACACGCGACGCAAGGAAGTGCCCTTGACCCTCGCCAACGTAGCCTACCGCACGCCCGGATCGACCATCTCCAACGAGGAAGGAAACTGGGTAGAAAGACTCTTTGCGTCTGTCCACGCCGACGGCGTCATTGGCCTCGTTGACAACCACAACTCCACACGCGACGACATGGAGGTTCTCCCACGGCTATTAACGTCAGAAGATCTCCGTCGGAGTATGATCCAGCTTTTTGGTTCCTACACGCAACAGTTGATGTACCGAGGGTACCAAACTGCCGCAGCCAAGGGGGGGACTTCAGGAGAAACAAACCTCGCGTGGACGCATCCGGGACTCTTTGCCGCCACGGAAACGCTGATTCTCGGTAGAGGAATCCTGCATCCGCTGGTTGCCCTGTCGTTGCTCTTTCTCTGGGCGGCCATCTGTTTGTTCCTAGCGGTCTGCTATGGCTTCCGGAGACGCTGGGCGGAAACGCTAGATGCGTTTAGTGTGATTCGCTTTGGGACTGACGCGGTGGGTAGTGGATTGTATGATTTTACGTCGGACCCGTTAACAGGCACGCGCGAGATGGCGCAGGCGGCGTGGTTGAAGAAGATGGCGGGCATGGTGGGGGATTTAAGGGAGGGGTATGAGCCGGGGTATATTGGCTTGTCTGAGACGAAAGTCGACAAGAGGAAGGTGTATATATAACTGGATATCAGGGTAGTTTTATATATATTTTTTTCCCCAACAACTGGGTATCTACCTAGATGGGTGATAGGTATGCATTCTTTGTTATCTACCTACCAGTATCCGAGACCCCGAGTCGAATACCTAGACCGAGACTATACACTGATCCACCCCTCCTTACTAACTGCCCAACTTAACACCGACCCGCCGTGTTCTCAAAACACTTTAAGCGTCCATCGATATTCGACACCAAGGTATCTACTCTGTGTTAGTCTTCACCCGAGACTAGAAAGATAGGAAAATGTGGTGGGTAGAGGGGGATGGATAGATGGCTTACTCAAATCAAAGTACGCAGTAGGCCAACCCTTGGACGACGTAACCGCCGGATACGCCGAGTTACACTTGCAGTTCATGAGCGACGGCGGAGAAGGTCCCCCGATAACCAGTCCGCCGGACGAGGGCTGCGAGTTGGAACATTCGACGCATTGGTTATCGTCGGCGAATCCAGGGCTGTGTCATATCATCTCTCGTCAGCTATCTTCTTTTGTCTTCTGTTAAGTGATGATGGGAGGACAAAGAAAAAAAAAAGAAAAAGAAAAGAGACAGGAGAAAAGAAGTGAGAGGAGAAGGTACCCCATGCCGAGCGAGTCCGCAACAAGTTGACCAAACTGGTTCTTCAAACACTTATTCAGATCGAGTCTGCTGCATCGCTGGTTCCCGCCGGTAATGGAGTTGCAAGTAGCGGTGAGATATCGACCCCTGAGCTTGATGCTCTCGCAGGTTTGGAGGAAGCCCCCTTGCTGGGCGAGAACACCAGCTGCGGCTGAGAGGGAGAGAGCAAGGAGTGACAGCTGCATTGTGTGAGGAATTATAAGGAGTTCTTTTATTGTGAAGAAAAGGATTGACAATTAAGATTCACTGGCTACCATACAGATGGGTCATGTCTGTTTTATACACCCCTCTTGTAGATCTCCAGTCCCCAATATCCTGATTTTCCCTTTTCGTTGCGTGACATTGATCTGGAGGTAAAATGTAAAATGCACCACATGCACCCAACCGGGACCGGAGCGATGGACGAGTAACACCGAGGAACGTAACCCTACGCCGGGCCGGAGTATCGGATCTTTCAACTGTCGCAAAATGTGACGTGAATCGCCAAGTTGAGTGAATACAGGTCACGGCGCTAGCTACCTAGCCAGCGTGTCATTCATTGCGGCTCCTGCTGACGATACCTTCTATCAATCAGCCGATGCAGCCACAGAAACGGCAAGAAAAATACTTACTAGAATAAAAAGGTCTGGCAATCTTCACTCCGCATGTATTCTAAAGATAGAATGTTTTTGGTCTGGTCTTCCAGTTTCCCGGGTAAAATCAAGCTCGGTAACGCCGCCAAGGTTAAGGGGGGCAATATCTTATAAATTGGACCCTCCCAAGCTCCAGTCAAAAGCCAGCCAAAGAGAGTTCAATTTGATGCGGACTGCTATGCCGAACGATAGCTTAGACCTGACGGATACCTAGGGTAAGTAAGGGAGGTAGGTTATCAGGTGCTGTCAATCTAACGCGGGTGAAGCTTATCCAGTGGCGTTCGAAGCGATGCATGCATGCACTCAATTCCGCCCCGCTCCGGGTCTGTGATGTCTGTGTATGTTTTGCTTGGCATATCTGGTGATTGAGTGCATGTGTGTGTCTGTGTCCAGACTCGAGTTCCCAATACAGTAATAAAAGTGTTGATCTTCATCTCCTTTTTGTCACTTGCATTTTGTCTGGCTACACCTTACCCAGTTCTTACCTAACTATCCTATTCCATGTCTGCTCTTCTCCTCTCCTCTCTTCTCTTCCCAGACCAGACTAGACCGGACCCGATCAGAGAGCAGCAATTGAATTGTTGTGAGAAAAACAAAAGATTGTGTGCCAAGGCTTTGGTCACTTTCTCGGGTATTAGATTTGGGCTGGGACCAAATGCGCACCAGAAAAAGATTCGCCTGGGGCCTGGGCGATGTGGGCGATGTGGGACGACAGGATGCAACGTCATATCCATTGAAGTTGTGGTCGTCGCCACTGAGTGGGCTCTCTTATTAGCGCATGCAATCCCACTTGGATCATCAAAAATGCTAGCTTGCTTTCCTTGGAACGGGCGTAACCGGTGACCTGACTGACCTGGCCCGACCGACCACAAATACAGACAGGCCCAGACTCTAGAGAGATGGGTCACCGGCCTCTAGAGATTCCGTTTCCCCGACTTTGTTATATCTCTCTTCTCTGTCTCCAAAGGGCCGATTGCATCCAGGCCGTGTTGCGTACCATCCCGTAACAGCCAATACTGCATGTCAAAATAGGGTTCCCTGTCACTTAACACCTGCAGGAAGAGGTCCAAGTTCCAGACTTCTAGACTGGGAGACCGCATGTGGAGTGCAAGATGCAAACATCTACATGTAGCCAAAGCGAGATGAAACAGACATGTTCAGCATGAATATGGATAGAAGAACTCAGAGTTGCATCCAGTGCTTGGACGTGGTAATATGCATGGCGGCGGCACGGATATATTTACCACCTGGGTATCTATCTACCAAGGTACATACTACGTATCTAAGTCAGGTGGCGATGGTCCCCCCCCCGTATTCCAATCTCAGTCCTTTCACCAGTACCCCTGAGATCATACCCCGCATCAATTCTACTGTGCAGCCAAAGAGGAATTGAACAGAGGCGAGGACGCCACAAGCTCCTCAAAACTAACATCTTGGCGGAGCATCTTGGTCGGGGGAAGCGCACTAGCACACGAGGCCGTGCGGGCAAAGCAAGTGTTACCGCAGCAGACGTTGATACAAACGGCATCCGGTCCACAGGAAGCATCGTCTGTGCATGATACGTCACAGTTGTGGGGCGATCCGCGGATGTTGGCGCACATGGTCGAACCGTCTGAGATGCAACAAGTGTTAGCATTCTATACTGGATAGAATAAAAACGGGTCACTGGAACGGGGGCTACTGACCGGTTTTTGAAAAGCAGACACAGAATCCTGTCTCGTCGCCGCATCTGGGCACGAGGCCGCCGCATCGAAAACCGTCGGCACAGGCCTTGAGCTTGGCCTGACAAAGACCACCCACACATTCGGCGTCCTCGGGGCACTGTTTGGAGAGAGCAGGAGAGATTAGCCGATAGTCCCGTCTTTTCTTTTAACAAACCATAATGGGAGGAACAAAAAACCCATTTAGTCAGAGTGGGGAGGGAAGAGAGAGAGAGAAAAAAAAAACATACAGGACTGCCACAATGACCGCAATTGTTGCTGTCGGTGGTCGTGTCAAGGCACTTCCCAGCACACAGCTGCTTGAATGGATTGGTGTTCTTTGGCCCGCACTCGTAGCAGGGCCCCGTGCCCTTGGCGGCCAGGTTGGTGCACACGGCACCAGGGTTGGCAAAGTTTTTCATGCACCACTGCGCGCAACTCACTATTTCCCTGCGCCGTGACGAGCCCGGCAACTATGGTTGTGAGTTGGATTAGCCAAGATGGAAAGGGCCAAGCTGAACTTACCAGAGACAAGAGAGAGGAGGAAGAATCGCCCAGCCATGTTGAAAGTCCGAGGTCAGTCTGGCGACGGCGATCTTGGCGTTCTGCTTCAGTGGTTGTTGAACTGGACCGAGCAAAAACCTGAGTAGATCCCTTATCGGGGGATGGACTTGCTTTAGTTAATATGCTTTCAGGAGAAAGGTATCCCCTGAAAGCAAAAGAGCCCATTCGCTACTATTACGATGGCAACATCCTTTTCATACCTACCCCAGAACCCGATCAAAGCCATCAGGCCCGTGTTCTGGTTCCTTTCCAGTAAGCCATGCGGTGAAAGGGCGGTGTGGGCATGTTGGAAGGATTTTCAAGTCGAAAAACTCGCGTTCGGCAAGTCGTCAAACGTAAGATCCAAAAGTCCGACACCTTGCATAGATATTGCTGGCCTGGTCCAATTGCCGAAGCCATAGTAAGCCACACGGCAACCCACAAAAATGGTCTGGCTTGGCCTGGCGCTTTCCTTTCCATCCTGGGATTGAGACAACATGCACGAATCGCCTGGCGATGGCATAAAAGCAGAGCGTCGCGCAACATCCATGTGCTAACAAGGAATGATAGTGGACGTGAAGTTACGGGGCTTGCTCTTTCAATCTTTTGAGGTGGTTGAGTTGACCTGCAACCCATGAGAAGCTGTTCTTCGGCAGAGACAAGGACGAACCAGGGACCCACCTATTATTGCCCTTCCAGACCAGTGCTTCAACACCCAGAGCGCCACACCACCGAACGCGGGATAGTCATGGTGGCAGTCTGTCCACCGCTCTCGTATGCACTCGCCCTAGCCGGAGGAATGGACCTTCAGCCAGCCTCAAGTTGTCCCTCAGCTCCCAAATAACTTTAATCCCTCGCCAAGGCTGCGAGTTCTCAGCCCCCATGTGCACCAAGCGTCCACGAGTGTCGCAATACAATTGGACCGCAAGACTTCAACAGCGAAGATTCCAGCAATCGCGTCCAGCTGACCTCTGGGCTCACGCACTATCGGCCAGGGAGCGGCGACAAATACCGCAATGCCTGTTGTTTCATTGTGATCAATTGCGCTGCCTCCAACCACGGTCTGCTTGGCCTGTTTGTGCTGTTGGGCTGCATTGCATGTCCCGAGAGCCCGCGAGTCTGGAAGGAGCACGCAGCGGCGCCATGTGGCGTAATATCATGGCCAAGTTCATCGACCAGCATTCGCTGCGGTAAAACGCTGGAATCTCAGCTGGAATGGTCGGCATTGCCTGAGGCCAGGCAATGTTGTCACGGTGGGCGTTCTTTGGGCTTTCATGGCAGGAAGGTTTCGACGAGCGCTACCAAACTTGGTCGGTGTTAGCATGCAGTCTTGGAAATATTGGCGCCGTGGCAAAGGAAACAGTATTGGACTTGCAGCGCTGGGAGGCCGAGTGATTTGGGCGTAATACCCTGCCGGTGGCGTCCCAACTGTGTCCTGAGGCACCAAGGCCGGCTCCAACCGTCAAGGATGAAGCACGGATCGATCGCGTTGCACCGGAATCTGCCGTGGTAAAAAAAAAATTAGGGCGGGCTGGCGGGCTTTTCTGCGTCGCTAGGGGAGAGACGTTCATCGCTCAGATCCAGATTACATCATCAGAGATGCAATGTCGAGGACCCAAGGCAGGCGCGCCTCACAGAGATCCACTTGCAACGCCTCCTCCGCGCATCGTCTCCTGCTCCAGTACCCCGAAACGCGCAGCGAAACAAGCACCGCCGGCTCAACTCGTAGTCAAAAGCTTTCGTAAGTTGAGTCCGATTCTTGCGCGAGATTATCTGCAGCATGGAGAGACTGGTGAAGCAGGAAAGGGAGCGGGCTGTCACTGACCAGACGAGGTAGGTAGGTACGAGCACAAATGCGGTGAACTAGCAACCAACAGTCATGTCGATGTCGATCGAGATGCTAACGGCGCGCAATTTGACGACAGCACCTTGTCCCCGGCCCGATGTAACACAGCACGAGAAACCGACACGCAACGGGCCGGCGACAAACGGCAGGCAGCAAGCAACAAGCCAGAGGTGGCCTCCTCTAGTTTCTCTAGTCAAACGGCCGACCGGTGCTTCGCTGAACCAAACATGGGCAGATCCGCCATGACGTCCTGTTAGTGTTGCAAGCAGCACCAGTTTAGTTGCCTGTTGATCTTCCAGCGGATCGGGTTGGTACCTAACTAGCATCTCCCGAGCTGCGTGCCGCTCCAATACGGTCAAACTCTAAGCGCTCGGGGACGTCGTGGACAGACGTTGTCGAGATAAGAAGACGGCGCACCCCTCGCATATTGATTGTGTCTTCATTCAGACATTCTTTACAGTCACCCAAAATGAAGTACCGCGGCCTAAGATCGGGCGTTCTTATCCTCGGATTTACCCTGCCTCGGGCTCTGGGTATCATCTACACGAGAGGTGTGGGCCAGCGTGGCATCCAGGTCGCCGACGTCGACGACAGAACCTTCGTTGACGAGGAGAAGCAACTCATTGAGTTCCATGACCCAGACAGCGAATTCACCAGATATATGGGTTGCAACCGCGCCAAAGGCACCTCGTTAACGTGGTCGGCCGATGGCAAGTGGGTAGGCTGCTGCTACGCTGGCCAGAAGCTGAAGGGCAGTGCCAAGACCGGTTTCCAGTGCTGCGGCGCTGGCCACGACCTGGTGGGCGACATGGACGTCGGCTTCCGGTGCTGTCCCAGAGGCCAGGAGTTCGATGGTGAGAAGTGTAAAGACCCACCTCCAGTATGCACGAACGGGAAGGTTCTGGTCGATGGCAAATGTGTTTGTCCAGCTGGAACCGTCGAGGTTGCCGACGGAAGCTGCCAGAAGCCAAAGCCTCCAGCGTGTTCGTCGGAGATTACCTCGGGAAGCTGCTACCTCTTCAAGATGGCCAACGGAGAGTACCTCGGCTACAACAACAAGGGGTGGTACAGCGCCAGCAGACCATCCAGCGCCTTCCAGCCGGGCAAGTTCAAGCTCTGCAAGAACGAGTGGTGCACCGAGGGCTCCCCTGTCAACCCTGGCGACGGGGTCCGTGTCCAGGATCTGCACGGCGAGGCCAACAGCGGCAAGGATTCGAACCACTGGCTCAACGGCGCCCAGAACGGTGGCCATATCGGCAAGACGCCCGACTACCGTTCGGCTGGCGTGTTTTCCATCACCAAATGGACAACTGGAAAGTACTGCCTCGGCGGATTCAACAGCGGGGTCGGCCCAACATGCCCTAGCGACGACCCTGCTGTGACCTTCAACACCTTCGACAAGCAGAGTTGCGTCCCCGCCGAGCTGGTTCCAGTACCGTGCGATATCCGCGATGTCGACAACAACTGTCTCTGGACCGGCGAAAAGAAGAACCCATGTCCCGCCGGTAAAACCTGCACTCCGATTTCCGGCGGAGGACAGGGCGCCACGCCTCCTGTACAGTGTCCTGACGGCGCGACTTGGAATGGTTATGCCTGCATCGTCACCACGGTAGCCTGCCCGCCTGGCTCAATCTGGAACGGCAAGAAATGCATTAGCAAAAAGGGAAGCTCCGGAGGGCCTTGCCCACCGGGACAGCCGTGGAAGGACGGCAGATGCTTCCTTCCTATCACCGACTGCGCCGACCGAGTCCGACCGGAGTTCGGTGATACATCTTACAACCCAGCTGACTTCCCCTGCAGCAACGGTCGCGAGACGCCCTGCCGCGGCGACGAAGTCAAGACTTGGACTGAGGCCGTCCTGCCCTGGGGCGGTTCGTACGTTCAGCCTGGTCCGCCGAAACCTCTTGATATTGAGGTTGACTACAGTTTCGACGTCATGATGACTCTGGTCGGCACTCAGGCGCAAAGTGAGCACTTTTTGGTGAAGTTGGACGGTGAGTTTCTCGGCGAAACTGGTGGCGAGGACGGCTATAAGAACCTCTATATTGGCTATTACAATGACCCGGAGTGGTGCCTGGTTAAGAAGTACACGCGTGGCTACTTCCGCATCCCGCGCGGGGAGCACACCATTACGATTGAGTGGCCTCAGGGGACGGGCAAGTACAAATCTGAGGGTGGAGGCGCCTGGGGTTATGGCGTTGGGCAGTATCGCTTTGATAGGCTTTGCGATCCTCAGCACTGCCTGTCTGCGTGTGCAGAGAGGAAGCAGAGGGAAGCCGAAGAAGCAAGAGTCAGAACTGGGATCAGCAAGCACGGCGATCTTTGAGGCATCTGCATCTACGCAAAGCAGCTGACAGGTGAAGAAGGGAGCGGCGATGTGTGGGATGTGGGGGAATGCGTCATTATTTAAGAATACTTGATTGAAGTTGTGACGGAAGAGGCATCCATCGTTGAAAAAAAGCTCTAAAGGGGAAAAAAAAGCGGGGGGTAAAAGAAATAGCGGTCTAGGAGAGTCCTTGTGTGTGTGCGAATGTGGCAAAAATTTGCTAGAGTATGGGCAGTCCAACGACAAAAGTTTAGCATATCAAGAACAAGAAAGAGCAGCAAGAAGCAGAATAGATGGCAAAGTTGGCGGGCCTACCTAAGGTAGTTGAGATGACCTGAGACTGTCGCTTGTTGAAATGAGGCCAAGTGTCGAATGCTTTAATATGGATCGCACTGTTCGAATTTTCTATTTTGATGGATGATGAAGTACTTTAAGAACATCTTGTCCTTGTGATCCCTCTTCGATTACCCCTAGTGACAATGACAAGTCAAGACAGCTCAGTGAGAACTTGGCGCAGCCGCTTGGCTGCCATGGTAAACAACGGCCCTCCCAGCCAAAAGCAATCTGTTAAACGGGACTCAGACAGAATTTTGACGCTCTCCCAGACTCCATTAATTGATGTCGTATGCAGGGCGGCGGTCATTTCTCCGTCTCATAATCGTCCCTTGCAGCAGCTACTGGCACGCGCCATTGATAGCACCCGAAGGCGCTTCCTCTTTGGGTTTTTTTTTTTGTGACTTGATTCGAGACACGCATCATTCATTTCCCACCAAAAAAATTCCCTCGAAAATGTGCACGGAACTCAGACAGAGCCTTGCCGCGCGATTTGGACTCGATCAGATCGATATCTCTCTCACACAAGTAGCGGTGGCTTTTCCTGTCTCATCATCGCCCCTTTTTCGTATGTTGGTCTTGCGGGCGTCTGACCCCATCATCATCAGGGGTCGTCCGCTCTTTCCCGCCGGTGTAAACATTCACGTCGGTCTTTCCCCCAGAACGGTCTCTCGGGTATTTAAGGTCAATCAATCCTCCCGTCTTGCCTCTTTGCCACTTGCCAACCAGACAAAAAATTGGTCGAGTGGGCCGAGCGGTCTTCATGATGACAGCCTAAACACCAGCGGCTGCTGGCTGTCTATTTTTTTTTTTTTTTCAGTAAGTCGGCAGTCTATTTGTCTGGACGTTTTTTTCTTTTTCGGATGGATAGTGCTCACCTTTCATTTTCAATCCGACAGTGTGTATAAAAGTAAAGGGTGGTACTCTGCAGAGGGTATTGATGAAGAAGAGCTTTGAATGCTCATTACGAGGGAGGTTTGGCACCTACTTATACTTGTAGTTTCGGGGACGCCTCATTTGGGACGCACCTCGGATGCTTGGCTCCACCATGACTCACGGAGTCGTGATGACTCGGTGTGAGCTTGCCAAGGTTCAGCCTTGCAAGCCACAACATGAGGCCAAGGCTCCAGTGTTGGCAAACGCCACTGGGTCAGCAGGCAGAAAAAACTTTTCCTCAGTCTCTTGTGCGGTCCTCTGTCTTCGTGAGCACCGTGTTAAGTTTGACGGAGTCGTCACCGCGCGTGCCACACGGGCATGTTGGATGTTGAGTGTTGTCGATGTTGAATCTTTCAAGTATGCTAAAAGGCGAATTTGCCATGACCTGTCCTGTATGTACATCTATGTATGCTAATAGCTTGGCCATGTCCACTCGGTTGAGGCCTTGTGTGTGTCAGGGCCCGGCCCCAACCCTAGATCCTTGTATGTATCTGGAACACTCGCGCTCCGCCATTTTTGAGCTATCTCCTCTCCTTATCCCATCGAGGGGGTGAAATTTGATCTCCAAGTATATATCGGCTCAGCATGGCCCGTGAATGCTTGAATCTTCAAAAGTGTCCAAAGGAGGAGAGGTATTTTAGTCTGATCTCAGATTCAAACCGTGTCAAGGTGTCTTCAACAGCGGCTGAACTGGAAACCAGTTACCTGGCTGTTTTAGGAGCCCCGTGTCAAACAATTGGAGCATCAAATCGGTGAATCGGAGACAAATACCAATCTCGTGAGGTGTTGGACGAAAGTCGGCTGGGGCCTGATTTGCACAAGTATAAGATGCAGCCTGCTGCAGATTCTGAGAACCATCTAGGTAATTAAGGCCAGCAGATCCAAGCAGCGTTCTTCAACAAACTTGGTTCCATACACCATCCCGGCCCAACTCCAACCATCTTGCAGCATGCCGAGGCCAGCGCCACTGCAAACGACAGCGCCAGCGTGCCAACGTTGTCACGATAACAAGACAAACTGCATCCGGAACAGCCTCAACGATTCCTGCAATGCATGCAAAGCAGCAGGCGAGACGTGCGTACAGTGGTATTACCTGAACCAACCACTGCGCAGTCCAACTTCCCCGTCAACCTCGAGTGCCCCTTCACTGAGTCAAAGTCAATCCACATTTCTCACACCAGATTTTTACACAAGGCGACGGATTCCCCTTGGTGAAAACCCGAATCGTCCACTTCCGTGGAATTACAATGCCACACCGGGCGGTAGCATCTCGCGTTCGGTTTTGGCCACGGCGCCGGTACTCTCTTATCCCGAGGTAACTGACACCACGACCACAACCTGGTCTTCTTTTACCAGCAATGACACCACGGCGACAAGGTCCTCGTTGACGAGCAACAGCAATAACAACGGCAACAATGACATATCCCAGTTCATTTCCTTTTCGCCCCTAGACCTAAACACACCCCACGAAGCCACGTCACCAGGGTCGGTTTTTACCGACAGTGCATCGTACCTTCAATACCAGTCGGAAACATCCAGTACTTACACACCAGGGTATACCAACCATGGTTCACCGGAGGATACTTTTTCAAGCAGTCCTGCACCTGCACCTGCGTCGACAGGGGGCGATGGGCGCGGGAGTTCAGGTCAAGATGGGGAAGGGGAAGGGGAAGCAACGACGCCGGTGTACGTGGGGAGTTACCTACCGTATGACTGGTATCGCTCTTGAGATTTGGGAAAACCGCTGTCGAGGGAGAATTATTTTACAGCATTATCTTGGCCATCTCCTGGGCGTTGTACATGTTTGCTTAGAGAAAGATAGAACTAGATACCTAGATATCCAGGAGATGGAATAGATTAGATGCAGGTTTTGGCAATGGAAAGACTCTTTATATTTTACCGTGTTGACTTTTATGTTGACAAGTAATAACCCCCACTCCTCCAGTACTGTAATGCCTAGCAGTCACACATATCCAGCAAAAGCCGCCGCGGCACGTTGCGGCAGCGTCTCGGCATATATCCGCCATTCATCCCGACAAGCCTCGCAAAGCTTGACTCCGCCAAACTCGCCCATTTCGTGAACGCCGTATGTTAGACGGTATACGCACTGGTCACACCGTTTAACGTCCTCCACAAGTAGCTCTGCCAAGCCAGGGAAGAGTAACCTTTCCTTGTTCTCGAGAATGCGCGCAAATCTGGTGGCTTGGTCTTGATATGCAGCTCCGGCCTCGACTCGGTACCCTGAGTTTTTGATTCTTGTGATTAACAAGGCGTAACAGAAATAACAGAAACTCAGGTGGTAGGTAAGGTAGGTAGGCAGGCAGGCACTTACACAACTTGATATTCTCCCTCGTATTCTCCACCACCTCCTTCGTCTCGGGCTTACCAATAACCAACCCATCCTCCACATATCGATATCTCCGCATCATCATCTGCAGTGGTCCCCCAAACGGCCGCAAGAAATTAAGCACCACTAGATGGCGAGGCGATTTCCCCCACGCCGCATCAAACGCCCAGAGCACCTCTCTCGCCCGCTTATACGTCTCCCCGCGCAGTTCCGGATCGAGGTACGCATACGTATTACCCACCTCGCCCTCGGCGCGATGTTTAAAAAACCCCACCGTGTCATAGAGCGTGACGCCAATCTCGGCGAGGACTTGCAGCTGGTCTTCATTGAACCAGAGATGGTCGATATCGTTGGCACAAAGCGCCGCGGCGATGGTGAATCGCCCGAGCGCATCGCAGTCCCGAGCGCGGAACCAGATTTTGGGAGAGCGTACCAGGTGGTTCACATAGCGGCGGAAGAGCTCGCCATTTCGTCTGTACTGAATTAGTCTTTTTCTTCTTTCTTTTCAACCCCTAGTATTTCGAGGGAACAAACCACCAGAAAAAAAGGAATAAAGGGGGTGAAAATTGACACACACACACACACACACACACACCTATGCGAACTCTTCTCCGCCGTCATCAGCAAAAACGCCCGATACTCCACCTTCATGTCCTCGGCCCCGGGCCGGTCTCTAAGCATGGTATCCAGAATCTCGTCCACATTATAGCCATACACCATGTTCCTCTCCAAAATGTCGATGGACTCGCCCTTATATTCGACAAAAATCCCAATGACCATGCATCGCACCCAACAGCAGAAGCGCGTCCAGTTCGTATATTGCGGGATGATGCTGCGACTGTATTCCCATGCCGTATTGAGGATTTCTTCCCTAACATGAGGACTGAGACCCGGAACGTCGAGCAGGTCGTTGTCAAAATCCTTGTGGAACAGCCATGTGTCGTTGTTCTTGTCGTTGTTGTCGTTGTTGTTGTTGTTGTTGTTGTTGTTGTTGTTGTTGTTGTTGTTGTTGTTGTTGTTGTTGTTGTTGTTGTTGTTGTTGTGAGATTGGGGGCTGGCGAGGAGGTTGGTCAGGGGCTCAATGCTAGGGGTGAAACCGTTGGTAGCCATGGGAATAAGTATCCAGATAGTGATAGATACAGTAAGTAAGCAGATAGAGGGAGTGTTTGCCGAGTTGAAATACATATATATATATACTTGAGAGAGAAAGTTTGAGTGTACTGTAGCGCTGCCTTTAACTTATTTCTGACAGGAACAAGACAATCTGTAACAAGATGATCTGATCTGATCAAACCAGATGCCGAGCCCTCTTTGTTCTGATGCAAAGATGAACTGATAGTCCCTGGACAAAAGTCTCTTATTACCACCCTGTGCGCGTCGCTTTGTAATTCGTCCCGCGTTTTACCAAAATACCACCCAACAAGCTAAATACGGAATACTCTCCTTACAAAAGGACCAGAGTTGCAGTACTAGGTTCTTGATTGGGCCTTTCCGCTGAGGTGTTGTGGGTAAAAGAGGGTGTGAATCCGACATCTGTGCCGGGCATCGTTTCTTGGTACCGGGCATCATTTCTCGGTACCGGATTCAAAAATCCGGCAAATCTTTACTCTGTCCTGGCCGCCTACGCAAACTCGATGAAGCTGATCTAAGGTGGATAAACAGGATAATAAAGACCGATCTCTTTATTTCTTGCGAAAAAATCCGTACCGAAGCTCAGCTTCCATGTTCAAACCGCACTCTTCAGAGGTAGTACCGTAAAAAGGGGGGTTCTGCGAGTGCTTCAACAAGCACTTATAGATTCGAAACCCCGGACCGAGGCCTCAATCCAATAAGCCAGTCAAATTTGCAAGCCCGTTGTTTTTAAGCCGCTGGTCAAATAAAAGGCTGGCTGGGTTGCTTATTCTGGGCTGCGTGGTTTATTCTGGGAGACCATCAGAGCCTTTGAGCCACTTAGAAAAAGAAGCTACCATAGTGGGAAATTCTTTTAAGTGGGATTCACATATACGGTTATCAATTGAATTTCAGAATCTTTCGGAGGTAATCAAAACTGCTGTGGTAATTAAATCCCAGAATGAGAGCTTCTGATTGGCTGGTCCAGCAGAGGGCCCACAATTTCCAGATGGGGCAGATGCCTTGTATTTACAGCGCATCGCCATAGCAAAGAAATCGCACCCACTATAGCCCTGTATCTGCCATAGGCCCAATCAACAGCAATTGGCTTCAATGAGCCCAGTTAACCGCAATGGGCCCAATTGCAATGGTAGTAGTGGTGGTAATACCCGGGTTGGCTAGCGCGTAGGTTGAATGACAGAGTCCGAACGCACCTAACTTCCACCTACCAACGCGCCTTCCACTGTTGATAAACACACGTAACTTCTTATATAGTATAAATTTGAACTGTTCGTGACGTAGTTACCTGTATCTTGCCCTTGAATTTTACCCTCGTAATTGCATGTATTCGATTCCTATTCGTAACTATTTTCCATCTTGCCAATCCAATACCAACCCCCTATAAGCTCTAAATTCCAGGGGATCTACAGGGGTTAGGCGGGTTAGTTTTTTTTGCTGGGTCTGAAGACTGGCTCCTGATTGGCTAAAAACGCACGGGCCACCCTGAATTCAATTACCAAAGTGGTTTCGGTTACCTTAATGATTTCGCTTACCATCATTCCTACTGTAAATTCAAAAGTTACCGTAACCCAGCTGCGCAGTTTCTCAGTTTGGTATTTATAGCCGCCTTATTTCCAACAAGCCATTCAAATTCAGCTCATCCAGGGAGCCACTCATTCCGGGAATCACTCACGCGCGTAAGCCATTCATAGGCAGTTGCTCCTACTCTTTCTAGGCAAGGGAGAGTCTTTTGCCTGCCTGCCTCAGGCTTACCTGCCACCAAAAGGCAAGATTTCCAATCTTCGCCAAAATTCAAAGTTATATTCTTCTTCTTTGCAACACACACACGCAAACTGTCACGGCACCAAAGTACGCAATACGTAAACACCACAAAAAGTGGAACATGGTGCAGTCAAGGCACTGCACCGTAGTCCTTCTACATCTAGCTGTGTAGCCACAGGCAGGTAGCGTACCGTGACACTAGTGGCCTTGCTTAAAAACGATACCGCCAAAACCGCCTTAGTTAGGGCAGCGATTATAGTATAAGAGGAGATTGTAGAAGAGATATTTGAAAAGTTGATAAATTTAATAATTTAGTATTTGCAGGCCGTTGTTCAGGCTGAGGGCTAGTATACTAAATATTGATATAATTTATTTTAAAGAGCTTTCTTTTCCCCTTCTACTAATTCTAATTGCATAAATATTTATGTAGAGACCGTGGAGAAAACATTGTTCAAAGATAGGTGGTTATGATCTTGGTGCGGGATGAGATGTGGGATGGCGGGGGAGACTTTTGTCTCCCCACTGTATGATTGGCTGTAGCAACTGTAACTATTCCCAAACCATATATATATGATTCACAGGCCAAGCCTACCACGGTAGTATCCAAAAACTTTTTATACATACTCCCTAAAGTGGGAGGTGTGGCTACATGGCCTCTAATGTTGCCGAGATCATGCTAGTTGTGTGCAGGTGCAACGCTGGTATCTTTGCACGGACTTTGTTGTCGCACTTGATATCTACTCTACATAGTTTAGGATGGTGACTTTCAGGTAGAGTGAGGGAGAAAAAGATTGTCTGGTGTGAGCATGATGGAATGAGCTCATACCCGGCGAGGAGCCAGCCCGTCTCTTGGGAGTCACATAAGTCAGCGGTATTAACTCTGTTAGCTTGCTTGAGAAAAGAAAAATTGTACCATTTCAACAAATATATAGGACACCTGAACTAACAATGACAAAGCAAAACTCCTGGTTCCCTTTAGTTTGTCAGTCAACCGGAGTCAACCTGACAACCTCGCGAATCCTAGCCCCCGCGATTAGAAACCCAGGATTATACCCCCGCCGCCATAGCATGGCCTCCAGCTCCTCCACTTCGGCTTGCGTATCGTCCGGGGAGAGCAACAACCCGCGGAGGTGCGGAAAGTCTCTTACCCGAACGATTTCTCCTTGACTCCATGCACCTGTCGGGTCAACAACTTCAACAACTTGTTCTTCTGCATTACTGCCGCCAAAAACAACACGATATATCTGGCGTAGAACGCGGTGGATTGTGAATGGTGGAAGGTTCTCTGCTTTAGTTTCTCCCGGCAGGTAATGGCGCTGTCCATCTTCAATCTTGGGGTGCACATTGGGTAGAATGCAAGCGAGTTCCAGGCCAGGGTGGCTTTTCTTCAATTCCGCCAGAGGGGAAAGGATGGCTCGCTCGTCAACCACTGACCACCAATCTCGTCCGCTGTGGTCCAGCCATATTTTGAGTATGCGGAGGTGGGGGAGTTGAAGAATCAGACGAGAGGGTAGCTGGAACCAGGCAGCAACATCTCTTTCGTCTTCGGAATTTGAACCTGTTGTGGCGGGTTCATGGCCACGGTCCTGTCCCAATAGGCGAGAACTTGTTTCGATTGCGCGGAAAAACTCCAAAGGTTGACTAAAAGTGATGCGGAGCCTAGTGATGCGAGGTCGAATCGAAGTCGGGAAACTAAAAGGGCGACCCAGTGCGGCAGCGTCGTTTCCGTCAGTCAGCAATGCCTTGAGGGTTTGCATGTCGGTTATGTGGAAATCCATTGTTGCGGTCAAGTCCTCGATCAAATCCAGATACCTATATTCTGTTAGATTGTGCGCGCGGAACTTGGTTTTTACAGAGAACAAAGAACCCAAAAAAAAGACGAGAAAAGCCTACATTCTCTTACAGACTCGCAAGAGGGACGAGAGGCTGCGTGACGATGCAGACAGCAGATTGTCTTTTTCCTGAGGGTAGTGTTCATGTTTCCAGCGAAATGCCAGCTCTTCGCACAGCCAGTGCGGGCCCCAAGTTGACGCAAGCCGACGCTTGTATATAGGGCTGTAATCGGACTCTAACCGGGATTCGGAACGCGTGCAGCGACGCTCCAGGCCGCCCGTGTTTTGCCCATCTAAGATGGCGGCTTGGATGCACGGTGCAGTGCATGGCGTGAGTATAAACTCCTGGGTCCTATCATCGTCGTCGTCATTGTTGTTGTTGATACGGCGGAGGATGTGTTGGCCGGCGAGGGTAAAAACATGTCCGTAGATAACACGGCGAACCTCGAGCGGAGCCGAGAAGAAGCTACTCTCCACTTGGTTGTGGACTGTCGACTCGTTTGGGTAATCCGCCGATGCACAAGCAGGGAGTGACATTATTGGCCAGACCAGGCCAGTGCAGATGCAGACTGGAATGAATCAGTGGTTCAAATCTGGTTGGGGGCAGGTTTCTGTTGATCTCGGAACGCGATGCAATAAGCAAAGTAATAAGGTCAGGTCCAAGAAACGTTTGCCACTCAATGGCCCCCACACACTTTGAGACACGTCTATTTTCGGTTTGTTTGTGTAAAGTTGCTAGAGAGCAGGATCGGATGTTTGTACGTGATGGCCGCCTCAGACTCGACTACTAATCTCTCGTCAGGCACCAACTTCTGCACAGCCTTGAGAAAAATAAAAGCCCCAACTCAGCCAACTAAATACAACCAGATTCATGTTGGTCACTGGCAGTGAGAACAGGTGACCGCCGCGATCCATTGGGGCGCAGAAATCGCTGGGATCACACTATTATCTTTTTCTCTCCCTTTTTTTCCCTTTTACGTTGGGGAAGCGCGGGATTTGGAGTTGGGGTTTTCTCCTTGTCGATTGTGCGAACAACTCCGAAAGCGGAGATAGGGGATTCCCCCGTGTCCCAATAAAAGTGCTGCCTGTTTTGCGGCTGGAAAAAGTAGGTACCTAACATACGATATACACAATGCATCATTTTATTCTTAATTGGTGAATATCTTGGTTCTGAAATCGAGTTTATTGGCACACGCTTTCTGACGGGGTATGTCTGGAAAGAGAAAAGCTACATCTTCTACCTTTTGTGAAGGGACCCATTTTCGTCAACACGATACCCATCCATCCACAGCTGCAAGCTAACGCCCAAAAAAGCAATCGAGTCCGCATTATTGGGGTGTTTGAGGTTGCCAATGCAGACCCAGCCATAACAGTCGCTGCGAGTGCCAATATCAACAGTTCGACCGGCAAGATCGGTATGGGAAAGCTAACATTGTAGATTTGAGGGTTAGTGTGTGTGTGTGTGTGTGTGTGTGTGTGTGTGTGTGTGATAGGAATTGAATTTGAATCTCTCAGTGTTTATAACTCACTTCGTGGAGTAGTGTGCCAGCCAAGGAAAAGCCCAAGGCATCAATAGGCTTCTCGTTTGGGTCCAGTCGGGCAATAAACTGTGGACTCATGACTTCCTGAATGGCACCGTTGTCCATGGTGGCGTAGGTGGGCTTCCCATCTTCGTTATCCGAATCGTCTGCTGGTTCGCCAATGTCGTACAGCATGTCGCGACATAGATGAATGACGTTTGGCTTAGACAGCGACGTCAGGAAAGGCTCCTTGTTTGGTGGGGTACCCTGGCCTCCAGAAGCCACCCACGCTTGCAACATTGGGTAATATTGCACGTAGTTGACGCCGTATGCCGGCAGGGTTAACGCGGCCGGTGGTGACTCCACGGCGAGTCCATAGCAGGAGCGAATTTGGTCTTCTACCACGTCCTCAACAATGGTTTCCAATACTCTGCTGATATAGAACGCTCCCTCTTTGTAATAATCCGAACCATCACAAACGATCACCTATCGACCCAGTCAAAAAAAAAACACGCGACCACTCAGTTTGGTTACCAAGGGGGAAGACTCACCACGTCGTTCTCAGTTTGAACTTGGTCGTTTGTTGATTCGGCCTTGTTGTACCGACTCACGTTATAAAGAATTGCTGCGTTTCCAGATGGTCAAGTTAGCAAAACTGTGTTTTCCATGACGCCTTGGCCCCTCCTTGCCTGGCCTCGAAGATACTGTCGAGGGATTCTAACCTTTGGCTAAATTAATCTTGGTCTGGTCGTTACCAAGGATATGTTGAACAATCTTCTGCACGTCCGGATCGTTGAAAGACGTGGTCAAGACATAGTGCGCATTTAGCGCCCATTTGGTAGCGTCATCCATGGCTTGCCGGATTTCAGCTTCCCATCCCGCTTTTTCAGCTAGGTATTTGGGGTGTAAATGTTAGAAGCCATTTCCAAGAGCGCAGGGGGATGAACATACGTCCTTCTTTGCAGCTCGGCCGCATTACCCAGTGCTGGGCCATGGTAATGTCCAACAAACACAACAGACATAACGCGATGAAGCTAAGCAAGTTCATGATGATAAAGGTGATAAAAGTCGAGATACCTGTTCAGCTGTGTTGCGAGCAAGGGATCGCCTTCGGGAGACGTCAGGAGGAGTGGCAGAACTCTTAAGGTGGGATCAAGTGACAGTTGACTTGTATTCCAAGGTACAAGCATGTAGGGAACCTAAGCTGCTCGGTCAACCCAACAACCGGGTATAATATTTCATGAAATAAATCATGGACTAAAAAAACATGCTTGCTCGCTGGACTCTAAATTCTCACCTTGTTTGCCCACCGTGCACTTGGCAGGCTGGAACGATGAGGATTTATCTGCCAAAGGCAGTGCCAGTGAGTTTGCTTCCTAGCGCCTGGGGGCCGTGATATATTGAGGCACGGTCCGTTGGAGTATATCGTTGGGAACATTTTATTTCCATCTCCAACGCTCACCAAGATTATGCTTTCCATTCTCCCGGGATTCTTGGCAGTGAGCACACCGAGGAGTTTGCTATAACGTTGTGCGGCACGGTTCGAGATGCGGGGCAAACTTTACCATGACCGTTGCCGCGCAAGGCTCCTACTTATCATGAAGATCACACACGCAAATCCACAAAGGGAAGTAAGAAAAAAAAAGTGCGGTACCGTATCTAGTGTTGATCTGTCAGATCACAGATAATGAATCACGTTCCGGACCACATCAATTAAAGTGAGAGATTTCATTGATTGGGGTCCTGAGGAGTAAAAACAGAACCAGAGATCTCAAGGTATTCCATCTCGACACACTCCAACTCAACGCTGCAAGTGGGAAAACTTGAGCCACCCAACATGTCATTCCATTCCACTTTGAATCAGAAGTAGAAGTAGCTCAGCCTCGCAAACGGTGAACTGCCAAACGGGGAAACCTCGGTCCGGTAATCAGCAGTTAACAATCAGTTGTCAACAATCAACAATTGAGGCGCAGTGTTAAATTTGACCATGGGGGCTGAAACCTGTTTGGGAAACCGGATGCAAACAAGTCTTTGGATATCAACCAATCAGAAGTTCATTTCTGAGGAACCTATGTCGTATTAGGTGATCAGATTCACAGTCGAGCAAACAAATCTTTAGGTTTCAGGTTTCAAGTTTAGAGCGGAGCAAATCGTTGTTGGCTTGGGGGCGCAGCCATCAATCAATTATTTGCGTGCTCTTTTCCTCTCAAGCTGACCTCATGACTCGAGATATTCACCAACCGAGAAAGACAATAATAGGTGGTGGTCCAACTCAGTGAACTCGGAGTAGTTACGGCCTTGCGCCGCCTTTCAGGATCCTGCGATGACAGCAAACATGAAATGAAGACAAACTATCTCGGTGGAGAACACCACACCCTAACTCTTACAATGTTGTCTAGTCAGGTGCTGGGCGCATCATGTCCATGTTTGCTACTGAGCCCGTTGGACTCTATTTCCGATATGGATTTGCAGGTCTTGGAAAGAGGGCGAGGTGATTACCTACCTACCTTACCTACATAGCACTTGCCAGCGCCCACGTTCTTCGTCCAGATCCAACTTATAAGTCCGTGTTCATTCAGGCCACACTCCCAGTACACCAGTAAAGTGCTCACATTTCCTTCCCTTACCAAACCACCTTTTCTCTGACTTGACATCATGAGGTGGCGACATCCCCTGGCGTTGATGGTTGCCGTTGCAACCATCGTGTACACTGAAGTCTTGGATCTCGGAGACGTGAAAAAGTACCAACCCAAAATTGTGAGTGTTCAATTCTTCAATTCTTCTTGCCTTGGGAAAACGGAAAAATTGATGCTGACGGAATGAGGTAGTCTGCCCTCCCAGATGGCTTACAGCCCAACTCCATCTGGGTGAACCAAGCCGACGGCGGTTTCAACATTGCCTTTGGCCAGGAAATCAAAAGTAAAGTCGAGGCTGTGCTGCAGCGCTGTGGAGGGCAACCCAGTCCCCAGTGTCATCGCGACGTGGTCAAAGTTCTCGAGGGCGCCATCATCCAAAACGACAAGCATCTCGAACGGCGTTTCTGGGGAGCCGTTGCCTCGGCCCTCATTCTCGCCTGGAACACCATTGTGACTTTTCGCGAGGTTATCGCTGCCATTCTCGTGGCTCTTTGGGCCGTCCAGAAAGGATCAGACACAAAGGGATATCATATCCCCGAAAGCGCAGCTAGTAATGCCGTGAAACTCCCGGCCGCTACCCCGATTACCGTCTCAGCTGGGGGCAGCGCCATTGTTACGATTACAAAGGCTCCGGATGTTAAGTATACTCTCCAGGGGTAAGTTTTTTTTTTTCCTTCCTCCCCCCCCCCCTTTTCTTTCTATTTTTCTCTTTTCTTTTTTGTTTTTCTCTTCTTTTTTTTCTTCTCTGACGCTCTATAGATCCGTAACCCCCTCCGCAGTCGCCAT
>Ga0247760_1001243_pt1 | contig 24449 bp, 17 predicted proteins | sample UWRJL171409R4_FD_179936 | JGI IMG/M metagenome (GOLD analysis project Ga0247760, IMG submission 179936) | Plant litter microbial communities from Arlington Agricultural Research Station in Wisconsin, United States - UWRJ-L171-409R-4 | ecosystem: Environmental > Terrestrial > Plant litter >... | reverse complement strand
GAGGAGGGGACGGAAGGGTGGTTGAGGAGTGCGGATTTGGTGCTCGCGGATAAGGTTGCGGCGGGGGTGACGAGCTGTGGGACGCATCCGATTAGGAATGGAGGGAGGTTGTGCTTTTTGCATCATCAGAAGGAGTGGGGGAATCGGAAGGTTAGGTATGATTCGTGGAAATGGGTTTATACTTGTGAGGAGATGGAGCCGGAGGGACGGTTGGGCCGGCCGAGGGGGTTGGTGGAGTGAGTTAAGATTGAAAGATACCCGGTTTAGGTATTGAGTTGGATTGAGGTCACTTGAAGCTGTTAGCTGCAGTGTCACGTTGACTGCACACAACTGTGGAGCGAACTGCAGAATGGGAAATTGGGGCGTGCCTATCTCACAGCCGCATTTCCCCCACGCAACCTTCTGTCAACGTCATGTCACGAAACAGCGCTCGTGTCGGGCCAACATCACGTTCGGTCTAGCCCATAGTTGCTCCTGAACACCACCACTGTGACACGTAGTGGAATCGAAGGCTTCAACGATGGATTGAACTGCTCTGTCTTGTTCTATTCGTTGGATTGAGCCGTGGAAGGCCTCTATATAATTCCTTGTAGTGGGCCTTCTGAATCGCTGGCTGGAGTGGTGATATCACCACTCTTCTGGTGGCTGGCGCTAGCAATTGTGGTGAGATCACCACAATTGGAGGCTATCGCGAGGCCTGGATTCTGTGACAACCACCCACGTTGAAGCTCGGGGAGTTCTATGACGCGGATCCGCATCTATGCCAATGGATCCTTTCTCGCACATGGATGCCCCCGACGAGGAAGTCACTTTCCTCGAGATGCACCCTTCCAAGAACAGACTTTGCGAAGATTCAAGTTTCTCAGTCTTGCCGCATTGCGTTGCGTGAGAGCGCGGGTACACGGTACTCAGCCGGACGCGTGTTGCATCTGACCTTGTAAGAATGTTCACCCGGGCTTGGGGCTCGTCACTGCAATCTTTCGCCGTCTCCTCAAAAGTGGGGTAGATTGAACGTGCAAGGTTGAAACGATGATAGAAAACGCTGGGATGTATCCACTATGTCTGCCTTGGAAGCCGTTTGTCGGTCCTTTTGAATCCTTCTCGTTACTTTTGCATGGCAGGCCGCCTACTTACAACCTGGTTAACTAGGGGCTGTGGGGGCATCTGGCGGCCCGGGGTCCCTCCCTCGAAAAGAGCGGCATCTTTTGGCATAGCTTAGGCTACCGGACCCACAACACGACTGCCCTGAGCAGAAATTCTACCTCAAGAGCCAATAGGTACATTCTTTTTTAGTTATAGCTCGACGAACAAATCCACGATGGGACGACAAGACCTGGGCTGAGCAACAAAGGACGTGATAATTTCCTCGGATGGTAAGGTACAGTGGCTTTTGTGCCAAGAGAACCGCTAAGCCCTGACAAATATATGGTAAGTCATTTCTTTTGGTAGGGCATGAATGATTCAAAGTATTCGCAGGAGTGGGTGTAAGCATCAGACCAGGTATCTAAGGTACCTACGGATGGGGACTTTTGCCATCGGCTCGAGTTGGACGGGCAGTCTTTAATTCGCATATAAGGTGACCGACATGAGCGCGAATGCCTACAGAATTAGGTACACTCTTCAATCACCTCTTCATTTACACCAAGTGCCACGCCCAATCCCATTACCTAACATCATGAAGTCATCGCCAGCTGCCCTTCTCGTCGGCGCGATGCTATCGACCCAGGCTCTGGGCTGCGCAAACCAAGTTACTTTCTGTGGAATTATTGGGGAAACGATGTGCGAATACAACAGTGGTCGTCTGGTCAGTGCCTTACTATGCTTTAAAGTGATATTATACTGATTCTAGGTTTTTTCTGGTCACAGTTAAAATGCACATGGATCCCTTCGGACTCAGGGGCCCCAGGATGTGAGTTTTTGATCATATTTGCCTCGAGGGCCCTTATTCCCCCTCATTATTTATCGTATCCAAAACTGATAACATTACAGATGCCATTTGGATCTTCAAGAGTGATTGCAAGAAGCCCGACCAGCCTCTGCAGTGCTTGGAAGACCATTGTACCTAGTGGACATGGTAGGGACGGAACAAAGCAGGCCATCTCTTCTATCCCGGGGGACGAGTGGTACATCCTGACGAAGGCATTGGGAAGACAGCAATTCATGATGTTTGATGGGAAAATGGGTCTTGATTAGGATTGGGAGAGAGCTCAACTTAGGAGTGGAATAATGGACATCTTCAGCTTATGCCTTAATTCGGTACTGTATCCCTAACCCGTTCCCTGGTCGAGTTACCTTGCCATTGGGTGTCCCTGCAAAGCGTATCGCCGTCTGGTGTCAGATGTGACACTTGCACGCCTGTGGCATGCGGTTTTATTTAGCTACGTATAGAGGTCCAGACGTGTGTTTATATTGGAGGATCAACCCAGTATACTAAGTTCAAGCACCCGGAAACGGAACACTACCTGAAGCGGAATAATAGCGCCACAAAACCCACAAATTCCTACCCCCACAACACAACCATTACTTAGTCAATTAAGCTCAAACTTAAAACATAAGTTTTTATATACAAGGGTAATATAAAAACAAAGTTTTGGATTTTTAGAATTTTTTCCCATGACGAAATATCAGTTTTGAAGTCTTCAAAGTTAACATCTGTTAAGACTTGCATTATATGTATTACGTAAGCAAAGTAAAGTCTTTCTGTGAAAATAAGTATTTAAATACTTAAAAAATAGTATGTTGCTTTTCTTATTTACATAATTAAATGGTATAATTTATTATATAATTTTAAATATGTAAGAAATTATTAACTTTATAGTAATAATATTATTAAAGTAAATAATATTAAGAGTAATAATGATGTTATAGTTAAATTAATATATTTAAAAGTAAGAAATATGTAAGTGAGAAATATTTATAAACTAGTTATTTTATTATTAATATAATTAGGTTTTTAATATAGGTATAGATATAAAATAATTAATAAAAACATCACTACGATTGTTATATGCTTAGAAACTCATATATAGTAATATATCTATTACAAAATCTTAAAAACATTTTCTATTTTATTTTTACTACTTAGTTTAATAATATTACTATTTTTAACTTGTTTTTTTCACTATATTCAAAATTATATAATAAATTATACAGTTTAATAATAAATAAAGGAAAAGTAAAATGTTATTTTAAAAGTATTAAAGTATTAATATATATGAGAAGAATTTATCTTACTTACATAATACATATAATGCAAGTCTTAACAGATGTTGACTTTTAAGACTTCGAAATTGATATTTCGTCATGGAAGAAAATTCTAAAAATCCAAAACTTTGTTTTTGTACTACCCTTGTATATAAAAACCTATGTTTAAAGTTTTAGCTTAATTGACAAAGTAATGGTTGTGTTGTGGGGGTAGGAATTTGTGAGTTTTATGTGTCACTATTGTCTCGCTTCAGGTAGTGTTCCGTTTCCGGGTGTATGAACTTACCATCCCATCTAACCTCCAGAACCGAGAGATGGAAACAGCGGGGAGTGTTTACAGTAATCCATACCACCTAAGCCATCGGTAACTAGAGGTCCTTCATGGGGGTTATTTATATCACAGAAGGAAAACAATATGATTGTATCAACAATATATGCTCAATGTGTGCTCAATTTCAATTTACTAATTTCCACAATGAACCCCGGTGATCCAAAAGCTCGCTGTCCTACTGTCTACTCTAGGCACAGACTCCAACTCCTCGCCAGAACAAAATAAGGTCATTCCTTCTTCTGATATGCAGTGACATATTCGGCCCAGGACTTACAAATAAGTAGCAGGTTCTGAGCGCTCCTCTTCGTCTAAGTCGTCTTTGCCGGCCGCCCACTGATATGACGCGCAATCCCACTGTAGTGGTCCATCGAGTTATCCTCCGTGACACCAGTGCTGCTTGTCGTCGTAATCCAAATCGTCGTCGGGTTACCCTCATCCGCTGGAGTCCCAATCAGGTTGCATCTTCCATCAGCGAGAATGTATCCAAGTCGGAGGTTGAGCTCATGCTGCACGCCCCAGAAGTAGAGCGCGGCCCCAAGCTGGTCAGCGTAGAAATTGTTGACGTTGATTCTGCCAGTCATAGGCCTATCGAGACACATGTATGTGTCGTACAGATTCTCTTCAGTCGGCTTCGGCATTTCTGGATGCTGCGCCTTCAGACTGCGAATCACGGCTCGCAGTCCGCAGAGTAAGCCGCGTCCCGATACTGCAAGTTCATTCCATCCGTTCGGGAAGGATGACATGAAGAGGTAATATGGGTTGTTCATGTTGGCTAACATCTTGAGGGAGGACAAGCGGTTGCAGGAAGGAAGAAGAAAAGATCGGAACCAGTTGAGGAACCATGACTTTATACGAATTTCAGAGGCCACGGTATCCGCGAAAATTATGGTGTGATGTTCAGTAACATCATGTAGTGGGATGAAACCACAGCCATTGTTTCCTTGCTGGCAAGATTGCAAGTAACCAGACCTAGGCGTAGGCTTCATACTGGCACTGTTATACAATACAGAATCCAGATCAAGTGAGGGCAGGCTTGTTATTCTGGCTCAGTCGGGCTGTGCTCATTGTTTCTGTCGGCACAAAGATAGTTACTCTGCTGCCTTATTCATCCACGAGGCACAAAGGTCCCAACCGAAGAACAAGCCCACCAAACCAGCGCAAATGACGCGTTCCTGATACAAAGACAGGTTTCTGATCCGAATGCCACGTGACGTATCATACTCTCACCAAAGACCGATGACGGAGCAGTGAAACCTCTGTATAATCCACAATTTGTAGTTCAATGGCCAATGGCATGCAAGGTCAGCCACGACGAATGGTAATACACCCTATTGAAATACAAAACATAGTCTCCATGCAACTATTGAGAACCCATTCCGATACATCGAAGGGCTACTTTAAGACGTATAAGGCCTACAACGTAGACAGGCTCGTCTGCAACATAACCCCGACGTTGTTGTATTGTTTGAGTCTGAGGCTCTATTGTTTGAGCAGAACTCGAAGCTGTGCAACTATTTCTTCCAAATTTGTTCAACCGGGCCCTGATCTCGCGATCGGCAACAATTGACGGTCCCGGGCCGCGATGTAAGACATTGACGCAAGCCCCACTTAGCTCAGCTCCTGCAGGCAGCCTCACCGCCGACCTCCCCACTGATCGACGTGTGGTGGTTGCACCCATGATCCGCCTTCCGAAAGGCCGGAAGAGGGAACAACATTCGGATCGCCTGTTATGTCTCAGACAAGTGAAACCGATGCGGTAGGCGTTGCCAACTTCAACTTGGATCTGCAGTAGGTAAGACAACAGACGTGGGCTACCCACAATAATTTAAAGAGCGTCCCGTGGACGCTCTGCCCGAGGAGAGTTGAAGCGCAGGTGTTCTCCATTGCACGGTATTACAAACCAACTCATCAACGCGCACTCGGGGAACTAATTGTCAAACATCGTTGCGTCCAAAATGGCCACCGCAACCACTGCAACCACCACGACCAATGATACCACCTCCAAAATGATCACTACTACTCCCCTTCAATCACCGTCTAAAATCTCGGAGCTCTGCGGTGGTCCCCAACCGTCCTACCAGTCCTCGGCCTGGTCGATCATGTCTTCGGGCCTCGAGATCAACCCACACAGCGCAGCGCTCATCTCAGTCCAGCAACCGCCTTCTCATCTCTCAAACCTCGTCGGCCCGCCACCCAGCCCCATTATCACCCCTGCTATTCACGGCCCAGACAAGATCCTCACATGGTCCTACGCCCAAATGAGCGTGGGAGCGGCGCGTCTGGCTTCTGTCCTTGCATGCCATGGTATCCCCCCGGATTCAACGATGCTCACGGTCATCCCCCAGTCTGCGGAGTGGGGGCTATTTCTATGGGCGACGGCACTGCGTTGTATGACCATAGTGAGCATCATGCCTCAGTTTCTGGTGCGAGAGGAGAAGAAACAAGAGCTGAAAGGTTGGGCCGGGAAGCTGAAGCCCACGGTGTGGGTTGTGGAAGACGAAGGGAGGATTGAAGTGGCGGATGAGATCCGGAAGACTTCCGCCGATCAAGGCGAGGTCCCTTTCTTGGGGATTTGCCTAGGAGAGATGAACAGAGAAAGGAAAGGGTGGATTAGCATGGCCGACATCGACCGCATGGCCTTTACTGAGGAGGAAAGCACCCCGTCACCTCTGGAAGACCGCCCAGACCGTGTGGTGCATATGTTCTTCACGAGCGGTACTACAGGTGCGCCAAAGGGCGTTCCCAAGACAGTGAGGAATGTGTGCGGCAGCGCAGCCGCATTATCGGGGCCTCCGACGGTTGGTGTCATTCTCGGGGGCAATTTTGCCTCCATGGCGTCAACGCGGCCGTACCTGCTGTGGAGGAATGGTAGCACCGCAGTGCTTCCTAGCCCGCGGTTCTCGTGGGGCGATGTGGCCCGCGCTATTGAGGTGTGTCGCGTCACGGACATCAGCGTGATGCGCGGGCATTTCAGCTTGTTGGTGGGGCATAAGGAATTCTCGGTCGACAGAGTCAAGTCGTTGCGACGGCTGTGCATATCGGGCGAGCTCATCACGAATGACTTTGTGAGCAGGGCTCGCGATGCTTTGGGCGGTCAGGCCGCTGTCCTATCGACATTCGGCATGTCTGAGGGCGTCGGATTACTTGGGTGGCGGGGTGGTGTTCCGCCTGGTCCGCTCCCAACGTACAAAGGCGTGGTCTCTTGCGGCAAGCCGCTGCCTGGAGCGGGAATCCGCATTGTTGACGAACGCGGGGCTGTCATCAAACGCGGTGAGGAAGGAGAGATGCATGTCTGCAGCGACGGTGTCTTTGGGGGATACATGTCTATGAGCTCAAACGAGGGAGACAAACGCGACGCTTTCTACGAGGATCAATTCGGCCAGTGGTACAAGACAGGCGACGTTGCCATGATTGATGAGGTCGGGCGCGTGTTTGTCGTCGGCCGGAGGAAAGAGCTCATCAGGAACGTCAGCGGGATCATCCACCCCCACGTGATTGAGTCCTGTTTGAATGCCGAGTTCAACGTCCAGGTAGGTCCTTCCCTCTAAAGCGGCTGCTTTATCCCCACACTGCCATCAGAACATTCTGACCAAATGAAGGCTCGAGTCATCGGCCTCCCCTCGCCAATGAACGGAGAGGTGCCCTACCCCATCGTCGAGCGGCTCCCTGAAGGTGTCAGTGAGGGTGAAATGAGAGAGTTTTTCGTCAACACGGTCGGAGCCAATTTTGGCTTGGGCGCTGTCTTGACTCTCGGGCAGCTCGGGATGGAAGGCTGGCCTCTGACCACCACCGGAAAAGTCTTGAAGCGGGAGTTGGAGTGTGCAGCGCTGAAATATCTGCAACAGAACACCCTGTTTGGGTACGCTATCCACTCGTTGTGATCCGTTGCAGAATACTAGTCTCGATGCAGTTTTCCCGCGCCTGGTGTGCAAAACTGGCGTCAGGCGCTGTCATGGACAAGGTGAGTGCACCGGGAGCCACAAAGGCCTGGGCGAGAAGAAAGATTCCCCTCAGCCAGTGTGGAAGCGTGGAACATGCCTCTGTACTGTCAGAGCAGTCTATTGTCTTTCTTATGATAAGTTATCTCATATTTTGTAAAGGCCTTCCTGTATTGTCTAACGGCTTATTTTGACACGGCCAAGGCATTTCCAGGTTCACATGGAATATACCTAGCAAATGTGACAGGCCAGGCTTGAATGTTCGGGGATGAAGCTGTGTGTCCATGAGGGTTCCCATAATACCTTTTCGCCAGCCTATGATGTAGACAGCCCGGGTACAGGCACATCAATCGGCATCCAGCGAGACACAATACTAGGTAGCTAAGGTACGCTCATAATATCCGCGTTGATACAACCAGTTAACCCCGTACTGGCGAGGAGATCGAGGGGCTGTCGAAAACACTTTAGGATCTCAATAGAATAGATTGCCAAACAAAACTTCATGGCACAGTTAGTATGGCAGGCCAGATACCAGAGAACAGAGATTGATGGCGGATTGGGTGCGAGGGGATTAGCGACCCATACACTGGCAGTTTGTTCTATACCACAGTAGCGGAATTAAAACATCCTCTAACAAGAGGTATGCGCATGCAGCCAGATAGTCAGCCTCTGGAATAAAGTTGTGTGGGGATTCCTAAAACGCATTTGTGCACGGAGAAGAGAGATGTCACAGTACCGACTAAGACTTCAGAGATATGGACTGGTTATTGCGCGCAGGGAGGAAGAAGGGCAGTGGACCCGACCCTTCTAAAGGCTTTCTTATAGTGGGTAATGGGCCCATGTGACCGAGCCTGTTCCGTGGGTATTCCGCGACCACGTCCAGCTTAGTGATATGACAAGACACCTTTTTCTTTGGCCATCGTAGTAGGCGGGTAGGTACCTAGGTACTATTCTATTACAAATATAACTGGTCTATATTGAAATTTAACGCAGAGACCTGTCTTCGGCTTTACCTTGATGGTTGTGTAAGTTTTGGTAATCGCTAGAGCTGACCTTCTCATGTATCAAACTTCCTCCTGCGGGGGAATAGTCTCGCTCACACTAGAAAGTCGCAATCGCCAGAACCTTAAAAATGTCATGGGCGGTAAGGTTTAGTCACGCCCCAAGATAAAAGCTCATGCACCTGCAAATATCCGTGCTCGGTCAAAAATCACACGTCAGATTTTCCTCCAGTTCTTCTTTCACTCTTTCTCCCAAACCACAAACAACTCGGATCCGCCACCTTCACCATGGCTAGGAACAATCTGCATCTACTCCTCCTTCCGCGAGAAATGCGCGATCACATTTACCACTGGTACCTGCTCGAAGATGGCGCGGATGGCTACCATTTCAATTTCCAAACCGGAAAATTCCGGACGGCCAGCAAAAAGCCCATCGACCTGCGTCTGATGTACACATGCGGTCGCATCGCCGACGAGATGCGGGGCCTCGCTCTGCGCACGCATACCCTTACGTTCAAGACCGTCTGCTCGCCCAGAGCGCCCGATTGGGACAGGGCCATCAAGACTCACCGGCTCCAAATGGAGACACTCATGGAGGCGGTCGTGCCCATCATGGACGATTGCAATTACTTGGGCCTCCTGACCGACGACGAGCGATTTGCGCGGTACGGCAATGGCAAGGCTAAGCGGTTTCAGTCAAACTCAGCCCACCACGAAACGCAGAGAGAGCTGCTGCGGAATCTTGCCGCTGCCGATCCCGCCATCGAAGGGTTCATCTACATGGCCTACTGGACCGGCAGTAAGCAAGGCAACAACTACGACGCCGACCCTCTCCGCTTTCTCGACATTGGCAGAGAGCCATGGAAGATCCCTTCCCGTGACGAGCTGGACCTCATTTTGCACCGCACTTGTGCCCTAGGAATGTCACTGCAGAACTACTCCTTCCATTGGGCAATGCTAGCTATCTGTTGTTTCTCGGCCGCCTCCGTGGCAATCAGCTTCTTGAATTCAGCTCCTTCCGACACAATTCAGCACATCCAAAAGATTGTCCTAAACGAGGATCGCTACTCGGCAGCCCACTCAGAGACTCATCTCCAAGGCCTCATTCAATTCTGCTCGAAGAACCCGAAGGTCCATATCGAGCGGCGTGTCGACCTTTGGAGGACTCTGTGGGCCCCGTTGGTGGTATACAACCCCCGGTATTCCGACACGGCAGACTATAAAAGACTCACAGACGCTACGAAACTTGTGGCCGACTGGATCAACGAGGCGCCTGCCTTTCCGCCCAACGTCACTTTGGTCATCGATGGTGGCAAAATTCCAGAACACGCATCACGCCTCTTCCAAGAAGTTGTTCACTACGATGCAGCCTTTCAAACCGCCTTTGAGAGAGTGTTCCGCCAGCCCGAGACATCTTTGGATGCCTTTCGCAAGCGGCCGGTGCAGCCCTGCTTTGGCGAGCAGTTCCCTGCGCTTCTGAAAGCCATGTGCAGCAACGAGTCGTCCTCTCGCGTTCGCTGCAACTTTGACCCTGGCCAGCCCTGGGACGAGGCCCAGATTGCGGAGATCATGGGGAAGAATGGAAGAAATAGATCGAGGGGCGCATGGATTGAGAAATGGGTGGAAAGCAGGCGGACTCTAGAGGAGGCGCAGACCGTCATCGAAACCGTAGCGCCACTATCGCCGCTCTGTCAGCTCTTCCGCGATCAAGAATCTGTCTATGAAGACGTTGCGATTGCTGACGCTAGCCCCGACGCTAAGAAGATAATGGATGAGACTGGCCTCACTCTTGCAACTGTTCTTGAGGTGATGGCTTTTCCTGAATAGAAAGGACAGTTACCTCTGGAGTCTAGAGGATGTCGAAAGAGGGGTTATTTGCATTGCGGAGGCCTCAAATACGGCGTGGGATTCTTTTATTGTCATAAAGTAGGCCTTGTTTGCATCATCTGAACTTGGTAGGTGCGCTCATAGTCGTTCTTCTGGTTAATGCAGATAGCATCGACCCAGACGTGCACCGGTCATGTCGTGTGGCGCAACCTTCTCAGCGCGCCATACAGGTTCCAACAGATGCTAATGTCGACGCCGTTGCATCGCAACAAGGTGTTATCGTGATTGGCGCCATTCCCCCACGCGTAGGAAAGCGCCCTGTACACCTCCGCCAGCATTATAAACGTTAGCTCAACAAGGGGCCCACTGTTAGTGTTTCCATAAGTTTCCACACCAAGCCGCAATCAGCAACACCCTTGACAAGCTAACGTTTATAATGCCGGCAGAGGTGTACGGCGGGGCCTGGTCCAGGGGTTATTCGCGAAGGGTTGCCGAGATGCCGCTCGTGTCAAATTACGTAATCGCGCCTTGGCGCCACGGAACCGCAGCGCGGCCGAGCACCAGAGCTTCGCTTGGCTGAGAAGACGGCTCCCTGAATAATCCGTAGAACACGACTTGATGGCGGCAATTACTGTGTTCTTGGTTGACTGCGTTGAATTCAACAGCTCGCCCCCCACTGGCCCGGGTCCAGACGGATCAATCGGAAGGTGCGCGCTCCCTGCGAGAGAGTCAATTCGCCGTATAGGATCTGGCTGTTGCGGAAACTGAGGCTCAGGGTCATCGCAACGAATGCACTCATTCAATCTGAAATCTCATTGTGGCGCTTGCATTTGCTCAAGCATTAGGGTTGGAAGCCAAATTGCGTAAGGGTGAGAAAGGCGTGTCTGAGAATTAGGCATCCATCTCGACGTAGGTCACCTGACCTTCGCACGAGATCCAAGTTCAGCGACTGGCGGCTGTAAATCTCAATAGCCACGTCAAAAATGCCAAGGCGCTAAAATTCGTCACGCACGCATGTGGCTTGCAGCGACACCCTGGCAGGCTAGGTCAGGCGGCAAGACATAAACACCCACACAACGATGACGCGAAGCTCAAAAGAGCGCGAAGAGGACATGAGAATTTTAGCCCTACACAGGTTGCGTGGTAGACAATACGGGCAAACAATACCAGGCCATCATGTATACGGTTCCCCCTCTTGTATCTGGCCCAATTCGCACACAGATTACAGATCCCCTCTCTTTGCAGCAGGCTGATGGATCTCATCAAGGGTGAGCTTCCCATCACCATTCGCGTCAAAACTAAGCCAGGGTTAGCTGGTGAAAAACAAGATGAACAAAAAAAGATCGGAACTCCAGATCAAAACACAGCCATACCTGTGGAAATAACCGATCCAAGCGTCTATCAGCGAAGCATTATTGACAGTGGCTGGCAGATACGTCGTCGCCCAGACCAGGTAGTCTGAAAGCGAGATGGTTTCCGAGCCCACGCCGCTGACTTCATCAAATGTCGTGTCATAGCCACAAGCATCAGGGGCTTTGTTGCTGAGCAGAGCCTGCTGCGGCTCCCGGGCGGTGATGGCGCGATGGCCGCGACATCCTGTTGTTGCGGTCATGGCACATCAGTCAGATATTGTTTGTTCTCAAGGGGGTGACATTGATGACACTGAAAAGAGTATTGAAGAGCTCCAGGGTAGGAAACCTACCACCATCGCAAGCGCAGCAAAAAGCGTTGCAGTTTCCGTACCCGCAGCACGGCGTGGGGTTAGAGCCGTCGTCACAATTCGGGGGACAATCTTTCCCGATGAGGACTTCCCATGCCGAGCAGGTTGACGAAGACTTGCAACAGTCAGCCGTGGCCACACTGACCATGGAGGCAAGGGTGATGATATGGATGATTTCACAGAAGACACGCATGGTGATGGGATTGATGCCCTCAAATGTGTTTTGCCGTGAAGGTTCGAGGTGGTTGGATGTGAGAAAATGCCCAGTGCTGATTCCCTGTATGTAAAAAGGACAGGAGGCTGGCTCGTGGCGGTGAGGGACAGTGTCGCTTTATCTTCCAGAGGGAGTTCTTAAACCTGTGCTTCTAGTAATGGTCTAGCTAGCCTCTAGGAACTTCCCGCTGAGTGTGTTGCAATGATCACCGCCGCGTCAGTCGCCAGGTGACACAGATAAGATTCTCACTGAGTATTGGCCTCAACAAGCCACCGGGCCGACCGCCGCATGGTGGAGGAGGTTGAATACGCGCTGAGGAAGATGTATAGATGGCCGGTCATGAAAGTCTGCAGATCGGACGCAGCTTCAACCCTCGCAGTCCGCCCATGTGCAGTCCATCTGCATTGTCGTGCAATGGCGGCGGCGTTCGGCAATCTCCATTGGAAAAGCTTGGAAAAGCTTGACGAAGCTTGACAGCGCCCCCATGCGGGGGGTCGGACGCAAACTGCATGTAAGCACTGTGAGTTGTCCAATTGCCTTTATGAATGAGCGCCTCACTTCTCAGACCTGAGCTGGGCGGAGATTCTGGCCCGGGCACAACCAATGCAATCTTTCGAGCGCACCTGTCTCGTTGAGCTGTCTTGGCTCATGGGCGAAACTTGTGCTGGTACCGAAATGGGTAAAGGCAAACCCTGCTTAATGTTAGCGACATCTATCCCCTCCAGGTATTGCCCAATGTCTGGTTCTTCCAATCTCGCGAGTCGATGGAGGCGCCTCACGCAGTGTGTTCCTGTACCTCGGATGCGTCCTAACCAATCATCCCGTCCTCACATGAGCGACCTGCAACGATTAGTGGCTGATCTGCCTGGTCCTGGTCGGTTTTCAAGTCCTCTCCAGCCCGGGAGAGATAAGAAAGTGCATGAAATCCAAAAGATATGCGATACTATGACATCTCAAAACATTTCTTCCCCTTCTAGCTCCGTCTATGGTCCTATCTTGCCCCAACTCCTCAATCGCCCAGATACCCAAAAGGAAGACCTTTGTACCCTCAAACCAACTACCCAGTCAGTATTCACGACGAATACAGGTCAGGGTGGGCAGCCTTGATGTAGTCCGCGCCATTTCTCGCCAATCATGTAAACCGAGTTCTGGATGCGGCAGTCCGGAATTACGGGGATGACCGAGGCGTCAATGACGCGGAGACTCTCAATGACGAAGACGCGCAGCTTGTTGTCTACCACGCCTTGTTCAATGTCCTTGCCCATACGAAGGGAGCCGCAGGGGTCTGTGGGAGTCCTCGTGGTTAGTATTGAACGATGAAGCCCGCAACGAATCAATTGACGACGGGGTGGTGACTTACGGAAGTCGGTCTGCGACCGTTCCAAAATGAGCTTGTTCATGGCCTCGTCCGAGTTGTGCGGCATGGCCCACGGGTAGTCTTCCTCAATAATATCCTTCATCCGCTCGCCCGTCATCAGCACGTCGTCAACTCATCTGAACGCCCTCGCGCATCGCAACAATGTCCAAATCGTCAGCGAAGAAGTTGATGTTGATCTTGGGCTGCTCGAGCGGGTTGGTCGAGTTGAGCTCGACGGTACCAGACTTGGACAGGGGTCGAAGTAGGTCGACGATAACAGTCATGTACTCTCCCTGGGGAGGGGCGGGGATATGCCACTGGAAGGCGTCGGAGAACATGGGAACGAAGTCGATCTCGAAGTGAGGCTGTCCGCCAGGGCCAAAGGGCTCGAGTCCGCTGTTAGCCGCCTTCGCAGCGACGTACTCTGGAATCTTCTCGAGGCGCTCGTTAATGCGAGGCAGTCACATCAGCTCGAGGAGGCTGCTGGTCAGGGGGCCCTTGTTCTTCCAGCGGTAAGCCAACGCGGCGGCGTCCTTCTGCAGGCCAGCGCGCAGCAGATGGTTGTCGAGACCGTAACCGTCTTTGAGGCGGAAGACATGGAGGAGGATGGGGCGGTCCAGCAGGTTCTGGCCAACGTGGGCGGAATCAACGATGGTCTCGATGCCGAACTGCGAGAGGGCGGCTTTGCTGCCGACACCGGACAGCATGAGGAGCTTGGGAGACTCGTACACGCCACTGGCCACCACTACCTCGCGCTTGGCACGGAAGGTGTAGTCGTTGCCATCGGGGCCGATGACTTCGACGCCGACGGCTTTGCCGGCCTCGATGATGAGGCGCTTGGAGTTGGCCTCGGAGAAGACGGTGACGTTGTCCTTTCCGACCAGGTGCACCCACAACGACGACCGCTTGCCGTTGTAGATAGAGTTGGTGCACTTCCAATGACCGCGCATGGTGCCGTTATGCACGTCGCCGGTCAGCTCGTGGCCCTTGCTGGTCCATGTCTTGGTCAGGGCCTCGCGGAAGCCCTCGGCCTCGGGGATGAGGTCTGAGTGGGACGCCGGCAAGGGGCCATTCTGGCCGATATACTTGAGCTCCGAGGAGAAGAGGCCCTTATCGTCGTGGTAAGTTGCCGGCTTGTAAAGGTACTCCTTCACGTTCTCCCAGGTCCACTCGTCACCACCAAACGCAGCCCAGTCGTCGAAGGTGGCAACGCTACCAAGAATCCAGGTGTAGTAGTTTAAGCAGCTCGACCCGCCGAGGGCCTTGCCGCGAGTGTTGGGTTTCTCGATTCGCGTGTATTCGGGGCGATCGATCATGCCCATCTTGAAGGCCCAATCGTACTTGCTGTCACGGAGCTCGAAGGCCTGGTCAATTACGTCTTCTACAGGGATGACACCATCCGATACACGAGGTGGTAGGAGCGGCCGTGGTGAGAAGGCAGAGCGACAGCGCATTATGTGGGAAACTTGAACTTCAGGGTCCGGTTGTCGAGGTAGATGTAGGCGTAGTACACGGGAGATTGCGTCGAGATGGTGTGAAGGCATCGTAGGCGGGTTGCAGGTACAATGCCATGTCCGGACAGACGGAACGTATGACTCGAGCGGCCCGGCAAAGGCGCTGCTCGTCATGCAAGACTGGGCTTATTGCTTTCTGCTCATTGTACCTGTAGACTCTGCCGAGGCCGAACCGACCACTTTTCGTCGGGGCGGCATTCTCACCATTATCGCGGCAGATGATGACGAAAACGGGCCGGGGCTTTATCCAAAAGCAGAGAGGGCGGGAAATCAAGATGGAACTTGTACAGTAAGCTCATAGAACTCTTCTAGCGCCAAATTTCGCCCAATGGCAGCTCAACTACAGAAAATCAAAAACAATAGCACGACCATCTTGCCCGCGACCGATCTCGTGACACCCTCACATCGTCAGCAAGAATAGTGCGAAACGCGGTACCACTACGCCACAGAGGCTATTGTTGAAAGAAAGCTCTGTTGTTCAAAATGGTAAGGCACAGATCCAAGCCCTGTTGGATCTGAGGGGGTGTGTAAGAAAGAAAGGAGGTTCAGGGGCCCTTTCTTTTCTTTTTCCAGGTTGCCCGAGTTCTCCGCACTGCGTTTGGCGAGGACGTGAGGTGACACATGGTAGACATGCGGTGCCCAGTTTGCGGCTTGTTTCCCCAGCCATCCCAATAAACTTCACACCAGCAAGGCCCGATTCCCTCGTACTTGCTGTTGTGATCCGTGAAGCACGCAAGCCACGCTTCGGCGCTTACGATGTCTGTCTCTAGGGCGTTCGGCGGCGCATAGGTCTGCAGCGAATCGGCGAAATTCCCCCAGTACTAGCCTGCCAGCTCATCTCTGCAGGAACAAGTGGCTGGCACCTTCCCGAGAGCTGCATCCATTGTCGTGGCTGGGTAGGAAGGAGCGGGCAAGCTTCAATTAGCTCGGGACCGAGGACCATCACTTCTTGCCAATTGAAGTCGAGTAGCAGAACGCGAGCTGCGGAGAATTGCAGAGAATTACGCGTTCCGTCCTCCACAACATGCTGCCACGAAACCTGAATTCTCTATGACCTGCAGTGGCAAAACCCTCTTCAAAACCACCGAATCCAATGTGCAGCGCTTGTGACATATACCATAGCAAGGTTGTCCGTGATGTTACAAACATGGGGGGAAAGCTTGTTTACGCGATGATGTATTATACCCGTGTCCGATCCCCGGGCCACTATGGTCCCACCCGACATTCCAGCGCAACGCCGCAACCCTGCCCTGGTGGGAGGTTCTAGACGATCATACCAAAACACGCTCACCTCGCCTTTCCAGAGACCGGAGTCCGCGACGCTAATATGCCGGCACACAAAATAATATCGTGGGATGATTAAAAAGATGGCCGGCTTTCCCCAGGAGCTGCCCAGTGTCGCCTAGGGGCAGCACACCTTCAGCATGTGCCCCACTTTGCGACTCGCAGCATGCAGTGTGAGGCTGGCGAGGTGGGCGCATTTGTATGCACGCACACCGCACTCGACGCCGCCAATCCCTTTTCTTCAGATCGCCAATCGATCTTGACACTGCAGCATTATCCATCCCGTTCCTCCATCTCACTGAGTCCTAGGGATGAGGGATGTCTTGCAATCAGACCTGAATTGGAACCACCTTCCGTGCTCAACTACAGGTCCATACACGCACGAGAAGAAATGCCAAGACGAGACAGAATCATCATGCCCGCCCCCGCCCCCGTCACCGCTGCTCCAACTCCGCGGCTGGTCCACGAGCGACTTCACGAAGTCATCTTTGTGTTTGTTCTTTGTCTCGCCCAGTTTCTGTCCCTGGCGGCAATGAACCAGACGGTAGCGCCGATCCTGATTCTCTGCGAGTTTTTCGACATCCACGACTATGGCAACCTGAGCTGGTTCTCGGCCGCCTACAGCATGACTGTCGGGACCTTCATCTTGCCAGCCGGTAAGTCCCATCTCAGTCCAACTCCAGTCACAGGACGGTTTTTGACTCTGGACCTCTCCAACATTCAGGGAGACTTGGCGACATCCACGGACATAAGCGTGTCTTCATGGCTGGGTGGGCCTGGTTCGCCGTCTGGTCGTTGATTTCGGGCTTCTGTAACCGAGACCAGCTCATCCTGTTCAGCACTTGCAGGGCATTCCAGGGCATTGGTCCCGCCCTCGTCATCCCCAACGCCATCGCCATCATCGGGCGGACCTTTCCCATCGGGCTGAAGCGCAACATCGCCTTTGCCTGTTTCGGCGCCTCCGGCCCAACCGGGGCGGCTCTGGGGGCTGTCATGGCTGCTCTGGTGTCCGAGACCATCTCCTGGCGCTGGTGTTTCTGGCTGCTTGCCATCACCTGCGCGTTCCTGGTTCCCATCTCTTATTTCGCGGTCCCCGACCCGGAAAAAGTCGCGGCGCCCCAGGGGAGAATGGGCCTCCAGCATGAAGATACGCCCATTTTTGACTGGCCAGGTGCCGTGACGGGCGTGGTAGGCCTAGTACTTGTCAACTTCGCACTGAACCAAGCACCCCTGGCAGGATGGAACGCGCCCTACATCCCGCTTCTCTTAATAGTAGGGTTCATGTTCCTCATCGCCTTCGTCTGGATTGAGCTCCACGTTGCGACGCAGCCCATCGTCCCTATCCGAGGGCTCCAGCGGAATGCTGCTTTTACCCTGGCTTGCGTCTTCGCCGGGTGGAGCAGCCACGGGATCTGGGTCTACTACCTCTACATATTTCTCGAGCACCTTCGCGGGCAAAGCGCACTGCTTACCTCATTCCAGACGAGCCCCGTGGCAGCGACCGGTATCTTATTTGCATTCCTCACCGTCTGGCTGATGCGGCGAGTGGCCGTGTCATGGGTCATGTTTGCCGCCATGTTCTTCTTCCTGTTGGGCAGCCTACTTATAGTCGTCACGCCTCTGGAGCAGACATACTGGGCCAACACATTTGTCGCCGTCATCCTCATGCCGGGCGCCATGAACCTGTCATTCCCAGCCGCGACCATTCTGCTATCGTCGGCTTTGCCGAAGGAGAAGCAGGGTATTGCGGCCAGTTTGGTGGCAACGGTTGTCAACTACAGCATCAGCTGTGGGCTTGGATTTGCCGGCTCAATCCACAAGAACTCGCTCGTCTATGCCGCCCAGAGGGAGGGAATGGACGGCCCACCGCCGGCGTTATCGGTATCGAGCCCGCAACTAGTGGCAATCCGTCTCGTGGGTCTGCGCACCGCATATTGGTTCGCAGTTGCGCTAGGCGCAGTAGGGATGCTAATCGCCGGCTTGTTCATCCTCGTGCAGAGCGCGGAGGCTACCAGGAAGGCAAAGCAGGAGGGGGGAAGCCTGAAATTAACATACACTGAGAGGCCATCGACAGGATGGAGCACGCTCATGTCCTCGAAGGCTGGCAAAAATGAAGTCGTAACGACTTTTTATCTGGGAGACAAGGTGATCCGGATCAAGGAAAGACAGGAGTCTTCGGTATAGCTCCAGCACGGGCATTACTAGGCTTGGCTTGTTAGTTGCATGTTGGCGTTGGCGGGCTGCTGCGAGACTTTCCAGCGAGACACGCTACCTAATAGGGCAAGGCCACCACTTAAGCTGTTTTTCATCCAAAACACCTTATTCTACACTAAAAACGGCGATTTTCCATGCAGCCCTGTGAGATACAGCGATAACCTCTTCAAACTCGGCCACAGCTGCGGAGGGCTATACAGAGACGGAGCCACTCAGTTCCACAGAGTCAGTATCGTCAAAACACCACACGGCAGCTACCATCAAGATTCGAGAAAGGAGCGATACCTAAAGGCCATAAGAGTCCAGCAGGCCTAGCAGTGGAAGCACCTCGCGCCTTTGACCCTCTCCCCGCCGATTTCGTGTGGCCGCCAGCTGAAGAACGTTTAACTTAGCTGTCAGGACTATAAAACCAGCTGCTAGGGGAGAGGATCGATATACTCTTTATAGTGCAGGAGACGATTCGCAGGATGAAGCGGTTAATGCCTACTTTGATAGGGGGGCCATCTGGTGGTTTAATACGGTTCTGGAGAGGTAAAAGCAGTAAACTCACAGGGCGGGCTTACGGATTCTGAATTAACAAGTCAGAATAGCTTATTTTATTATATAAGAAGATTGCGAGATATGCTTAGGTTCTGGGGGCTAGATTTGCTTGTGTTTAGGGGGCTTGTTTTGTTCAGTTTTACAGTTTTTGACCATCTATTATTTGCTGCAAATGGCTAATTTGTTCCTGCTTTTTTTCTTTACTTAACGGCCGAAAACTGCAGAAATCGCGTTTCTAGCTCTTGCGATGGCTTCAAACTACGGCGTAGGAACAGAGGTAAGGCGTTAACTGGTAAAGGCGTAATGGATGGCCAGTGGGCTGGCTGTATGGATATGACTGACTCTGGGTCTAGAATTTTAGATTTCGATAACACAGACCCTTGGCAGGTTCACAGACCCCATTAGGCTAGCGGGTCTCGCCGAAAAGTCTTGCAGCAGCGAGACTCCGAGTTGCGGGGTAAGGCGGTCAAAGAAGGCTCGAGCTGCGGACCTCCCACCAACCTCGACGTCCCAACAGCCACATCATACGGCCAGCGTCTTAGGGCAGGGAAGCGCCAATATACATAACTCTACATTTGATATCGGCAAACAGACCCTATTCACGGCAACTAAAATTTAAAGAGACCAATACGGTCAATTTTTCCGGATGAAAAAGGGGCCAAGACTGAGCAATGGTTATCGCCAGAAAACGGGTTACAAGCGCAGCTAGTCGTCTAGGTACCTAGATTGACTGTAGTTTGATGATGAAATGAGCTAATCACGGGTGCATAGGACTATGGGTAGGCAGAAATTGCGGGAAGACGATCCTTATCGCTACAACACTCACAGCGGTCGCTGCTTTTTTCCAATCCTATATATTACCGGATTCGGTCCGGGCGGTATCACGGCAGGTCAGTTATCACGGATTTACCTCCCCGTAAAGCCTGTTTACCTATAAGGCTAACCGACCAGGCGAAGGCTCCATGGCGGCAAGAGCACAACGCAAGACCGGTAACGTAGCCGCTGGAAGCTTATTTTCTAAACTACAGAGCGCTGGCGCCAGGGGTCATAGGGCTGGCAGGCGTGACAATGGAGGCACCCGCTAAAGGACAGGCAGCTGCCGACCGACCGACCTACAACATTTGTGTCCGGTGTGTCCGTTGACTCAGAATTTAAATCAGCGAAGGGATAGGCTCTTAACTGCGGTCCTTTGTTTTTGCTTTTTGTTAGTTGGATAGTTTGCCCATTAGCGCCTTGGAAAGAATTTCCCCATTTTAGAGGGCCTTGAGTAGTTGGTGCTTGGGAAGGCTGCTGCACTGAGTGTGGGCTCGAATGATGTCAAGATCGGTCCGCTCGTCACGCGACTGTAGGCCTCAGGGCATGAGAGCCTGATACTCCACATCTATCTCCTGGACAATGTGCGCGCTTCTCGGCTTCGCTGTTCGGCACTCTTCGCATCCTTGGCAATAATGTGTCACCATACTATGGATCTCTCCGGGGATGTTATAATCACGCTAAGCAACCCCAACGCGCCGTTTGCTGTATGGGATGGTGGCGAACAAGGGCCCGCCCGAGCCGAGCTCAGTGTCAGCCCAAAGATCACCGATCCTACGCCGCCCGCCGAGGATAACACCATCGCCGTCGATGAGCTTCCCGCTCCTCAGGACAACGAAGTCGCTCCACCGAAGGACTCTCAGATCAGCAGTGTATCGACCGAACTGGCGACCTTCCATGTTTCGTCACGTCGCCTCATCTGGGCCTCGCCTGTGTTCAAGGCAATGCTGACCGGAGGGTGGAAAGAAGGAGACAAAAATAAGGGTCCGCTACAAGGAGGCGCCGAGGACTGGGATGCCGAGGCTTTGTTGATCGTCCTAAACGTTCTCCAAAGCCATTACCGCTAGGTCCCAAAGAAAGTCTCGCTAGAGATGCTCGCTAAGATAACTATCATTTTTGAATATTACAAGATCCATAAGGCGTTCCATATATCACGGCGTCGCTGTGGATTAAGGTGGAGTTGCCCGATTCTCTCGGGAGGGACATCATCCTGTGGATCTTAGTCTCCTAGGTGTTTATTATGGACGCGTCTCCCAACACCCAGGAGACTAAGGACATATCAATTCCACATGAGCTCCCAATCCCACCGGCTGTGGCTGGTAGATCTAATTCCCCGATCTCATTTCCCGAGAGCTTCCTGTGACTCATCGACTGGCGGATCTACTGGTAGATCTGATTACATTGGGGAAATGGAATTAGGGAATTTGATCTACCAGTAGATCTACCAGTAGATCAGACCACACCTTTAGGGAATGGGATTAAGGAGTAAAATCTACCAGTAAATCTGATATTTAGGAAGTTGACAGCTCAAATCAGCAATGTGTTTACAGAGTCAGCCTTACATGGGGAGATTCGCGTTAATGACCAGAACTCAACTCGGCATAGACGACCTTCGCGTGGTGAAGAGTCGGGAATGCAAGTGGAGACGGACCCTTAAGTGGGGTCGCCGTTCGGATCAGAGAGGGATGTACTTGTTCCTACCAGTGCAGATGGGATGAACTATTGTGTTTTACCACGTAAACTGAGCTGGAAAATCTGGGCAGGGGCTCCTTTTGTCAATCACTGCCGAGTTTGCAAACGGTACTAACTGGGGCTTTGCTCTTCTAGATGGCTCCTTGATCTCTGCTTGTGCAGGCAAACATGGAATACATGTTACGGCTACGTGATACATAGTTCCCAAGTCTATTGAGACGGTAGGCGCCCCAAACCTAAAAGCTGCCTGGCTAAGAGCGAACCGTTAACTGGATACTAGTGCACCCAGTGGATTCAGGAATCTAAACTGAGGTCGATAACTCAGTTAATGAACATTGTTGATGAGGCTGAAGAGGAGGATATTAGTTGCGAACGATCGAAGGTAAGCAAAATTTTCTAACGCGATGGACCGTTTTGATGGGTTGCTAACGAGAAACCAGATGCTTCAGGAGTGCTTACAAGGTTAATATCTGTCAGGAACTTTCCGAGAGGCAAGGTTGCAAGCACTAAAAAGGAGCTTTAGCTTCCCGTTGTTTCTAAACCGGTAAGGATTCAAAGTCATTAACTTCACTAAAAGCCTGGTGCAATGCAGATGAGGCCTATTAAAACGCAGTTCCAGAGTATTATAATACGGATAAGGCTTATTAGAGTTCAATTCAGTCCTATTAAACAGCAAATAGAGCATCTGCTAACCATACCTGATGTTTCCATCGTCGTTATGAGTCCCCTAATCCCTTTGGACCCCCTGGCGCCCGGGCACTAATGAAACGTGCTCTCTTACAAGTCTCGCAGAGCAACCTTGACCGCGTCGTCAAGAGCTGGCAGACCCTTCGCCGTGTTGACACCAAGATACTTCTGCGCTCTTGACGGTCTCACCCTCATCGCCGTCCCAAATCTCTCCGCAATATGTCGATTCCACAGCGCCCCCACGCCTCCCAGCTTCCCAATCAACAAGCTATTGATCTCCTCCTGCGGAAATTCCTTGATCCCGTCGTTTCTCAACAGCCCATCCCCACCGCACCTCTTCAACGCCGGCAGCAGATACCCCTCCATAAACTCCCGGAAGCTCACCTCTAGCGACGCCGCAAAGTAATACCCCCTCGGCCCCCACACCTCATCGTTCACAGCCTCGCCTTCCATCACCCGCAGCGCATCCGTCACTAGCGCGACATACATCTCCGCGAGCACCGCATTGTCCACAAACGCCGTCACGTTCCTTCCCTCGCCGGACACGAAACCCCCGCCGACGTTGCGTACCACCCGAAACAGGTACGGGAAGATGATGGGCGCGGTGTGGGAACGGCTTGGCGAGCGACCGACTACAAAGCTGGGAGAGATGACGGCGGTGTGTAGGGTGGGCAAGGTGGCACAGAAGATCTGGATGTCGCTTGCCGCGTGGGTGGTGGTGGTGGGGAAGCGGTCGATGTCGGCGATGTCGTCCCAGACTTGGCCGGGGGTGGAGCCGTCGGGGGCGTCCCAAATGCGGGCAGCGCCAGAAGTCTGGATGAAGAATTTGGGGGACGAGGGGAGAGAGGAGGAGGAGAGGCCGGTCAGCAGGGCGGCGTTTCCGGCTGCGTGAGGGACGTCGGGGGCGCAATCTAGTGTGTGTTGGGCGTTAGTGGTGGATTGTAGATACGGTGGGGATGCGTTCGACGCCATGACTGAATGATGACGATGTCGGCTTGGGAGGCTTTGACCTCCAGCAGAGACAGATCTTCGAGGCTTCCCTAGACCGGGCTAACATTTTTTGGGTAGAATTCTTCGAGGACGGCACTGTCTTGCTCTGAGCGCACTAAGGCCTCGATGAGAATCTCGGGGTGGGCAGCAACGAGGGCCTCAAGGACTGCGGCTCCGATGTTGCCGGAGGTACTGATACTTCGGCAAGTCCCGGTCAGTACTCATCATCCCATGATGATATCGTTAGCAGCGACGGCACTCACAACAGAACGCGGGGGGCCATTATAATGAGCTGTAGGTTCGACAGGGGTGGCCCAATACAACCTGAAAGCGAAATCTCACGCGGTCAACGATATTGCAAAACCGATGATGAGACCTGGAAGTCTTCCTCGCCAACAAGGTCTATCTCCTGCTGGGGGGTGCACTCGGGTCATATTTTTAACAAGAGTGACTCGACACATACCTACTTCGGCAAAGACATGAACAAGGCAGGTGGAGGCGCGTTACTTACACAGCATTCAGTGACTGACTGCACGCCAAGTAACCACATGGCCATGGTGGAAATTGCGAAAACACGACCGGGCGGGTTACATTGTATGTAACTCGGCTGGGCTCCCCGCCTGTCCGCTTTCGCTGCAGATGGAGTTGAAATGATCTGCAAAGCCGTCCGGTACTGATGTACGCCGACAGCGTCCATCGCTTCCGTATCCGGCATCCTCTAAGTCTTCGATGTAACCTTGCGCGCGCATGCGGCAAACTTCAGGTCACACAGCAGCATTCTTATCCTGGCGTGGGGACATCGCATGAAAGGTTGACATCACTAGTTGCAGAAGCCGAAATCTGCGTGCCCGAGCAATTATCGGTTTGGTGGGTGACCATACTGTCGAATCACGGCCGGTTGCTTGTCGAGTAAGTGCCCGGTTCGATCGCTTCAGGCCTCCAATCCTCCCAAAACAGCGCTGTTCGACCAGTGGATCTGCGGCTTGCCCGTATTGTGCAGCACGATGTGCTTAACGCGGACTAGGTAGTCGCGTGACGGGGAATTAGAATTATTGCCTAGAAGCCATTCCTACAGATGGCGCGTTATCTTTCCATCCAAAGGAAACTTTAGCCGGGGGGGGGG
>Ga0247760_1001240_pt1 | contig 24483 bp, 36 predicted proteins | sample UWRJL171409R4_FD_179936 | JGI IMG/M metagenome (GOLD analysis project Ga0247760, IMG submission 179936) | Plant litter microbial communities from Arlington Agricultural Research Station in Wisconsin, United States - UWRJ-L171-409R-4 | ecosystem: Environmental > Terrestrial > Plant litter >... | reverse complement strand
CTTCAATATCGCGTCGGGTCTCGTTTGCCGCTGCGACGAACCCACCGGTCGACTTTGTGCAACCACAGTGTGGGCTGACACATGTAAACCCGTAATCGCGTCTTAGTTGCTACCCCGCAGCTCCTTTTAATCCCTGATGACCAGTCATCTGGAATGAGTGTCACAGTTTCATGTTACTTTTCACGATGGCGACTCAATTAACCCCCTTGCCTGAAGTTGCTCGGCTCAGTCCTAGGTGTATTCGTATTCTAGGCGGCAACCCTGGGAAGTTCTCACTTCAGGGCACCAACACCTACCTTCTGGGCACTGGCGCCCAGCGTCTCCTCATCGACACAGGAGAAGGCAAGCCATCATGGATAGCAGCAGTCAAGAAAACCCTTGACGAGGAGAAAGCCACGATTGAGAGTGCTATAATTACCCATTGGCACCACGACCATCAAGGAGGAATCTCCCAGCTCAAGGGTCTGTGGCCACAGGTCAACGTCTATAAGAACCAGCCTGAGCCGGGCCAGCTGGATATCGCAGATGGCCAAAAATTTGAGGTCGAAGGCGCGTCTCTGACAGCAGTGTACAGCCCGGGTCATACTGTTGACCACATGTCGTTTGTGTTGCAAGAGGAGAACGCCATGTTCACTGGCGACAATGTCCTGGGCCATGGAACTGCCGTTTTTGAGGACTTGACGACTTATCTGGAGAGCTTGGAGAAGATGAAGCAACTTTTCAGGGGCCGCGCATATCCGGGACACGGGCCAGCTCTCGTCGACGGCCCAGCCAAAGTCGCCGAATACATCCGGCATCGTCGGCAGCGGGAGGAGCAGGTCCTCAAGGCCCTTCGCTCCGAAAACTCCGGGGTAGGGCCCCAAGACTTTGCCTCCTGGACCGCAATGGAGCTCGTCAAAGTCATTTACCGCGACGTGCCCGAAACACTGCACCACGCTGCAGCTGGCGGTGTGATCCAAATCTTGAAGAAGCTGCAGGCAGAGGGTAAAGCGTTGGTGGATAATGACCGATGGAGACTATCGGATCGGTCAGCCTTGTAACGGCCCGCCGACGGTGACAATGCTGAAACCCAGACCCAGTGGTCTGAAAACAGTGTGTTTTTCGAAGGCCTGTCCGATCTTTGTCGGTGACGTCAGATTTGGCGCGGTTTTTGGTTTTCAGCCTCAGTCCGCTTCCGACTGCAGCCTTCGCTTGCGGCCGGGTCCGGAGGAGCACGGCTCGGAGAATATTGAGCATGGGGAACAGTTACGAGACATGTTCGAAAACCCGTTGATTAGGTTCTGGTTGGTATGGGACTGATGGCAGTCTACAACACTACTACAAAATTGAATCCTCGCTCTGAGGCTACATATGGTCGCATGATTGCCACTCCACAGAGGCTTCCGAGAACAGGGTGTTCCCAGTGGCGCCATAGTGATACCCGCCGGAGTGTTCGGTTGAGCGGTCAAGCATGACGAGCGTGCACTGCAGAATGTGCCGGCTGATGGGATCCGATGATAAGTCGATGAGTCGGACTCCATAAACGCCGCCAGGTCACCATGGTTGCGATCGCGATGTCATGGTTGAGTTGAGATGAGACGTGCGGTCTGTTGTACCACGTGCGAAGTGCGAGTCTTCAAGCACTGTGGGCGGCATCTCGCAAGGCGAAACGCGAGTAGGGTCCAGCTCCTCGATCGGGGTGTGTGTGGCTGCCGCTGTGTTTGGCTGCGATAATGACACAACGGCGCGTGGTTACTGTAGGTTGGCTGCGGAGTGTGGTCGAAGAGAGGCGTTGCATTTGAGACCTCGGGGTTTCGCAGCTTCGAATGACCCGAGGGCTTTTCAGCGATCGACGAGAATGGAGGGGATCAGAGAAACACACCAGCTCGGTTGTATTGGCGTCTGCATCCTTTGCATTCAGTTCCGCGCCGAGACTTGGTGGGGAAGCGAACGCCGGCAGGCCCGCAAGGAAGGTTGATGGTGGGTACCGCATATCTTCTTTGCGATTCTGATAAGTGAACCGAAACTGAGCAGGACGCCTTCTGCGAGTTGCCTTGCGGCACAGCAGAAGCAACTGAGCCCAACCACTCCACTGTTGGAGCGGCGGTGTGACTTATTTGCACTAACTCACGGAAGTCTGGTCTGGCAATCGACTTTTGATCTCCTTGGTTGTCGCCTTAACTGCCATGACTGCGTGGTTGCCGGTTTTCTTGGCGCCGGTTTCTAGCCCGTCAGGCCAAGCCCCGGGCAGAGACTGGCTGGAAATTCTTCAGTGGATTCAATTCCGGATCAGGCCCTGGAAAAGGCGACGTGCTGTCCAGTAGTGCGCTGTAGCATGGCGATGATAGCAGTCCCGCAGAACGGCCAACTCGGGCTTCGGCAGTTTGTCTGAATAATCAACGGCAGGTTGAAAACGACTTGTCGTGAAGTCAGACGAATAATGGAATGCACACCCCACCTCCTGGAACATGCGGAAGCTCCAGAAAGGGTGGGGAGCTCTTGCCCTTGCACGCTTGGCAACGCACATCAACCCACAGTTTGGCGCGCACTGTGCGCAAAGGTACAATGATTTCCCATCATCCGCCAAAAGCTTCGGATGTACCGGAGTCACCACGAGAGAGCGACGACCAAGGAAAGCTTCACCAGAAAGGCGCACGGATGGCCTGACCTTTCTCCGTCGCTTCCCATGGGTCATCGGCTTGGCCACTGGAATTACCAATCATCCTTTACCGTTTTACTTATCCATCATGGCTCCTTTACTCCAAATAGCAGCTGTTCGCTCGCGGCCCCTCCATCGCTTCCCGGGCTAGAGCTACATCACCGCAAACAGCCGCCCGCCTTTGTCTGGGCTTGAGTTGAAGCTCGCCTTCCCTACCTGTCCTCGGCCTCTAGCTCAGACGATCTTGGGTCAACAGCGCCGTCTAACCCGACCTCTGAATAAAACAACCTACGACTTGCGCGGCTGGCTTCCCTCAAGACCTCGAGGCTATATTCCGCACTGGAACACACATCTACCCACGGTCTGATCACAACGGTGCGTCCATGAAGGCGCTCGCGAATTCGGCCCTGAGATCCATTGCAAGCGCTGCGGCTCTGGGACTCGTCCCGGCCGCCCTTGCCCATGGCGACGACATGAACATGGGGAAGGGCGAGGCAGATAAACCTCTGCCCGCTGATCAATATCCGCCCACGTACTTCGCGCACCCCGGTCATCGGGCCGTCATTTACGGCCATGTTGCCCTCATGGTTTTTGCCTGGGTGTTCCTGCTCCCAACTGGTAAGACAGCCAACACCCGTGGTCCGACGGAGGGCGCGCTCGCTGACGTCAAGCCCGCGTACAGCCGTTATGCTCTCGCTGGCCCGCTCCCGCTTTACGCCGGCGGCACAGTTCTTTTTCACGGCGGTGAACGCTGTGGGCGTCCTAATAGGAACCATTTACAACGCCAGCACGCCTGATCTGTACCCAAACAATGCGCACCACAAGCTTGGGTGGATTGTTACTTGGGTCATGGGCGCCCAAGTTACCATCGGTCTCTTGGCTCGCGTTGTAGGCGTACTGTCGCGCCAGGGTGGTATTGCTCCGGAGCAGCAGTCATTTATTCCTATCTCCACGGAAGCCATGGCCGAGCACGAGTCCCGTTTCGCAGGAGACTGTCGGCTGTCGAATGACAGTGGCCAGGGAACTGAGCCACTTACGGAGTCCCTTCGGAGCCACTCACTCTCGTCTGGGGCCCATTCACCGATTCTTTCCATGCGGGAGACCTCACTGCGAGATGCCGACAAGGAATATTGTGAGGATCGGGGCCCAGACAGCGATCTGGAGGCGGACATTCCCATAATATCCCGCTCTTCCAGAGTTCTCTCAGCAATGCAAAAGGTTGCCGACATGGTCTCGCTAAGGTTCTGGAAGATATTTGTGTTCGCCTACAACTTCGTGGATCGTACAATCTTGATCTTAGGCTTTATCACTTTATGTACCGGAATTATTACCTTCGGGAGGTTCTTCGTGAGTCTTCTTGTTCCAGAAGTGGTTTCGGCTCGTTGCTTACTGCCAAAACACAGGAGGGTAATGGCATCTTCTCTGGCTTAGCCCATTGGATTAAAGGTGGAATCTTCTTCTGGCTGGGAATCTTCACCCTTGGTCGGTGGTCGGGAAGTTTCGGTGAGCTTGGATGGGTTTGTATCCCAATTTCAACCGCCCTGTCGCTTGCTTGTTAACCACGAATCAGGCTTGGAACATACGGCCAAAGCAGGCGAGCTCAGGTTGGCGCCTCTCAGCTGAGTTTGTCGAAAGTGCCCTCATCTTCACCTACGGCGCAACAAATATCTTCCTTGAACATCTTGGAAACTCGGGAGGTGAATGGAGCTCCCAAGATCTGGAGCACATTTCCATCACTGTGTTGTTCATCGGAGGAGGCTTGGTAAGCGACCTGGTCCTGCCGGAATTACATGACGCTAATCCCGGCTCCCGTAGTTCGGCATGCTTGTGGAGTCAGTCCGTATCCGTGACTTATTGAATGTCACAGTATCGGACGCCGTTAAGGGCGTCCCCAATCATGCATACAGTGACGAGGAGCATGACGGACTTCGCGAACCAGACACATATGCCTTTTCCATGAACCCCACCCCGGCCCTTGTGATACTCCTCTTGGGTATCATGATGAGCTCTCATACACAGGAGTCTATGGTTTCAAGCATGGTTCACAAACAGTGGGGTCAACTGTTGACCGGCGCGTCATTTGCGCGGGGCTTCTCATACGTCCTGATGTATTTGAGACCCCCGAGGTCCGTCTACCCCTCTCGACCTCCAACAGAAATCCTTACAGCATTTGGCTTGATATCGGGCGGTATCATCTTCATGGCAAGCGTGAGTGTGGATATCGAAGTTGAGTTTCAGGCGAGTAGCACATGCTAACATAATGGCCCAGGCTTCCGACACTGTATCAGGGATGATTCACTATGAACTCGACCCGATGTTCATGTACACCATCACCATGGGCTTGGTAGGTGTATTGATGGCCTGGGTCATCATGCTTGTCGCGCTCAAGGGCTGGGCTGTCCGTCGGGAACGGGGCCGTGATGGAGCTCCCCTGAGGCAGTAGTTCCACACATGACCATATTTGGTGGAGGGGATCGCTGGCTGTTTGCTATGGGTAAACACACTGAAGGGGAGAATGCATTGCACGGCTGGTTGACATGGCAAGGGGTGGTTTGCATCCGGAAATACCCTGGTCGCGTTGATGGTGTTAGTGTTTGGTTTGGTTCCACTTTGGAGATACCCCATTTGACATTTTTACTGATTCATTCTTTGAACCTGATGCTGGGATGAGACTAATGAGAGAAGGACGACTTTGCATGGGTATTGTGTCATCAGTTTTGTGCTTGATGTGCATGCGTAGACATGGTCATTGCAAGGAATGCATAATGGTTATTGTCAATCACTGGAAGAAAGACCACCCGACTCAGTGAAGCCAAATTATCTTAAGTGATTGCCACTACCTGAACATCGTATACATCATCAACCCATGATACAGACACGCTCACACGCCGGAATGGATGGGTACGATGGTCCAGTAGCCAGATCCCCTTCCCTTGCTCAATAACTTTAACATTTCTTCGCCTCGTTCAAGACAGCCCCGCCGGGTCCCGACCGCCAGGGAAACAATTCCGGTACATCCGCGGCCATCACAGGCCAACAATATTGGCTGGCTATACAGGGGAGTGCAGAAGTCTTGGCATCGGTCTAATCATCTGGGTACGACTCTTTGATGTTTGAAACAAAGGTGCAAATGTCCCGGTCGAAACGCTTGAAGAACTTGCCAGCCATGTAAATGAGCTCCTCTGGGATGAGGTCGGGATCTGTGACCAGTTCCATGTTCTCCTGATCAACGCGGAGACGGTCCACCCCGTGTTTCCTGCTCGTGAGATGTCAGCGCTATCGAGCCATCGAGTCTGGGGTAACAGCTGACGGACAAACATGTGTAGTAGGTCTTTGGCGGACCTGTAACTGACTGTGGCTCGCCATCGCTGCTAGTTTGGTTTGTCGCTTCGTCTTGTGTCATGTAAAAGGGCGTAGGTAGCCCTGTGGAGCTCTCCATGGACCAGCCGTTGATGATCCCGATATATCGGTATCGTTTGTGACGAAAGACTTGACCGATCTTGTACTTTACACGGCGGATGATCTCTTGCGTATATCGTCGGGTGACAACAGGCTCCCTTGCGTCGAGGTTCCGGAGCATGTCGATGATTACGCGGACATTCTCCCAGTCTTGGCGTTGTCGCTGTGGTTGCGCAGATGTAGAAAGGTCGTACAGCGGGAGGAGATATTTCTCGACGATCCATATATCTTCGCTGTAGCTGAGTGCGAAGCGGTTCAAAAAAGTGTCCATGTTCACATCCCAGTGGATGCTAGACGCTTGCTTGACCATGAGGTCGGCCCACATGGTTGCATAGTTGGCAAGCTGCGAGTTTAAATCCGGATATCCAGTCCGCAACTGCTTTAGTTCTCGCTCCCGCTCTGCCCCTGAGTTGAGACTCCGGATAGCGGAGTAGGTGCCTTTGATGTTCTGTGCTGTTCGCTGAACTATGATCGAGACAGGCGTCGGCTTCAGAAATGCCCCTGTTCCCTGGCTCCAGCCAAACTCGACCAGTCTCCCCCGGAGATCCTCGATAGTAACCTCATCGATGGACCCATAGGGATCCAGGTACATACTCTCCGTGTAGTCAACTCCACGAGCCTCGCCGTCAAGTGTAGAGCCGGGAGGCGAGTGCACTGCAGCGTGGACATGGCTCGGGAAAGCGCAACAAGACGCCTGCAAACCCAAGCGCTCTGCGATGCAGCAAAATATGGCACTTGAAATCAGAGGCAGCGACGGGTGATCCTTGTCAGATAGAGCGTGGCCAATCAGACAGTTTCTCAGGTTTCGATAATTTGCCTCAGGATGATCCATCCCGGTGAGATTGTTAACCCGTAACCAGGAAACCAAGGCCAGCGCTTGCTGCCGAGTAGTCATCTCCCTAAGATCGGAGTGTTCATCACAGAACCGCTCTGCGAGAGCATCTAGGGTATTTGTAATCTGAAAAAGGGTGAGCGTGGTGGGCAGAGAGCCGAAAGTACGAACATGAGACCTACATAGTCAATATCTTGGGGTTGGTCATGTAAGACAAACAGATCAAAAGCACCAAGCGCTTGTTCCAGCCCCTTACGGGCTAAAGGGGATTCTTGGTACGCGTACCAAATTTCCACGGCAACACCCCTATGGATACTGTCCAGGGCTGTCATGGCATAGTACCTGAGGCATGCCGAGTCAGCTGCTTTTCGACAACCCAGCCTAGCGAGGGATATCCTCACCTCCGTGTCAGAAAATCCTCAGTAGCAGGATCGCAGTGATACTGCTGCAGAAGGTAGTCTTTTGCATCATAGCCCTCGAGGCAGATCTGTTGGATCCTATAGAGCTGGTTGGTTTTGGATCTCAGTGCGGCCTCAAATAAACGAGACACCCTCCGCGTCTTCTTAGTTCGCTCGATCCATATTTTCTTCCATCCGACCAGGGGAGCTGGGACAGTAAGACGGGAAGCGAAGCAGTGCTCCTTGTTCCAATATGTGAAAGAGATCCGGCAATGATATCTCCAAAGAAGAGGCTCATTCGCCAGCTCGTTGTAGCGGTGGGATAGGGGTTGAATTGCGACTAGGGTGTCCCGGGGTGGAACGTAGAGAAGAATATGGCGGATGATCTCATCGGGAATCAAATCAAGCGACGGCAGCGGCATCTCGCCAGTCCAGCCCTCAGGCGCTCCGAAGACGGTCAAAACGGTTTGCAAAATATTACGCTCCAGTGAAATTTCCAAGGAGATCAAAGGAGCGAGGAAAGGCCGTCGTTGCGCGAAAAGAGAATGAAGGTCGAAGGCTCATGTGGTGGAGGTGTCTCATTATAGGTCACTAGCAGAATGCTAGGCCCTGTGCAGACTGCTGATAGGTAAGTTGACGCTACGAATACCTGGAACTAGCTTGCATGAGAGCTGAATGAGTGCTGCAAGCCGCCCGAATTTTGGTGCTGATGTTCACTTGGTCCGAGCTCCCATCAGAAGCCGTCATGTCCCCACACCCCTGGCGCCGTCCCTTCCAGCCCACTGGCCCAGGCAGGGAGGGCCTTGAACGCGGGGTAACTACCGTTGACACCGGCGCCCCACAATTTATTTTCCCCTCGACTCCCAGACTGATTAAAAAGTCCCGCCGACAAGTGACTCAGATTGGGTTTCGAGACCAAACATCCACCAAAACACTAGCAAATTTCACAATCTGCTTGGTTTCGAACCTGCTGCAATGGATAAGGTCACCGACGCGCTCAAGAAAACCGCCATTGGCGGCGACAAGGCCGAGAAAAAGCCCAAGAAGGAGAAGAAGGCCCCGGCTGCGGAGAGCACCGATGCTTCTCCGCTCGAGTTGCAGCCGCCTCCGGCTTTCATCCAAGAGCGTCTGGACCTTTTCAACCGCCTCTACAAGGAACAACAGGAAGAACTTGCGAAGCGCCCTCATGATGACATTCTCATCACCATGCCAGATGGCACCACAAAGCCTGGCAAGGCCTACGAGACGACCCCTGCCGAAATCGCAAAGGGCATCTCCAACAGCCTGTTAAAGCGCACTGTCGTTGCGAGGATCGATGGGGAGACATTGTGGGATCTGGAACGTCCTCTTGAAAAGAGCTGCAAGTTGGAGCTCCTCGACTTCAACGATGATCAGGGCAAATTCGTCTTCTGTAAGTCATCCCGCTACCTCCACCATGTCGGGCACCGGCGCTGACATTACCAGGGCATTCGAGCGCACATATTCTGGGAGAAGCCTGTGAACGGAGGTTTGGTTGCTCAGTATGCTCTTGTGTCTGTTTCATATAAATTCACTTGCTGACTTTCTGTCTCAACTAGCTCTGCATTGGTCCCCGTAAGTCCACCCAAACGACGCATACCAAGGACAGATTCTGACATGGTTTGCATCAAGCTGTGGATAATGGATTTTACTACGAAATGGCCCTGCCAGGCAGTGCCGCCGTTCAGGCCAGCGATTGGGCTCCCCTTGAGAACATTGTGAGCAAGATCGTGAAGGAAAAGCAGCCGTTCCAGAGACTGGTAGGTGACTAACAACCCATAATAAACGCTAGGTGTTAATGTTGGCTTTAGGAAATGAGCAAAGACGATCTCCTCAAGATGTTCGCCTACAACAAATACAAGCAGCACATCATCAAGGACAAGATCCCAGATGGTACCCGTACTACCGTGTACAGGAACGGTCCATTGATGCGAGTAAACACCTGATGGTACACCGTTAAGACGCTAACACTTGAATCACAGTGATCTCTGCCGTGGACCTCGTAAGTCAACCGAGTGCTCTGTTGCAGGTCATTCTAACCACGTTGATGTTTACTCGATGCAGATGTCCCCGATACCAGCAGAATCGAGGCCTTTGCAATTATGAAGAACTCCTCTTCCTAGTATGTGGGCAATAGGCCAGCTCTTCGCTCATACTGATAGCCGTACAGCTTCCTCGGTGATGCAAACAATGACTCACTTCAGCGGATTTATGGTGTATCTTTCCCCGACAAGAAGCAGATGGCCGCCCATAAGAAGTTTCTTGAGGAGGCGGCTAAACGTGACCACCGCTTGATCGGAAAACAACAAGAACTTTTCTACTTCGAGGAAGCATCACCAGGGTCTGCAATGTGGCTTCCCCACGGTATGCGCATCCACAATGCTATTATGGATTACGTCAAGGAGCAGTATTGGCAAAGGGGATATGATGAAGTCATGACTCCCAACATGTTCAACGTTGCCCTATGGGAACAATCCGGCCATCTAGCTCATTACAAAGAGGACATGTTCCTTCTTGACGTTGACAAGGAGCAGTTTGGTCTCAAGCCAATGAATTGCCCAGGTATTTTCTCTCATGGGCCTGTCTATATAGACAACCGCTCACTAACATTTTTAGCACATGCGATGATGTTCCGGCATCGTGTAGGTCGAGCAAGTCCACTTTAGCAACCACATGCTGATATTTAGGTATTAGGACCGAAGTCACAAGGAACTGCCCCTTCGCTTTGCAGATTTCGGCGTTCTTCACAGAAACGAGGCCAGTGGCGCTTTGAGCGGGCTGACCCGGGTGAGGAGATTTCAACAGGACGATGCGCATATTTGTAAGTGATGCTCTTCATGCTATATTGTTTGAACGTGTAGCCAACCTTCTTAGTCTGCCGAGAGGATCAGATCAAGGCTGAAGTAGCTGATCTTTTTGACTTCATGCGATCATTTTATGGCCTACTCGGGCTTACCTTCAAGCTCAAGTTGTCGACCAGGCCAGAGAAGTTTATGGGTGAGATTGAGACATGGAACAGCGCTGAGGATAGACTTAAGGAAGCCCTCACGGAGTTTGCTCAGAACGGAGGCGTCTCCTGGGAGCTGAACGAGGGCGACGGTGCCTTCTATGGCCCCAAGATTGACATCGCAGTACTGGACTGCCTCAACGTAAGAATGTCAGGAGTGTACGGCTGCTGGCGATAGTTCACTAATAGCACCACAGAGACCATGGCAATGCGCCACCATCCAGCTTGATTTCCAGCAGCCCATCAACTTCTCACTCGAGTACCAGACTGCAGAGGTTCCCCATACCCATAAGTCTGACGAGGCGAAACCTGCCCACCCCCATCCAACTCCGAAGGAAACAAGCTCCGACGATCAAGATAAGAAGGATGGAAAGAAGAAGCCTCTCTTGATTAAGAAACCACTTGCTCCAGGATATGCCCGCCCTGTTATGATCCACCGTGCCATGGCTGGCAGTATTGAGCGTTTCACCGCTATTCTCTGCGAGCACTTTGCGGGCAAGTGGCCTTTCTGGCTCTCGCCGCGGCAGGTCATTGTCATTCCTGTGGGCATGGGCTTCCTGGACTACGCTAAGGAAGTCGCCCAGCTTCTCAAGAAGGAGCATATCTATGCTGGTGAGTGCCGTTGTCTCCCTGTCCGCACCGAGACGTAGTGGTGATATTGACTGTAGCATAATCAGATGTCGACAGCACCGGCAACACCCTTCAGAAGAAAATCCGCAACGGCCAATTGGCTCAATGTAAGGCCCCCTTCCCCAACCTTTGCTGAGAACCGTAGGTGTCGGCGACTGACTCCTCGCAGACAATTTCTGCTTCGTCGTCGGCGATGATGAGATGCGGAACAGGAAGGTCAACATCCGCTACCGCGATGACACCTCCACCCAGGCGAGAGACGTGCCGGTACCCCTGGACGAGGCGCTGGAGAAACTGCGGAAGCTCAAGGCCGAAAGGGGCTCACACAACCCCTTCCCGCCGCATAAGGAGGAAGGCGAGAAGGAGAAGGCCTGAGAGGCCACGAGTGAATTTGGCATTGCACTCGTAGGCTGTTGATGTGCGTCACAATAGACTTCTAGTGTCTGAGCCCTAAGAAGTAGACCGAAAACATGCGTATGAAAACAACCACACGAAGAAAATATTTTCCGCTGGAACTCAACGCACGTTTGCGCTTTAGGTCAGACACGAAACAGGCCACTCCAGGTGTCTGACTTGATATCATTACTTTCTCGATAATCATAACATTCTTTGTTGGCTCAAGGCTAAGGGCAGTTTGTCTTGTGTGTGTCTCTGTAGGCGATTCGGGGGTCCAGTCTAGTAGTTCAGCGCAACAGACCATGCAAGCAGGTTAGCTACAAGGAGCATTCGTGTCTGGCCTAGGCCAGTCTAGCCCAAGAAAGTGCAAAATGAGAATGATCAAGACAACAAGACGTGTTCCTCAACCCCCCTCGGCCTCCTTACCACGCGATCGCTAGCCAACCCGCTCGCTGTCTCTTGTCGTCAAGGTCCCCTACGGCTTCGGGACATGTATAGTTTTGCTCGTCATCAAGCACCCATGTACCATGAATATCAGGACCACGGGGTGCACCTCGACGACGGTCCCCGCAAACCACACGCCGCCAGGTATCGCATCGTGGATCCACCCCCGCGAGACCCACCACGCCATGAGGGCGTCGAGCCCCAGCGTGGTGGGAATGGGTGTTCCCTCGAAATAGGCCGCCTTTCCGGTAGCATCCTTGGGAATTGTACTCGCTGTGACATTGAAGCGCGCTAGGCGCGTCAATCCACAGAGCACAAAGAAGGCGAGACAAAGATGATCCAGGGGGGTGCGGATGCCAATGGCGAAAGCAACGACGGCTGGAGCGACGCCGAATGAGATCTGTTTGTATTTTTCCTCGGTCAGCCTTGTGTCTACCTGTCTGCGGGTGTGCGCTGTGTGAATTCGGATATGTCGGTGGTTTGTGTAACGGCATGGCACGTACCAAGTCAGCGAGCGAGTCCAGTTCTTGTCCCATCATAGACGACTTCTTGCGCCAACGCGCCACCTTGCCGTCGAGGAAGTCGAAGAATAGTCCGAATGGGAGGAAGGCAAGGGCTAGATAGATGTCGAAGAGGGACGTTGAGTCGCCGATGCAGTACCGGAGTGAGGAGAAGACAGAGAGGATACCGCAGAGACCTGGGCACCAAGGTGGAGAATTAGCAGCTGGATGGTATTGGCAAGAGGAGGGTCAAATGGCGGATGTACCGTTGAGCTCCGTGATCAAGTCGGCAAGGTGCATGGCGCGGATGAGCGAGAAGTGCCCTGTCTCCGAAGACAAGAGGTCCTTTTGCTTCTCATATGCTGCAACAGCGAGCGTTAGCAATGGCGATCTCTCCCCCGGGAAGTAAAGAAAACCATACATGGTTCACAGTCCGAGGCTTTGGATGAGGATTCCATTCCTCCATTCGCAACGATGGCGCTGCCTGTCCTTTTGGACATATTGTGCTGTTTTTCTTCTCGGGTTACCTAGGTCGTCTCGTAGGTTGTACCGTCTTTTGCGCCGAGTTAACAATCAAGCACAAATCGTTGAGGTGCGACTGTGGCTGGGAAATTGGGCAGTAGTTTCTCGAATAAGCGATATGCCAGGAGAGAATGAAGTTTGCCTGTTCGTTTGAGTTTTGACAGTGGAGAGCAATCGTACTGTTTCCCTCCTGTCGGGCGACAGTTTAGGCGGGCGATGGCGGCGCCCGAAGAGCAGGTGGAGGCTGGAAAACAGGGCAAGTTTGCTTCGCTTGCAGGGGTCATGCCGTCATTTTTTTTCGTTGCACCCCCCTTCCCCTACCCCACCAATTTATGGCAGCAGCACGTGCTTGTTGGGAGGTCCATCCTAACCTTTCACGTGGTCACGTGGCGTCGAATCGCTGCTTTACGCGTAGAACATAACGCAAGGTTTCGAATTCGAAAACATAACACCAATTTCTTTCCACACAAAATGGTCGAGGAGGGCTACTGTTTTCGTACTCCTGTTTTCCCTTCATTGCTATGCGCTATTCACTGTTCGCCATGCTCCGTGCCATGCTTATGCTTATGCCTGTGTCTCTTCCAGTACCCATTTTCTATTCCCAGCCGGCTTCAACACTTAACGCCCAAGGAAAAGAGCCGACGACCGAAAAAAGAGGTCAAAGAGGTCAAATAGTTTTGGAGGCTTCCGCTGGGGGTGCCCCTTTCTCCGGCTAACCTTGCATCTCAACCTCCTCGTGAAGTGGAAGTAGCATATTGTGTTCGGCAAGTCTCCTTACCCACTCGTGGATGACTGGTGTGTGATCTTTTGTCCGACCTAGGACATTCACGACTTCGTGCATGGAGTTCCGATGCTCGGTCGCGTACCTATCCCGGATTTTCTTCTGGTCGTCGTAAAGTTTTCGCCAGAGGTTGGCAGCGTTAGCCATTTCGGCCTCCAGCCCACATGCCACCCTTTTGGTCTCCGCTACATTGGAACTTCCGGCCACCAGGATGTCGACATCTCCGGTGCCAAGGCCGTACTCCCGGAGCTTCGCGGGGTTTGTGCTGCCCAGGAGAACTTCACCATCCGGCTTACTGACCGCCCATTCGGGGCTGCTACCCCATCTGGCGTCGAGAGCGTCGAGAGATGCCATCGTGATGGCCAGTTCCTTGCGGATTGAAGCTAAGTGGTTCCCGCACATGGCGAGCAGACTAAACGACAATTGCTCCGTCTCATACTGTGTCATCCGCGCCTCTATCACAGGACGCGCAGCGCTAGTCCAGTGCTCTCCAGGAGCGAACTCGCCTAAATATCTAGGTAATTAGCAACCTCGTTGACAACTTTCGCCAGGGACTGCAGTACCAATACGGACTGGATTGGCCTCCAATCCATCCAACTGCCAAACTGTCTTCCCAACAGGGACAAAGGCGATGAAATGATAGGCGGCATCCGTCGTCGCCTTCTTGGTCTTCTTTCTCGTGGCCCGCCATCTGCTAGTTTTGGCACGTTTGCTTTTGCTCCTCGAATCTATCTGGTTCTGCAGGCTCAATGCTGCATTGAGCAAATCCAGTCGGCTGGGCAGGTCAGTGGTCCATCAGACACCCAGACATGAGACAAGAGACGTACCGTGCGAATGAATTGTGGGCAACGCGAATCCAGTCGCTATGAGATATAAGGTTTCCTCGGACCGGAGGCGGCAAGTCCATCGATTCTTGTTTGAACTTGCAAAGCTTCTCGCCAAGAGGTAGACCCTCTGCATTCATCAAGATGTTGAGCATAGCAATGGTAGCACATGCATTGTTGGTAGTCTTTTGAATGTTAACCCTTCGCCCCTTATCATCGTGGGAGCAGCGACATACCTGATTTGCGAACCATGGAGTCTCAACCGACGTGTCGGTTGGCTCGTTAACTTCCTCAACATACTGGTAGAGGAATATCAAGCCATAAACAGGCGCCCTGGCCTCAGGTCAGCAAAGCCCATCCACCAGTCAGACACACGGCAGCCAGTGTAAATATTTGAAAGGGAGGGCAAGAAAAACTCACGGAAGTCGGGTTAGTGAATCCCCATCTATTGAGAACAACTCCTCTATCCGCGCGCCCATTACACCCAGTCTTTCCAGTATGACATTGAAGAAGGCCTATATCCTGTTAGTAAGTCCTTATATTTTAACCCCCTCCCAAGTAGATGTTGGGGACTTTAAAAAACAAAAGCCTCACCGGGTCACTCTCCACCTCCGTCCAGCTCGCCCATTCGGCTTGCTCCTCCTCCTTCCACGGACCAACCGACGACTCAAGCAGTTTTTCCGGAATGTCAAACACCTCGGGAGCCGCCTTGCGCTTTGGGTTACGCCGAGCCGAAGCAGAGGCCACAGGCGGCGCTACAGGCCCTGGAGTCGAGCGGGGACTAACCGACTGCTCCAGGCCATAGCCAGCGACAGGTTTGCGCACACGTCCGGAGCGCCGGAGTGGGGTAATTGCCGCCGTCGTCGAAGCTGAATCTACCGCGGGGGGCGTGCCACCGCCATCTCCGTGGCTGTTGGCAGGGTTATCGCCTTCGGACTTGGGTGCTTTGCGGAGCCTCGCCATCTTTGGAGGCTGGCGTCAACTGAGGCGCCAGCTCGATCGATGCGCGAGAGATGGGTGTTGGAGGCTGCGTCGAAACAAGGCACAGCTTGTAGACAGGCGGGGCATGAAAAGCTCTGACCCCGCCCGAGCTTGTTGGACAAGAAGAAAACAGAGAGCTCCGCTGATGCCGGTGCCGGGTTGCAGTCTTTTCCCCGGCGGCAGAGCAGTTGTAGGAGTGAGAGCGAGTGTCGTCGTTTTTGGGGGTAGTTGATATCCCGAGAACCGTCATCAGTGGTTGGGGGCCCAGGCGCGTCTTGTGGGACAATACAGTGATCGAACCTTTGTGGGAAAACAAATGAGACAAAATCTCATCTAAGGCCGCTATTCGGTGAGATCCGCTGTGTTTCTGTAGCTCTTGGTGTGGATGTATGGTCCATGGCAGTAGATGAGGAGAGGAGCGGGAGGGATGGGCCGGATGGTGGGCGTTTTGTCAACAACAATGCTGTTCATGTACTTTTATTGTCGAGGTATCCGTACTTGCAATACAATTCGCAATTGCACGTCAAAATCGCCTTCTCGCATCGGAAAACCCGCGCTGGCTGAAATTCTGTGACCCAACATGGAAGTTGTTCTCTTTCAATTTCGACAGGTCGTGCCTAGGGTTGCACACATTCACTCCTCTCCCCATTCACCACTGCATGTCCCATGCTCTTAGCCGTGCTAACCCCAACGTTACTGTCCACATCCACAGACAACCACTCTCACGCCCACTTCCGGTAATGATATCCATTAAACGTAATAAAATCCCTATTGGTCATTATAGGCTGCTGCACAACCCCGTCGGGACTTCTACCCGACCACCGAGGCACGTCATAAGAGTGGATAGGATGGATATCGTGCACTGTCATCCGTTTTGCCTTTCCAGAAGCCAATCGCGCCACTCCCAAGTTCCCCCTCCCCCCCAAAAAAGCTCCCAACCCAGAACCGAAACCAAACATCAGGTTTTCGTTTTCTTTCGCGTCGTAATCTGTCGTCTCGACGCTTCATGAGCCTAGCCAGCACAATCGTGATTCATCTCAAGCACCAATAGCCCAAACCTCTACGCCCAACACCCCAAACTTCTCGCCCTCGTCGCTTAACCTCTCATTCCCAAAAGTCTGGCAGGTTGAGCTGATGCCTTTCTCTAGGCCGTCGTCTAGCCACAGCCCGTACTTGCCATCCCCGGCACCAACGCTGAGAAAATGTGTCTCGCAGAGCATAAAGTACTCATTGACACCACTATAAGGGAACGCCTTGAAGCGAATTGAAGGCGACCCAGGAGCAGGTGTGACCCCTGGAGGGGCCAATGATGAGGAAATGGTGCTCGTCCGTTCCGTGAGATGATCCGTATCGGACGAGGGCGGAGGTGGAAGCGACGCCAGAAAAGAAGCGCGCCAGAGGAAGCACTCGCCAGTACCAAAGTATTTTGGATGTGGATGCGGGATGTCGGAGAGGTACGCACCAAAGACCTGAGTGCCGCCCGTTAATAATCTTCCCTTCGCAACAAAGATATCATCATAGGTAGCGACTCACCCCTCCCTCAAGGTCCTTGACAACTAATACAAATCCTACGCGCTTTCCCCGGTAAGCGTCGCACTTGTCATAAAGCGTTGCCAGGCTCGCCCCGTCCTGGTCTAAACTGTAAACCAAGTTCCACTCGTCCACGAGGCTCAGTCGAGCTGGTACCATGATGCGTACCTCCTCCGCAATTGCCGGGGTTAATAGCCGGGCGTCGGCCGCCGTGTCTGCTGCAAACCCTTTCAGCTGAATAGGCTCTAGCGGCGGGGGTCGTATTGGTGATGCTGCTCGGCGTGAACACTGGGGTGAATAGACGCCGTCGAGGCTGTTGCCGTGAGAGTAGCCATCATCGAACGTGTGTGAGTGGTATGGGCCCTTGCGTGTTGGCGATGACGAGGGGTTGCGCCCTTGTGTGGTTGCTGGTGACTCCGATGAGAAGCGGCGGACGAGGCCGCCCCAGAGGCTCGAAACGGATGATGATAGAAATGTCGATTGCGTCGTCGTTGGCGTCACTGCCCCAGATGACGGGCCAGGCGAAGAATCGTACTCGGGAGTCCGAGAACGGTAGGGCTGATTGTGGGTAGCAGAGTAGCTCATTGTGGCGTCTTTACAAGGCGAGGAGATGTCCAGGTGGTGGGGTGTGAATTCGAGATCGGCCGGGTATTTCGGGATCGCGAGTGGGCGAGAAGGCCCAAAAGATATACGCAAGACAAGCAGAGATTCGAATTATAGCATGCCCGCCAATTCAGGGGAATACTACGACAGGGTGAAGGTGGAGGGCTTGGATGAGGCGGCGGGAAGCCATCAGGTCATGGATGCAATGATGCCGTGGTCCTGAACTTCCCCAGCACTGGGGAAGGCTTCTGGAAAGCTGGGCGGAGCAGGGGATGGCGGCGCAGCCCGGCCGTTACGTACCACCAAGTATCTCCAAGTAAATTCCCGCAAACTGAAAGCCTAGAAATACAAAGCAGTATAGGGAGTCACTTCATACATTAGGTAATGCAACCAGTTCTGGCAGGCCACCTGTGAGGCAAGCGCCATCGCCAAGCCCTGAAACCAGTCGCAGTTCTCGGCGGAAGTTTTTGTCCGCTCACAAGCATCACGGCAAACCGTAGTGGAAATAACTTCACAGATGACTCATAATCTGTTACGTTTTTTTATACCAAAGTCCTACTGAATTGAGTAATGCCCATCCAGATACCCTCAGGGCTTGGCTGCACTGCGCAGACCTCCGGATTGAACGCAAATTTGTTGATCAGATGGTCACGGGTTGTTGACCCAATCGTGGCAACCAGAGTGCTCGGGCTCGCTCCTCGCGGTTTGCTCTGGCCCGTCGTTTCATTCAGTAGGTCTAGGGCGCTAAGCATGCTGCCGCACCCAGTAGGAGAGAAGACGACGACCCATCGCCTTGGGCAGTCCGCCGTCCTCTGTAACTGCTGCTCAAAACCCTTTTTGAACGACTGCATGACGCTGGTCTTATAGATGACGATCTCATCAAGCTGGAACGATGCGGCTCTCAGCACTTTTGGAATGATATCCCGACGCTGCTCCCCCACAAGAAAAAGGAGCGGCGGCTTGGAAGAACGATCCTTGTACCACTCAGAGTAGTGATCAAGAATAAATCTTGATAAATCGTGACCGTTCCCCGTGTGTTCGCCGAAGATGTTCAGAGGAGCCTCCGTTGGCACAGCCCTGAGAGCTCGGGTCGTTGCCGGCCCGACACTGTACACGGGGATGTCCCGAAGATTTGGTAGCTGTCCTCGGTCTTTGGCTTCCTGAATGAGGACAGAAAAGGCCTCAACCGCGCGTTGCGATGTAAATATTAGCCCTCCATAGTGATTTCCTTCCGAGCCGCCTATCGAGTTCTTCAGGACAACGCCACGAACTGTTGACATTCCTTCCTCGTCGAAGTGGTGTTCCAGCACCGGGACGAAGACAGGCTCAAAGTCGAAACCGTCGGTTGGCGCAGAGAAGATTTCCTCATATGCATCGCCCGGGGAAGACTTCGTCTTGAGAAGGAACACGGGCGTCTTTGGCGACATTTTGACGCACTTCTACCTGGCCGAGATTTTCAATACGTGTAGAACCATACGGAGAGAAGAGGCTGCGGAATACAAAGTAGCGCAGGCAGATAGCTAAAACTGCCAATTGAGACCACCTAGTCCCGCGATGGAAGCTTTATCGCGATAACAAAAAAGCACTGCGGGGCACAACCCCTCTCCTGAAGCCACGCGTGTACCCCTGCACGCCACCGATTGGCTTGTTCAGCTGCAGCAACAACGCCATTGGGAAACCCCTGTCGCGCAAACGGATTGTCATCAACTTTTTGTGTGTCGGTTGAACAGGGGACCAAAGCCAGGCACTTCTACGTTTGCTATAGATCACGCCAACATGGCAGTCGAAACAGAACCCCCAGCTACAGATTCTGTCAGTGCTACACCAACGCTAGTGCCAACGGCAAGCGAACCTCCCAAAAAGTTTCCAAAGGGTGTCGTCCTCGGCAAGGACGGGAAGCCGTATGTTTCTGTCCAGGAGCCTGTCTATCCCAGCTAATCTTTTGAGAACAATCACAGCTGCCGATCCTGTACCTCTTTCGCCGCCTGGGCATCACAGACAAAATCCACGCTGAAGACCTCTTCCCAAAACACCGCGGCAGGGACAACCGCGCCTAAAGATTGCCCCCCCGACGTGGAGCAGCTCGGTCGCAGCTCGTGGACACTGTTGCACTCAATCGCAGCCAACTATCCTACGAATCCTTCCCCAACGGAACAGTCAGATGTGGTCAGCTTCATGCGGTTATTTGCGAAGCTATACCCGTGCTGGGTGTGCGCCGAGGACTTCCAACAGTACGTGGAACTGGAAAAGGTTCAGGCGGGTAGTCGCAATGAGTTTGGGAAGTGGCTTTGCGATGCGCACAACGAAGTTAATCGCAAGTTGGGGAAGCCGAGTTTTGATTGTAGGCTATGGGAGGAGCGGTGGAGGACGGGATGGAAAGATGGTAGCTGTGATTGAAAGCAGCGAAGTTGGCGTAAGGTTCACGATTAGGTGTGGGATTTTGTAAGATCATTGGGGGCATGGTGGGCATTATTATCCTGGTGTTTGGGCAGTCTCTCCTGGGGTTTATGGTTCTCAGGTCTCCGCTCTGGTTTCCTGGATATCGTGTATATGATGTAGACTAGGTAGAACAATATGCCTTGAACATCCGGTCGGCGGTGCGGTAAGTTTGGGAAAGACCGAACGGCGACGGGTTATCACCGAGACGGGCAGAAAATGAAATTTGGACCGATAGGTGCTGAGTGAGTCGGCCGCTAGTTCCCCGCACCCAATCGCAACGGGACATCAATTACATCACCGGCGCATCAGCGTCGAACTCCACTTGATTGTCTCCCGGCTCGGGGCCGTCACGGATCTGCAACTCTGACTTTCATTCGCTGTCGAAGCTATCTGATCCTAGACAATCAAAAAGGCACAATGGCCTGACGATGACTGAGCCATGACGGCAGTTCTCTGGCCCGGCCTCGGACCGGTAACTACGGCCCCTTCTCGCCCATTTTCCCCTTGCAGTTACCAATGATATTTATCAGGTCAAATTCCCGTAGTTAATTCCTGTCCACATCCGATCGACAACGTCTGCAACCACAAATCGACATGGCTCCCGGTATCAGAACACAGGGACTCAGCAAGCCCGTGGCGGTTGCCGAATACCTCTTTAAGCGATTGCACCAGATCGGAATCCGCTCCGTCCATGGGCTGCCAGGGGATTTCAATCTCGTGGCCCTCGACTACCTCCCCAAGGCGGACTTGAAGTGGGTTGGAAGTGTCAATGAGCTCAATGCAGGTTGGTGATGCTTTGCTGCTCCGTTCTATCCCATAGCCAATGACTTGGGCTCACATATCTGTCTTCAAAGCCTACGCTGCCGACGGGTATGCTCGCGCGACAGGCATCTCGGCTTTACTGACCACCTTCGGCGTGGGCGAGCTTTCAGCCATCAACGGCGTGGCAGGCGCGTACTCGGAGCATGTCCCCGTGGTGCACATCGTCGGGTGTCCCTCGACTATTTCGCAGCGGAATGGTATGCTGCTGCATCACACACTGGGGAATGGAGATTTCAATGTCTTTGCCAACATGGGTGCCCAAGTAGCATGTGACGTAGCCCGGCTCAACAACCCAGCCGAGATCGCCGACCAGATCGACCACGCACTGCGCAAGTGCTGGATCCGTAGTCGCCCCGTCTACATCATGCTGCCGACAGATATGGTGGAGAAAAAGATCGAGGGCGCGCGGTTGGAGAAGGAGGTTGACCTGTCGGAACCTGAGAACGAAACTGAGCCAGAGGACTATGTGGTTGACGTCATCCTCAAGTACCTCCACGCCGCAAAGAACCCTGTTGTGCTGGTTGACGCCTGCGCCATCCGCCACCGTGTGCTGGGCGAGATTGAGGACTTGATAAACAAGACACATATCCCTGTCTTCGTAACTCCCATGGGCAAGGGTGCCTTCAACGAGACCCGCCCGTGCTATGGGGGTGTCTACGCCGGCAGTGGCTCCCGGCCCGAGGTGGCTGAGCGGGTTGAAGGTTCGGACTTGGTGCTGAGCATCGGTGCCATGAAGAGTGATTTTAACACAAGCGGCTTTTCATACCGCACCTCCCAACTCAATACTATCGATTTCCACAGCACTCACTGCAAAGTACGCTACTCCGAGTATCCCGGCGTAACCATGAAGGGAGTGCTGCGGAAGGTGACGGAGCGAGTCGATGTTAGCAAACTGTCGCCTCCTCAGACACCCGTAGTGAGCAACGAGGTGTCCAAGAACTACGATGACAGCAAGACCATCACACAAGCCTGGTTCTGGCCGCGCATTGGTGAGTACCTCCAGGAGGGCGACATTGTGGTAACAGAGACGGGCACTTCCAACTTCGGTATCTGGGAGACCAAATTTCCGGCTGGAGTGACGGGTGTCACACAAATCCTCTGGGGAAGCATCGGCTGGTCCGTTGGCGCAGCACAGGGGGCGGCTCTGGGTGCTCGAGACATGGGCTTGGACCGTAGGACCATCCTCTTCGTTGGAGATGGGTCGTTCCAGCTCACAGCGCAAGAAGTTTCGACCATCATTCGCCGCAAGCTGGACATGACCATGTGAGAATCTAGTTCCAAAGAGAAATGGAATGAAAGCTAACAAGGGACAGATTCCTCATCTATAACGAGGGTTTCACCATCGAGCGTTTCATTCACGGTATGAAGGAGGAGTATAACGACATTCAGAAGTGGAATTATACTGAAGTACCAGCTGTGTTCGGGGCCTCGGATAAGGACTACAAGAAGTACGTTATCAAGACTAAGGATGAGCTCGAGAAGCTGTTGGAGGACGGGCAATTTGCAAAGTCTAAGGGCCTGCAGTTTGTCGAGCTGTGGATGCCCAAGGAGGATGCGCCGAGGGCTCTGAAGGTGACGACAGAGATATCGGCAAGGAATAACGCGAGGACAGAGTAGACTATAAATCAGAAGACACATGTAGACTCTGGTTGTTATCGGGCTCAGAAATGCCGACTTTAGTCTAATCGCCTTTCGATGGCCATGTCTCACTGTGATTGGTTCAACATTGGGTCGTATCCCATTCCGGGCTTTGCTCAAGGAGCTTTGAAAAGGGTGCACGTGACATTCAAATCGCCGGAACGCTACTGCCCGCAATAAGCTGTGAATTTAGCGCCTGACCTGCCAAAACCGAAGTTTCTTAGGGATATCGAAACCTCATCTCAACCCACGAAACTGCACTTGAAGCCATTCCTCTCTCAACTTGCAATTGGACCCGGTTTTTATCCATCTCAACACTCTAACTCCATCGCCACAATCGGTGTTAATTAATGCCAGGGTCGTTAAGCACCCTCAAATGGCAGGGACAGGCAAGAGAAAAGACGCACCTAGTGGTGCGGGGCAAAAGGGTGGTAAGAAGAAAAAGGTACACCACCATCACATCAACAACAAAGTCTTTCCCTACCACGTGATACTGAACAGTTTCGCTGAAAAAAAGTGTCTTTAGATGGGAAACGCAAACAAGTGGATGACACCCCATCACCAGGCCAAGCAGCTCGACTTACTGAAGCCGGGTGACAGAGGGATCTGGGTGACATGTCATCGACACAAGGAGGACAGGGCACTGAAAGAGATCAGCACGTTGTTTTCCGAGGTTAGTAAATTTGGGGTTTTTTTTGGTGGTGCCGGTTTCGCTTTTCGCTGTTGCGGACCGTCATGACGCGGGCGTAAGTCTGACTATTGTTCGTTAGTATGCCGAGAAGTTGTATGGCATCAAGGAGGAGACGGAAACTGCGGAGGGAGGTGACGATGATGACGACGTTGCTGCTTCCATCCAGAAGGAACTTGATGCCCTTAACGCCAAGGGCAAGAAGAGGGAGCAGCGCATCTTTCACCCAATGAAGATGAATGTGGATTGTCTGCTCTTCTTCAGAGTGAAGGCGCCTGTGGATCCGGTCGAGCTGGTGAGATCGATATGTGACGACGCAAAGAATTCGACGGATCTTACCCTATTCAAGTGTCGCTTTGTTAATAGGCTCACTCCTGTCACGGTGATAGGTAAGGCCAATGAATCAGGGCTGTTAAAGGTGGCAAGAAAGACACTATCTTCATGCTTCAAACTGAGCGCTCCAGCAAAAGATGGCTCAGAAGATGGAGAGAAAAGCGATAGCGAGTCTGGGCCGGCGGAAGAGGACCAAAGGGAAATGCCCGAGATCAAGCCATTGACGGTAAGCTGGGCCGTGTGAGATCCCCATCTCTGCTTCTCTTGACTAATAAAACCCTCCAGTTCGCCATCCGGCCGTCGATACGCAACCACACTATTCTCAAGCGGGACTGGGTCATTCAGCAAACGGCAGGACTCGTGGACCAGGAGCTCCACAAGGTCAACCTGACGACACCCGAGAAGGTGATCCTGATCGATATTTTCCAGGCGAGTTGCTACCTTGCTCAGTGCGAGGGAGCCAATCAGTGGCTAACGTGACAGCAGACGGTTTGCGGCATGAGCGTCGTGGGAAGTGACTGGGAAGAGCTCAAGAGATACAACTTGGCCGAGATATACGCTGCCGCTGCCAGGGAGGCGTCCACGGCATCCACAACCGAGCCCAAGGACTCCGGTGGCTAGTTTTTTGGGGAGACCTGTCAAGGCCTGCGCCCCGTTTTGGTCGATTCAAGCGAGCTTTTTATGGAAACACCGCTGGATATAAAATAACAGCTCGAAATGTCGCATGAAATGACGGTGTCAATGGCATAGCAATCGTTGCAAAAGCCGGAACACAGCCATTGCGAGTTGCGGGTTGCGGATTCGTTGAGGAGCGAGGTGCATCTGCAGGGGACGCCTTGGACATGTTCTGGAGACGGAACGGCGCTAAGCCCTATTCCAGACAATTTTGACGAGTGCACCAATTACAAACGCGTGATATGCAGCAAGACGCGGCTGATTTTCGTTGATGTCGTTCCAGCGAGGCGGGACTCGCTCCGGGAATTGGAATTGGACTTGGGCT
>Ga0247760_1001239_pt1 | contig 24492 bp, 27 predicted proteins | sample UWRJL171409R4_FD_179936 | JGI IMG/M metagenome (GOLD analysis project Ga0247760, IMG submission 179936) | Plant litter microbial communities from Arlington Agricultural Research Station in Wisconsin, United States - UWRJ-L171-409R-4 | ecosystem: Environmental > Terrestrial > Plant litter >... | reverse complement strand
GATCGGAGGGACACAAATGCAACTGACGTAGAAAAACAGATACGTACCTAGTATGGAACAAAACCTAGTATGTGACGGTGCCTAGCATGAAACGGAGCCTAGCATGGAACAACAAAGGAAACGCGACCGTGGATCAGGTCATCTTCCTTCGATCGAAGGGCCAGAATGTCACTGGGCTTTCAATGGGAGGTCTTCGTGGTGAAAATCGTCGGATCGATGATTGATGAAAGAAGCACGGTTCAAAGAACCGCGCGGCGCGGCTCCTTTTTGACGGTGGCACGCGCCAGAGAACGTATCGCTATGTACATAAACGGCTACAGTAATATTACACACAGAGCCTAAAAAGAACGACAGGGTCGGCCTGAACAAACGCCCCGAGTCAGTATATAGGTAGTTATTTAATTTTTATTTAAAAATAATAAAATATAAAATAATGTTAAAAATTCACTATATTCCTTACGTGATATAAGTATAGCTAAAACGTATTAAAAATCGTAGTGTATAAAGTCTTTAGCCTAGTTATATTAATTTTGGCTTTAGGCTTAGGCTTAGTTATACATTTTAGTATTAAATAGTATAAACGTTTTATTTTTATTTATAATACCCTTAACGACTGTATATACTGGCTAGAATTTATTATCCCACTTATTTTTACCACTGCGGAAAAGCTATATTAACTTTTTACTTTTAGTTGTAAGTTTTTCTTTTAATTATTACACATTTTCTAACTTACTATCTAGCTTTTATTTAAAATTACCTTTTTTACTTAACTTTATATATATTTTATTTTAGCTTCTCCTAGGTAAAGAGCTTAACTGTAAGTTGTTCTTTCTAACTTTTACACCTTGTTTAGTTTACTATCTAACCTTTACTTAAAGTCTTTTAGCTTTTTCTAGGTATAAAACTCGGCTGTAAGTGTCTCCTGCAGATACTTAACTTTATCTTGTTTATTTACTAGCTGCTGTTATATGCTGGCTAGTTTAGCATTTAAATCGTCAACTGTTAATTCGGGAAGATCGGGAGAAGGTAACGTCTATCGGTTATATATCATAACGTCGCTAGCGTTTTGCTGCCATGGGAATCCCATAATCTGCAGGATTTTGCAGGTTATTTTTTCACTCCAAGACCCGGCAGGGCTTTTACTCGCCGTGATGCTACTATTATGCCTTAATAGATCGGTCGACTTATTTATACCTCCTTTATTATTGGGAATATCCTTTGAGTTTTTAGTGATAGGGGTAAACGGATCGCTTTTCCGCTTTGCTGGTTTTATCTCGAATCAGACTAAAAAATTCCAATGTAAGTATATTTGGAAGAAAAGAATTAAAAGTAGAACTTAAAAAGACTCGACTTTAAGTTTTACTTTTGCTCTCGCTCTCCCGTCCGCTAAGCCGCATCCTTTTTACTTTAAGTTTGGCACTGTCACCGGCTATATATTTTTCATGCCTGAGGCTGCCAGGACGCTGGTTACCAGCCTAACACACAAAGAAAAAGTGTGTGTGTCTATCACTTGGTGGGGATGTGGGGACAGAGGATATAGCTACGTTGACCCTGCCACGGGCTTGATCCAATTCGGGAAAGCGATAGCTTTTCACCTTGCGTAGCAACTTTTTCGTGCCTGCTGGCCACCTAAAGGCATTTGGCGCTAGTGTGCTAGAGGTGGCAGACCTCGTACGATCTCGTCTTCCCCAACGTATCGACAAACTTATTGCCAAACGCTAAGATTCCGTCTGCCTTATTCGTAACTACCAACCTTTCGGCCGTAAAGGAGGAGTTGGAATACAAGCTTTACGACTCGGACTCGGTACGCGGCAATACCAAATCGAACCTATCTCCTCAGAACGAGACGCGTATATAGGTCCGAGACCGTTTCCTTAGGTTCGGGGGGGGGGTAGAACTTCTTGATTAACTTCCTTCCCAACTCGTACTTTGGCGTCGCTCGCACCTTTCCCGTCCCTTTCCAGATCGTAATCGGCGGGTCCTACTACGACAACTGGGGCGCACCGGGGGATGTCTTATGAGCCCGATCAGCATCGCGGCCGTGGGCAGCCTGCTTGCCGACTCGAACGTGTTTGCGTACCTTTGCGCTTGTTCGACGGACGGAACTTTCGGGTGGGCTGGTTCGAGGCTAAGGGCCTGGGAGATAGGAGAAGCGTTTTCACCATTGCTGTCGTGGGAGAAGGAAAAAAAGGAAGGCCATCTTTAATTTTTTAGGTCGGCTTACCCCATGCTTTCCAAGTGGTTGAGGAAATGATGATGGGCGGGACCCACAGCAGCTGCAGGTGAAGAACATCGCGACTTCACTGTCTCGGCCAGATTGGCCCCCCTGCAGCCAGTCACAACCTAGCTACGTATGCCGACCCTTCCAGTTTGAGCGTTGGGCTATTTTTTTCCCATGGCATGTGGATGCCCAAATCTTCTATTCTTCTTTTCTTCCCTTTCTTTTTTTTTTTTCTCCTTTTCTCTTCCGCTACGAGTTGTCCCGACTCCCTTCCCCACGCCGCCCTGGTTGCAATCCCGTAGCCTTATTGTCCTTGCCTTTTTCTAAAGCCGGAATCATGACATAGCTACAGCTCGCCCAGCACTTTATTCTTGTGTGGAGGTACCGCTCCCATGTTTTCTCTTCCTGGCCCTTGGCACTTATATCGAGCCACTTCTCAGAGCTCTGGCCTAAGACAAAGGTCACGGCAGACGGAATGTCACAATCTGCCCACGAGCCTGTTTGCACGAGCCATAGTTCGCGATCGTAAAAAGACACGCAACACTCTTGCCTATTTCTTTCCATAACTAGGTACATAGCTACCTGAGTAACATGCAGGAGAAGAGAAAAAGAGAAGGAGCGCGACAGTATCCGTCAACAAACTGCCATAGTAGCTGCGAGCCATCATTAATATCACTTGGTGTCCTTTTTATCCTTGGAAGACACCTGGTCACCCGTCGTGCCACCGCCATTATTGTACTTAGCGACGTAACTTATCAACGTCAGGCAACCCTTCTTCTTGCAGTCTGTCTTTCTAATCTCCCACGAAGTCTTCACGATCCACCCGTCCTGGACCACAACTCCTGCTGTGTTCGTAAACGTGCACCTTTAATGATTTCACCAGTAGGTTAACGCATACTCGTGTTAGTTCATAACCTAAGGCTGGAAAACAGCAAAGGGAAACTTGAGACGTAGGGGATGGCTCACATTGCTGCGTGTGCGAAGTAGACGGATTTTTGGGATGGGAGCACGGTGTACGTCCGTCGTGCAGCCTTAGGGCTATAATGTAGTGTCTTCTACAGTGAATAGTGATGCTGCTTAGCGAGACCGATCCCGAGTAGTTACCGAGCGAGAGCGATGGAAGGGGTCTGGTTTGAAGTGGCGATATCCTCCGAGAATGAAGACGCAATACAGACGGCCTTATATTCTTTTAGAGCTTGGTGGGCCTCGTTGTAAAGTTGCGTTTTTTCAAGTATATGAGGGATCAAACTCACCGCCTCCGAACTGACTGACATCCGCCAGCCATCCATCTCCAACAAAGCACGCCACGACAGCGTCTCGCAGCCAGCTGATGCGGTGAGTGAAACTGGGCCCATCCACTTCTCTTTGTTATCATTTGTGATGGTGAGCGGAGGCAGTGTACGCTGATACGGCAAGTGAAACTGGGCGATCCACATCTCTTTGTTATCTGTGATGGTGGACGGGGGCGGTGTGCGGTGTGCGAATGAGCAGCTGAAATGGGCTCGTTTGTTGAGTCTTGAAATGAAAAGCACAGCACCACCATCTACACCATTCTTTGGCAGAAAGCTACCCAACTTGGCCCTTCCCAAAACTTTCCCCTCACCATGACCGCCGCAAACATGTCTGCGCCCACCATTATGAGCAAGGACGACGTCCAGTGTCTCAAGATGAGGGATGTAAAAGATATCGGCAACCTGATCGGGGCCAGATACTATTGCTGGGTGCTGGGCTCGGTGGTCGAGGACGACGCGCTCTACATGACCAAGTTGCTAGACGGGCCCTGTTCAGAACACAGCGTCGGGCAGGTCCAGGGCGCGCTCGCGCGGGTGCCCAACGAAGTCATCTTCCCGCCGCTGCCCATCCCCTGGTGGTTTGCGCGCACTGGCGTCACGGTGAGCGACTCGTGGGACGCCGAGCCGGACCCGGACGTCTACTACCTCAAGCGCCCGTGGGTGGCTGCCTTCGGCACCGGTAACAACGTCGACGACGGCCCACTGGCCCACTGGTTTGCGTGCGAGGTCAGGAACCTGGAGCAGCTCGCGCGCCACCCGGCCCACCCCCATCTCGTCCGCTACCACGGCTGCCGCGTGCGCGGCGGCCACATCACGGGCGCCCTGCTGGGCCGCGTGCCCGGCGGCACTACGCTCGACGACTACGCTCGGGCCGGCAAGACGGTCCCCGACAAGCCGGCCTTTTTGCGTGCCCTCGCCTCGGCCGTGCACCACCTCCACCACGTCGTCAGCCTCGTCCACAACGACATCCACCCCGGCAACATCATGGTCAGCCCCGACGGGTCCACCCCCACCCTCATTGATCTGGGCTCGGCCCTGCCCGATGGCGAGGAGATGTTGCAGTGCCAACCGTGGGTCTACCCTTTTTTTTTTTCTTTTTTTCTTTTTGTTTTCTAAACTAACAAAGAGGCCCTCTGCAGATTCTCCTGCTGGGGCAGAGACCCGCTGGACCTGGACCCCGAGACGCACTACAATGGCCCCCTCGCCGGCCTTCCGACGTCGAGGAGGTCGCGCGACCTCGCCGCCCTCGAGCGGCTGCGTACCTGGCTTGACGACTACGACTTTACCACCGACAACGTGCAAGACCAGGTGGATGCCGAATTTATTGCTGTGGGCGACAGGCTCGTGTGCGAGGCGGCTGAACGGAGGGAGAGGACCATGAAGGGGTCTGATTGAGACCATGAGGGGGTCTGATTGAGACCATGAGGGGGTCTGATTGATTCAATTGGCTTGGTTGTTTTTTTCATGTTGGCTCTTTTCGACGGAGGGGTCTATCGTGTCGCGAAGCTATTCATTAGAAAGAAGAAAAAAGAAAAAGAAAAGAAAAGAAATTTTGGTGTTTTGGCTCTGACACAGCTCGACCCATTCTTCCCTAATTTCTTGCATAGATACTACTGTGATGTCTAGTGGTCAATATCGGAGGTGAAGGAGACCGGGCTAGTCTGGACTTGAGCCTGGACAAGTCTCGACCAGCTGGAGCTGCACCCAAAATTGCGCAAGTCACAACACCGCAGGGCCAAACGCCAATCAGTTTCCCAGCATGGCTGAGAGAGCCAGGGCGCGTCCCAGGCTTATCAGCTGCTGCGTTGAGTTCAAGTTTTCAGCTGAAGATCCCATTCCAGCCCCCCAATCCCGACGAGGAACAGCACCCGCCAGCCATTTGCACCGAGCGCTTTAACGTCGCGGGGATCTACGGCGACAACCCGTCCAGGTTTGCCGTCATCGCCGGGAAGCCCTCGTGTACCGGGCCCGCGGGCAAGAACCCGTGCCTGCCTCTGGGCACCAGTCTCTCCTAGGTCCAGGAACCCGGCTACTCGCCCGCCTTTGACTGTCCCAAGGGCTACCAAACGGCCCTGACGGTCTGCCATGACGGCTATTTCCAGTTCTCCAAGAGGCTGGACGTCGCCCCGTCCTCCATGGCCGCCTTCACCAGCGCGTTCCCCATCAGCCACGTGCTGACGCTCATGCTGAACCCCACGGCGTACGACACCGTCTCAAGCCCCCCCGCCGTCAACTTCATCGGCCTAGATGTGTACATCGACTGGCAGAGCTCGGATCTCGCTCTGTTCGTTATCTGGTATCGGAGGCATGCCAAGAAGTGGGGGACTGCGGCGGCAGCGGAAGTGGCTGGAATGACTCACCACAGCGCGTATAATGGCGACAGAGTCGAGATAGGTGGACAGGTGACTGATCACCATAGGGGCGGCATGGCCGCGGAGAATTCTCCGCAGAAGGGTGGAGTACTTAATTCAGTCACCAGATCAGCACAACATCTGGGTATTAGCTCCTGGTCAGCACCACATCTCGTCGAAATCTCTTGAAATGTGAGAGCTGGCACGAGTTTAATCCAGAAGAAACGTGGACATTGCGTGTGACGTCGAAAGGAAACTTTAGCCTAAGGGACTGAAAATGGGCCTCTGAGGCTGTGCAGCGGCGATGTAATTATAGGGTCACCCTAGCTCAGGGAAGAATTAGGGAAACAGGACAAATCAGCCACAGCTCACCCCAGCTCAGGACTACGAACGAAAAAGAAAATTTTGTGTGCCCAGATTCGTCGCATGAAACCAGGCTGTTTCGTTCACCGAGATTTGCTGTGACGGCGATATTCCATCTTTGACAGCGCTTAGAGCTCGACCTCGGATCTCAAGGTCGCTACCGTCGCTGACAGTCTCATCATCCTCCGGGGTCGGCAGAAAGCGAATCGAGGCTACGACTGTCTCTCGGGTACCACGAGTCTCGCTGCGATGAGTGTCAGCAGATGCCTCATTTTGCATCAACCCCACCACAAATGGTTCAATAGCACCTCTCCAGGACGCGAAGATGAAAGTTCAAAGCGGTCGTGTGACCAAAAACAACAGCATTCATCCTTCCCAGGTCTTTATCCTCAAGAAACACCTTGATTCCGTTCCGCTGCCTCCCCAGCCCGGGTATATGAGCCCCTCTCAAAGTCTCCAGCTTCGCGGCAAATTTCTTCATATTGCCGACACATGCCTGAACCGCTGCAAGAAGGGGCCCATTTTGTCGCTCTTCAGTGATGCGGCAGCTAGAAAGTCTCTGGAGCGTCGATTCAAGCTCACGGACAGCCCTTCGGGTTTGGTCCACATGTGTCTGTCTAGCCTTGATCGACGACAGAACTTCATGGGCGACTTTGGCGCTCTTTAAACATAACAGAACGAAGGCGAGGACGCTAGCCCCCGTGCCGAGGGGTTCCATTTGTATTGAAGTGTTAGGCTGGTTGTAGCGTATAATGGTAATATAGGATAGTAGCTCGGCCCCCCGTTGGTTTGAATGCTCGGGAAGGGTATCAAAGTGAAATCTCACAGGCAGCCAAGTCGCCCAAGAAGCTGCGAGATCGAGAATCGAGATTTATGGGGCCTAATTTCACTTCGCCTACTCAGTAGCGCTGACCCAGAAAGGAAAGGTAGCAGACAGGGGCCTCGGTCAACACTTTTTGGGCTGCCAAGAGGGCCAATCTCACCTTGGTTGAGAAGAGATGGCCATCTCCCATCCTGAAAACATCTACATAAACACTGAAAAGGCATTCCTGCATGTCAAAAAGGTCTGTAATGTGATAAGCTCAGGACTTGCCGTTCCGGAAAAGGGCTGTGTAAAGATTCCTTGAACGCCTTCTCGCACGGAGATAACGACCCTTTCTTTTGGCCCGAGCCTTAGATACTATCTAAGTTTGTACCTAGAAATTCAATTAGAGGTGGACAAATTCCGTGCTTTCTCTTCCTCTCTCTGGACGAAGTCAACATAACACACTATGTTACCAATAAGACTTTTGCGTTATAGGTGTATAACCTAAACCTTAAGACCTACTATAAAAGCAACCAGGAAGTATAACCGTAAAGAAATCACAGCACCCAATCATTCTGCCTTCCCCTCCTTCGCTCCGCCCGCCCCGCCTGCAGCGCCCGAAGAGGTACCGGCACTAGGAGCAGAAGAAATATTAACACCACCATTAGGGCCGCCACCGTCGCCCCGACCGCCCCTCTTATTCCTCCTTCCCACGTTACTCCCCGGCTTCTCGACCCTCCCCCCACTCTTTCCCTTTCCTTTCCCCCCATCTTTATCTTTCCCCTTCCCACTCCTCCCATCACGTCTTTCAGTAATCCTATCACTAAGCCTGCCACCTCTCCCTGACCTCCAACCACCCCTTCCTCTACCCACTCTACTATCTCCCCTTCCATCCCTCCTCCTCTTCCCCCTCTCTCCCTCACCCTCCCCTGACACCTCCCCAACATACCTCCCGCTAACAAGCACCTCCTTCCCACCCTCCCTCTGCGTCGCAACAACCCTCACCCACTCCAACACCTTCTTCCCCTCCCTGACGGCATCCCTCTTTAGAAAATCTCTCCCACTAACCCAAACTTCCTTTATTCCCTCCTCCGGCTCCTCGGCCAGCGGATGCCAGTACTTCCTCCCCTCTGGCAGCTTGATCTTCTCCCCGCGGCGGATGGGCATGTGCTCTGGGAGGTTGCCAAGCGGGCTTTTTGTGGGTGGGATGTTCTCCTTTTCATCGGGGGTGGTGGAGCGAAGGTAGAAGACGTCACGGCGGGGGTCGGCGGCGCGGGATTTCAGCCAGGTAGTAAGAGCGGAGTAGTATGCGGAGGGGGGGCTGTCGAGGAGGGTTTGGGGGTTGCCTTTCCAGGGGCCGGTGGTGAGGTCGGAGAGGGAGGAGGGGGTGGTGGGAGGAGAGAAGAGATTGTGATTGACGAGGTAGTGGAGGGTGATGATGGCGGCGGTTACGTCGGTGTTGGGGATGAAGGTGGGGGTGGGGGTGCTGGTTGGGGGGGCTGGGGTAGGTTGTTTAGGTGCAGGGAATGCGTCGTCGTAGAGGGCGGCGAATTCGTCGAGGTCGGGCTGAGGGGAGGGGTTGTCTTGTTCAGCTTCTTTGGGGGGCTTGAGGGAATTGGCTTTGCGTTGGGCGGCCTTGCGGAAGTTGACAGCAGCGCTGAACTTGGTGAGGATAAGGTTGTCGGTGATGGGGTCGATGACGAGGTTGCGGGGGCTGATGCCGTTGTGGACGAAGCCGTGCTCAAGGTTGAGATTGTCGATGAGCTGGAAGAGCTGCTCGGCCCACTTGAGCTTGAAGGGTCGAGTGGTTCCAGTGGCCTCGAGGCTGCCTCCCGGGATGAAGGGTGTGGTGAAACCCAAGACGCCGCCGGACATCCCGGGCTCGCTCACGACGAGGTGTCGGATGGGTGCGATGTTGGGATATCCCTGCAGCCTGGCGGGGATTTGAATGCCCTTCCATATTTTACTGATGTCGGCTGAGTGTTCATAGTGTCTGAAGATAAGACGTTCGGAAGGACTCGCTGTGTGGTGGACAATGTCGACGAAGGGCGCAAGACGGGCGTCTTCCACCAAGTCGTTGCGGGTAGCGGTCTCGATGCTGGAGTGGCCCGACAGCCGGTACACCTTTGGCGGGGCGTAGTGTGTGCCCGGGGTAACATCCTTCTTTGCGGTGGTTGTTGTGGTAATGACGGTGCCGTCGGGTTTGACTTCCGCAAAAGTGATTGCCTCCCTGGCGTCCAGCTTCGCCGCGAGAGCGCTGTGGATGGGGGCCATTGTCAAAATAGAGCTATTGAACTTCTGCCATGTCGCATCGTCCACATCCACAATCTTGAGTCCGACCCAGCGTCTGGAGTCGCCATCGTAAATTGGGAAGCGGACAGTTGCAAATCCTTCTTCATTAAAAGGGTCATGTGAAGTAGGGGATCCGAGGAATCGAATGTTGTTCTCCCCAGCGATCTCAGCAGCAATCCGGGCGGCGATCCGGGCAAACTCTGTGGGTTCGTCGGTAGAGGACATTGCAATGGTGTTATTTTATCTTTAGCCAACAAATGATGGCCAAATTGACAAGAAGTGCGGCGTGTGGGATTTCTTGTGGAGATGATGGAGAAGCCAGTGGAAATCCCTAAAGTCCCAGAAGCTGCCGCTCTTTTGACACTTGGTCCCGTCGTCATTCCGACAAAGAAGTAGGCCGCTCCACAACTTCAAGGATCTCATCTCGCTTTCCCAATCCGGCGCATTTAAATGGACGTGCTGTGACAAAAGACTTTGCGAACACTTCTTTGTGCAGACCCCTGCTCAATGCCATTTGATCAAGCACCAAAAAAAGGGGCCATCGCCAAAAAGGAAATGCTTGCGGTTTATGTGGATCGAACACATGACCTTCAGATATACAGATGTATAGAATGAAGTGAGACTTCAGTCTGACGCTCTCCCAACTGAGCTAAACCCGCCTGTTGATGTTGGATGGTTGGTTACTATGACTCAAACCGACGGGGCCTTGCTGTTGTGCGATGGGGCGTGCTGTGGGCCCGCAGGTCGGCGCAAAATATTCGGACTTTGTTGGTCGAATCAGATCCACTTGGGCGTTATCGGGTCCACCGGGAGATGATCCAACTGGAGAGGACTGTTCCGAGAGATGGTAGGGTTGATGGCCGCAGTGGTAGCTATGTGGGGGAAAATGCTGAAAAAAGATATGAATGGCAGAAGGAGCCTTCGAGAATACTAGGCGAACTGTACCTATGGTTTGTGTTTATCAGTCCTCGTTCTTGTTTTCTCTGACTCCTCCAAGGAAGCTTGGCCTCCAGGAACGCCTCTGCCGCCTCTGCCCTCCCCTGTCTCGAGGTGGGTCAAGGGCTGTCATAATAGCCTGCCAGTGATGCGAATGTTAGCACATGCCTCTACCTTGCATTGTGAACCACTGGCTCTCTCACCTCGTCAAAAACATTCTTGAGACCCTTTTGCGTTAGGATGTTGCATTCAACATACGCAACACCAAATCGATGGGCCAGCTCGTGTCCTAGCTTGGTGTAATCCTCGTGGTTGCCAGGTTCTCTGTTTTTCCGAGCAAGCTCCAAGAGCTCTTCATCATCTTCACTCCCAACTCCGACGATGAGGAAGGGCACACGGGGGCAGTGGTGCGTGATTTCAGGTATCCAGATGCCTTCGGCGTTGACAAAGGTACGCAAGCTTCCTATGCGGACGAAAACGAGAAATACGTCTGTTCCGGGGTATGAGAGAGGCCGTAGCCGATCACTTTCTTCCTGTCCGGATGTATCGAATAGTCCAAGGGTGTATTTGAGGTCGCCGAGCCTTGAGCCAGAGAACATAACATCAGTATTTAGGTCACTGGAAATGCGTCCCAGTTAAGAGGACTACCAAGAGAGCGGTCATTCTTACATGATCGTCACTGCATAGTTGTCGAAGACTGTTGGTATGTAGTCGCTGGGAAACTTGTTGGTAGTATATGTGATCAAAGTCGAGGTTTTTAAGGCAGCTCTATCGCCCACAGCCATAAGTCTAAATTGGAGAGATATTAGAATATCGCTCGATACAACATGCGCAAAATGCATTATTGGTCACTTACTTGATCTTGTTGCCGGAGACGCTGCTCTTGAACGAAGGCAATCCCTTCATGGTAGCTAGCAGAGGGGTGCCTGGTGGCTGTTTTTGGGCTGTAGAACTAGTAGCTGCGGTCGCTGGCCTGGAAGGTGGAGGCTTCGTCGAAGGAACCGCCCCTGGCAGTATATTGTTTGCATCAACTTTGGATTCCGGAATGTCCAACCCGGCCGGCACAGCCCACTGTCCCTGGAGCAAAGACGCGAATGTTAGGTCGGGGCCAAACTTGTTTATGTCATCCAGCGTCACTGGAAGGCGAAACACGGCGATGATAGAGATGTCGTTCAGCGACAAATGACTCCATGCGTGGGATCGAACAGCCGAGCTTGTGAATGATATGTCGGAATCGCTTGATTGCGCACGTGAGTATACGCGGGAGCCCTCAAGGACGGTCTCAAATTCCCGGCTCGTGGGAGGAAACGGTTGCAGAGCAGAGGGCGACTCGCTTGCAGTCGACGATAGCGCCGAGTTAGTGGAAACACTGGTGCCCAAGTAGCCGTAAGCTGTCGTGGTAGTCGTTACTGTTGACAGTCTCCGATTGTCGATAACAGAGTCGTTGTCGTAAAACCGAACTGAACGGTCATCCATCGCATGGATATCGCCCAACTCCCGCACGCGGGCTGCAAACTCTTCATCACGTTGCAGAATCTGCTCGACCGCCGCGCAGAGCTTCTCCCGACTTTCCATGGCCTCGATATCTGACTGGCTAAACACTAGAGTAAGCGGGCATAGATGCAAATATCCTAGAGCTGGTGAGCATACCATACAAGCGTCGTGACCATCAGCGTCAGCGACGCCTTCTGTGATTCCAGCCGAGGAAGGAGCCTCAGCACCTTATTTTCTCCCCAGACCCATTTCAGGCGATGCATCATGCCATCCTTGAAACACACGAGAGACTCGAGTTCGGAAAGGGTGAGTACGCAATTCGAAAAGGTGATAGCAATGAGGTCAAGCCGCACAAGGGCCTTCCGTCGGCTGGGCAGCGCTGAAATGGTATCGATGAGCCCCTTGACCATTTCGAGGGCAACACGCACCTCCTCGGCAGTGGCGAGCGTATCGTGCGCCGATTGCGGGGCAGCGACGACGCCCGAGATGAAACCGGATAGTGCTGCGCATATTTTGCCCGTGGTTGCAAGGAGGCCGACTACCGAAGCCGCGATGCTGAGGGGGTCTGCCATCCACGCAACTGGGGAATGGGAACCAGGATGTTTCGCGGAGAAATCGCTGACGTCGAGCTGTTGGGGAGTGCGACTCCGAATGGAGCCAGGAAGGTGCGGCTGAATGTGGTGCCCCTTACCCAAACTAGTGGACTGGACTCACTCCCATTGGGCCGCAAACGACAGGTAAACTTGGAACTCGCCGTCTCTTTGCTCCCGAACCCCTGATGAGCCCTGGAGTAACAAAGATAAACCCTCGTTTCAGAAACGTTGATTAAAAGGTCTGTACTCGAAGGCCAACCATCCGGCAATGAAGATGTGAGCGGTGCAAGACTTCTTGCTCACCCTCATCTTAGTGTTAGCATGGCAACATCACCCCAAGCGATGACATTCACCCTCACCCTCACCATCCGGGATAATCAATTGCATACCTGTTTACAAGAGGACAAGCAATGCACTGCGTCGGGAATATGACCGCGGAGGCAGCAAGGGAATTCCTCAAACGGGGAAATAGGGGCAAAAAGTGGGGAAGCTGTGTGTGGCCGGGACACAAAAAGAACCGTCGCCTGCAGGATTCGAACCTACGCCTCCGAAGAGATTGCCTGTACTGCTAATCCGAGGATATAGCAGGGCAACGCCGTAACCACTTGGCTAAAGCGACTGGATTGGTTTATTGTTTGATGGGGTTGTAATCGCAACCCTTGACGCGGTACACTGGGAACCTGGCAGGGGAAATGCACCTCAACGTCCACCCACACATAGGGGCAATTAGACGAACGAAAAAAAGAAAAAGATCATCACTGACATTAGTAATAACGAAGATTGGGGTTGATGGAAATGAGTCCTAGGAATTGCAATGTGGAAGTCGTTCATCTGATGCCGCTGCCGCTGCAAACCGATTACCCCTTTTTCGTCGAACTTCATCCTCTTCTCCTCCAACCCCACATCTCACAATGCAAACGATGCAAGCCATACCCCGAAATACTGCGTTTCTGAATGCAACTGCCGCCTACTGTGCATTTATAAAAGCCTCTGACTATGTATTTAACCAAGCCATTCCAGCGTGGATCCTACGCCGATTTCATAAAGAAACATCCGTATTTATACACACAGGACACCCTCCCATAATCTTATCCCTCAATAACCTGGCGTGGGTGACCTTCGTCCCGACCAAATGATGCGTCCTTTGCTCTGCAACAGCCCCGACGATGTCCTCGTCCACGTCCTCCCCTGGATGCAACCGCTCAAGCAGATGCCTCACATGGAAAACATGACCACAGGCAAAGCCTACAAGCGTTTCTCTCTCCCATGTAATGAATGGTTCAATGCATTCCGCGCAGTGGCCAGGCTTCCATTCCTTGGGTGTTTTGGGCGGAACTTCCGAAGTGTCAAGACTGTCCTCCTTGCCGTCTTCTCCTATGGTCTGGACATCGGTAGTTTCGATATCGACGTGGTCCGCAGCCTGAACAACGACTTCGAACTTGATGCCCTTCCTTTGTCCATTGCGCAAGAGGGTTTGCGCCGCGGCAACCTCACTTCGAAGCACGCGTGCCACGCCTGAGCTGATGCTGTATTGGATCTCGTGCTCCTTCATGATGTGCTTGAGGCCCTCCCGCAAGCCCTCAATCTCCAAGCCTTCCGGGATGCGCTGCACTAACTTGATCGGGTTGATTGCTGTGCCAACCTCCTCAAGAAGGCCGCGAATGAACCGAGGCTTGTCCTCACTGTATTTGAGCAGATCTTCCCAGAGGTCAGGATCATCTTGCTCCTTGGCGAATGCAATGGCGCGGCTGACGTCCCCAAGCCGGTCGATGATGAGATAGAGCGCTCGCTTCATCTGGCCAGTTTTGGAATACAGGTATACAAGCTCTGGGATGTAGCTGTGAGTTTCGCACTCTAGGGCGGCCTATTCCAGTTAGTTGTCATCGATCCAACATGGGAACTGGGTAGTTACTAACCTTCTCGAATGTATATGCCGTCGATGTCTTCAAAAACGTCATCAATAAGGGCTGATCAAAAATCGCAAAAAGATGAACGGCAAGGTCGGCGAAGCTGTTAACCAGCGACTGGCTGTCGGAAACAAGCCGAGCGCGTGACTCTTGACCATGCTCGTGGATGCCTTCCCCTCTCCAGAGGCCTCGCAGGTAGAAGAAAGTGTACAAGTTCAGCTCTTTCTCCTGGAGCTGCTTGACGACGATTTCCGGTTTCACAAGCCCGTGCTGCGCTTCGTCAACAAGTAACGTGATGGCTTCTGAGGTGGCCTCCTCAAGATCCTTCGGGGTCATGCCTCTGCGGCGGCCTTGCGGCACTCGGAGACCGATAAAGCTTGGGATATCGTCCGCCACTGCCTCCGCGAGATGGCCTTCCTTGATCAGCCTCATCGCCGAGTCGGCGTCCTGGAGCTTGATGTAGCACTTCAAAGCTTCTCGACTGCGTCCATTGGCCTCGTGCAGCATCGCTAAGCCTTCCATGACAATGCGCCAGTCTCGGCCGACTTCACCATCCTCAATGCTGTCCTCTCGTACCTCCCGGTATTTTAGCTGGTCTTCTAGGGTTGTTGTAACCGCCCCCACATTGAACAGCTCAGGCGGCCACCTCTCAAGAAGATCTCGAAACATGGGCTTGTTGACCTTGAGGTAGTGTGCAAGTATGACTTCGTAGATGGTCTTGGGAATTGGGGGGTGGGTTGACTCTGAAGGTATGTAGTTGACGATTTCGTCGAACTTGTTCGCACCAGCAAACCTCCATACCCACATCTCCCATTTGTCAGGGGTGCCAACGACCTTGCCGCAGATCTGCCCTGCAAGGGCCCAGTTGCCATCTTCGATGAGCTGTTTGACCCATAGCTCTCCGATTCGCCGCTTCTCTTTCTCCGCAGAGGAGTAGAAGCTTTGGAGGCCATCAGCCACCGACGCGGTGTCGTCGAAGAAGTCATCTGTGCCCTGCGTCCGGTCTGGCGTTGACGATCCTTGGTCGAACGATCGCTCTGGTGAGCCGACAATCTCTGGATGCTCATTGACCAATTCCCAGGCTTCCCGATACTGCTTGCGCTCCAGAAGCCATGATAAATGGTCACCAAGATCCCTCTGCGTCGCCAAGATGCAGTCGTATGGGCTGTGGATGAAGATCTTCAAACCAGGCTTCCCAAGATTCGGATGAACCGAGGTACGACCAGAACGAAGGGTGGAGGTCGAGGTGCCCGAAGCGCCGTCGTTGCTGTCCTTGCTCTTCACGCTGGCTCCAGAGTTGAACAGCAATGACTTTGGGTTGAGTGCAGCGTTCAGCATGTCGGTACCGAATCCAGCCAGCGTCTCCAAGGCTCCTCGGGTTGACGTTGCCGCAGCCACATTGCGGGCGGGTAGCACCCCCAGATGGTAGTCGTTTGAGTACAGGCGTTCGAAGCGGCTTACGCTGAGCACGTCCATGTAGACTTCCTCGTGTGACGTGAGATCGATCAGTCGAAGTTCTGGCGGGGAGTTGTTTTGCCTGCGCTTGACGCCACCTGAAGGCTGACTGGCTGTTGAAGCGGCTGATAAGGTATGTTTATGGCCCCGCGTCGGTTTTACCTCGTCGTCTTCTCCCTCTTTGTCGTTCGAACAGAAAGCAAGAACCAATAATAGGTTCTGGGTATATAACGAAATGCCAGAAATGATACAATCCAACCGAAGCCTTCAACATAGTTAGTCATATCTCACTGAAACGAGGGTATTTACTCACTTCTTTGCGATGTCCGCTCTACCAGCAGACCTTTCGCCGGCGTTCTTGCCAGTGCCGACACCGCTGGGGTGGACATGCATGATCCAGATTGTGCCACCCCACCCAACGAGCAATCGCTCGATCACCTTGTTGCTCTTCAACTGCTGTTGCTTCAGTTTCTCCGCAACGGGGGATATGACCGCATCCGCCGGTTCCTTAGCAATCTCATCGGATTCAACCGTCTGCTCGTCAATCCACTCGACTCGGCCCTTCCAGACACTGGCCATGGTCTCCCATTCTTCCCCCAGCGGCCTCTCGGCGTGACCGATACGCTTCCAAGCATCGTCCGCATCGGCACTCTCGAGGTGCAGCTTGGTGCGCATGATCTTGATACCATGCTCGTTCAGCCATGCCACGTATCTCCCTGACAACGACCATTTGATGGCGTTGATGGTTCCTTCCCCCGAGTGCAAGACAGTGTCTTTGCCAGTACCCGCCCCGACGACGCTTCCTAGCCAGCCTGCAGCTTGCGCCGCCGCACCGGTCGTGGTTGAGGTGCTCCGTCCCTGGGGAGCACCCGTGGTTAAAATCAGCTGTCCTGCCAGCCCGCCAGACAGGTACATTCTGTCAGTTTTGTACTCAGGGGAGAGCGCCACAGCTTGTATTGGGCGAGCAAAGTTTCGCAGCTGGACGTCCTTCATGTCGACCAGAGACTGCACGCAAACATTACCGTCGGTTGACGACGTCGCGATGTAGATATTGTTCGATGGGGTGTTGGGAACGGCATTATGGTCCTTTGGTGGCTTTCTCGACGCCGCGGCGGGCGATGCCAGGCTTTCGGCGGTGCCCGTGCTTGGTCGCAGCGGGCTGTTTGTGGCCTGGGAGGCTATTCGCGCCGCCGTCTCGGCCTTGAAAGTCGGGAGTGGAGGCGGATACGGGGAGATGGATACACCCGTAACCGATGCGGAGTGGGCATGGTAGACGCGTAAGGATTGGAATATTGGAAGTTGAACGACGTGCTGTGGTGCGTGTTAGGGGAAGGCCGACGGGTTGGGAGAGGTGACACTCACGATGTTGCCATTATGTGTCCCGAGGATCTGGTAAGAGCGTACAGGTCAGTCGAACAGCCACCGAACGATATGGAACAGACAGGACGCACCATTTTGTCCCCCGCAACAAGAAAAGAGCTGGTGGCATCGCCGTTCCTGTAGACTGCGCCGAGATGTGGTGTGAGACGGGCGTATTTGAGCTTTGGCTCATCGTCATCGTCATCCTCGTCCTCGTCCTCGCCCTCATCTTCCTCCTCTTCCTCGTCGTCGCCATCGCCGTTATCGTCGCCGTCATCATCCTCACGATCCCCAGTGACTGCCGAGTCGCCGACCGACTCGGCGCCGTCGCCCGCGGTTGCCTGGTGGTGGGATTCGGCTTCGGAGGCTGTTGTCGTGGATTCTGCTTCTCGGTCGGTACTCGCATCCGCGCCCGGGGCAGGAGTCGCTACCGTCTCATCGTGTATTTCGCTATCGCCCGCTTCCCGCGAAGCTTCCGTCATATTGATCAGAGAGCTGGGGGCAGCCTCATGGCGTTGTGGGCGGCGGGAAGGGCGAAGCTACAGGACGATCGATGCTTGTTTCAGGAGCTCTAGAGGTATTGGAAGCTTCGAGCTACGTCACGCCAGAGCTCCGCCGGGACCCACTTGGGCTAAAGCACGCCCTCAAATTGGTACACAGCGGCATGTGCTCTGACAAGAATGAATAAAGTCAAGGCAGCCGCAATGAAAAAAAGACTTTAGGTTAGTACTAGCAATGAGTTCATCCATAGTAGGGCTTTGACTTATTACACCTTTCTTGGAGAGCATTCACGAGCACTGGAAATGAGCTTCTTCCCAGCAAGGCGTTTGCTTGTATCAGTTAGGGGCCGCGCTTTAGCTAGGGTGTGTGGGGTTTGACTCGGCGTGGGGCAGGCAATGATTGGCTGAAGCTTTGCTGTTCGTCGCGTGCGATGGAAACGCGCCTTCCTGTGAACCGCATCAACGCCTAGCAAAAAAAGCGACTGCTCAAGCGACCCCTCCAAACTGCCCGCCACGACAAATTGACACTCGACGGAAGACATGGCTTGTCTCTGGCCCTTGTCGGATCCCCGCGCTCGCTGCCACTTCGCATAAACCCCGCTGCCCGCCATGGCGTCGGTCACCTCGCTTGGGCTGCACCAGCCCACCAGTCTTCGACATGCGATCGAAGAAGGCATTCTTCCGCCCGATGCTCCCCCGTCCTCGTACACCTGGGAGGTGGTCGTCGACCGCGAAGGAGGCTCGGAATACGTGGACGAGATTCTGACCACCGAAAACTGCGTGCTCTGGTCCCGCGGCGGCATCTTCCGCAAGAGCTTCACGGCAAGCATCGAGAACGAACCCGTCACACAGGCCCTGCTTGCCTACTTTCCCGCCTCCGCCGACAGCCACGATGCCACCCTTGAACCAGATGCCCCGCACGATCGCAAACCTGTGCCGAGCCAGGCCCCTCCGCCCGCGCTCTCGCGAGCTCTCGTCGTGTTCCTCAAAACCCAGGCACACATCTTCTTCCTGTCCGGCACGAGTCACATCGTCCACATGCCGTTCGAGGTGGAGTCGGCTTGCGCAGCACCATGCGGTGTCATCATACAACGGAAGTCAAGGGGGAGCAATACGGCACCGATGTCACTCCGAATGCCCAAAGTCCCGCCGAATTCCTTCCTGTCCTCGCAGGTCTCAGCCCTCGCCGTCCCGCGCCTGAACGTTACGGAGTTCTCGACCGAGGCGCTCGGAAAGCCGAAGATGTTGCCCCTGCGGTTAAGCTCAACGCTTGAGAACATGTGGCAACCACCCATGGAGACCCCCGACAGTCACTGGCCGCGTCTCGTCTGCCTGACCGACCCCCTACTCGAGATCGGGCTGGTTGTCGTCCAGACTGAAAAGTCTCGAAAGCCCGGCCGCAGAAGAAGCTCCGCTGGCTCCCTCTTCCTGAACCCTGCTGAGGAAATTCTACATGTGCAGGAGCTCAACCTCGATTCTGAACCCGCAGCGGGAAAACGCAGTCTCAATATTGCGGTAACAGTCAACCGTGAGGTGAACATGTACACAGTATGGAAGCTCGCCTATCTCGAACACGAAGACCCATTCATTGGGAAGCAGAAGCAAAAAAAGCCCAGCGCATCTCGTCGACGAAGCTCCATGGCACCGGGCCTGGCTAGCGGCGCAGCGACTCCACTGCATCCGTCAATGAGGGAGAGCTTCGGGGCCACCCTTCCTGGCAAGAAGACGAGGAAGAGCGTGAGGATTGAGGAGAATGACAAGGTCTTGGACAACGCCTTGAGCTCCCTTGACCCAGAAAAGGGCAGTGACGCCACCCGAAGGCAGTCGCGGAGGGTGAGCTCGCTTCTAGCGAGGGCCGATCTCTCAGCCTCCCAGGATAGGTCGACATTTGTTGATCAAGCCCCGCACCCGACCCATGGCAGCAGGAGAGTCGAGTCCCATGGCAGCCAAAGGGGAAGAGTAAGCGGCGGCTACGGCCTCCCAAGCTTCAGCGGGACGTTTAATCAGAGCCTCAACAGCCTCGCCGAGGCCCCTGTTGACAACTTACTCGAGGAACTGCGAGCAGGGGGCGATTTTGAAGGATTTCACAACATGGGTCTCGATGACCATGACTTTGAGGGCCTTACGCACGAGATGCTTTTCACCAAGATCTATAGCATTCCCGTCGACAATGCCAACGTACGGTACTCACTTTCGACGTTGCCGGCGCGGACACAGTCCAAAGTTTTCGTTCTCGTTGGACCGCCAACTGCGACGGACGAACAAGGCCGAACTTCCATACTTGTCGGTATCCAGGACCCGGTGGATAAGCGGCTCCAACTTTTGACGCTGTTTGTCGAAAAACAACAAGCTGGAAGAGCAAAGTCTGCACAGGAGGTTGACTCGATCAACATCGTATTTGGGGAACTTAGGAGGGTCCAAAGCGTTGTTGATTCGTGCAAGATCTCTGACGGCGGCGACAGCTGCGAAACGATGATAATACTCTCCGAAGACAAAACCGGGGGCCGAGAGCTCAGTCTTCAGTCACCCTGGAGCAAGGTGACAAAGCTAGCCTTGCCATTCCTGTTCTACGACAACCTAACCAGCCTTGACTATGCTGGGAGCCACAGAACCGACAAGGAGGCTCGCGGGAGACGTTCGATAGGTATTGGAGTCACCGGTACACAGATCGATTCCCTCTGTCATCCCCAACTGCGTGGTATTCTTGACCTTCAGGGGAGAGATGGAAAGTACCACCGGATTCGGGTGAAGCTCCGCCCATCATCTCATCAAGTTTTAAGGGCAATAAATGCCTGTCGCGGTGTCCTACCAGCGAATTTCGCGGACAAGATTCTAGCCGGCTGGTGGCAGGTCATGCGGTGGCTTCAAGCGGCAAAACTTGGAAGCTCAACGCACCCACCCGCTGACATTGAATGGTCATCCTTCGTCATTCTGGTATTGAGCAGCTTTCTAGCCCTAGAGTCCCGAAGCGGTGAACTCCGACGGCCCCAAGGACACAGCGCATCCCAATTGCCCCCGGACAGCAACTGGGAGACAATGCACGTTTACACCGCCCCTAACTCGTCTGCTTGCTCGTCCTGGGCAAGGAACAAGGGTTGGCAGTGGATGTTGGAGGAGGGGGCGCTGGAGACCCCACGCAACCCAGACGGCTCGCTGTCCACTGCAAGCAGCTTCATCGCTGTGCACACCGACTTGGCAAGAAAGTACCTCACTTCCTCGGATGGCGCGGCGGCATTTGGCCCTCAAGGCTATCTTCCGACCGCGGTAAATAGAGACCAGGAGAGCCGCAACATGGCGGCATGGGCCATTACCATGGGTCTTCACCTCCTTCTCGAGGAGCAACGGCTTATCATCCTTACCCCCGAAGACTTGACCCCCAACTCCAGCGATCTGAGGGGGCTTCTCTGCCAACTCGCCAAGTGGCTCAGATGGCCAAAGTTCCACGCTCTGTATGCTCTTGGAATGCCAGCAGAGCCAGACGTGAGCGATGATTCAGGTATGGCAGAATTCCTCGGGCTGGTCTACCGCACCACTGACCATTTCTTAGCGGCCTTGTTCAGCACCAACCTCGATGAGCCTTCTGATACTTATTGTGTTCTATCATGGATTCAAGCACACCTCACCGCCAAGCCAACGAGCGAGTTCCCTACACTCGCCAAGGTTTATGCCACGGCGAGCCGGGATTTACTAGCGGAAACCTCTCGCTCTCGGCTGTGGGATGCCCTCACACCCCGCACTGCCATGTTCGCGAGGCTCTTTGGGCTTCTCAGCTCGGTAAAGAATCACGTCGAGATGGTTGTTGCCATGCACGAATGCGGCTTCACACCCCAGATCTTGGAAACGCTCCCAGAAGCAGTCTTGGCGCCCCTACAGGACGTCATTTTCATGTGCCAGCCACACCCGCCACCATCATGGTCAATGGATTTGCTCGCTCTCGTCAACCGGACTGACATGGCAGGAGTTCTGAAGCCAGGAAAGATCTGGCGCGCAAACGGAAACGATGCTCAAGCTCCACCTCATGTCGCGAAGTGGGATTTCCGGATGTTGGCACAGCATCTCGGCGACTTGCCTGACCATGCCGAGGAAACCGACGGCACCGAGAGGCAGGCTGTGGTGCGCTCACTCTTCCGAGAGGATCGGCGGCTGAATGAGGCACAGAACATCTTGTCGTCGACGAAACCCCGTGTTCTCAAGCTAGACCCAAGACAAGAGTGGACCGACTCAGAGTATCTGGAGCGACAGAAAGAGTTGGCCACTACCGCCGCAACAGGTACCCTCGCGATACCTGCCGGGCGTGGCCTGCTCTACTACTCGCTGCGATACCCGCTGCTTACTCAGAAATACCACATTGGTGGTTTCAACCTCACTTGCATCGTCAAGCCTTCAAACAATACTGTCGGCGTCGACAAGACGCTCTTCACCGAGGAAAAAATCAACTGGGCCTTCTTTCACCAAGGCGTTGCGGGCGGGCTTGCGATATCTCCGCACGCCAAGGGCATTGACACCTCTTGGATTCTGTACAATAAGCCCGGACAGGACCTGAGCAACCGTCACGCCGGCTTCCTCCTTGCTTTGGGACTAAACGGCCACCTGAAGTCAGTTGCCAAGTGGGTAGCGTTCAAGTACCTCACACCAAAGCATACAATGACATCTATTGGTCTCCTTCTCGGCCTGGCTGCCTCCTACATTGGGACCATGGATTCTCTCATTACCCGGCTCTTGTCAGTCCATGTCACCCGAATGCTGCCTCGGGGGGCGGCCGAGCTCAATCTTTCCAAGCACACGCAGACCACCGGCGTCATGGGCATAGGTCTCCTCTACTGCAACAGCCAACACCGCCGGATGAGTGAAATTATGATGTCGGAAATTGAGCACACTGACGACGGCGAAGAAGAAGATCCCCTTCGCGACGAGGGATATCGCCTTGCCGCCGGCTTCGCGCTTGGCTTCATCAACCTCGGTAAGGGCAACGATCTGAAGGGATTGCGCGACATGCGTTTGACGGAAAAGCTCCTTACAATTGCCACATCAACAAAACGGGTGGAGTTGGTGCATGTGCTGGATAGGTCCGCTGCTGGTGCTGTTGTTGCAATTGCGCTCATCTTCATGAAGTCAGAGGACCACATTGTCGCACGGAAGATTGATGTCCCTGACTCGATATTGCAGTTCGACTATGTTCGCCCAGACATTCTACTGTTGAGAACCATGGCGAAGAATATCATCCTATGGAAGGAGATCGATCCAACATTCGAATGGATCAAAGCTGGCTTGCCTGCGGAATACAGGTCCAGGTCTCGACTGACGAACGTCGCCAAGCTACGAAGTCGGGACCTACCATTCTTCTCGATTGTTACGGGGTTGTGCTGGGCCCTCGGTCTACGCTTTGCCGGCTCAGCTAACCCTCAAGTTCGAGACTTGTTGGTTCACTACCTGGACCAGTTCATTCGGATTGTTCGAACCCCGCCTGGCAACTTCGACAATGAGCTGGCTCGGGGCAATGCACGCATGTGCATGGATCTGCTCGCCCTCGCTTGTGCTATGGTGATGGCTGGCACTGGAGATCTCGCTGTCCTTCGCAGGCTGAGGTCTTTACACGGACGAGACGACGCAAACACCACCTACGGCAGCCACCTTGCTGCTCATCTTGCTGTTGGTGCCCTCTTTTTGGGTTGTGGCACCGCCACCTTTGGCACCAGCAATCTCGCCACGGCGTCTCTCATTGTAGCCTTTTACCCGCTCTTCCCAACCAGTGTGCAGGACAACAGGTCGCACCTTCAGGCGTTTCGACACTTTTGGGTGCTAGCAACTGACCCTCGCTGTTTCGTGACCAAGGATCTCACAACTGGTCAGCCCATCAACATTCCAGTTCAGATAGAACTCAAGGCGAGCTCGCCGTCAGCCGTTGCTGTTATTGCTGCCGCCGCGGCAGCCCAGGACACTCAGGGTCCCGCAACCGTTACGATTCGACGGCAAACCCCATGCCTCCTCCCGCCATTGGAGGACGTTTTGCGGGTCAGCACAGATGCTGGCGGGATGGGATTCTGGAACCAAACCATCGACTTCGAACACTCGCCGCACCTGGTCGAAGACTTCCGTAAAACCCAATCCGTGTATCTTCGACATCGCCCAGCCCACGAAAACCCATACCCTGCAACATTGCGAGCACTCGGGCGCAGTGGCATGTCTGCAGATTCGGATCCGCTGGAGTGGTTCTTCTCACTACAGGCTTTGAGGAGCCTTACACATGCCGAACGAGCCGTGGTTATGGACCGTCTCGGCTCTGGCGGTGGGGTCGGTGAAGGCGAGGGGGCGACCACAGCAGTTGACGCAAAGCTCGTGCTTCGAAGCGGGCTGGACGGCTGGTCCCGTGATAGACTACTGGGGTTGAAGCTATTATTTGAGTGGTCAGATCGGAGGTCGACTTTAGTGAAGCCGGCCAATGTCTCGCCGTCTACAAAGCCTGAGGAGAGTGCTACTGGCAAAGCAAAGCAGGATAAGGGAAGATCTAGAAAGGGGAAGAAGAAGGTCTCCCTCGAGCCGACGCCCGAAGAGAAAGCAGCGGCGGCCCATGAATCTCATGTCGAAGCGGCCGAGAAGGAAAATGGGTGGTGGCTAAGAGACAGTACTATCGAAGAGCTGAAGGGTATGACCTGGTTCGCGGTTAGAGATGGTTGAGGCTGTTGAGGCTTCACACGGCGAGAACAATGTGTTATGATGTCACGCAGCTTATGGATACAGATTCAGCATCGAATTCATGACGGGACGACGCTAGATTCAGTCTTCGGGACACGGTATGCCCTGGTGAAGCAGTCTTATCAGATGTCAGACTGACCTTATATGAGGGTAAATAAAAGTACTTCTTGATCACAACCATTTGACCCTCGGTGAGTCCATCACAAGTGACGTGCTGCTAAAGGTGCCGAG
>Ga0247760_1001238_pt1 | contig 24513 bp, 22 predicted proteins | sample UWRJL171409R4_FD_179936 | JGI IMG/M metagenome (GOLD analysis project Ga0247760, IMG submission 179936) | Plant litter microbial communities from Arlington Agricultural Research Station in Wisconsin, United States - UWRJ-L171-409R-4 | ecosystem: Environmental > Terrestrial > Plant litter >... | reverse complement strand
CCGAAAGTGCACTTCACCTCAGCAAGGTGGAGGCCGACCTGGAGCGGTTTCGGGTTGGAACCTCTGAACCGGGTCTGGCAACAGGTGGGGATGAGGAGCCATTCCGCTACCGGCATCACGAATATTACCCTTGCTCCGGAATCACCGAACAACAGGAATATCGACATCACCAAGCTGGAGGCCCCGGCTTAGATGTGTACCCGGCCAGTCTCAGTACCACCAACACCACGACGAATACTGGTCACGTTTCCTGGCGGACCAATCGAGCCGTCCGTCCCCTTGAGTCCGACGATGATCCTGGCTCGCCATACGTTTATACAGACTTCATGTCACAGAGATCTTGAAGAACCCCGAGGGGCAAACCCGGAACCAAACGCTGGCCTCGCGTTTATTTTCCCCAATTGGTCTTGACACCCTAGACTCTATTCATCGTGGTATCTATCCATGAGCTTATGGGGAAAGAGAGAGGCACTTTGCATTATTCATCCTTGATCAAACGGATTGGGTGGTATCCTTGAGCATTTCACGGCGTGGCATGGCAGGATGGGAAACGCATACTCATGCATGGGAATGATATTGTGAAGGGATCCCTGGCTTCAATACATGGCCCTCCTTTGATGGATGGGATAACTAGATGGTTGGTTTATCTGTTTCGGTCTGTTTCTATTGACACGGACAAAAGCCCCTCCATTTGCAGGTTTGTATCTACACTTCCACACCGCCTGTTTTCAAGCTGCTATTTTGTTTTCTGTTTGCTCCAAACATATTTACTAGGTAGCGGTTTTCCCGCCCACCGAGTATGTCCATACATGTATAGATACCCCTTGCATATTTTTGGCACACGGTCTGCATCATGTATCCTAGCAGAAGCATATACATATACGAATAACATACTACATTGGGAAGTCAAGATTTGATGGAACCATGGAGGAAAAGACTGGCTTGCTCCCCGATTCACCTCGGAATACGTACCAACTCCCTTCCCCTTCTTGTGCAAAAGCATCTGAACAATTTCGAATTGTTGCCCTAAGTTGTGCTGCCTCGTCCCATGCTGTTCTGTGACCCTTGCTTTGCCCTCCATCCATCTCATTCGCACAATACACATTATACTTCCAACGCTGCGCTATACTCTAGAAAACAACCGCACCAACAACTCTACAGCCTTTTGACAGGCCTAACCAACATATTTGGTATGGCAGTGTACCAGATGTACAGCCAACCAAAAATATGTGTTAAACGCTAGACGTGTTTGCCCGAGCTTAGGTCTCATCCTCATCTTCCTCCCTATTGGTTTTCTTCACCTCATCCTCTGTGTTCACTCGCAGCAATGGAAATCTCGTCTCAGCTGCATCAGAACCAAAAGCAGCACGGAGTTTCTCCTATGCCTCGTTGCTGAAGATTCCATCCTTGCACAGCAGCGCCATGTTCTTGAAGAACCGGCGCCATTCAAGCGGGTCGCCCTTCACTTTGACGAAGTGCACCTCAAGTAGCTCCTGATTTTCGGGGAGGTAGTACTTATCGACGAGGATCTCGCCATGTAGGCCCTGGCGGCGGCCGTCAATCGTGCGAACCTTGATGGTGGCGATATGATCCGCATGGAGGTTGGTAGAGACGTTGGACGGGAGGGGTACGTTTAGCTGGTGCAGCGCATCGCGCAGCATTTGTATGAGGAGAGTTGGAGGGACATGAGAGAAGAAGCGGGTGAGGGAGTAACCAGGAATAATGTCCCGGAAGCGTCGCGCGTGCTGGGTCAGACTGAACGGGACGCCAGGCTGCTGGGAGAATTGGCTCATGGTTGGCTCAGCTTCCAGGGCATCCCATGCGAGAGGGCCTATGCGCTGACCGGCAGCAGAGACGGGCTGGGTTGCTGCGTGTCGTGTGGGTTGCGTGGATGAGAAGGCGAGACCGCCTGCGCGGCTTGCGGGCCGTTCCCAATCGAAAAGAGCGTCGTTGATGGGCATCTCGGGTTGTGTGGCCGAGAGTTCTGATACGCTAGGTGAGTCAAGATCCATTGCATCCGCCGGGCCAGGGCGTTGTGAAGGTGTCGGGTTCTGTGTAAGATCGATGTGAAGCCCTTCGAGAAGTTTTGTAGCGAGTGAGATCTCGTCCATGATCTTGCCCTCCGGGGTGAGGAGGGGATTGCGTCGTGTGTACCATGGATGTTGTCGGATCTGAGCAAAAGAGAAACGTTTCTTGGCTTCAGTATTCATCATGCCTCGGAGGAGCGAGAGCGCATCGGCTGGCAGTCGCAACCACAACGGGTCGGTGCTGCGCCCATTTGTCCGGACGTATTCCTGAAACTCCCAGCTCTCCGGTGTTGGTTCATCCCATGGTGTATTTCCAACCAGGAGGACGAACAGGATCACGCCGCACGACCATATGTCGACCAAGTCTGCCGAGTACTTCAATGCGTCGGGTGACTTCTTGTCTGCCTTGGCGCACAACAGGACCTCTGGGGCGATATAAGGCGGGCTGCCGCACATGGTGCCGCTCTGCTTTTTGGCGCCCTTGTACTCAAACATGGTCGCCATGCCAAAATCGGCAATTTTGAGGTTTCCAGTTGCCGAGAGCAGTATGTTCTCGGGCTTGAGATCCCGATGCGCTACCCCCTTGGAGTGCATGAAGCTCACGCCACTGATTAGCTGTAGGAAGTAAACATGGGCGATGTCTTCCTGCACTCCAACGTCGGCCTCGATCTTGTCAAACAAGTCACCGCCTTCGGCATACTCCATGGCAATCCACCGCCAGGTGGCATCCTCGCCCGTGGCGAACCACTCGATGATGTTGGGGTGCTGGCCGATATGAGAATGCAGCGACACTTCCATGGCGATTTGCTTGGCCGATATCCGCCCCTGCTTAACTGCATAGCCCTTGTGGATCAATTTGACGGCGAAAACTGGATCCTGCTTGCCCAGCGGTATCGCCTTCTTGATTCTGTGTCGAATCGTCAGTCTTGGCGCCCCAAATATTGAAATGCTCTGAACCCACGATGCATAGGCTCCCCTTCCGATTGTCTTGGAGATGATTCGAAAGGGGAGGTCGGTTGGCAGCGGATCCAATTGCGACTGTTGCATGGCTGTTCAGTGGAGGTGTTCGCGTCCCAAGACGAGGGGCCCAGTCCGAAGGTAGTGTAAGTCGACAATTTGAAGCGACAAGGTAGGTATCACACCCGCGCTTATAAATTGGGATACGTGAGAGGAAGTGAGCCCAGTTGGTGAAACATGAAACTTATCGTAAAAACCCACCACCCGTACAGCGGGTGGCAGCAAGGTACTCACCATCTTGCAATTAAGGTTACGCCTTCGGCACCTAAGCGCGTTGGGTCCGCCTGTCGCGTCTCTGCGGTCGAAGCCAAAAACTTGACGCCGAAGCCAACGTAAGGATTGGAGCTACCACGGGTGTCTTGTTTTAGGAAAGGAAGGCGCGACGCGTGTTGATTGGCGGTCGGGCCCTGGCCACCTGCTGAACCAGGCAGGCAGACCAGTGCCAGGACTCTGTCGCTGCAAGCACTCACGCGTTGCTGGAGGGGCATGCTTGGTCGCCCGGAACAATGATGTGGGGCTGCATGTAAACATCAATTCTCCTCGATCCGCCAACCATACCTTCCAACCCGCTGCCCTCACCCAGCCAGCAATCCCTAAGAACCGACGACCTCGGACCTGCAGGTACGCAGAGTCTTTTCTGACCAAAGCCCCCCCTTTTGCGACCATATATATTAACCAAGTCTGTCTAACCAGTTTTTTGGGAATTGGGCCGCTGCCGCGCTTTGCGAATTCTCCCTTTCTTTGTATTGTCAATCTTGCTGCCCGTCTCGCAAGTCGAGCTGTGATACCAATTATGTCCTACAATATGGAGGATACCCAGAACTCGGCGCCGAGCAGTGCTCCCGCGAACAAAGTCGTCGCAGTCCGCAAGGGCACCGATGGCACGCAGAATGCCTCAAAGAGGTGAGAATAGGCCCGACTGGCACATATATAAAATACAACATGAGGGCACACAATTAACCCACTGCAGATTGCAGACAGAGCTCATGCAGCTGATGACATCCCCTGCGCCGGGGGTGTCGGCGTTTCCTTCGGCGGATGGAAACCTGCTCTCGTGGCGTGCGACAATTGAGGGCCCTGACGATACCCCCTACGCTGGCCTCACCTTCAAGCTTAGCTTCGAGTTTCCGCCCAACTACCCCTACTCGCCTCCCACAGTTCTGTTCCGTACACCCATCTACCATCCAAATGTTGACTTTTCTGGTCGCATCTGCCTTGACATTCTCAAGGACAAGTGGACTGCCGCCTACAACACCCAGACAGTGCTCTTAAGCTTGCAATCCCTGCTCGGCGAGCCGAACAAGTTTGTTTCCCTCTGTGCTTTCCATCACCAAGACTAACGCGTCACAGCGCGTCCCCCCTAAATGGTGAGGCCGCCGAACTTTGGGACAAGGATCCCACTCTCTTCAAGACCAAGGTTATGGACCGCCACCAAGATGTTGAGGATGATTGAACGAAGTCATGCTGCAGCGCATTGTATCGGAGAACCGGAGTAACAGTAGGAAGCCGGGCTTGGAATCCCTGGCGTCAGGTTTACGAAGTTTGCATTTCCTGGACGGATTGGGTCATGGATATCCCGTGGTTGACTGCTTATGTAGTAGACGGTTTGTGTCAAGATACATCAAGCATTGGCTCATAATGGACAGATTTGTCCGTAAGCGCATCACTTTTTAAACACAGAGCACCCCCTCTTTGCCACTGAAACCCCCAAAGCCCATCACAACAAAGGCCCTCGAAAGGGTGCGGTCCGAACTGGTGTCGTGTTTACGAAACCTGTATTCGTAAAGCGAAGCTAATGCCATGCGAAAAACTCCGAGTGCCCAAATGCCGTTCCTGACCAACCCGAACCACGCCCGGCCCACACACCGATTCCGCTTTCTTTTTTCTGTTGACTTTACTCCTCCACGATGACAGTCGGGAGACCCTTGGGGTTCTTTATGTTGACGGCCTGGACATAGCTGTAAAGCTTCTCTTTGGCACCCTCCTCGTCATTACGTCTCCGGGAGATGCGGATGCGAAGTCTGTAGGGGACGCCCTTGACACCCTGCTCCCAAACCTTCTTGTTGAGCTGGGGGTCCAGGCGGACATCACTGGTTCCCTGTTGCCCTGTCAGCTGCCTGCCCACTTGCAGTATTTTTCAGAGCTTCCGCAATCACAAATCCATCCCCAGCTAGTACACCCACGTACCATCGACTTGAAGGCAAAGGCCTTGATCTCCTTGATTGCAGTGGGAGCTCTCTTCTTGAAGCTTACACCGTGCAGCTAGTCCTCTCGTCAGCGACGAATTGGTATGACTGGGAGTCGGTTCTCGTTACCCTCTTGTGGAGGTGAATGGTGTACTCGCGGGCTACGACATCAGCGATAGCGGAACGCTGGGTCTTGCCAGCGGGCTTTTTCGTAGACGACATTCTGAGAGGCGATCTTTGGTTAGCTCCGGAATTCGCGCAGTCGCCCGTTCAATTGAAAGAAACTGCTTTATTGGCAGTGGGAATAAAAAGACGTCGCTACGTACTTTGGCGACGACGGAGATCTCGGTTGGTGTTGAGAAAGGCGTCGGGTTGTCGTGTTGCTTTCGTTGAGCAGTAAAGCCTCGCACTGAATTTCGCATCTGATTTTCAAAAAAGTGCGGACCTGTGCACGGCTCCACTCGCTTAACCCCTCGAAGAATCGCACCCTCATTTTTTGGTGCCTACCACGCAAGCCACACAAACTGCGCTAAATCACCAGCCACATTTATGGAATTTCAGCAGGTGGGGCCTCAAAGCACATTACCCCAAATGAGCCACATTCAGAAGGCCAATCAGTTTACGAATACAAGCCACAGCAATTGTAACCCGCCCGTGCACCCTGCTCATCAGACATCACGTCGTCGCGCCAGGGGCTGTGGAACAAGGGATCCTGTTTCTGCCGAACCTCGCCCGAACAACCTCTTAACTTAATCGAACTTCCTGCTGGCGTTGATTTCAAGATACGTGCGCTGAGCGCACGTTAACGCTCTTCTATTCCCAGGAGCCGAGTTCGTTCCCCCACGACCAGCAGTAGATTACAGCACTACGTCAATATTGGTCACAATCCCTCTGCGGTTGAACTCTATCTGATCCCGACGAACGAACTTGCGAGACACCCGACAACTGCAGTCCCCGAGTTTCAAGATTCTCCAGGATAAACCACGAAGACCTCCCATAGCTCCACTCAACCTCACAAGACCTGGCAGCAAAGATGGCGAACCTTGCGCATTCCTCAACACCATCACCGGTCCCCGACCTGAACCGGAACAGACTTCCGACCTTGTTTGAGGTCCTCAGCAGGCGCACTCTACCACCCGTGGACCTGTTCTCTTTCTACATATACATGCGAGACCAACAGCGCTCAGTTGATTATCTCGACTTCTGGTGAGCATTCACTGGTCTGTTCCATCGGTGTTGCCCCGCCCTGCTAACCAGACCTAGGCTTGATGTGGCCCAGCATATGTCTCTGTGCCGTCACTACGTCCGAGAACTGCGCCGATCCGTCCTTGTTGGCACTCCAGAGCCAGAGCGGGACTCGAAGCGATCATCAGCTATCCTCCAGGGTCTTGGCGACATGAGCCATCACGCTGGTCCCTCAATGTACACATCGGAAAAGGAGCGAGACCAGGATGCACAGATGTCAGCATTCCTGCGAGAGGACCGACCAGGCACCCATGATTCCCCACAAAGCAGCAATGGCCCGCGGGGTCGCCCAAGTCCTGGGATCAGCAGCTCCCGCGACATCACATCAGATTCCAACTCCCCCGCCCACACGGTTGCTCGGCAGGACATAAGAGCTTCTGCCGAGAAGATCCTTTATACATTCCTTCTCCCCGGTGCGGAGCGCGAGATCATTCTTCCGGGTACCATAACACCGGATGTGACGACGGCGATCGAGGAGTTTGGCCGGGACGACCCCGAGGTCTTCGATGTGGCCAAGGACTACGTATTCCAGGCGATGGAGCGCGATGCATTTCCTGGTTTCCTCAGAATGAAGGCGCTTGGAAATTTGATTCCTGCAACGTTGATTATGCGGCTTATCTTGGGTCTCCTTTCCATGTTTGGGGGTTTCTGGGCTGCCTTCGTTTTGATTTTCTTGAATGAGCCCCGAACAACGCGGCTATGGGCACGTCTTCTTTCCCTTTTCGTCAATCACACATGCTAACCGTCGCCAGCTCATTCTCCCGTTCACGCTAGGAGTCTACTTCCTTGCGTCTTACCAGTACTCGCTGGATCCTATTCTGGCTCTCATTGGACTGAGCGAGTACACACCGTTCAACTTCTCCAGGGTACGCGAACCCTACGTTCGGAAACTCCTCGCACAACGGGCTCTGGTGGTCCTCACCGTCACCTTGCTCGTTGATGCCGCACTCTGTGTTCTTTTCATTTTTGTCCCCGGCAAACGACTCTAGGCTCAAGTTTAATGTTAGGTATGGATGAAGTTAGCCCAGGTCTTGCAGCTGTGCAGGTCTCCATCTGGATGTGGCAATTTCGTGGCTGGTAATATTCAGAGAAAGACCTTGATCTGAACACCTTGATTTCTTTGCCGTATTTCTGAGGGAAACACATCTCAGGTAGTGTAGCTACCTGTGGAGGTAACGGGGAAAAGGGATGACGTGGCACGGTGCATTGTGGGTCACGAGTCATGAGTTACGTGAGTACACAACAGAGCTGAGATATCTGGATCTTTTTTTCCTTCTATGATATGGTGGAGAATGGTTCTTGGAAGGTGACCTTTTGGGGTTTCTTTATCGCTCCTGTCATCTGCTTGCTGGTCTGGGAGGCACGGTAGGGTGAAACTGGATGGGCGTGGGGTATAATGGTGTTCGGTTATGGTTGTATTGTACTACTCTGGTCCAGAGACACTATCGGGATAACGGTGGATTCCTTTTGATGCTCAATTTCGCTTGCAATTCTCAGCTCTGGCTCAAGTCGAGACGTGTATGGAGCACGCTATCTGTGGAAGAGCATTGGTGAGGTCCGATCTCTTGTCAGCGCTGATCAGAAAGTCGATGGTGTGTTTGACAACCGTGCATGAGCCTTGGCCGGCGGGAGGTTATATCCACACATCTGTCACATCAATACCCTCATGGGATGCCCTCCATGATGTGTTGAACTATTGTCTATGTCCTATTGTTTCATGTCAACAAGCACTGGCCCCAACATTATCAGAACCATAGGAATGTCCCGCATTATTCTAAAGTTTCCGCTTATTGCCTCTTTTCTTCGCGTCGGTGTTGTCGGGGTCATCGTCGTCCACGTCCATGGCTTCATCATCGACATCACTACTGCCGGATGCGTCCATTTGGCCACTTCCCCGCTTATTACCAAGCCGCATCGCGTTCAAACGTGAGTCTGATACCGCTGCTTGCGTCGCAGAAGCTCCGCTACCGGATCCGCCGCCTGAGGCGCTCGCGAGACGACTTTTGGCCGCGTTCAGGGTCAGCAAATCCCGTTTGGCGTTGCGGGGGATTCCCCCACCCTTGTGTTCCTCCTCAACCAGTGTCTCCATCCTCTGCGACCACGACGCCGCGGCAGCGGCCCGCCTGTCAGCGTCGGCGCGGAGCTCCGACATCTGCTCCTCCAGGTGTTGAAGCGTTGCTTCGCAACGGCCGGCCCAGGTCTGCAGACTGGAGAGAAGCCCTCCGATAGCGCTGCCCACATCGGTTCCGTTAGGTGTGGCAGCCTGGCCGGGAGCGACGTCACGGAGGGGCGCGACACTGCTGATGCGTACGAGTTCGTGCTTCGGGTCGAGCTGGGCCTGGATCAAGCCTGCATATATCGTGCTGATGACGAGGTCTTCCAGTTCGCGGGGTGTTGATAGACCAAGAGCCACAAGCAGGGAGCTGTACCCAAGGACGGGAGAGGTTAGGTTGGATTCAGCGGCATGTTTGGAGTCGCGGGCCAGGGAGAGGAGGGACAGCTGGCGGAGCTTGCGCTTCTGGGCATCGTTGAGCGGCGGCAAGTCAGAAATGTCTTTGAAAGAGGCGTAAGTGCCATAGCTGAATATGCGAAGGAGAGCCAGGGAGTTCGAGAACTCGAGCGATGACGAAAGGGCCTGGATTTGTGGGGTTTCGAGAAGTTCCGTGAAGATGAAAGTGTTGGGTGCTGAGGTCGCCCGTTGGATGAGATCGGCTGCGGCCCGAGGTGATGCGGCAGATTTGCTGAGTGCCAGGAAGGGCTATTGCGAGGTTAGGATGGGGTTTACTTCTCTGGGTGTTTTCCCGTGGGTCGCTGCTGTCATATGTGGAGAGGGCACGGAAGTGATCACGAACCTCAAGAGCATTAAGAGCTTTTGTTTGTTCCATGGTGTCGATATCCCGGCTTGGCCAATTCCTAATCTACTGATGAGCAGGTGAGGTAGAGCCAAGCGATCGCCAAGTTGGTTGGTCAAATTCTGTTGCCAGTCCTTCGTTTTGTTGTTGGTGGACGGCAGCCTTGGCGGGGGAGACCTTCCTGAGGTAAGGCTGAGGTTCTCCACATGCGAACCCACAGACCAGGTGACCATCTGCCAAAATCAAGCAGTTTGCTCCACTCCCGAAGGGGATCCAGTCACCGTGGCTTCGTGCCTCGGTGAAACAACCGAAAGGACTGCCTCAGATCCGTTTGGAATCTGCACTATAACAGTATGTGCATACACTACATGATGTCCGGGTTCGAGTACCTAAAGTCAATCAGAATCTCCGAGAGATCCGATTTGCAGATCACCTAATCCTGCTCTTCTCACACTTCTCTTCACCGCAACACATTCGTATGTGATGCCATACCCTTACGTGATTCCGGTGGTATTACGTGAACGTCCCGATGGGACATACCTACTACACCCAGCCTCAACATCCGGGATGGAAAAGAGAAGCCTTGCCGATGAATACGTAAGTCGCAACACAGTGCACAGAGGACAGGACTGTTACGGGGTCCAGGCTTGGCATGATGAGTCCAAGCGAGGATGCAAGAGAAGAAACTATTGGATTTAGGAAATTTAATTGCACAAGTTTCCGGCGACCCTTTGCACAATATTTACGGTCAGGAGAAAGTACTGCCGAATGTTCCACGGCGATTAAAATAGATTGACTTTGACGATATCGCCTTCGGCAGTCGTGAACGATGCCTCTATTGGCGCCCCGTGACCGTCTGGCCATTGGCAAGCGAATAACTAATAACCGGAATACGTAGCTATCGCTTTTGTCGAAAGCAGGCAGGCGACACAAATTTCAGAGGTTTCCCTGTTGTCTTAGGCGTGGTGTCCGGGTGTCAGGGATCTTGCTCATGCAAATAGGCACTACCTATTCGTACACAGTGAGTTGCGCCCGACCATCTACTTGTTAGCTTAGGTGTGTGTTTGTGCCCCGGGCAGATCGCCAGAACACATGCCGTGAAAACCGAAAGCCGGCAGGCCAGGTCGTCAGAGAGCCATCTGGCCAGTTCGCAAGTTTTCGCCCAGGCCCGGACGGCACAGATAGGGTAATCAAACGATAACGAGCCTGGATGAGGGAGGTGCGAAGTCGCTTGAACTTGTGCCGTCCTGCTGCAACCAACAAGCTCGTATAGTTACAGCGCCATTCGGATCGGTGGGCGATTCGTCTCGTCCCCAGAAACGCGGTACGCTCCAGGGGAAAACTCACACAGTGCGCGCCACCAATTTCCCACACGACTGGCTCGGTTCTGGCTGCAGATCCTCCCGTTTGGGCTCGAGACCCGCTGACGAACCACCCACTGAACATCCGCCTCTCATTGTGCCCCTTTCTTATTGCACTCATTCTTAAGACAAACGGTCCGCTAGACGCTGGTCTGTTGTGTCGACCTCGAAGAAACACCGATTTGTTCTGCTTCATCTGTATTTCTTTGTTTTCCCAACGCTGCCTTATCTCGTTCCCGATGTTGTAGCCTCCGAAATTTTCCGTCGCGATCCGCTCGCTCGTCGTTCCTTCCGCCGCCTCTGGTTTTGACATTCCAATTGTTCGGCCTTTTTTTGTCGAACGAGGCCGACTCTCGTCTCTGGGTAGCAGACGCCTGCGTTATGGCCCCTTCGTATATCAAAGTCCCCTCGAAAGAGGAGGCGACACAATCGGGGTCTTTGTTAGCTCCAGCGGCGCACATGGCGACCACAACCCTCAAGGTGGAGGGCATGACGTGAGTTCTAACGGGCGCCCCTTTCGCTGACGTTGAGCTCTGATTCAATTACAGTTGTGGCGCATGTACCTCGGCAGTTGAAGCGGGCTTCAAAGATGTTGCGGGTGTCGGGAGCGTTTCCGTCAGTCTGGTTATGGAGCGAGCCGTTGTGATGCACGATCCCGAACAAATATCCGCCGAAAAAATACGAGGTATAATTGAAGAACGAGGGTTTGATGCAGAGGTCTTAGCCACAGACCTCCCGTCGCCCGTCGTTGCGCGATCGTCGCTCTATTTTCCCAATGCCGATGATGTGTCGGCTCTCGTCGTTACAACCGTTGCAATCGAAGGAATGACATGTGGAGCCTGCACCTCAGCCGTTGAGGGAGGGTTTAAGGATGTCGCCGGTGTGAAACACTTCAGCATATCCCTTCTTGCCGAAAGAGCAGTGATCGAGCACGACCCAACACTCTTGACGGCCGAAACGATCCGCGAAACGATTGAGGATCGCGGATTCGGCGCGACTTTGGTGGAGAGCAAGGAGAAACAGCCGGAAAAAAGGAATGAAGCGCGCGGTGTGGCGTCTTCAAGCATGACAACCACTGTCTCCATTGAAGGTATGACCTGCGGCGCTTGCACATCGTCGGTCGAAGCTGGTTTCAATGGCGTCGATGGTCTTTTGCACTTCAACATTAGCTTGTTGGCCGAGCGCGCGATGGTCGCCCACGATCCAACGAAATTGACCGCCGAGAAGATTGTCGAGATCATCGAGGAACGGGGGTTTGATGCTAAGATCTTGAACTCTGTAGCCGATGGGCGTGCCCAGTCGACTGGTACGTCGAGCGTTCAGTTCAAAATATACGGGAATCTGGATGCAGAGGCAGCAACTGCTTTGGAAGGGAAGTTGATATCTCTCCCTGGCGTGAACAGCGCCAGCCTGGCCTTGTCGACATCCCGGTTGACCGTTACGCACATCCCCGGGGTTGCGGGGCTTCGAGCCATTGTGGAAGCTGTTGAGGCTGCCGGTTTCAATGCTCTTGTTGCAGACAACGACGACAACAATGCCCAGCTCGAATCTCTTGCAAAGACTCGAGAAATAAACGAGTGGAAACAAGCCTTCAGGGTGTCGGTGTCTTTCGCTATCCCGGTCTTTCTTATCAGCATGATTATCCCTATGTGTATCCCGGCACTGGATCTCGGCAGACTCATAATTCTTCCGGGCTTGAACGCTGCAGACGTCGTTTGTCTTGGTCTTACGATACCTGTTCAGTTCGGGATCGGCAAGCGCTTTTATGTCTCGGCTTATAAGTCCCTTAGGCACGGTTCCCCTACCATGGATGTGCTGGTTGTCTTGGGCACATCGTGCGCCTTCTTTTTCAGCGTCATGGCTATGTTGGTCTCGGTTCTGATTTCACCACACACCAAACCCGCCACCATCTTCGATACAAGCACTATGCTTATTACCTTCATTTCCCTCGGTCGCTTTTTAGAAAATCGGGCAAAGGGCCAGACGTCGAAGGCCCTGTCAAGGCTTATGTCTCTCGCGCCATCCATGGCTACCATCTACGCTGATCCCCTAGCTGCTGAAAAAGCTGCAGAGCAGTGGGAGAGCTCCGAGGTCTCTGGAGTACCGAAAACCCCTCGGGACGGCAACGCCGCCGAAGAGAAGGTGATTCCCACTGAACTCATCCAAGTGGGTGACGTTGTAATTCTTCGACCTGGCGACAAGATCCCTGCCGATGGTGTCATGGTCAGGGGAGAGACCTATGTGGATGAGAGCATGGTGACGGGTGAAGCGATGCCTGTTCAGAAGACAAAAGGCAGCAACCTGATCGGCGGCACCGTCAACGGCCACGGGAGGGTCGATTTCCGGGTTACCCGGGCTGGTCGTGATACTCAGCTCAGCCAGATTGTCAAGCTCGTGCAAGATGCTCAGACCACAAGAGCTCCTATTCAGCGTCTCGCCGATACGCTAGCTGGGTATTTCGTCCCAATGATCCTGTTTCTCGGCCTGATGACTTTCTTGGTCTGGATGATCCTGAGCCACGTTCTCGCGAACCCGCCCAAGATCTTTTTGGAGGAAGCGAGCGGCGGCAAGATCATGGTCTGTGTCAAGCTCTGCATCTCGGTCATCGTTTTCGCCTGCCCTTGTGCGCTCGGCCTCGCCACGCCCACCGCAGTCATGGTGGGAACTGGAGTTGGAGCGGAGAATGGAATTCTTGTCAAGGGCGGCGCTGCCCTGGAAACAACCACCAAGATTACCCGAGTTGTTTTGGACAAGACTGGAACAATCACTTACGGAAAGATGAGTGTTGCCAACGTCGATATCGTTTCCATCTGGCGAGATAGTGAATGGCGAAAACGGATGTGGTGGACTATTGTCGGTTTAGCTGAGATGGGCAGTGAGCACCCAGTTGGCAGGGCCGTCCTAAACGCGGCCAAGACAGAATTGGGACTGGGCACCGAAGGAACGATTGACGGCAGTGTTGGTGACTTTGCTGCGGCTGTTGGTAAGGGCATCAGCGCATACGTTGAGCCAGCAACTTCAGGCGAGCGGACTCGGTACAAGGTCCTCGTTGGCAATGTCCACTTCCTTCGCGAGAACAACACTGAGGTCCCGGAGGAGGCGGTGAATGTCTCGGAACAAATCAACGTAGCCGCAGCCGAGTCCCGAAGCAAGGCGTCTACGACACCGACGGCCGGAACGACAAATATATTCATCGCCATCGATGGCATCTATGCTGGTCATCTATGTCTCTCTGATACCATCAAGGAGGGTGCGGCAGCAGCCATTGCCGTCCTTCACCGCATGGGCGTCAAAACGTCGATGGTGACTGGTGATCAGCGCAGCACTGCTGTTGCCGTCGCCGCTGCTGTTGGCATTGACGTTGATGATGTCTTTGCTGGCGTGTCACCGGACCAGAAGCAAGATATCATTCGGAGGCTGCAAGAAGATGGGTCTGTTGTAGCGATGGTGGGCGACGGAATCAACGACTCACCTGCACTAGCAACTTCGGATGTAGGTATCGCCATGAGCTCCGGTACCGATGTTGCCATGGAGGCTGCCGATGTGGTACTCATGCGGCCGAACGACCTCATGGATATCCCCGCTGCGCTCCATCTCGCTCGTACCATCTTCCGCCGCATCAAGATGAACCTAGGCTGGGCGTGTTTGTACAATGCCGTCGGGCTGCCGTTTGCCATGGGCCTCTTCCTCCCGCTTGGCTACCACCTCCATCCCATGGGTGCTGGAGCTGCCATGGCAGCAAGCAGCGTCAGCGTCGTTCTTAGCAGTCTGTTACTGAAATTCTGGTCACGACCTAAATGGATGCAGGACGCGGCACTGGAGTATAGTGCTAGCGGCATTATTCGACGTGGCCGCGGCTGGGGCATTGACGGGCTTGTCGTACGCGCCCAGGAACTTATGGGCCGGGCAAGGTTCGGTGTCAGCAAAAAGGATGATGTGGGATACGTACCATTGGCGAATCTAGACGGGCCGGAGGATACTGTTTGAAGGAGAAAAACCCTCGCAACTGACCAACTTGATTGATGCTATGCCGGAGTTACTCAGGGGGGGCAGGGGCGGTTCTTAGTCAAATCCGCGCGCTAGTTTGCACCGTTTCGATCTACAACTGTTTGGGGTGTTTGGGTGTTTGGGTAGCGGCGTTTGAGAGAGAAAGCACTGCAAACCCTGCTCGGGCATTTGGTCGTTTTCGCTGAACTTTTTTTTCTTTACCTACTATGTATATGAGATACCGGCATGTGAATGCTTTTTGCGCATTTGATATCCTGTGGGGTAGGAGGAAGGGAGAGGAATGGTTTGGAGGAGCTGGGCGACAATGGGGGAGGAGTGTTACGCTTTAGATAGCAGCAGCATCGCTGAATCAAGTTGGTATATATTCTTTTGTGGAAGCTGTCTGCTCTCGTTGAGATATACACATAGGCGACGGTCGCGCTGGTAAGTTTAACGTTGATTCAAAGGTGAGGTGCTCTGTACTTCAACTGCTACTATGTCTATGTGGGGTATGGTACGTAAGTAGGTGGGTAAGCAATTCTGCGAGTGATTGCGATGCAGCGTTCAGGACACCTGCAGGCCACATGTGTATGGTTATAGGTTGAGTCCATGGAGCTCACGACTCATTTTCTCAATGAGGCTGGGCTGGGTTTGGGTATCTGCCAGGTTGAGGGTTGGTTGTATGTAGGGTTGGTAGCCTTAGATTCATTCACTTGTATATTGGAATTGTGTTGGTTGGAGCTGGTAGGCACCTCGTCCCGATGTTCAGAGCCAGAGTTAGACCAGGCTGAGTCACCCGTAATCCGCCGCTCATCTTCCGTGTTCCTCTAACAACAAAACCCAGGCCTCTATCGTCATCATCACTCTCATCGTCATCGATGCCCACCTACTACCTATGTTTCAGTTGCCAACCTCCGCTCTGTCTACGATTCGCATAAATAAACTGATCTCACTCTGTGTGGATTCGAAAATTACCATTATGACTGATCAGTTACCCCATTCCAACGTCATGACATGCCCAGCTCTACACATGTCCCCGCTCCAAATCCTCACCATACTTAACCCCGCCCGCCGCAAAGCACTGCACGCCCTCCTCGTCGAAATCACGCGGTGGATGCGCCGGCGCATCGAACTCGATACAAGAAGCAATCCTCCGCAGCTAGTCCGCGCCCGCAGCGCGGCTCTCGCGCATTTTGATATCTGGAGGAGGGAAACGCTGGCAAACGCGAAGGAGGTGCTGTTGAGGGAGGATGATGATGCGGCTGTGGAGCAACGGAAAAGGAGGGCTGCTGAGAAGAGGTGTTTGGAGGGTGGGGAACGGGGGGCCCCGATTAGCTTCGCGGAGGGGGAGGGCGAGGAGGAAGGGCAGCGTCAGGGTTGGGCTGAGAGTCAACGTCGGCGCTTGCATGATATATACCCCCCTGTGGCGACCCGGCTGGCCACCATCCCCTACCAGGACCGCGAGGAGACGCTGAGCTGTGTGTTACTCCTGCTGCTTTCGGCTGGGAAATACCCCGCTGAATCGAGGACGCTGGCAGTATGTTTGGTCTCAGCGCTGGATTTGCCAGTGGAGGTGCTGGATATGGAAGAGTATGAGGTTGCGAGGCTGTTGCTGGATGAGTCGGAGAGGGTGAGCAAGCAGGGGTTGTCGGCAGAGGCGGAGGCGCAGAAACGGAGGCAAGAGAATCAGGCGAGTCGGTTTCTCAAGGTCGGGCTAGCATCGGCGGCTGGAGCGGCGCTTATCGGGATTACGGGGGGGCTGGCGGCGCCGGTGGTCGCAGGGGCGATTGGGGGTTTGATGGGCACGGTGGGCTTGGGAGGGGTGGCGAGCTTTTTGGGTATCTTCTTTATGAATCCAGCGTTGGTGGGGGCGTTATTTGGAGCGTTGGGGGCGAGGATGACGGTATGTTGTTTTCTCAACAGAAGGGGCGCGGACGTTAACTGACTTGGGTTCAGGGGGAGATGGTCGACCAGTACGCCAAAGAAGTTGAAGACTTTCGGTTTATACCTATTCGAGGGCGGCCAAGAGACGCAGCGCAGGGCCGACGGCTCCGAGTGACGATTGGCATCAACGGTTGGCTCGACTCCAGAGACGATGTCGTTAAACCCTGGAGATTCATTGGTTCTGATTCCGAAGTATTCGCCCTCCAATACGAAATGGACAGTCTTGTCGGCCTTGGCAGATCTCTAAAGAACCTTGTCACGTCTTCCTCATGGAATTTTGTAAAGGTTGAGATCTTGAAACGGACTGTCCTCGCCACGCTCTGGTCCGCCCTTTGGCCTGCTTACCTGCTCTCCATGGCTGCCAGCGTTGACAACCCCTTTTCTCTCGCCAAGAACCGCTCGGAGAAAGCCGGCAAGATCCTCGCTGACGCACTCATAAACAAAGTTCAGGGCGAACGACCAGTCACATTGGTGGGCTATTCCCTCGGAGCAAGGGCAATCTACTCATGTTTGCAATCACTAGTTGAACGCCGTGCGTTTGGCCTGGTCGACTCGGTCGTTCTGATCGGTGCACCCGTTCCGTCAAATCGGGACCACTGGATGATGATGCGGAGCGTTGTGTCCGGGATCATGTTCAATGTTCATTCAGAGAACGACTATCTGCTTGCCTTCATCTACCGCGCCACATCGGTCCAGTTAGGAGTTGCTGGGCTGCAGGAGATTGACCAAGTCGATGGGGTGGTGAACCTCGACCTAAGCGACTGCGTTCAAGGTCATCTGCGTTATCCGGAGCTCATTGATCGTATTCTTGCCCGGTGTGGCTTCCCCATGACCGAAGGGGCTGCGATGGGTCCGATTGAACGGGATGACAACGAGATATTGTCCCAGTCAAACACTCCCAGGTCCGGACATGCCAAATATCTGATCGAGCCCGATATTCTGTTGCCCGGCCTGGGTAGGGCGATGCCGACGGAACCGCTCACAGAGCCCCCCGGCTTGGGAATACCACAGCCAGGAGTATCTCAGTCAAAGATCTCAGAGCCCGAGGCCCCCATCCAAAGCTCCTCACCCCGTCCCGCTACAAACACTTGCAACAGAAAAACCTCATCAGCCCCTCCCATAACACACGCCTTTAACAAACAAGCATTCAGCACACCGCCATCCGCTTTTACATCGTCATCCTCACTACCAATTGCATCAAGGTCCACTGCCACAACCTATAACGTTTTCCACTCACAGATGGATGACACTAGCATTCCCAGAGAAGACTTCAACTTTGGTTCCGACAACGAGCAGGGCTGGGACTGCGCCATCATAATGGTGGATAATGAAAGCAACGACGACGATGGAAGTGACCTTTCGCATTTAGAGCCGACGCCTGATTAGTTAATGCGAACCACGATAAGGATGGCTTCGGGCGGCTGGGACAGCCTTCGGCTGAGGCGTTGCCAGTATAGGGCAGGTAGGGAAAATACGCAGCAGAAACACGCGGGTTCGCAGAACTGGACATATAAATTGATGCCCCGTTTGGGCACACTATTGGTTTAACGCTAAGAAAACCAAACCATCCATGTCCTGAACAATGTTGTGTACCCCGCCGCTCTGACTAGTATTTACTCATCGTCATCCCCATCTTCGTGCTCTTCCCCGTGCTCTTCTGCATCTTCGTCGTCGTCGTCAAACCCCATCAGGTCCGCCCCCTCCTCCTCCTCCTCCTCCTCCTCGCTGTGTTCCTCATCCTCATCCTCGTCTATCTCAATGTCCCTCTCCTCCGCTTCCGCCTCCTTCCGCTTCTTGCCCTCCTGCTTCCTCGCATCCTCCACCAGCTTCTGCTTCTCGATCTTCTGCTTCCGCTGGCCCACGACGAACGCCCCCAGCGGCGTCTTCTCCCACTCTAGATCTTTGAGGAAGGTAGCTACCTGCGTGCGGTCGTTTGGCGCAAAGTCCATCTTTGCGCGATTCTCTTCGATGAACTTAGCATTGGCCTCCATCTTCTGCACCAGAAGGACGAGCATCGACGCCAACTTCGCGTTGTTGTTGCCGGTGCTCTTCTTCCGAGACTCTTTGAGCCATCGCTTGAGCATGACAATGACCGGGAGGGCCGACTCGGGGAAGGCGATGTTGCGGGCCCAGAGGACAAAGAATTCCGACAAGAGTTCAACAACCTGCTCGCCTACGCCGTCCTGGTAGACCCGTGTTCGGAGATACGACTTGGGGGCCTTGTATGAGACGTGGAAGTCGAGATGTTTGAGAGTTGATGATTTTGGCGGTTTCTTCATCTCGGCTGAGTTGAGCACCTCTAGCAGCACGGATGCTAGGGGGATATATGTGTCTGTCGCCCGACAGATGCGCAACAGGGAGCGTATTAATTGGAAGCGGAGGGGGAAGTAGAGTGCTGTGGGGATGAGACGCATGGCGCCGAGCGTCACCTGGACAAGGGGGTAAATAAGCAGCTTGAGATGGCTTTCCTTGCCAGATTCTGCTTCCTTCAGAGGGCTACAATGCTCTGAGAGCACGCATGACCAAAAATCAAGAGAGTGGACATATTGCCAGTTGTAGACGTTCTTGAATGACTCGTTCTTGTTGTTGACAATGCTGTTCCGCAAATGAATGGCCAACTGGCGGATATGTGTGAAAGCTGTTGTGTATCCAAGGCTCTGGTCGATGCCCCAGAGCTCTGCGGCCGAGTTCTTCATGAGGTTTATACCCTGCACAGTGTTCGCGTTGGTGAGACGGCTGCCCTGTACTAGACCTTGGTAGGCCGCTTTTAGAACCACTTCTCTGACGCCCTTGTCGCCAATCACAACTAGCCGCCGAAGGACCAGAAATGCTGTTATCCTGGTGGCTTCGGTGCTGGCGGACTGTGACCAGAAGGCGACAACTGTCTTGATCAAGGCCTTGAGCAGTTTTCTGAACGACAGAAGATAAGGGACGAGCGGCTGAAGGGCAGAAAGTGTGAGCTTGAGTGTCGCCTCGTCCGATAAACCCCCCAAAAGACGGATGATGGACGAGGCAAAACTCTTGACCAACATAGACAGCGTCTTGAACTTTTTGGTCTCTGTGTTGACGTAGACCTTGCCTGAGGACGACTCTTTAACCGGAAGATGGTGTTGCAGGACCTCGGGGATCTGCTTGAGCGCAACAATAAGGATATCGTGGAACACATTTGGGTTCGTGATTGTGTATCTCCGTTTGGTGTCTTCGTCGGCATCATTAAGATTGGCCGCACAGCGGAAAGCAATAGTTGTCTGGCGGGCTGCTCGCAAGGAGTGCGTCTCTGTCATGGATTGCTTCCATTTTGCGATCATTGTTTGTGTCAACTCATGGTCGTCTTCCTCGTCCTCCTTTTTGCTCTTGTCTTTGTCTTTTTTTTGCTTCTTCTTTGGCTGTTCTTCATCATCGCTACCACTAAGCTCGTCAATCTCGGAAAAGTCGGCATTCTCATCGAAGTCCAAAGCTTCTGGGTCATTCTCCTTCAGATACTTGAAAAACTCAGGATCATCCTCGGCTAAGGCAGCCAAGCTGGCCTTGGACATGCCCGTGTAGCCATCCGCTCCATCCTGGTCCCCATCGCTCCCACTGTCGGACACATCGTCGGCCGCAGAGGAGTTAACTGGGTCGCCTCCCTCTGAGGTCTTTTCCTTAACCTCAGCGTGTCCACGCTTGCGCTTCCCCAGCTTCCCAGCAGTCTTGGTTGTGGCAGCCGGGGCCTTGTCGAGGATCTCGAAACCGCCCTTGAAGAAGTCGTCGACGCTCATCTCGCTGGCCTTGACGCCGGCCTTTTTCTTTTGGGCGCCGGCATCTATACCGGTCCTATTGGCGTCGTCGACTGGGCCCTTGAGAAATTCAGCATCGGCTGCGTGCTTTGCTTTTTTCTTCCCCTTAATTTGGGCGCGCTGCTTGATTTTTGTTGTCACTTTCCTTCGTTCCAAAACACCCTTCAGCTTGTTCTTTTCGAACTTTTTCGTTGCCTTCAGGTTCTTCTTCGTGGCGACCATGGCGGGCGATGATTGCAGTGGGTGGACACGAGCCAATTCGCAGCCTCGACGGTGACACTGGTGAAGGTAGGTCCTGATCGCTCGCCGAAGCAAGCAGCCTTTTTTTTCTTCCTCTCCCTGGCTTATCGGGTCTTATCGAGAGGAATGTGGGGTTCATGCTCTGGGCGGTGAGGGGTAGGTATTCTGCCGCGTGGTGAATGGGGCTGAGAGCGAAACTTATAGGGCTTTGCGAAAGCACATTCAGTCCAAAGGTCTTGATACGTTTCAAGATTGCCAGGATGGTTGCAAAACACACAAAGCAGGCTTACAAAACATCAAGATGAATCCACGGCAGCCCTACGCGCCGACCCCTCATAGCTATGTCCCAAACACCACGCTTTCAGCGACGATCAATCTCGATGAGGTACAGTGGCTCCCCAATCCGCCAAAAGCTGGCCCGCTCTACGCAGTAGGGGTGCTGAACTGGGGACTCGGAATTCAGGAGGTGAAGCTGGCCGACACGCACGCCGAGCGCGATCTCCAGGACTCGCTGGCGGAGATTTTCAGTATCATCGTTACTATTGACCAACTAGAAAAGGCGTTTCTCAAAGATGCCATTCCAGAAACGGAATACACTGGACTATGTGAGCGAGCGCTGAAGCAGTACAACGCTTTGGTCGCTGATGAAACGGTCGCCAAGGCCTTTGTCGGGTTGGAGGAGTTCAAGGCTGAGTGGGGTGTACGCATATTTTTGCTTTCACTTCCCTGAATCCTCCTGCTGACTATGTCTCGACAAATAGCTCGAGGTACCTCGTGCAACCGAAAGGATACGCGTGGGTATGCCATCCACTGCTGTCACGGCTTCTTCTGGTCCACCACCTTCTGCGATAGCAGGGGGAGGCGCTGGCGGAGCGTTGATTCTGGAGGCTACACAGGACTTCATCACTTTTCTGGATGCCTTGAGGCTTGGTCTTCTCGCAAAGGACCAGCTACATCCTCTGTTGACGGATGTGATACAATCCGTGAACAAAGTAACTGATCGAGACTTTGAGAATCGGGGAAAGATCGTGCAGTGGCTCATCACACTTAATCAGATGAAGGCGACAGAGGAGCTCAGCGAGGAGCAGGCGCGTGAGCTTGAGCTGGACATCAACTCGGCATACCAAGGGTTCAAGAGTACCCTTTCTTAATAAGCGTATTCAGCCATTTGTGTTTGCACATTGGTGTACAGTATGTCGTGTGCTTATTTGTGCCAGGTGTACAGAAACGAGTGTCAGTGGATCATACCAAAAACGTCCAGTAACTAGGATAGACAAACTCCTCTTCAAATATCCTCCGAACTTGCTCGAGGACAAATCGTTCCACTTTACTCACGTTCTTGAGACTCTGTTTTCCGCTCTCACGCAAGCCAATTTCGCTTTCCACCCTAATCTCCTGAAGCAGGCTGCCCATCTTTGGGCCCGAGGTTGAGTGTCTGTCTTCGGTGTTCTCGACATTTTCCTCCCCACCCACAGCAACCACAGCATCTTCCGGGCTGAGGAAGCAAAAATGCACCCTCTTGCGGATCTTGGCGAGAACACCGACGCCGTCGAAGGTGACTCCGGTGATACTAAGCCGGAGAGGGATACCCACAAAGCTCGGCATTGGGTAGTCAAGAAGTATGTCGGCTGTGAGCAGTAACTTCACATCCCCGGCATATTTGATATGGAACACAGCCTGCATGTCCTCGATTTTGCGCTCCCGAAACCGGCGCTGCGTCTCAGCATCGCTACGCCCGTCCGCTTCACCCCCTTCGCCATCATCTTCAGCAATCGGAGATCCCGCCAAGGCCGCGGCATCCCGTGTAGGAGGCCGCGAGGTTCCTGCGGAGGTCGGAGCTAGGGTCGACACGCTTGACTTCTCTCTAAGAGTTGGCGGGTGAAGATTCAAGCCCGGTCCGTTTAGCACTAAATTTGCTGCACCTGGAGTGGCAGTTGGGGATGCTGATGCCGGAGCCGAAGGGCTGAATTCGGCAATCGAGATAGAGCTCTGCGAAGGGTGTCTGCTGTGACCTTGGTGATGGCCCTCCGTGCTTCTGGCCTGCTGAACGAACTTTTGGTGGAGATTCGGTGCCGAAGCGCTATGACCGTGGCTGGATTCCAGCCATGAGTTGCTCAGGTGGTGAGCGCTGGCTACCGCGGCGAGGGGAGTTTGTGTCCCAGACAGACCATTGGCGAACTGCGTGTGGAAGTAATGGAGGTTGGATGTACCACCCGGAATACCCGGCGTGGAAACACCTAAGAAAGGGCTGCCTAGATCGTTAAGCTGGGTGGTACTTCTTGATGGAGCCCCGGGGATGTGGAGATGTGGTGGTAGGTGGGCAACCCTGGCCGCCGATGACCCTGGCCCGGGCCCTGGTCGCCTTCGACGGTCCGTTGCGGGCCTCAGCGGATCAGGGATCTGGGAAGCGCCCGCAGGAGGAACGACGTCACCGTCCTCAGAGTCAGAGCCATCCAAACCCGGGTTTTCTTCGTAGAAATCGGGAAGGGGGTCGGTGATGTCTTTGAGCTCAACCTCGGGTGGAATTGTGCCAAATTCAAAATCGTGAACTGTGACTGACTTGATGAAGCGCGGAAGCGGCACCGACTGGAATTTGGTATGGATGAAATCTCGGATCTTGTGGGCTAGTTCTAGCCCGTCTGAACCCCCAGTGACCGTCTCCCAGCTGAGGTCGATAGACATGGTTGTTGAAGTAGGTAGGGGGATTTCGATAGTGGACAGTGAGGGCAGACATTAGTTAACACAATACCCTAACCCTGGCTCCCTCCAACTGCCAAAACCCCACCGTTTCCGCTGAGCCTTCAAGCACCCAGGCGCCCAGGCAGAACAGGCCACGCCAAGCCTTTAGCGGTCTCCCAGGGCAACGACACGAGTGGTAAATCAACAAGACGTGCCTGCTCTCTTCTCTGCTTTTTCCACTCGTCGAGTGACGGCAACAGCCCCCGCATATTTCATACCACCTTCATCAGTCATAGTTTTTATGGGGAGTTAGGTGTGATTCCTCCCATGTATTCTGCCTTTATATTCGCTCTTGGGACTGCGAATTGTCATTTCCCTAAAACTTTTTAATCCAGGTTTGGAACGCGTGAAGAATCTCGTCTTTTTCTCCCGACCAACAATGGATCCGCAATCACCGCCCAAGCGCATGACAAGGGCGCGGGCAGCTGCAAAGGTCGAGCCCACTACCAAGCCCACCAGGGTAGTAAGTGCTGCGGCGAAGACTAAAGCTACCCGTACAGCAACAACTACCGCCACCAAGAGGAAGATTCGTTCTGACGACGGCGATGATTCCGACAACGATGATTTAGACATGGCCGTTACCAAGAAACTTCCCTCAGCTGCCACCAAAACCACAAGGGCCACCCGTGGTCGGGCGAAGAAAACTGTCGACGAGCTTGCACCCGAGCCCGAGCTTACGCCTGAAGCTGCCCCGGCACCCAGACCTCGCGGTCGGCCCAGGAAGGTCGCCATCGACGTCCCAGCGGAGGAACCGGTCAAACCTGCCCGCGCAGTCCGCACGCGCAAGGCGGCCGTCGAGCAGCCGGCAGAAACTACCGATGTCCCAAAGAAAGCAACCCGTGGCCGCCCGCCCTCATCGATGGCAACCCGGACTGCTACTACCAAGCCCACAGTCAAGAAGACAGTCAAGTTCGAAGAACCGGAGAAGGAAAACATCATCCCATCAGAAGCAGTACCGAAAAAGACAACTGGCAAGGCATCCGACTCTACTTCAGGGCTGCGCGCAAAGCCAGTTCGCAAGGCAGCCACAGCCACTAGTCGAGCAATTCGAGGGACCAAGGCAAGTTCCGTAACGGGCGAGAAGCCGATCCCGCTGAGCCCTAAGAAGGTCAATCAGATCACGCTCAATCGAACCGATT
>Ga0247760_1001237_pt1 | contig 24533 bp, 26 predicted proteins | sample UWRJL171409R4_FD_179936 | JGI IMG/M metagenome (GOLD analysis project Ga0247760, IMG submission 179936) | Plant litter microbial communities from Arlington Agricultural Research Station in Wisconsin, United States - UWRJ-L171-409R-4 | ecosystem: Environmental > Terrestrial > Plant litter >... | reverse complement strand
TGGAGTTGCAGCCACTGCCGCCCGTAATTCCATGTCCAGTTCCAGTGCCCTGAATACATTTCCTCTCTGCATAGAATCACAGACACATTCATGTTCACTTCAATGCCACGATCAAACCCCTACACAAATCAGACTGAAACCACATTTGTTCTGTCACTTGCTTTGAGAGAGAGAAAAAAATTGATTAATCACATGTGCATACACCAAGCTCAGACTCAGACTCACACCAGGACCTATGCATCAAAGAAAGCCCCACTGGGGGTCTGGTTCAAGATCCGCTGCCGCGCTCAGGCTGTACCATGCCATCAATGATCAAAGTGCAGCAAATAAAACACGAACATGAAAGCTCTAGGTCAGTCACCAAACCCAAATTGGATGAGGCGGTCATACAGGTCAAGTATCATTTGACAAGATTACAGAACATGAAACCACCGGACCTTGTCATGACCAGCTGGAAAAACAAACACACATGGACTGGATGGATGCATAGGTTGAAACAGCAAGAAAAAAAGAAAAGAAAAAAGAAAAAGAGAGAAAATAAAACAGATGGTAGTCATGACACGCCCCACACATACACTCTGACGTGTCAGTCAATGAAGGGGACAAAAAAAAAAGTGTCGCGAAATGTTTCTGGTGGGTGATGTGGCGTGGGTGTGGAAACATTGGACTCATTGTGCGACATGGTGAACAAAGAGAGAAAATTCCAGGCCCAGGTGGAGTACGCAGGAAATTTCTCGTCTGTCCTCAATCAATCTTCCGGCTGCCGCCCCAGTGCACATGTGCCTGCCCCAGTCCAGTTCCGTCCAGTTCAGTCAGTCCAGTCCCCTGTTCTGGTCCTGTCTCCAGTTTTGTGTCATGGGAAATTCGGTGCGAGAATGGGTAAGAGTCCAGTCCAGTTCTTTGTCCCTCAGCAGAACCCACCACATGCACCACAGGCACAAAGTATAAATCGCCGGATGCGGTCATTTGCAATCCTATGCATCATCAATTTTCAACTTTCAACTTGTCGCTCCCAACTCTCAATACAATTTGTCCCCGTCTTCAACATCAAATGGACTCGTCAGGCTACCCCCCTGGCTCTGGGGTGCGGAACCGATTCCCCCAGAAAACATTGAGCGAATCCCTCGATGAAAGCGACCAGTTCCAATTCGAGCCAAAGCTCCCCTCCATCAAGAACCCGCAGCAGCGGCAGCACTCCTCGGTCACAAAGTCCCCGGGCAACAAGGCCGTGTCCGACATGAACATGGACATGGACTTGAAGCAACAGCTCGCCGCGTGCCAGAAACAACTGCGCGCCACCGAGAAACATCTCGCCGTCGCCGTCGCCGCCCGAGATAGAGTCAAGCTCGCAGCCACATTTTCCTGGTCTCTGGTCAATGTGGGGATATTTGCCTTGCTCATGTTGGGCCTTTTGTTTCTGGGCATTCCTACCGGTCCAAGCACTACTCCTACTACTACTACTACTATCACCACCGAGAAAAACAATACCAGCAGCTTGCTGTGTCAGCCCGTCAATTTTTCCATTTCTCACCACACCGACGTGATTACGACGCCTGAGCAAGTGGTCTATCTAACACGAGCGTGGATCGGAGCGGCGGACACGTTGTCTTCGTTGCCTTATTATCATTCCAACAAGAATGATGATGATATGGAGAGACCTTCCTGGGCTGAGTTATATCTCCCGGACATTGCATCTCTCTGTTCTACCCTTTTGGCCTCACAAGTTCACCAACATGTCCATGTCCATGTAAACGACAACGACAATGGGGGCAGCAGCAGTGATGCAGAGAACAAGACAAAACATGTCGCCCACATTTGCGCCGCTCTCGAATTCCATCTCGCCAATGCCGACGCCACATTTGCGGTGCTCGCCCCGACGATCCGGCCTTGGCCGCGCAATGCCGTGGGGTATTTGGGTTTTTTGGAGAACCAAGTCCATGAGCTTTTTCCCCAAAAAGATTCCATGTCCGAGAGTGACAACAACCTGTTCTTTTCCCCTCCGGGACATGCCACTAGAAATGGACATGGAAATGCCCCCAGAGAAATAGCTTCCCGTCCCCTCCTGGAAGGTTTTGACGGAAACGACAAGGTATCGGCCTGTTTCCCCACGACGGACACCGACGGCCTGCAATTCTCCACCCACCTCCGTCCCGCGGGGGTGATTGACCCGGAAGCTTTGTCAGTGCGCAAATTATTCGCTGCGTCGACGCATCCGTGGCGTTTTGGCGTCGCGGCAAATGCAGACCGGGTTTTGGTTTCGTCTGCAGACCATTCGCTCTTTCGGAAGTTGGGCCTGCATCTGGATAGTCTAGATCTGGGACTGGGACAGGTCGCCGCCGTCGAAAAAGCTCTTGCGGCTCACATCCGTCACCACGACTTCCCCATCCCCATGTCTGACTATTTTTCCACAGGGCCATGGCAGGGCCGGGGTTCGCTTGGGGATCTAGTCTATTCGCTCGCGGTAGTTTCCGAAGGAATCAAGGAGCTTTTGGTTTTGGGCTACCAAACTCCTGGTCTATCGCATATTCCCTCGGGGATTCTGGGAGTGAGCGCCTCCTTGCAAAACCAAACCACGGCGGCCCTCACCGCGTTACTTTCCCTGCGCGCGGCCGAGATGCAGGCGGATACACTATCTGCTCAGCAAAAAGATTTCAAGTTCCGACGAGAGAATTCGGATCAACAAGGCTGGGTAACTCTGCGCATTGTGCGACCCGGAATTGCCCGACTGCATCTGTCTCCGCACGCCGAAATCACGCACCATCGCTATGCGCACCCGACGGACATTGAAAAAGTATTTGCATCCTCCCAAATCGCCGCGCAGGCTCTGGCGGATTCTCAGAGGGTAAAAAACTTGGGCACCGTGGTGGACGGGCCGAAATTGCGACGGCGTAAAATTTCCTTTTCTTCTCCTTCTTCAGGTGCAGAGACAAAAGAAAGGGAAGAGGCATTCCTAAACAAGTGGCTATATCATTTCCATCTCGACTTGTCTTCCATCCTCGCTGCTTCTTTATCTCTCGACAAGAATACCCCTCTGCAACAGGTGCGGGTACAGGCACAGGCACAGGTAATGACCCCGTTAGGTTTGGTAAACTGGACGATTCATCATCACTTGTCTGAGCACGAGACCAAAAAAGTGACGAGAAAAGAGATGGAAGAGGTGTTGGAGGATTTTGACAAATTGTTTGAGTAGCACATACTCACACATGCAGGGGTGTGTCTGTTGCTGTCTGTGTTGTCTGCGAGATATTCAGAGGTTTTGGAGGGGTTGAGCCTGGAGGGGCGGAGTCTGGAGGATTCGATTCTACGTTCCTGTCATTCATTCCTTTCTTTCTTGGCTGGATTCAGAGACCCTTACTTTACCTTTAACTGCCTAGGTAGGTTTTCATGCATACATGCGCATCAGACAGAGTCAGAGCCGAGACACAGAGATAGATGGATAGATAGATTTGACAAAAAAAACTTTTCTCCTCTCTTCTTCCCTTTTGTTCCAGGGCCATCGAGCACATGTATGTGTACACAACACGACACGACACAACGCAGTATTCCAGACAATGAAGAACGGACACGTGTACTCCTTTGCCTTCTCATCTTGAGCATATAAGAAGAACGTCCTCATCACCTGTTGTTTCTTCTCTCTCTCTTCATCTCTTCATCTTCATACTCATCCAGTCCTTCATAGGTAGGCATCTACCATCTACCAGACCAGACACCAAATTTTTGGTACAGCAGACCAGACACACAGGATACAAACCACAGACAGGTACACGTACAGGTCAGAAAATGCCCATTGACCACGCCCTTCGCGCTCGACAAATTCAGCGAAAAGCCGCCAGTCTACGCCATACCGACCCTGACCATGCCGCGCTGGTTGTCCTGCAAGGACTCGATCCGGACGGGGAAATTCTCAAGTTTTTTTCCCGAGGGGGAGCGGGCGGCACTGGCACTCGTACCTATCCTAGTGAAGAAGAGGAAAAAGAAGAAGAAAAATGGCTACCCTCGTGGGATTCCCCAGGACGATTCAAGGGCTATCTCAACACCACGTTTTGCAAGTGGGTGAGGGATTACAAACAAGCCAAGGCCGAGGTGGAAGCAGAGAAACGAGAGCAGAGAGACGAGGCGGCGGCAGATAAAGGTGGACATGGCACCAAGGACACACTGGCAGTTCAAGTTTCTAGAGGAAGCGGAGATGGAAACAAACACCCCGACGAATCCACTTTAAAGGAGGTGGAAGAAGAAGAAGAAGACGAGGAAGAAGTGGAAGAAGTGGAAGAAGTGGAAGAAGTGGAAGAAGTGGAAGAAGTGGAAGAAGTGGAAGAAGTGGAAGAAGTGGAAGAAGTGGAAGAAGAGGAGGAAGAAAAAGAAGGAGAAAAAGAAAAGGAAGAAAAAATTGCTGCAGGTGGAAACAACGACAAACAAAGAATCATCATCCCCGGCAACAACCCCACCCCACAAATCCCCCCCACCGCTGACATTGTCAAATCCGTCATGGACCAGCCCATGATCCAATCGCTTTTGGGCATGGTCGAGGGGCTCTCCGTGGTTTCCAACAATAACCCAATAGTCGTCACTCCGAGTCCGGCTAGAGGAGAAGGTTACGTTCCCGGCGGCTGGGTTGGTACTCACCAGGAACAAGAGGAACAAGAGCTGGAATCCCTACCACTATCACCCAACAGGGAAAACAAGACAAAAAAGGAATCCTTCACAGAGGAGGATCGACAAATTTACGCCTGGGCAAGGAACCAGCAGAGACGACGCCACGTGGAAATCAAAGCCGCTTGGAAGGAGGCCAAGGAGCGGCTGTATAATCACAAAGAGTCTGATCGCAAAGAGTACATGTAGAGTTGGTCAAGTGGACTGGATTAAAATTTTGGTCAGCAGGTTTATGTTGAACAAGTTGAGTTAAGCGGACTAGAGTTTGGTTTTGTAGGGAAGTACATGTATGCATACACACACACACCGGCTGGCACCTAAAATGAGATAACCTTTGCCTGATCTTTTTGCTTCCCCCACTTGGCAAATCTAAAAAAAAAAAAAACAAGTACCTGCTGCAAAGACTGGACCACCAAGGTAAATTCCAAATTAATTTATATTTGTCACGGTGCCGACCTGGACTGGGGAAAAGACTTGAGAAGAAAGAGTAGTGCTGCTCCGGGTAGCTATATACTCGTCAACTGGTAGGTTGTGGGTAATTACATGTACCAAGTTGGCGATAATCTGGCCTTGTCTGGTGCTGTGACAATGTCTCGACCTTGTTGGCTTGCCTCTAGCTGCTTGCTGTCTCGCCGCCTTTCTTCTGGTGGTAAAGTACTTGCGCCGAGGGTCCTCGTGCGAATAAGCACATTCCTGACCACTGGGCTACATCTCCGTCATGGCACACGTACGCTTGCGCCGCCAGTAATCAGGTCTGGTTGATTGAACTGATTGTGAGATTGACTCGCACTCAACTTCAGCTGCGAGATTAACTGGCCTGGAAGCTGACTCCCCCAAGGTATTCTCGGGTCTAGGTAAAGCAAATACACCAATGCAATATAAGTATTTGCTAGCTGTGGTCGTTGTGGTAGATTTGGCTGAGTACCAGAGTCTCTATTAAGATCTGGCGAGAAGGCGACAACGAAACGCCAGCAAGGTGTCTGAGAAGAGGTGACTCAATAACTGGCACACGCATAGAAACAGCCGCAGGTAGTTCATTTTTTTCCCGCTAGAATCAGTCATTGTTTTCAAGTTAACGTGGAACTAGGTTCCCAGCCAGCATATCATCAGTGAGTGACTCGTCAGTGTATCGCTACAGGACCGGCCTCTTCCTTGACCATTCTGTATAGTTTATTATACTATCTCGCCGATGGAGAATAGATTAGCAAGTGTTGCCATTTTTTCTTTTCTTTTTTTTTTCCCCTTCTTCTTTTTTGAGCAGGTCGATTCGCCCTCGCAGAGCAGAGAGCATGTCACGGCAACCAACCAAAAAAACACAAGGCAAAGACTACGCAAGCTGTGTGGCTATATTCGTAGAAATTGGAAGCTAAAGAAAAAGAAGAACATGAAGCATCATATTTGGGTTACACCTTTGGAGTCGTGGCTTGATCAGAAGGACGGAAGTGAGGGGGTTCATGTCCCTGGCCCCATCTAACACCGCCCAACTTTTTCTGCCCTGCCCCGCAATCCACCACGACTTGCCATCACGTCTAGTAATCGCCATCTTGCAAAAGCGATTCCAAAACTATTTCTGCAGAGAAAATCTCATTGGGAATTGGTTTGCTTCTCAATTGATCACATACGCTTGATACAACAATGTGCGCCCTGGTGGTAGATCGGACTGGTGGAATTGGCGCGTCAAAGTCCATCTTTGTGTTGACCGCGAGCGACAAGCGGCCATCAAGGCTGGGGGAAGATGTAGGGGGCGGATTTTCCAGGGAGGAGGATGCGGCCAATGATGAGCCGCCCTCAAAATCTGAGGGCGCGATATGATTGGTAGATTTTCCGAGGAGAATGAAGTCATTGACCAGCGGTCAATGACAAGCCGCGCTCAAAGTCTGAGGGGGCGATGTGATTGGTAGATTTCCGAGGGGTGGGTCCGAAGCCGGAAACCACGGAGCGGTGGCCGGAACCCAAAACTGGGTTGGGATGAAAAAATGGGGCCTTAGCTCGACAAAATGCGGTTTTGCAGAATTAACGACTGGTCTGTGCTCGCTGGGGTTGACGCCTTGGTGCTCGACGCCCTATGCAATGGACGTGGATGCATTCTGGGTTGTTCAGCCGTCGTCAGGACGATCGGTCGGTCACGCGCTGTTAGCTCGACAAAACCAGAGTTAGAGCTTGGTCTGTGCGGCAGCTTCGGGGTTTCGTCGCTCGGTTGGGTTGGGGCCCGCTTTATTGTCCAAACCACAATAAAATGGGGCCAGCTAAAGCACCAGATCCAGCGCAAGTCATGACGAACCAAGTCACCACGATCAAGTCACCGCGACCGAGTCCACCCAACCAAGGCGACGGCGATCCAGCCCGTATAAGCAATCCAGCCCATTTCGAGTGTGGAAGTATCAATCCACGCATCGACACAGCGGATCTGCGAATTTTCCGAGGATTCCAGGTTCTTTTGCGTGGACGGGGTCAGGCTGTTAGGCTCGACAAACCTGCGTTTTGCAGAGTCAAGGCTTGGTCGGTGTGGGCTTTTCGGGACCCTGAGCAGCTGCAGTTGAACAGGCCCGCCACATGCGCAACCATGCACCACCATGCACCATCACATCCCAAGCAGCCATCACAACGCCATCGCAACACCATTGCAACCAATCGCTTCGGCGACCACACCCTAATAGTGCCACGGAAGTTCCTATGATCGGTGTCCGCGTCAGGACTCATTCGCCGCCATCGTTGTGCCGTGATGGCTTCAAGTTGAATGACAGCGCGCTGGATGGATGGCGCGGTGGATTCATAGCTCAGCGAATTGGGGGTGTCTTCGATCGGGGCCTCGGAACCATAGCACCTTGTCCCGGCGATAGCATCGCGAAGTGGTTGCGGCAGCAAACCCCACCAAGATACACCATTGCACCCATTGCACCCATGGCAACCATGGCAAAGACCATTGTGATAACTATGGCAATAGCTGTTAGTTTAACGACCGCTGTATGTCGCGACATGGCCGCTGCATGTTCCGTGGAGTTTAAAAATTACAGTTGACTGATTACAGTGCGTGGACATGACGTTCAGTGGGTGTGTGAAGTTTATAGTGGGCTAAGGGTAAATTTTTAGTTGTGTACTTGGCGGTGTGGGGGGAAATTTCTGGAACACCCCCCTACTTCGTAATAAGGACATGAAGTGGACGGATCTCACCGAGTTGCCCAGACGATTAACAACTCGGGAATCGCGGTGTGCACCCCCTGTAGCACCATTGCAGCACAATTGCCGCATCTATTGATTCCGTGGTCCGGGCTCCTGACCTTGGAGATAGTCTACGTATAGATGAGATTGTCATAGCACCAAACAACCTTGGTTAGCGTCGGGTCGCCACTGAACCAGCACCCACCCGTGATCCACCAGACACCGAGTATATAGTCACCCGGGACAGCACTGCTCCCTCTTCCTCTCTTCGTGCAATAACAAGTCCTTTTCCCCAGTTCAAGGTCGGCACCGTGACAGAGATAGAATATGCCTTTTCCTCTTTTGCTTTCTGGACCTATTTTCAAGCCATATAGGGCTTGCGTAACTTGTTGCCCTCTGATCAGAAGGATGTGCATCCATTTTTGTATGTAGTAGGCCATTCTGGGCTGTGACATGTTTCTTTTGTTGTTGTGCTGTTACGGCTGCACATCCTGTGCAGCTCCCTATCATAACTTTAAGACGTATTGATCTATGGGTGTAGTGTTGTTTCCGAGTGTTTTCCACCAGACCACCATTCCACGGTCCATAACTATCAATCACGCAACAATCATAAACTCATAACGCAGAGGCCGTCGAGTTGCGCAGAGCGGGAGTTTAAAAATTATAACGGGCGTTTTACAGTGGGCGTAGCTAACATACAGTGGTCGTGTGAAGTTTATAGTGGTTAGGTCGTGCTGGTTTGCGCTAACGACAGTTGGAGATGGGAGCTAACTTAGCTTTTTGCGCATTAGCAAATCAGCATCAGCATCAGCGTCGGGTGATCCAGACGGGACATAAAGAAGGGTTATCGCCTCGCCCAATTTTGAGCAAGAAGGCCTCCCCTCTGATCAGAACAACAGGATTCTGAATTGGTCAAGTTTCTACCTGTTCAGCGCGGCTCAATCGGGGAACGCGCCCGTCGACAGGAACCTGCCCCATCACCCCCAGACAGGGACACTTTTTTTCCCATCTGCCGCATCAAATCAAAATCCCAGCGAGGCCATTTTTACAAAAAATACCTGCCTGAATCCCGGCCGGTACGAGGGGGTACGTAATGTGTCCAGGACTGGAACTGGAAGAGAGAACATGACATGACATGAAATGACGAGACGCCAATACCATAGCATGACAGGAACATGATTTGAACAAAAGAAAAAAAAAGTCAAGGCGCAGTAGAGTCCGTTATGGACGTGTATCCAATACCGAGATTAAACTCCCAAACCAGCTATATGTACCCCCCGCGACATTTTCAAAAAGAATCGTATCGAGAGTTTTTCCGAGAAACCAGGGCCCACTCTTCACCATGCCCATATCTAGTCCCCACCTATTATGATTGTCATTGTTGTCATAGTTATCGCCATGGTCACGGTGATGGCGATGACGACAACGGCGACGACGACTATGTCGTTGTTGACCTTGTTGACATTGTTGTTGTTGACCCTGTTGGCGTTTCTCATGACAAAGGCTTCGATATCTTTCCAATTTCTGGGTTGCCTCGCCAAGAGCGGCGGCTGGATCTGGATCTGGGCCGTTACTCGAGAAACCCGGGATGGAATGGTCTTCCCCCAGTAAGGTATTGGCAAACCGATCAAATAACGCCGTGCGTTGCGCTTGTCGACAATGTAGCGCTTGTCGACGGAGAAAGCCGAGTTCTTCAAAGCCAGCACATGGAGCGGTATTCGTACATTTAATGACTGTCCCCGTCTCTGTCTCCGTCCCTGTTCTCGTCTCCCTCACCGGAGGTAAGGGGTGGGTCGCACTCGTGAGTTGGCGTTGTAACGCGACAAGGGATGCGGCAGTTAGGTTGGGTCGTGTTTGTATCTGTATCTGCTGAGAAGGAGGAGGGGGAAGAGAAGAAGTTGTGTTTTCGGCAACAACAACAACTTTATCCCCATTATCCACCTTTCGTTCCTCCTCCTCCCTAACAAACTCTCTATTTCTAACCATATACCCGACCGGAACCGAAACTAGGATCTGGATTGGGTTTGCTGTATGTGGGAGTCTGCTGGCCGAAGTAGTAGGTTGTTCGTGTAGATGAACCTGTTTCCTCTGCGCCTACATGTAGAGATATTAACATTAATATATATTTTCTTTTGAGTAAAACAGGGAAAGTCTAACAAGGACATAGACGAGGGGGTGAAAAGGAGAGAGAGAGAAGAAAAAAACTCACAATATCCCTCAGCTGTACAAAATACCCTCCTCCCCCTCCTCCTCCTTGTGCCCCTTCTCTACTATAGCGTGGTCGTCCAACATTTGCACGAGAGCGTTCTTTTCCTTGTCCATATTCATGTTCAGGTCCATGTCCATGCCCAGACCGTGTCTTTGTCATTTCAAGGCTGCGACTGCGTGCCGTGACAGGGTCGCCGTCAAAGGGGCGGCGCTGTGGGTTCAAGTTGACTACATGTTGGGCCTGAGGACCTTGTGTAGGGTTGGTGGCGTTGACCAAACCTCGTGGGTTGGGCTCAATCTTGACAGGCTGCTGCTGGTTGAGAGGAGCAGAGTTGTTGTCGGTCTTGGCAATGATGATGGGGGGAGGAGGGTGCTGCGGGTTGACTGCATCGACAGAGTCCTGTAGGTTGATATTGTGCCGTGGATCAGTGGGGTCAACATCAACAGAGGGTTCCACATCAATTCGATAATGATCCAATACCCCCGAGAAATTCAGCCTTTTCTCCTTGGCCACGGTATCCCACGACTCGGTCACCAGCCCATCTTTTATCCACCTGCTCAACTCATACTCTAGACTTCTTGCTACCCGATCCTTAATTACGGAAAGATCCGATTCCGAAATACTGCACCATTGCACGGGATCGGGATTTTCCGGATTCAGCACACTTTCCGACTCGATCAGCCCCCGGACGAGGCTATCGAACCGTTCTCCGTGTCGAGGGATGGACGATGGAGAAGACGGCTTTTCAAGCGCGAGAAAGAGTCGCATGGGGATCCGGTCCGAGGCATCCCATTTTGGACGCACTCGGGAATGGTAGCGCAATTCATCAACCCAACGGCCGCGAAAGATTGGCATCTGACTAGCTGGATTGTTGGATTTCTGGATTTCTGGATTTCTGGATCAATGACTTGGTGACTTGATGACTTGATGACTTGCTCAACTTGGACTGGACTTGATACTTGCAAGACACAGCTGGCTGGACTTGGAGAGTTGAGAATTTGACTGTGGTGAAAAAACACTTGACCTTGAATATCAGGAACAGCCCATTGTCCTGGACATATTTGATCACATGGGCCGACAAGAGTTGAGTTGAGAGCCTATTATTACATGTACATGTAACGACTATTGTCCCATCAAAGCTGTGTGCCAGCAATACTAGACAACGGTCTGGACAATGGAGAATCTCGTCAGCGAAAGTCATGTTCTTTTCCTTTCCACATTCTGGCCTCAACTGGTGCCTGGCGCTTTTTGGCAACAAACTACATACACAGACAAGACCATGTTCTGCATTATTCTTCACAATAGTTACATGTACAAAGCCGGCTAGATATGCGCCGAGGCACATATCTGGACAATAAAGGTGATGTACATACATGGACATGGCGAGAGACACCGACCAAAGGTACGGATGCAGTAGCAGCAGACCCGAACAAAGCGACTAGAGTCACGGATGCAACGGGGAATATGCAAGTTTTTTTTTTTTTCCTTCTTTCTCTTCTTCCCGCAGTAAACAGCCAGCAGCAGAAATCGCGGATGCCGTGACACGATCTGGACTGGTCTGGAGCTATATGGGGTCGGGGAGTGTCAGAAATGAGAGAGACGGGTTTACGCAAAGGGCGCAAAGTTTCACTGAACAGTCAGAGCAAATGCGAACGGGACTGGAACATTTGATGGAAGAAAGTAAACCCAAGTTCAAGTTTCGACAAGAGACATCAAATGGTAATTGGGGGCCCGGGGTACAAGACAACTTCATTGCGTGCAAGCAAACAAACAAATGTCTGAGACCCGGGGGAGAAGATTCAAGTCCCGGGGAGAGACACACAGTAATGACAGTTGAGACCGGATACGGATACGAGGTGGGAACATAGCCGACATGGAGGTTGTATCAGGGAGAGACATGGAACATAAAGCGAAGATGACAGCACATTCTAGATACGTGTACATGACTGTGTGGATTTGTGGATGGATAGCTTTGTTCATTCTGCAGCAGTGGTGTGGGTGGGGCAGGGGAGAGACAGATCTGAAACTGACAAAGTCAAACTGACTTTTTGAGCTCCACCTGGTGCCAACGCATCACCAAGGGATTTGGATTCTCTCACTGGATGAGAAGCAGATCTCCCGCTTTCTGGACTCTCTTGGCTGCTGATTTATCTGTTTCTAACTTGGGTCATTGCGGACCCAAGAGAGGAGACTGTCATAGACTGATTGACACTAGACCCTGATCGTTCTTTGTTGTTTGTGCCTGCCGAGAAAGCGTTTGCGAGAAACTACTGGTAAGTCTGGGCGTGTGTTTTGCGATAAACTAGCGGTGAGTCCAGACGTGTGGTTGCGAGAAACTGGTGGTCAGTCGAGACGTGTGGATGATGAACCGAGAGAGAGAGAGAGGAATCTGCTCATGGCGGTCATGGTGCATGTAGCTGTAGTTAGTTATATATATCTAGATATCCATCGCCTTTGCAGACTTGAGAGATTCTCCCAGTCAAAAAAAATACATGTTCCAGTCAGACACATCTTTCCATTGAGCACATCTGCCTGCTGAGTACAAGCCAATCCCTGGCTCACACTGCCACCATGTCAACCCCCAACCCCGATCTCTATCCCCCCGCATACCACAGCTACGTGCTAGCTATCCTCAACGGGAAATGGGATGAGTACGACCCTATCGGCCAGCCTGAGAGTTTCCAGGCCGTCAAATGGCTCTCCGAGACGTACCCCGATCTCAAACGCAAAATGCAGTTCGATGCGCTTTCCCTCACCATGGATAGCCACCCCAGTGAGGTATCATCGGCCAGGGCGGTTGTGAATTCGCATCGGGTGGGGTGGAAAGCCGCCAAGGTATTTCTCTCTCTCCTCTGGTCTGCTCATTTAATAATCTCATGGGCTAATAATAGACTCCTCAGAATGGACAGGACCAAAAAGATGACATGGGAGATTTGCTTGATCTGGGACAGGGACAGGGACAGGTTCATCATTACCAGCCTGCTGCTGCTGCCGCCCATACTGGACATGGGCATTCGATGCCGCCGGGACACGAACAGAAAAAGCCCGCTCGCATCATCAACAACACTATAAACAACATGAGCCCACCACATTCATCCGGAAGCGAGACAGCAACAGAGAACATGTTTCCATCCATTTCGGCGTCCGCGTCCACCAACATGGACATGAACATGAAGAAGAAAATCACGTCCCTTCGCAAAAAGTTCCTCGACGCGCAAAACAGGTGGAGGTGCGGATTGGAATCCGCCATTGACGCAGAGGTACAAATGACCAATATTTTTACCGAATTGGCTTGTCTGCGTCCTTCCACCAGCACTACTGCTACCACTGCCATGAATGCAAAGGCGAAGGCGACTGTGCAGAGTGATAGTGATGGGGACAGTGATGATGATGATGATGAATCGGATTCGTGTCTAGACTATTCCTGTTCCGGAGACGACGACGACGATGATGATGATGACGACACTGATATTGGTCTTGGTCACCGCCGTCAACGCCACAATCTCATTTTTCTCGGTGCCGGTGCCGGTACCGGTACTGGTATGACCACAGCACATGCAGGTGGACACGCCGCCGCCAGTGGTCATGCTGCTAGTGGTCAACATGAACTTGGACATGGACAGCACCTGCACGGCCCTATCCGGGGAAAGAATCATCGCCGGAGACAAAAGAAGAAGGAGAAGAAGGCTATCTTTGGTCTGTCTGGAGGAGCTGGAGGAGGTGGTCTGCTGTGATCTTTTTTTCCCTTTCATTTCCTTCCTTCCCTTTCGCGACTGCTTGTCTACCTACCTTAGTTGCCTGACTTCATCTTGTCAGCTGCATACCTTACTTGCACACTGCACGCTGCACACTGCCTTGCACTCTGTTTGTTCCCTAGCTGCTCACCACATGCATGAACCTAGCTTACCTATCGCGGACCTCGCATGTCCCTCTCTGTGCCCTCCATCCTATTTTACATCCCGCACGCACGCACGCTCTTGCTCTCTTTCTTTGTTTATATATTTACCCTTGGCCTGGCCACCCAGGGGCATATATATGACAAAAATTGAGAGGGTGAGAGAGTTAGCGGAGCGCGGTATTGATGTTTAATAGTTGAACGAGGAAGAGGAGAGGTTGCACATGCAAGGGAAAGCGAGAAGGGGTTCAAACTCAGGCAGCAGAAGCAGCAGCAGGAGCAGGAGCGGCGGCATGAAAGAGGACTTCTTTTTTTTCTTCTTTTTTTGTAAACGCCACCCTTCACCCTCACAGTCACCTCACTCTCACTTCACCCTCACTTCACCCTCGTACTTTGCGGACTGGAAACAGCACTGAAACATCCCACGGACTGGCCACCCGTGAGATGCATAAATGTTGACAGGTCCCAAAGATCGGGGGAAGAGAAGAGAACAGGAAGAAGGGGAAGGGGGTGTGATTTGGATTTAAATTTGGATTTGGATTGGATTAGGTTGAAAAATCCATCGACGACAGGACAGGACAGGACAGGACCTGGCATTTGTGTCATCACATTAGAGAGACAGGTTGGGGACTGGATGTGAATAGCACACCTGTGTGTGTGTGTGTGTGTGTGTTGCTGCCAGACTTTCCCCCCCCTTGTAAATGCCAAACTGGGAGCTTGTTGAACAGTTGGGAAAAAAACTCGGACTGGCCACCCGGGTTTTTACCGAACTGGACCGAGCTAGTTGGCAGAACGCAGGGAGGAGGGTAATGGTTGAACACGTCATCAAATGTCATGATAGCGGATACCTAAAAGCCAATTGAATGGGTGTAGTGTAAATGCCAAGCTTGAACTCACTAATTACATACCACGCGGTCCCTGTCTCGTTGTTTGCACACCATGTGTTTTTACTTGGCCTGCTCAAGTTCCAATTCCTGTATGTCCGGGAGCCGGGTTAATCTGGACTCCACTCCATACTTGCGAGTCCAAATCTGCCATCATTGCCCCCCTCTTGACTTGCATAGGCCATGTGATGGACGGCGTGGCACAATGGACGGATAACACAGGCTGTGATGCGTTCTCACTCGGTCGTTTCATGCAGCTTTGCTACATGTAGCCGCTCAAATTCCACTCATGTCCAACATGAAGGGGTACATTCACTTGAGAATATATGTACCGTAGCGGTCACCAATGGTATATACATGTATTAGGGCTCCGGGTAAAAGAGAGGTCTACTGCCACGACCATCTCGAACTATTTGGCAGTCACCCACACCCTGACAGTGCCAGACGGCCGGGCTTGTTGTATCTTGAAATTTCCCATAATCCGTACTCGTGCCCGGCTCATTGCATTCATGTCCCGGCTGGGCGCCATTAATCCAGACGTCCGTTAACTTGTAAGCCGGAACACCCGCCGTCAAAGGCACAACGATGGCGGCGGCGACCTGGGTTGATGGCTTATTGGATTAACCGTGTGACAGACGCATTGCCGGCACTAGTCGTCCTCCGAGTATGTTTACATGTACACGGCTAAAGAAAGTCCCGGATGTAACGATGCTTCTCTTGCCGTATGTGGTGATATACCGATCAACGGCGGCTGAATTGACAGCGAGTGCGATGGCCATGGATAGGATGGTCGCTGCGAAGTTTGGGGTGGTCGCGGTTCGGAGGAGACATGTAATCTGCATGTGAAGACGCAGCAGCAGTTTACGTTAAGTGGTTTTCCCGCCGAGATGGTAGGTTGGATTTATTCACGGTGTCTGGGCGTTCACTCGATCAGGGGGTTGGGTGGCCGTGTTTGATTTTTTTTTTCCATCAATATCCCTACGGCATCTCCTCTTGCCATCAAATATGGAAGTGACAATGATGTTGCGCTTAGATTTTTAACTAGCACCAAGAAGCCCGAACTATGTCCTCCAGACGTGTTTTTTATATCTTTATGGTACCCAATGGTCGAAGCCCTTTGACAGCCGTTTCTAAAGCCCCAGGTTAAAAAACAGGCTGGTTTCTGGCTCCAGTAAGCTCATACCATATTCCGAAGGGGCGATATACAAGATCAACTTGGTAGGCCCTCCCGCAAGATGGTAGCTGGGCTAAAGAACCCAGGGTACATCGACCCTATATATATTTATCGTTATACAGCTAGTTACTTCGTTAAAGATGTGTTCGGCTTTAATTCGGTCAGACGTGGGCTCCGCATGTCTTTGCACATGTACCTAGCGACATCACAAGCCGACCCCGATACCCTTTTAGAAGCTTTTTGATGCGGTTCTGGGTTGAGGTTCCGCTTCAATGTTCACCGAGGACGGCCTTGTTGACGCCAAAGACTGGATTTCGGCACTGGGATCTAGAATATATAAACATGAAGGTTAAAGATATGGAGCTCGCCTAGGTTAGGCACCTACAGCATACACAAGACGGAACAAGGGCAGCGGCTGCAGCTACGCCGCTAGTAGAGCGCCTTCATCCTTCTAACCACTCCAGGACAGAACACATGGCTCGGTTGGCCAGAGTTCAAGTTCCCGTCAAAAAAAAAAAAAAAAAAGATACGACTAGATCAGGATCCACCTGTGTGCAAGTCGCCTGCACGGCGTGGAGGGAATTAAGGAGTCGTGCCTTGGGCTTGCGGCAAGGTCCAAGACTGGATTCCCCAACCAAGTTATTTACCTCGGCACGGGGCTGTGCTTGTTTATATATGGTTCTTTTAACAGCAGCACAATGCTGCTGGTGGTGGTTCCAGATTGAAGGCAAAGGCATGGGTTATCAAAACGACCAAACCAGACGGCATAGGTTTATACAAGTACTGGCGCTTATAAAATCCGTCTCTGGCTTTCCGAATCTCTGGGTCGCTAACTCTCCGAACTTTGACCTCGCCCCCCACCCGTGCCATTAATGATGACATCCCTTCCCGCCCAAGCTTACTGAAATTAGACTGACCTCACCCTCAACATACATATATTATACTCTGACCCTGATCTTAATTATAAAATGGGGTCAACCCTCCGGTTCTGGGAGTGGTGTCTCCCCCCCCCCCAATGTCAGCTGATGGATGACGGGATGCAAGCTGCGATAAATTCCAGTGGTCCATGTTGGAAAAATTTGCTTTACAAAGTCCCGCCATCTATTCCTCCACCAACACAGGGGAATAGCGCCAAAAGCTCCGACTCAAAATTCAGGTTAAACATGTGGCAGCGAGCGAGTGCACTGTGCGGATCGATTGAACGGACTGAGGGACGCACCCGGTAATTTTAGAGTCTCGCCAAGCGTAGCGCGAACCCCTTCTCCCTCCCTCCCTGTTAGGTAGTTTTGGCAGGGAGAGCAAGGTCAAAATAAAGAGTACAGGATGCGCTGCCGGCCAGCCCCCGGAGCGCTTGGTCGGCGCGCATCAACCTGCTGCTGCGGGACATGCATGCCGTGAAGTGGGGCCTACGTGCAGCCTGGACGTCAGGCATCCCCAGACAATAAAACGGGTCAGCGGTCCCACTTTACTGTCATGGAAACCCCACTTCATTGTTTATTCGACAATAAAGCGGGCCTCCAGCGATGCACTCCCAGAGGTCGCTCAAAAAAAAAACCATCGTGTCAGAGTTAATAAAGCGGGATTCGAGGCCCACAATATTGTCCGACAAGCAATAAAGCGGGGATGGATGGATGCAAGACCCTCAGAGCGCTCGCTCACTCGCTCGCGGCTGAAGCCATCACCACCAACCTTGTCGTCCCTCACCCCCCTCCAGGACATGTGCATCAATTGCCTGTCTGCCCGTCTGTTTGTACAAAGTACAAAGTATGCATGCTCAATTCCGCCCGCCCCATTCATTTCATTTTAACGCGCGCACTGGTGTTGCGCGCGAAACGTAATTGGGGGGCAGTCTGTACCGGGCGCATAATCGATTTTCGAAAGCGGTGCGACGGGAGGCGTCAGCAGGTGGTGGTGAATGACCTGAGATACCGGCGCCGGTGTAAAATCCACAATGGGGTCTCTTCACAACCTCACGAGCGCATGGTGGGCTCTGGGCTCGCATGGATCTCATCCAACTTCCACAGGACGGCTTAGAAGCCATACAGGTCCCCTTTGTTGTATAATTTCGTCTTCGATTTCCAGGATTCTCACCAGACCAATTAAGTCAAGACAGAAAATGTCCTTGCATAGTGGGGCTGCTCCCTGTTCGCTATTGGCCCATGGAAATTCTGCGGGGCTGGCAATGGAAAATGCCCTTGCATGACGGGCCTTGTCTCCGTCCTTGCCCCAGGTTGCTGGATAGCGGTTCAACGTCTATAAGTTGGGCATGTTTCCTCACACTTCAGACCAAGTCCAGTTCGAACAACAGTTTCACCTAAGCCATCCGCCCAAGGGCGTCACACCTCACGATGGACAGCCCGATGGCCGCACCTGTTCTTCACGAACGTCTCGAGCCGTACCGCAATATCGACCGGCCAAACGCCACCCGACTCTCCATCCACAGCTACAATGAACCGCCACACTTGGAGCGACATGTCCCGCTAGATCAAGGGGTCAAGTCATTCGAGTCATTAAAGCAATCCATTGAGTATTTGTATCTCACACTCAACCTGCCAACTAAGGATGTCATCAGAGTCATGAAAGAGACCCAAGGGTTTTCGGCGACATATATGGACTACCCGAAGATCCCTCACAGGTTTTCATACTGACCCCGTTCAGCCCCAAGATGTACGCGCGCCAGTTTCAGAAATGGGCTTGGCACAAGTACGGTACACCCCGCGCGCAGGGGGCAAGAGCATATATACGGTCCAAGCAGGAGAGACTTCAGCTCGGATCCAACTTTGCGCCAATCTTCGCACGCCTTGTAGATGATGAGCTTACACGCCACTTGGGTCGAATTTCACTCGAGATGCCGTCGTTTGTTCTAGTCCTCTCGCGTAACGATGACAGAAAAGGTTTCTCCATCCAGATCACTATTGGCCGTCTGATGAGCAAGGTGTTGGACTTTTTCCTCGGCGTCTTCGAGTTTATACGGGAATCGCCGGTCAAGGGTCGGTATTACCTTGAAGGCTTTTTTGAAAGGGTCACCCGCGAACTGGTGACGTCCAACTTGGATTCCGTATTTATTTTTTGTATCACAATTCCTCTTAGTTATCTTCTACAGGATAAGCATGTCGCAGTTGTTCAGCAGATCATCACAGTATATCTCGATTTTATATTGGGGCTCTCCCGGGTCCGGTTTAGCGACCACCTAGCATGGTCTACAGCCGCGGGCTTGAAGATGGTACTTGCCACAGGACCTGAGGATTCCGGACAATTTACCAATATCCTACGGAACATTATGGATCAGGTAAAGTGTCAAGTTAATTCACACAGGCCCTGGTATACCGGTAGCAGTAACGAAGACGGCGCGTCTTTGGACGAGGCTATCTTGTCCCTGGTGACCCTACACGTGCGGAGGGTTTTGTCAGCAGACCTACGCAAGGCCGTGAAGTCCTCATTACGAAGCGGTAAATAAGGTTATGTGAGGAAAGCTTTCTGAACTATGTGCCTAACTGACAACTACAAGACGTGCACTTCTCAAACGCACCTTCCAATCCCCTATTGACACCTCAACCTAGCGCTTGACGCTGACCTACCTAGCATACGGACTCCATCTTCATCTCCCCGGCATGACCACTACATTAAACACCTCGGGGTCACACAGTGTCCGAAGAGCACCCATCTATCGACTACCGCCCATTGCAATCCTATATCCTCATGGGAATTCCTTACTTCGCATAACGGAGATACTTTACCTGATCCCTCTAACGCCACACCCTAGAAAAGAGATGCCCCAAGACCACAACCGTCTCATCCGCAAATAACTCATTCGCGATATACCGCAATCTGTTATCGCTAGTCTGCTCAACCCTACTAACAAGCCGAGTCGTCAACCGGTCCGGCGCGCTCTTGTTCAAATCCCCCTCGATGCCCTCAACAGCCCGCTCGCCAAACCATTCCACAACCTGGCCCAACGGCGGCGGAAACCCAGAAATATCAAGGTCGACATCCGGCTTACCCAGCCGCGCCGTGGCCAGGACGTCGATGTTCATCACCGGCGGGGTGTGTTTTGTATCCACGGCAATGACGGGCCGCCATACCACGGAACTATCCTGCAGCGCGATGCGCAGCCGCTCGCTCGCGCTCAGCACGTCGCGTCCGCACTTATCGCATACCGCAGCCTTGGCCACGCCCTCGCCTGCGAAGTCGATGATGGCTTTGATACCGTCCGATTCGATGCTGAGAGACTCAAGTTCAGCGCGCCACGAGAACTTCACAGGTGCGTAGATGGCTGCGTGGGGGGGAGGAAGGGGGTGTAGTCGACGCGTTGAGCTTTCTTTAGCACCTTTTGCCACTCCTCGGGTAGAGGATGTCTTGCTTCGAGCCAGAGGGCGTCGCCGAGAGTTGGGATCGTGTCGTCGCCGTCTTTGGATATTGGTCCGGGTTCTTCGCAGTAGCATGCTGGCGGTTGACCTAGGGCGTGCATGGTGAAGACGATGAAGAGGTAGGTTATGGGAATTCCGTGCAGGTGGACGATCTTGTACTTGAACCCCGCGAAGTCTAGGCGCATGTTGACCACGCGGTGCCATTAATCGGGCAGGGGGCGCGACTCGAGCCACGCCGGGATGACAAAACTGAAAGGGCTTGTCTTGGAAACGGTGACGATGTCGTTCAGGTGTCCTGCGACGGCTTGTCGGAACCCAGCCTCGCAGCCGAACCCGCCGAGGAGGATGGTGGCGAGGTCTCCGATGTTGATGGAGGCTGATCCCAGCACTTCAGCGCTCCGAAACTGAAGCTGCAGTGTATCGTTGGTCGACGTGGCTATGGCCGGCCTGCAGCGGACCTGCGTTTGAGCCAGGACCACAGCAACGGGCTCCCTGGCTGGGTTCACGATGGCGTTGAAGGCGAGTTTCACGGTGCCCACGACAGTGAGCTCCTCGGCTTCGGCATCAAGGTGCGAGACGAGATACCACGGAAGGATAAACTCTCCATCGTGAGCGTGGCTTCGATAAAACCAACCGGACCAACTTCTGTCGATATTGGCCTTCGGCAGGGAATCATGAGATGCACAGAGGAAGCCTCGCACGCACCCTCGGCTTTGGCTCCCTGAAGAACACTGCGGGTGACGTCTCCAGTTATAGAGTCCAGCGCGAGGAGTTCCAACGGGATTATCACGGCATCGTCAGGCTAGAAGCCTCCGGCAACCAGCTATACCTCATACGTAACACCAGGCTTCAGACGGGGGACTTGTGAACTCCGGGGCGAAGATGGCGGGCTTCTTGTCCACGATCACGCCGCCCATATTTCCGACGCCGGGTCGGATCGATACGGTGATTTCGTGGCTTCTGTCGTTTGTCTGGCTGACCAGAGTCACGCGCGAGACGGAGAAGATGGTCTCACTTTGGGCTGTGAAGTTTTGCTTCGGGGTGTCGACCCATTCTCCGCGGGCTCGTCTTTCAAAGTGCCACGAGCTGATAATTGTTTCGGCCATTTCAAGATAGGGGCAAGGCAGACAGATACCTTGGGTAGTAAGGAATGGTGTAGGTAATGACTTGGGGAAAAATTGATTGAGGGCTTTGTTTGAGGTTGACAAGAACAGAGCCAAAAAGGAATATGCCGAACGCGGTCGGCACTTTATAGACGCATGAATTCTTGACATGGAGATGGCTGACGTAGGCGCACGCATCACACGATGCCACCATTCCCAAATTGCGGCTGAGCGAATTCGCTTTGAACACATGCAAGTTCACAGAGATAGCTTGAGCAACAAGCTCCCAGACGTGCCGTATTACACGAACTACTAACTGCCGGGAGTTGAGGAGCAGACAGACCTACACCGGCTGCTCGCCAGATGCGAGGCTCGGCCGACAACCATTAAGCCTAATACGCGTACCTCTGTGCGCGGCCACAAAGCAGAGATACATATCAACCTCGCTATATTGTAGCGTCTGTAATGAAGAAGCGGTCATACCATCAGCGTCAGTCGGGTGGGTGGGGTATACACTATAGAGCGGGTGGGCGCAACCCGGCAGCGGACCACAACATTGGTAAGTCAGTGATGCCAGGCGATCATGTTGCTCAAACCGATGTGCAAGGCGTCGAGTATTAGCACACCAAGAGTCCCCCCTGAAAAACACAGTGTCGTGTCGAGTTAAGAGGGCAAGCGAATGAGTGACTCAAAAGGGGACAATAAAATGTGTGGCAAGAATGAGAGGGCACGCGTTTTTCTCACTTGTCGATTCCGGATCGCTATCAGGAGGGTGAAGTTTGCCATACGGCATCAGCGGAAGATCAGTTTGAGCTCTTGCTCATCGTTTTTGGACCGCTCATCTTTTTCCTTGCTGATCCTCGCTTCTAGTAGTGGACAGTTTGCCCGATTGGTAAATCCTGAGATTGTTCTTGAGTGCAGTCTGCACTGGGAGGCGGTAATGTTGGCAAAGATTTTACATGTTAGGAGCATGTTGGACCAAGTTTGGCCTGTTTAAAACGGGGGACTGGCGTGTATGGTTCAAGCTCGGCTGAGGGCGGAGGTGGAGTACGGAGCGCGGAGACAAAGTGTCTTGGCGTCACCAAACCACCCCCCCCGTTTACCTAATGCCTACTTGCAGCTACAAGGCAGGGTCTAGTACCATAGGACATGTCCACAAATAGAAACCAGACTTGGGACAGCTTTGTAAAGTAGAAACGTAATCAGTCAAACCAAGCGGACGAACCTAGAACGGCTTCACATCTCACCACGCGCGTAAACATCTGGTCGTGAATTAACTCATCTTCTTCTTCTTCTTTTCCTTTGATATTTGTGCCATATATTGCCACTGATGGATACCCCGCGCGCGTGTGTGTGGGTACGTATCTGGTATCCAAGTCTGGCCAAGTGTTTATCACTTGACTTCAATTACATGTGGTCACACAGCCTCTGGAGATTTGCCAACACCCTAACAGTTCCAGACGGTTGGTCTTGCTGCCGGGCAGTCTCTTTAATGGAATATCCTGAAATTTTTCATCCTCTATCCATGTCCATGTCCGTAAATCCGCGCCGATCCACTGCAGTCTGCCAAGGCGCACCATCAGTTCAACTCTTGGTCAATCCAACTGCCCGTTAATCTACACAACCTAATCAACTCGAAGCCGGCGCACAGTTGAGGCACAACGATGGCGGCGCCCTGGATCGATGGTGCCTTGCTGTGATCGACGGTATGTAGATTATCTATAGTTTAGGGTGTTCGTTTGGGGAAAAAAAATTACAGACAGCTAGCTGGTGAACACTTTTAAAAGGTTATTGGAACGGCAATATTATATCCAATCAAGGGAAAGTCTCCCGGCGGAGGTTTGAAGACGTTCGATTTGCCGCAGTGTTGGTCCAGCCAATTACATGTCCCCTCAGATCCTGAGGGGGGATTGTACTTGGACGGCTTGTATGCGGCCCAGTATCTCTCGGCACTCAGTAATACATAGCGTGCCACAGCACAGCACAGGGCTACGGGCCCAGAAAGCCAGCCAATCATATTGCCCCCTCAAAATCTGAGGGCCGCAGTGATTGGATAACAAATTCTAGAGTGCGCGGCAACCGGGGCGAGTACATCCGGCTCGGTCTTCCACGTGGCAGTCTCTGCATCTTGGTCAAGGCTATGATTAATCTCCTTGATCCCAGCAGCGAGCCCCTACCTGGTTTGACAGAACAGGTAACTAACTACAGCAACAACGGTTAGCAGATGGATGGAAGTTAACGGCTTTCTAGCAGCAATAGTTAACATCAAACCATCAATGGTACCTACCTAGGCAGCAACAGCTCAAATAAAACAGCCCAAAGCAGTCGAGAGCTGTCTTGAGGGCTTTCAAGTTAATACTGGAAACCCAAGCTTTGTCAATAGAAATCTAGTATCCGAGAGACTTGTGGAAAACGAGCCCCTGAATTGTTGGCAAGGACATAAAGCCGAGTAAAAGTTATAATAGCTACTAGCAGCAACAACATCAGCAACAGCTAGCTGTGACGCTAACATCTGGAAGGAAGGAACAGCAGCTCAAATAATCGGCTTGGGCCGTTGCAAAACAAAATAAGTGTCCCTGATCCAATGGTAGTGACAATAGCCGCCCTTGTCTGTTAGTCTTCTAGCAACAACACGCAAAGCGATGGTGGCACCTTTGGAAGTTGACAGCTGCGTGCAATGCAACAATAATAAGAGCAGAAATACCTGGGAAAGAAAAAAACAAGCGCTCAAAGTAGTCGACATGAGGCCTTACACCGACGCCCAAACTCCAATGACCAAATAGGTAGCCACAGCCAGGCGCCGACGTGCAGGTAAAAAAGAGCAACCTACCTGGTACCCAAATAGTTGACGTGAGCCTTGTAGTTGAAGGGACTACTGGAGAATGAGGCTTTACCGTGGGCGGCTCTTGCACTGGGACGATGTAACTGGAGCCTAGGTACCTAACTTGCAAAGCCGTATAGCCCAACCTTTTTTAAAGGGGTTTACTCGGGGGACCCCCGATAAGTCTCCCGCGACCCCCCTATCTCCACCTGTGCCAGTGCCAGACAGCTGGGCATTTGAAAGCCAAGGTTTTGTACTGGAAAAAATCAGA
>Ga0247760_1001236_pt1 | contig 24544 bp, 19 predicted proteins | sample UWRJL171409R4_FD_179936 | JGI IMG/M metagenome (GOLD analysis project Ga0247760, IMG submission 179936) | Plant litter microbial communities from Arlington Agricultural Research Station in Wisconsin, United States - UWRJ-L171-409R-4 | ecosystem: Environmental > Terrestrial > Plant litter >... | reverse complement strand
GGTTCAGGGGGGCTGCCAAGCCCCCTGGACCCACTGGAACCCACTAGAACCGACGGGGAGTTCCGAGGACCCACTACCTGTAGGCTTGGCCTACAGGGGCAAGCGGTTGACAAAAAAAGAGAGCCACCAAAAACTGACCTGTGCGTACCCGGCTAACAGCGACCCTAACAGTTCCACCATCTTCCATCAGACCACCTACTTTTTACCACCTTCCACACCACCACCACCACCACCACCACAACCACCACCACAACCACCACCACAACCACCACCACAACCACCATGGCTTACGGCCACCATCCTACGCCGATTAAATCCAAGTTAATCGGTACGGTTAGTTATTTACAGGGTCACAAACTTTCTTTCTTCAAAAGCGATGTTTTCCGTACTTTTGGGGTCAGTACTGCGCGAGGCAAAGTCATCTTGCAACGGCAACAGGATCGCAGACACCCGGAAATCGAAACTAGAGGCCGGAAAAAACTAATTAGTCCGGAGCAAATATTGGCCATGGAACAGATCCTCTGGAACCACGGATTCCAGGCCCGGCAACTGACCTGGCAAGGCCTGGCCTTGCAAGCTGGAATTTCCGGTATTTCTAGTCGTACGATCGAGAGAGCTATGGGTAGGTTGCGGCTTCCTACCTTCCTGGCTCCCTGGCTCCCTGGCTCCTTTATTTCTGACCATTGGATAGGCACTCTAGGCTACAGGAAGTGTATCGCGTGCGAGAAGGGCTGGGTATCACCCAATTACGCAGATCGAAGAGTTAAAGCAGCGCAACTTGCTCTTTTATATCGCCCTACGAAGGAGAGATGGCGAGATATCCGCTGGACTGACGAGTGCCATTGCGCAATTGGATCCGAAGGTCACATACGGATTATACGCAAGCCCGGGGAAAGGTACTGCCCTGATTGCATCCATCACTCACGTTCTTCAAAGCAAAAAGACGATACACAAGGCGAGGATCAAAAGCGTTTTCACATCTGGGCGGCCGTTGGCTACCAGTTTAAGTCTGAGCTGATCTTTTACGACGTTCCTACAAATACAAATGGGAAAATGAGCCAACAGGTATATCTCGATTCTATTCTCAACGGGCCTGTACTCGAGTGGATTGAGCGAGGCGATGAGTTCGTTATGGAAGAAGATGGCGATTCAGGGCACGGCGGCGGCAATTGCGCAAAGAATAATCCTGTGAGAGTATGGAAAGAGCAGCACAAGCTCAAACACTTCTTCAACACCCCTGGATCCCCAGATTTAAGCCCTATCGAGAATTGCTGGCGAGTTGTCAAGCAGTACGTACGTGTAAATTATCGCCTTGGCTCAGATTTGAAGGCCCTGATAATCGCTGGGTGGAAAAGTATCCGTCAGGAGACAATCAACAAGTGGGTGGATTCCATGGTAGTGCGGATGGCACAGGTGATAGAAGGGAACGGTCAGATGACCGGCTGGTAGTACCAAATAGATACCTGTGGTCGCTAATGATTTCTATGGGAGCATATGTACCATGCAGGTAATGTGGCTCTCTTTTTTTGTCAACCGCTTGCCAAGCAAAGTCAGGTGATTCGACCGCGCGGAAGTCTTGACCCTACACTACAGGGTTGGGGACGAAATTTCGAAAATCTGTTGTTGACAAGACACGAGCCCGATGAGACACCACTTTATTAGGTTTTGGAATCTTTCCATTTCATAGTCAAGGAGCATGTCACCAAAGGTGGCTGCAAATGGAACCATGAATGTGCGGCTTTTGACCCAGTCTACAGGTATTGTGACCTGCTAGAGGTGATAAGACGGAGTTCAAACCACTGAAGGAGTTAAGGACATATAACGGTACACAGTACAAAACCTAAATGCCACTGCGAAGTACATCAACAGTTCAGAGAGCAGCTGGAGATCCGTTCTCACTTCCAAGTCACAGCCAGAGAGCCTGCGAACGCACAGTCCAGCCGATCATCAGTCAACATTGCAATTCGCAAATGCTTTGTTTGCCTCGCTTGTAGGCAAGCGAGCCAATAACGGCGCATTATTTTGAAGTGGGGCTCTTGTGGTACGTGCGGGGAGCTGACGGCTGCAAGGAGGCTGGAGCGCATTGCCCCGGGTAGCGCCTCCATGTTTGTTGATTTCTTTCTTTCTCCTCCCCCCAAGGAAATGTGAAGTGAGCACACCAGGGCAGAACCACGCCCTGCGATATCCCCATTTTGCGCGTGTACAGCGTGCAACTTCTAGTACCAGTATTTTTTCTCTCCTATATCTCATTCTCTATTTTTCGGGCGGCAATTTTTTGCGCGCCATCGCCGTTGTCGCAACCGTCGACTGGTATTGTGTGTTTTGATAGCAGTATATCTCGACCACAGCGGAGCTATGGACTCGACCCACGGTAAGGAAGCGACTCCACCACGGCAATGCTTCTGCGCCTCGCTTCGACAATACCTCTCTTTGTCGGAAAGCGAATTGAATTGCTAACTCTAGTCCCAGATCCCTTGGTTGTGACCAAGACGAGAAAGCGACCGAGATCGCGAGGCTCAACAGCCTCCATCCACAGCGCTGCAACCCAGCCGAATATGGATCCGCATGGCTTCGTTGACACGCCAGAACTTTATACTGGGCAATGGGTGCACAATAGCCACACTCATGCCAGAGAACTTGCTAGCGCGCATAGCCAAATGACACCCGAAGACCTCCTGCTCGCCTCACAACTCAGCGGCCGAGATTACTCAATGGATCCACCAGTAAATGCCTCGCTCCAAAGTGTATCTTTCCACCACGGCCATACCGTGAGCCGTCACTCCGTCTCAGCGGAGTCCTTTGGCGGCAATACGAGCTTCGCCGATGACAGCCAAATGCTAGATCGCGACGGGAACGAAGACAATGATTCCTTTGTGGGAGTCCCAACCAATGCCAAGCCGGGCTCTCGATCCAGCGCTAACAATGAACTGGAAATGCGACAACTGTTCAATGCCAACAAACATCGCAACCTGCAGGAAGTCGCAGAAGAGCTTCACGGCAACGAGCGCGGCCCCAACTCAGAGCGGACCCGCCAGGTGTTTGCTATGCTCTGGTAGGACTCGGTGTCCCATACATGCCGGAACAAGCTAACAGCGGACTTTTGTCTAGGATAAATCAAGTTTGCTCAAAGGGCAAGGGTTCAGTTCCCAGAGGAAGGGTTTATGCCAATTACGCATCTCGCTGCGCAACAGAAAGAATTACTGTCTTAAATCCCGCGAGCTTTGGCAAACTTGTCAGGGTGCTCTTTCCGGGACTGAAGACCCGGCGACTCGGCGTCCGCGGCGAATCGAAATATCACTACGTCAACTTTGCGCTGACCGAAGATCAGCTGGACATTCGCGAGCCACCAAACCAGCCGATCGGCACAGGAGATTCTACTGCCTTTTCGCAAAGTTTCAGGTGCGTAGTAGAAGTCCCGGGGCCTAGACCACAGCTAATTGGCGTAGCATCATGCCAACAGCCGCGACCATGCGGACTGAACGCGTCGTACTCCCCACTCCCGAGATTGGGCAACCACTCGAGGCGCCCGCCAAGCGGTCACATGAATTTCAACACAGCCTTTACAACCAACCTCAAGTTGCAAGTCTGGACCAGCTCAGCAACACAATGAGCAAGACGGCGTTGAAGCTGTTCTTTTCGCCCAGTCCGACAGAACCATTTCAGCAATCAGACCCTCTCATTCTGCCACGCATTGAACCATTTCTTCCCCACGGAACCGACCCGGATGCAGCCAAGTCACTCACGGCGCTGTACAGGTCGCACTGTACCTCGCTTGTGGAGTGCATTCGGTATTGCAAGGAGAAGACTTTTTTTCACCTCTTTACATCATTTCAGGGCACTCTCACCATGCCTGTCCAGAAGCTATTTACCAACCCCACGGTGGCGCCTTGGATCGAGGAGTGCGACTTCATCCTATACCAACGCATGATGCGCATTGTCTCAGGCCTGACTCTGCAAGTGGTGCCCAAGCCCGTGCTTGACACATTGCGGAGCATGTCAGAGAAGCTTGTGGCCCATATCAGAGTATCATTTCAAGGCCTCCCACATCACGTCATCCAGGCCAAAGAGGCGCCTGCTACAATATTTGCCGGTTTACTTGACCGTGCGCTCCGGGTGAATCTAACGGCACATGCGGCGGCGAATATGCTCGCTAACCCGGCCAACCGTGATTTGATGTACATGGAGTGGATCTCAATGATCAACGTCCGGAAGATTGCGGAGAGCATCCCATCGCGCGGCATGGACGACGTGGTCTCTGTGCTTCTGAACGAAATGCGGGACCTGCTAGATCCTGTCAATATCCCCTGGGATATCGAGTGCTTAACACTACACGGCGAAATTGCTGAGCGGAACGGAAGGCAAGCCCGCGAGGCGGGTTCCGACGAAACGAGCGCATCCAACGTGCTGGATCGTTGGGTAACATTCCTGCACTCGCTTCCAGAACGGTTTCCGTACGCTTCGCACACGCAGATTGTGTGGTGCGTGCAGCGACTTGGCACAACAGTCATGCGGGATCTCACCATCGCTCAAGGGAAAAGCTTCGGGTCCTGGTGGGTGACTAAGTGCTGGATCGACGAGATGATTCAGTTCCTTGCGGAACAGGGCGGGTTCATGAAGCAGGCATCTGGCGAGGAGCAATTATCAGTTCCGAATCGGCAAGCATCCAAGAAAGAGGCAAGCAACACAGGCTCCCGGTACAGCAGCACTAGCGAAGACTTTAGTATTTCTCGAATGTCAGAGTCGCAGCCGGATCGGGCGCCATTCCCCTCTGTTGCTCCGGCGAGCGCCAACCAGCAGTCGAACCCTGATGACAGCGGCATCGGGATTAGGACACCCGATGAAGATCTGCCAGGGGAGAAATACAGTTTTGCGACTGCGCATGGTTCTGATCTATTCGCCGGCACGGAGTTGGCTGATCTATGACACGGATGACGTGGCTGAGGTGATTCGTATCTCAGACGACATTCAGGAAATGTTTTACTAAGGGCCGGAGTTTGGTGTGGTATACCAGATTTGACTTCTCAGTGTCATGATGGAACGACGGGACGACGCAATGACAGGAAACGGGAATTTGTAATGGGGTAGGCAGAGCCTTCAGAGCAGCCTAGTCTCGTGTACCGGGAAATGGATTTTGGGCTGATAGCCCTGTGGAAACGGGGTCTTTTTAGGTGGCTTTCTTGAATTGGAATTGCTGGATCGCGAGCTGTTTGAGCGCGCGCAGTCTGCCCCGCCGCCCGATGATTGTCGATATGGTAGTGTGTGCACGATTATTTGGCAGTGCCTACGCAGTAATGGAAAGAAGATGAGGTCTTGACCAGTCGCAAGCATGTGAAGTGAGGGGTTGAATCGGTGTTATCACCCTTGGCATTTCCTTGGAATGTCGATGTTTAATCATTGGTTGTCCGGCCAGCCAGGGTTCATCCCCATTTGGCAATCGAGAGTCAGCCGCGGCTAACCCAGTTGACAGGCATAGTCTCAATCTCACGTGCAATCCGCCAGTGGTCAATCTTAACTTCGCATCCTCAACCTTTTCTACCCCATTCTTAGCAGCCCCCGTCATCCCAACTTGGTCCTGGCATCATCGCAATCAAATCGTCATGGCGATTGAAGAAGAGGGGAATTTTGAGGTAGATGGCAAGATATTCTACACCAAGACATGGCGGGTACGTCAGTATACATGACACCCACACAACACCCTGGTTTGTAACTCTGTGCAACTGCTGACATTGAAGACTGTGCAATCTCGCAGCCCGAGAGCCCGGTCAAAGCCAAGCTGATTTTCATCCATGGCTACAGTGACCACATCAACCGCTACAATCCCATGTTCAACTTCCTCGCCGAGCGGGGCATCGCCGTCCACGGCTTCGACCAACGAGGGTGGGGCCGCACCGTTGCTAAACCATCGGAGAAGGGCTTAACGGGTCCAACATCCCGGGTGCTTGCCGACATCGTCGCGTTCATCAAGCCCCACCTCCCGCCTGTCGCCCCCGCGCACCCCCCGGTCTTCGTCCTTGGTCACTCCATGGGCGGCGGTGAGGCCCTTACCCTCGCCAGTGACGAGGCCTACCAAAACGATGTGGTCCGCCATGTGCGTGGCTGGGTTCTTGAGGCGCCCTTCATTGGCTTTCCGCCCGAGAATAACCCCAGTGCTATCAAGATCTCTGTCGCAAGACTCGTCGGCCGTATCCTGCCCCATCATCAGATGTACAACAAGATCCCGCCCGAGAATCTGTCGCGCGACCCGGCAGTTGTCAAGAGTATTTCTGAGGACAAGCTCATGCACGACACAGGCACGCTCGAGGGCTTAGCAGGTCTGCTGGACCGCACGACGGGCTTAGCATCCGGGGCGATCAGGCCAAAGGGAGATGCGGTGAGGAGTTTGTGGGTGGGCCATGGAAACAAGGACAAGGCGACGTCCTATCAGACGAGCAAGAACTATTTTGACAAGCATCTCGAGGCGGTTCAAGACAAGCAGTTCAAGACATATGATGGGTGGTTCCACCAATTGCACAATGATGGCCCAGGCACCAACGAGTTCTGGGAGGATGTGGCGGGTTGGATTCTGGAGCGGGCCGAGGGAGTGAAGGGAGATTCAAAGCTATGAGGGCATTTATACGTAGTGTTTTTCCCGGTTTTGCTCCCATACCCTCAATCTGTAGATGATCTGCGCGGAGTTTGTAGAGGTTCTCATATCAAACAACTGTTGACACAAGGCACAAGTGACAGGGGAGATTTTGCTCTCATTACCACCATGCTCGGCTGGCAAATTACTGATGATGTCAACCTACGAGACTCATCTGATATCAGCAGGGTGGCTGGGTGGCATCCACGTGGCATCCAATGGTTCAAGCCGGCTTTCGGCGGGTCCGCGAGTGCGGAGCACGGGGCAAACTCTTGGCGGGGAGGTTCAACCGAATCTGTGGGAAGGATCTGGCGGCGAACTTGGCACTTTCCGCTTCGGCTGACCAGAGGCACGCCCTAAGCTTCGGGTTTTGTTGCTCCCAAGCAACGGTCGGATGGTAGAAACGAAACAACCGTTCCCATGAAGTATCAACATGGTGCGACCGAGACTCTTCCTTGGGGACTCCGACGGGACGAACTTCGCCACTGCCAATTGATTGGCGTTTTCTGAAGTCGCGCTACTGCTGCTGCTCTGTGGTTGCCATGTCAAGCTTGAGGTGACATCCTCTTGCAACACCCCGCGCCAGGGGGAGTAGAGCTGCAGAAAAGACCCCCGTGTTGTCTCGAAGATAGCCCAGCCGTTTTAACCTCCAACTGAGCGCAGCTTGTGCGCGACGCTACCGGGACTGGGCATTTCCTCCTCCCACTTTGCCTTTGTGTTCAAAGGGCCACGGAGGGGTCGTTAATAAAATCCTGCTTCCGCCTCCTCCCTGTCGCGATCAACGGCTTGGGCTTGATACCTGAAGTCCGGAACTGGGCACCGCGACCTGCGCAGCCCAACATCTTTGTGAAGGGAATCATAATTTTGTACGCCGCAATGGAGCAGCCAGACCTCTCAAACAGCATTTCTCTGCATCCCCATCCCTTCCGCACACAGGCCGACTCGGCGAGCGCGCGGCCATCGACACAGCTCCCCCGGTTAGTGGAACAGGCGCAGTCGGCCGAGCAGACTGCTAGCAGCACCGCTGTTGAGACCAGCGAGAGCGCAAATGATGCAGTTGCGCGACACGTTGTCTCAGCTGCGGGGTCGACAGACGTCGAGAGCCAGATGACGGGTCGCCTGCCGCTGAGCGGCGCCGAAGGCGACCCCTACGGTCTGGCGCAGAAGTACAAGTCGGCTGCCGAGCTCGACGCCATCAAAGCTAACATCTCGCGCAAACGCGATGAGCTGCCCTCAGCGGCCAAGGCCATTTCAACCAGCGTAAAGCTAACTCGATATGTGAGGCCCTTTGGTCGAGGCGTTATCAAAGCCCGCAGGCTTCACGGCTTCTACGAAGCCCAGAACGAAACCATTGAACGCCTACTCAAGAGCGTCGAGGAACATAGAGCCGACGCCCGCCAAGAGCAGGGCGATGAGCACCTCAAATTCCAGATCGCCGTGTGGGGCTCTCTGGCCGCCAACATACTCCTGGCAGCCCTACAGCTGTACGCCGCCATATCCTCGGGCTCTCTGTCCCTCTTCACCACCATGGCGGACGCCATCTTCGACCCCATGAGCAACGTCACCCTAATCCTAACCAACCGCGCCGTCAAGCGCGTCGATCCCCGCCGTTTCCCCTCGGGCAAGGCCCGCCTCGAGACTGTCGGCAACATCACCTTCTGCTTCATCATGGTAGCCGTGTCGCTCATCATCATCTCCTTCAGTTGCAAGGACCTTGCTGAGCACCATGAGGAACTCAAACCCTTCAACCTACCATCGGTCATCGCCGTTGCCATTGCCTTCGCCACCAAGTTCTCGCTGTTCCTGTACACATGGGCTATCCGCAACAAATATAGCCAGGTGCGTATCCTGTGGCAGGACCACCGCAACGACCTACTTGTCAACAGCTTTGGTATGCTCACTTCGGTTGGCGGCTCCAAGCTCGCGTGGTGGCTCGACCCGGCCGGTGCCATTTTTCTGAGTATTGTCATCTCAGCCAACTGGCTGCGCACTGCCTTTACCGAGTTCCTTCTGCTGGTTGGAGTCGTTGCTGGAGTCGAGATTCAGCAGCTCATCACGTATGTTTGTGTCACGCACTCGCCTCTGATCAAGCAGATTGATACCGTCCGGGCCTATCATTCAGGCCCCAGACTCATTGCCGAGGTCGACGTGGTAATGGACCCTGACGCCACTCTCATGGAGACGCATGACGTGGCCGAAGAGCTGCAGATCAAGCTGGAGAGTTTGCCCGATGTTGAGAGGGCCTATGTTCATGTCGACTATGAGACAACACACAAACCAGAGCATGGGTTCAAGAAAGACCTCTAGTAGCAGGCCAGGCTGCCTGAGAGGAGATGAAAGGAGGGCGAAAGAAAAATGGAGACAAGTCCTCGTGGATTCCTTTTCGTCTCTTGTGTACTTGTATGTGCCTGTTTTGCGGACCCAAGCATGTTACGTTTTGCATTGCATTGCCTAGGTTCCTACCCACTTGGCGAGGCTTGTTTCCTGTCATACCGGAATGAACCCTATTGTCGTCAGATAGCAACGCTTTCCCCTCTGTGCTTCAACGTCTCTCGGTCTGGTCTCGTTACACCGCTTGCCATAACTTAATTCTCCCATTCTCACGCTTACCACTTGCTGTCTGACATTCTTAAGACTTGCAACCGACCAGGTGTAGGCCGTGTGTTGGTGCAGTCTGGGTAACTTGCAGTCGACAATTATATAACATATTTGGAAATGAATCTCGACAGCTCCCATACTCGCGAGCCGCACCTTGGGCATCCGATGCACCCGTCCCGGAAAAGAACATTCCGGAGCCTGCAGGATGCCGACGAGTGCCTCCTTACCATTGGTCTCGCAGAGGGACTGCTGATTTTCTTCTGTAAGGTGAAGATCTTTTGGCTTGTTAGTCTGGGCGATTGAGAAAGACGATGGGATGAACGCACATGATACTCATAAGAGTGCGGCACATAGTTGATCCTAGCCGAAGTGGCTCTGGAGAGAGGAATAAAAGTATTCAGGGAGATAGGCTCCCATGTCGCCACTGTCAGGGATCACGCCCAGCAGCCAGCATCGATCTAGGAAAACCCAGGTAATAAATTAACAAATTCAACCTGAAGGATTGTTAAATGGGGGCTTCCACCGTCCAAAAAAGCTGGACGGTTGTCTGAACACACATCAAGCAGGGATGTTCAACCCTAGGTTTTAAACACCAGTCCTCGAAATTCCCCATCAAGGCCCTCTGTAACCAGGGAAATACCCTTAGGCATTCGCCCTTGGGCAATTTTGGAGGGCACCCGAGGGTTGCCAAACAGTGTAAAGCCCTGCGGGAACAATCTTTCAGGGGTTGAACCGTCTCTGGGACAGTTCTCGCTTGATCCGGGGTGATTTACACCAGAAGGAAAGAAATGATGGAAGAAGGGACAGGAAAAGAAAAGTAATGCACACATGATAAAGCGGGTTTTCTTCTTGTAGAGCACGTTCGGTCCCTGCAGCATTGGTCTGCTTGCATGTGTGCAGCGGCGCGAGAGGAAATCAGATCTGCTGACGGAGCGGGCGGTCTTGGATGACGAGATGACGTTTCCGGGAGTAGACGAAGCTGATCCTGTCTTCGTGGGGAGAGAGGGAGAGTAACTAATATAAAATACTCAATCTGGACCTCAAGCCATACCGAGGCCCCGAAGCAAAGCCGGCTTTTCCTTGACTCTGTTCCGGGCTGCCTCCTGACTTCCCACTAAGTATACCAAAGGGCTACGCTGGAAAGAGGGTCCGCGACCATCGATATACACTGACCCAAAATGTGTGCCGGGCCGATTGCTCACGGTAAATCTAATGAACACTTTGCTACACCTGCAAGGCTGGTTGTAAATATATACGATGCCCTAAATTGGTGGGTTTCTTCTTTCATCTGGCCTGTGCCATGCAGCTGTTCAAGTCTAACTTCGTACTCGCTCCTTTACTTCGTGATAACTCGGTCCAAGAGCATGATCAAAGCGAAACTTCAATATATTGATCCGGATTTCCATAAGCAGTTCGGCGAAGCGACATGGGCGGCGCGAGTCGGTGTTGTCAGCTGGTATTCGATCCGGGCCTGGTGGACGGGCACTTGGTGGCACTACTGTAAGTTCGGAATTCCTACTCTGGAGGGACGTCCCACTGGGTGGGCTTGACGGAGGCCTTGTAGAGCTCATGTGACGTTAAGCAATGTCTTGTCTACACGTATACACGTAGCTCGATACGATGCTTTCGCCCGAGTGATGTGATATCTGCAATCATCTAGCTGCAGGGTCACCCAAGGCATCATCCGTCAATTTCCAAATACTGCGCCTGCGTCTTCGAGCTTCTGCCATAGCCCTCTTTGTAACACCTTCTTCATCGCGTTTCTGAGTTACAGGGAGCAACACTTAAGGTATGTTTGGAATTTGAACGTGCCAAGGTGGAGCAACCTCATTTCGCAAGTGACATGCTCTTCGTCTCGCATCAAATTAGATTATATGTAAGAGCATTACCGATGAAACAACTGTTAGTACCAGTACTTTTCCCATTTCAGCATCCACGACAAATCCATCACCCACTCCTGGACAAGGAAAAAGCAAACTGGCAAATCTATATGCCAGAGGGATGCTAAGAAATGCCAGACAAAAAGATAACAATATGCAACGACCAAGTGCAGATTAGTTGCCACGTGAAGACTGGGACAAAAGCAAAAAAGGGTGGTAACCACACTCCATCACTCGGTACTATTGGGGGAGTTAGACGAGAGTTCGTCCGGAGAAAAATGTCCCAAGTCAACCGACCTTCATCACTGATTGTATAACATACCATCCGGATCGATAACCCGCCCCCCTAGTCCATAATTTGCTCACCAAACCTACGCAACGAAACCGGCGTAGGTCTCATCCCGCTCTTCGTCTGTGAGAGGCACTGCACTCTCCGGTAGGGGGACGCCCTCCCCCTTCTCAAAAACGACGCCAGGTCCCTGATAGCTGGGGGGCTCAATCCTGTTTGAAGAAGCCCTTTGACGGCTACCTTCGAAACCAGTGTCCAGAATATTCTGTACCGGGCTAGTCCCACTGTTGGGCTTCACTGGTTTCGGGCTAACCACTTCCGCAGGCGAGTAGGACACATAAGTGGGCGACTTCAGATTTTCGGATCCAAATGGAAGTGGACGAGAGGGAATCTCCCGACCCTCAATCCCAATTGTGTCATCCCCTATCGATGCACTCACGCTCAGTCTCTTCAGCAGCATATCCGAATGCTGCTTGGCGAGCTTCTGCAGCTGGACCAAAGGATCCTTGTGGTAGCGGAATATGTTAGTCATGTCACACAGACAATCCTCTGGGCTCCAGCGATATCCATGCACACATACCCAGTCCGACTGCACGGGTACCCCTTCAGCAACTGGCAGCCGTCCCTCATCTTCCTCGTCATCCAAGCCGAGTCCGGGGGCACCACCACCCCAGAATCTCGCTCGGCGGATAGGCACAGGAGTGACGGGTAGGCTCGGGCGATCGTCCTCGCTAGGAAAGTCGGTCACCCTCGAGCCCTTCCAAGCCCAGCTGGACTCCCTCAAACGCAACTCGGGAACTGTCTTTCCTAGGCCCTGGCTCCTTGTCCGCCGATGACTCGAGATGGCGTCGACATACCGGCTGATCCCTGGTACATCGTCCCACGCATTCGTCCTCTTGAATGACTCCCAGGGATTTGAGGGAGGGTGAGCGACGGGAGTCAGCGGGGTCAGTGATTCGCTCCTTTGCTTCGTCGGCGACCCAGTCATGGGAAGCTGAGCCTGGGCTCGCAATTCAGTCGTGATACTGCCCTCGCCGAAAGACGCTGCCGGCATCCCGGTTAGAGGAGATTCGGGTTTCTCTTTGAATACACGAGACGGTGGCGGCATGCGGGCTTCCCAGGGGAAAATAGCTTTGGGCGGCTCATGAGCTGGCGGCGGCCGTTCCTTTGGCACTTCATACCACAAGTCTTTCGGCGGACTTGGATATCGCTCGGGAGGAACAAATGGGGTCGGATCCGAGGACATCACGTACTGCGTCTTAGGGAAGTCTAGCGCTTCCGGTTTGGAATGGGGCGGAGGAGGCTGCCTGTTAACTTGGTTAGTCTTGAGGCCGCTGCGTCAGAAATTGACCAACTGTACTAACCTCTGAGCATCCCAGCTTTGAGCTAGTGCGGCCCGGTAAGGCTCGGGTTTCGACTCAAACTGGGACGTGGCGGGTTGGGAGGCCTCGTGGTGATGCTCCGGAGCCTGGACTGCACGAGTCTCAGTGTGTGCCCCAGTTTTGGACTGTAAAGACACGCTGGAGGAGGGAGCAGGGTTGTGGGCGGGCTGCTGGCTAAAACACCCAGGCTCAAACTGCAGGTGATGATCCTGGTGTGTGGACGACGAATCACATTGGTTGTCACGATACTCCTCGTGGCAATCACCGACATGATCAGAGTGCCGTTGACAACGCTGTTGTTCGTTCTCATGATGGTGATGATGATGATGATGATGGGGTTGAAAATCATGATGATCGTGATGCTGGTGTTCGGATTGCGCAGTAAATTGGGGTGGGTCGTGGTGGTAAAAATACTGTTCAACATGCGACGGGGTTGGAGCGTGATATTGCTGACCTTCAGAAGCACTAGACCAATTTCCAGGCTCCTCGCCAACAGGAACCACGTATCGAACTACCGGTTGGTATTCCCCCTTTACAAAGTACTGGACCAATGCGGGGGTTGGTGCAGCTTGGACAACGGACGCCGTAGCTTCTGGCGGGTGCACCGGTAGGGTCGGTGTCTTGGGGGTTCATGTTAGTTAGTCCCATGATCTCAACACATCGGTTGAAGGCTGCTACCTACCTGTGCACGGAAATGTCGGTCGTAGACGGCCCACCATTTACCAGCAATCTCGTCAAACGGTGAGTCCGCGGTGCTCTTGTCCCGGCCCTGCAGCCAGGGCTTCTCGGTGCCAATGAAATGGACTAGGTTGATACTAGACTGGAAGTGTTTGTAGGCAGGGACATATTGATAGTGCGCCGAAGGTGTGACATTGTAGGTGAAACTGAGGCGGTTGAAGGCGTTCTTAAAGTGCATATTCAGGAGGCCCTGGTCAGCGCCGTCAAACGAGATCCCGCGCTCGGCCATCGCCATCATGGCATAGTAATCACTCAAGTTCGGCGACAAAGCCATCACGCCGGTATTGAACAGGTCGGGCCAGCCGATGTCGGGGGCGGCGGAGAAAGCATGGGGGAGGTCGAAGAGCTCGTCAGGGGCCCGGTAGGCGACAACGTCGGCGTCCAGATAGACGATCTTGCGGAATTGGGTTTGTTTCCACAAATTGATCTTAGTGAAGGCCGAGTGCAGGTCAGGGCGGTTCATTAGGTACAAATTGGCCGGTCGCGCATTGCGAATTCGACTGACGGGAATGACATAGTCGTACACGGTCTATAGAGCGGGCTAGTAAGTTAGGAACTCTGCTCTGGAGAATGGAAGGACATGGATTGAAGCACTTAGTAGCTTGCCTTTAACTGCGAGACGACTTCTGCCGAGACAGAGTCGAGTGTGACCAAAATGGCCAGCTTCTGCTTGGTGCCGGCATCGCGGAGTGAGTGTGCGAGGACGAGGGCGCCTAATAAATACTCAGAACCGCCTCCAAATTGTCCAATTGACTTTTGGGACTCACCAGGCAGATATGTATCGGTCAGAAGAAGCTGTACATGCCCGTTTGTTAGCTGTTTTACCCTTGAGGAGCTGCGATGCGGGGTTGGCGAGGCTCAAGTCCCAGAGTTAGTTCTAACCCAGGACACCACCCACCACGCATGCTGCGTGTAGCTGTGCGACAAGACGCAGAAACCCCCAAAAGAAAGGAAAGAGTACTCACACTAGCATATACGTCCTCCCCCCCTTGCGCAGCAGCCATTATGCGCAAGGTTCCTCGCTCGCGGCCTCAAAATGGTGGTGGGATGAAAGAGGTCGAAAAGAGGGAAACTTTGATTCGAGCGAGCGTGGAGGGTAACATAACCTTCAAGACGGGATGAGAATGGTAAGAGCTTCCTTGGAGCCAACTTTGGAGTGGGAGAAAAGATGGAACCGCCGACTTGTGGCCCGAGGGAGCGGAGAAACCAATGTGACTAGTTCCCGCTAAAAACAAGCAGCACACGAGTCCCACGCCCGAAGTTCTGCGGCGGTCGGCTATATCCCTGTCGCTGTCGTGGTTGTGGCGCTGGTGTTTATCATCAGCCTGAGGTGACAAGGGTGCGAGAGGAACGATCTGAAGGTGCATCAGAAAACCTCCAGCTCGTTTTTACGCCTCTGTATGTGCTTGCCTGCAGCAGCGAGTAGAAGAATCAATGTGTAGGAGATGGAGTGTTACTCCTCAATGCAGAGGATACTTCCGGGTGGCGCCGAGGTCTGGCTAGGTTGCCAAAAGCACACTAAACTCTACTCCATATGAAGTAACTATCCGCCATCCGATCCTGGGCAGAGCCAAATGCTAGTGTAGTGTAAATCTGAGTAGATAGCCGCGATAGTTGAAAAACAAGGTGGATCGTCTTATCGTAATCCTGGTCCTAACCACATCATGCACAGCCTACCCACGCCAAGGACCGCTTTCATGTTTCCCTAATTGAAGAGACAGCACTGACTTTGCGCATTACACAGGACACGCGGTTGTGTACATAGGACCACTACGAAATCGCAGTCCCAATGGCCTTTAGGTTGATTATTCTCCAGTCTAATTATGAACCAAAAGAGTCTAGCTTCCGTAGTTATTGGGCGATGTCGCGGGCAGAAATACCACATCTTCTCGGAAGAATTCCTGCAAGCCCACCGCACATGCAGCACATGGATGCAAAGCAATTACCACACATTAGCGAGGTGCATTGCATCACTGGCCGGAGAATTGGGCTCGAGTGCAGTACATATAGGAAGTGAGTGACGTTTGGATGCTGGACCCTATCGACACTGATTCATCATCTCGAAACTCCCAACGTGATACAGATAGATTCAATCAGATTGAAACCCTTGCAGACATTGCCTTCCTAATCCCACACTCCCCGACCTGACTAGAACCTGGAAGCGGAGCGTAACGGGGTCCTCTACTTCCATTGCTCTTTCTGCCAGAACCCTAGGGATTTTTTGCACTGTGATTGCTACCCACTTTTACCCCCGATACGTATTGTGCAGTGAAACCAATGGCCAATTTTGTTCCATGGCCTCTGCGACTAGATTGTTGCGTTCAAGGGTTCCTCTCTCGGCCAATCTGCAGCGGCGCCGTATGTTCCTCGTGTTGAGTGTTCACACTGGAAAACAGAACCAATGTCATTTAGAGCTCCAAAACTACCAATGTCAACATAAAGGGTGAAGGCATCGAAAATCTCCGGTGATCCAGACACGCTGCCCGGTATCTTCGGCCCCCCGAAGATGCTCAATGAGGAACGAAACCATAGCCCCGGAAGTATGGGTCAACGGCACGGATGAAGCTAAAGGGATTATTGCGATAATAAAGATTGGTATTCGTATTTAAAGTGAGAATACGCAGCCCTAGTGGGCGGACCACCGAATACCTATGCCGCGTAGTGTGTCGAAGCCTTGGTCTCTGTTATGTTGTCGATCTAGCCATAGTGCTCCTAGAGCTTGGTGACATGATCGTAGTTCCACGATAGGTGCTGGCCTAGGGTACCACTGTCGTTAATCGCTTGAGGGACATCTTCGTCATCTAGGCGTATCATGGCTGCCCAGAGCGACATAAATCGGACCGCAATGTAGGCCTTGAGCATTTAGAAAACAGCATCCTCTGAAACCCCCAGATAGGCATGCGGCCTTTGTGTCTGCGGGCCACGCGCAGCTAGGTCGCCCGAGTACAATGTTGACATTGGTGGGCTCTCAGGCGAAGTGCCAGTCAGGGGGCCGATAGGCTGGAGAGCGACCAGGGTAGGTAAGGTACAACGGCGAATCGCAATTATAGAGGTACCTGAACAAAGGCGCAGAGGCCGAAACATTGATAAGCATGTTGCTGCCAGACGGCGGAGGCAATCGGCAGCACGTGTTAGAGTCCGGTTCTGGCCCCACCGAGTATCTTGTATCGAGGTGGAGGGTTATACCTAGGTAGATGCAACACTTTGACCTACTCACCACTTCTTCTGGGAGTCTTTGCGGTCCTGGGTCGGGCCTGTGGGAAGGGAACTGTGAACGGGACTGCTGGAGGATGAGGGCAAAAGCCGAGGAAGGCACAGGGGTATGTTGGCCACCTAGTCCAACAACGTCAGCCAGCGAAAGAATCTGGGTCCACGAAGCGCTAAAACTGATTGGATCATAAAGAACTCGGCATGTATTGTTGGACTTGAAATTGGTTCTCCGGCAAAGTCAGGCCAGAGCAGCCGGGATAAAGTCGGCGCCGGAACCGAGGCAGTCTGGCCAACAGGCAAGCTTGAAGCACTTTGTTGGGAGACCCGTGTTGTTGGCGTCAATTATGGATAGAGGCTGAGAAATTGCAGCGTCAATAACAGTACCGCGGCCTCTCCACCTAGCTTCCTGACAGACAATGGGAAAGCGGGCACATCCGTCAATATCATGGAGCGGCAGCAATTCAGGGTTAGTCAAGCTAAAGGGAAACCTGATGTTGAGTATGGGGTCGAAGATGACAAGCTGAGGCTCAGTTGTTGGACCCGGCTGAACTACTACATGTACCAGGTGTTAGCCCGCATCGTAGACGGTGAAGGTTAAAGAGGGGAACATACTGTAGTTACTTGAATAGACAGACGATGGGAACGTTGCCGGCACGGTAAAGGTGGCAGGTATTTCGATGCCTACGGGGCCAGCTCTCAGGCCGAAGACCAACATTATGGCGCCGAGGGCGTGGGTGGCCAATGTCTGGGTATTTGGTGAGAGGATCCCTCGTGCTCCACGAGAAACCACAAGACGGCAAGTGGGCAAGCGAGGGACACAACTCGGTGGTAGAAGACAGTGCCTCGGCCCGACGCAAGGAGATGAATTTCGACATGAGCTCTGGACGTGAGCAAGGGCGCGTTACTCCATGACGAGGAAACAAAAGGAAAAATATCTAGCGACCCAGTCATTCAATGGCATCCATGGCTGCTCCGCAATTTCTGCTCCTCCTTAGACTGCGCCTTCTCTCCCATTCTTCCTCGCTTTGAAAGGTGTGATAGATAAGACGCAGGAAAGATGTCGGGAGACAACGCAGCCTTGCAGTCAGGTGCCATGCAGGAGGGTCCACAGTTCTCACACGTGGGCGCTGATGGATGAATTGATGCTGGTCTTGCGATTTTAGGACTCACCAGAGGACGGCGCTTCTATTTAATGAAGGAAAGAGATTAATTTCACTTGTGCACTTTCATGAAACTTTTCCATCTTGGATCTGAGAACTTGCGACCGCAAAACCCTCGACAGTATATCTTCCACCGCTCCACGGCGATTGGCTTAGAACGTAATCTTATCTGCACGTGCTCAGTTTGCCAGACTCGTGGACGAATCAAAACAAGGCAATTTGTGGAGGCAAGGCGGGCCAGCGGGCTGATGATCGGCTACAAAGGGCAAGCACAGCCTTACAAAACATTCAGAGTGTCTGCTCGCGGAGCCGCGCAAGAGGTTTGTTCCCGGAGGCACGCACACACCCTCGCCGTAGCCAAAAGGCGGCAGAATCCTAATGGCTATTGCTCACACACACACCTAGCTCCAGCCTGCGTCAATGACCGGCACAGAGAACGAGAAGTTCTATGCCGTCAAGAATATCATTGATGAGAAGATACAACGAGGGCGGCTTTATTACAAAATAGACTGGGCCGACAACTCAGAGACAGGCGAGAGCTTCGATCCGACCTGGGTACGACTGCTGCTGTCTCGGTTCTCTTTTGGCCCACCGGCAGGGCGCGCGACAACCATACACTAACCAGCCTGTCAGGAACCCGCTGAAAACGCCACCAGACTCGCAATTCTCGAGTGGGAGTCCACAAAGCAGGCGCGCGACCAAGATTTTGAGGGCGAGAGCCAGCCGGCGAGACATTCCAACTGGCGAGCAGCCCAGCGACGAGGCGGTTCCCACCACGCAGTACGTTTCTCTCCTCTGGAGCACGCCGAGCTCGGATGAGGCGCACGATTGGCGTTTGGCTGACTATGTCCTCCAGGGACGTGGAACGATCGTAGTCGAAATTCCTGGCACGCCCAACTTCGACCCCTCTGACTTCGTCGCAATAGACCGCGGCCAATCACCCCAAGAGATCAACAATAGGACCAGTCAAACCACGATCCCAGACTCCCAGGCCCTCACGGATTCACTCCCTTCACACATATCCGCGATAGAATATCTCCACGACCCCTTCTTCGACGAACCCAACGACGTTGCAAAGCGGCAGACGGCTGGCGCAGACTGGGGCGAAATCGCAGATCGCCGGGACGAAAGACGGGCGACCCATCTTGCGACGGCGCAATCTCCAGGTCTGGCTGGGTCAAGCAGCGTTGGAGAAAGGATACACTCTGATCTGTCGGGGTTTTCGACTGGGATCCAAGACTTGCTCCTTGAAGACGCACCTGTCCAAATCCCTCGGTTGAGTCCTGGTACAGCAAGACACAACCACAGCTTTTCAAGCCCCGAAATCCCTTCGCATCAACTTGACCCCTTGGCCCACGGTTCGGCGGAGCTCAGCGAGGGCCTTCGCTCTAGCCCACGGTTTCTGACTCAAGTAGAGCTGAACCTTCCACTGCTGGAGGACCTTTCTTCTGATTTAGGTGAACCCGATCTTGGTGTCACAGCTTTGACCCCTGACCTTCAAGGATCTCACAAAATCAGCTCACAGAGCGTCATTATCTCGGAAACCATCTCTCTCCCTAGCCAGGTTGCCACGCTCTCACAGGCAGCACAAAGAGTTGCATCTGTCGGGGTCAACCGGGACGAGATACGGAGCCAGAGTCAGACTTACTCCGGGCTTGGGAGTGAGATTATCCCAGAAACTGTCCTGAAGACGGCCCGGGGAACGGGTCGCCTGGAGTGAGTTGCGCGGAACGGTCTGTTACTCACCTGATTCTAATAGCGAACCCAGCCATCGAAGGCACGCTTGGTGCGTCCCTGGGGGGGCATTCTTCGAATCACCAACTGTCGGCACTCTTTGTGCAAAGATGAGTGCACAACCGGTTGAGGACCCACAGCGGTCTGCGGTTGACGACCTCAAGGAGCTCAGAGCCAGTTTCTTTGCAGATACAACATCGCAGAAGACCTCGCCGAGTCCTGCACCAGGTTTATTCACTTCACAAGAGCCTCTTTCGGCGGCGGAGCAGCTCAAAGGAGAGATGGACCCTGGTATCTCACCTGCTCACCTCGTCTCCGAGATCACGCTGGACCTGGACTACCAGCAAATACCCGCAACTGTTGCACCATCGGATCTAACAACATCAACCGATCAACTTGCTCTCGTTGCCGATCAACCGCTCCTGACGAGGAGTCATCCGCATCTGACCGGCATCTCGGATACCTTGGAATCTGAACAGCTACCTCACGAAGATGATGAAGACGAGAAAAAACCAGGTCAAACTGAGTTCGTGATCACATTACCGATGGCAGCGAGTAGCCGGGATAGGTATTTGCGGGTCATATCTGATAGTAAAGAAGCCATGATCGAATTCGGCCAGGTCTTCGCTAGCTCTCTGTCAAGGGTTCCGGATGAAGCTTTGACGGCCAAGATGGACAGCATCTTCCAACAACTACTGGATATCTGCGATCTGCCGCCATTTGCTGACGACTTCCATAATTTGTCTCCCAGGGAGATGATGAGGCACGCTACCAACTCGAATTGCAAATTCTCTTTTGTCTACGAGTTTCTGAATCAAATACGGGATTTGTCAACACGTATTCTGATTCTATCCCGTCCCGGGACTGCATTTCAGTACCTAGAGGCGATATTGTCGGCATCTGACTTTGAGTATACGGTGTTTGGTCGAAAAAATATGATAGACCATGATTCCGAGGGACTGACGGTGGTTCTTGCGAACGCCGAAGATGATTTGACGGCAATCCATGGTACCATCGATGTTGTGATCATGTTTGACAACATTGCAAGGTCTGCGGAGCTCCCAGCAAGCTTGGCCTACGAGGAAGATGTAGCCACGCTTGTTCTCTCGCTGGTTGTCATGTACTCGCTGGAACACATTGATCTCCAGCTCGGCCCAGGCCCAGAGGGCTTAGAACGGAAGAATGCTCTCAATCTAGCGACCGCCACGGTGAAGCATTCGCTCGCCTCGCCCGAGAGCACTTATCAGGACCCGCACGAAGTCGCCGAGATTTTTGCCAAATTCCTAAGACACCCCGAGGATGGTTTGAACTGGGAACAACAAGTATTGCCAGACGACGTTTTCGACCTCTGGTTGACCCAATCCCAAAACGACACCGGCAGTGAAGCGGCGCTGCAAGACAGCTCGGGGGATCCCATAAACCGGAAACGCCCATCAGTAGGTGTCTAATACCCCCATTGTCGGACTTGATGGCTAACATCCGGCAGGATGAAGTGGATGAGGGCGTGTCTAAGCGTATCAGGACCCTGGATCTTAGACAGGCAACCAGCCGCGCTGTATTGCCGCCTATGAGCGACTTGCTCAAAAGGACACTAGCGAGTCTGGAATTTTCAGACAGCCGGGCCGCTGGCCAGACTGAAATACCAGTGCCGCATCTTGAATCAATGGCTGCCAAAATCGCAGCCCTTGAGGATGCGCTCAACGCCAAGAAAAACTTAGAGGCGGGACTGGCAGGGCACGCCAAGAGTCTTGAAACCCAGCTTCGCTCACATGAACATACTTTAAAGACCTTGCAAGTCAAGTTCATGGAGGCGCTGCGTGACCGGGGGACATACGAAAGTCAATGTAAAACTGCTGAAAATGATGCCAAGACAGCGAAGAATCTCCTCGAGGTGATTCGCGCTGACGCACAGTCTTCTAAAGACCTGATCAAGTCTCTGGAAACCCAACTCGCCGAGGCTAAAACCGCCCTAGCCACCTCATCGAACACTGATGCTGCTCAGCTCGCACGAATGGAAAAGGATTTGGAAGCAGCACTTTCCAAGGTTCATGTCTTGGAGAAGAAGAACAGCAGCCTTCAAAACGAGTTGGAGTACAGTCGGACTGCCTACCAGACTGCGTCTAACTCATTCACCGAGGCCAACAAGGAGGTCCAAGAGCTAAAGAGGGAGATGACGGAACTAGAGCGAAGAGCAGGGAATAACCTTGTCGCGATGCAAGAGATGGTCATCAAGTCACAGCGAACGGCAGAGGTACAGCAAATGAAGCAACTTCAGGCAATTCTGGAAGAACGAGAGCGTGAGCTTGAACGCGTTCGCGAAGAACTCCTTAAAGTGAGAAACGGACGCCGCGAGACTCGACAAGCTAGTGTCCCGCGTAGTCCACGGCCGATGGCCAGCGTTATGAGCCCCCGGCCCGGCCGAGGAGTCGGAGGAGGTACGGGCAGTCGCGGAACTAGCCCTGCCCCGACGAACGAAACTGCGCCCCTGCTACCCGGCACTGCTTTCTTCACACAACCCCCGGGCAGACGATGGGGCCACCTTCAGGATTAAGCTCTGGTCAGGTTCTTGGTGGATGGTCAGCGAGACGAGGTGACGGAGCGTGACTTGTGTGGCGCGGCATGGTTCTTCTGATGACGGGTTACATGGGCGAAGCGAAACGGTCAATGGGCACTTGGGCGCAGAACACATGTATTGAGTATTGTATATGATTCATCAGTGAGGATGTATATCTTCTTTGGCATCACTCGAGCATCTCGACATAGCTAGCAACATTGCTGGGCATCTATGTCTATTTGCTCCACCAAATAACTGGAGCATGTAGCTTAGCCAACTTTTCTTCACGTAACACAAAGGAGATAATCCTACAAGGGGAGATAGTAGATTTCTCAACCAATCTCACTCCAATTGGTCAAACCCCCTATTGGTCTCCCGATGACGTCTAGTAATAAACATGTACAAGATTCCACGATTGCCAAAGCCACCCTGTGTACGGCGAGACAGAGAACGAAAATGGCGACGCGCTGTTGCCCTGTGCGGCATGCTTGTTCTGATTACTTCTGCTCCTCAGGGTAGAGATCTTCCTTCAGGACGATGCCAAGCTCCTCGCGGAGGGGCTTGAGCTCATCGAGGTATTGCTGGTATTGGCCCTTGTTTTCGACTTTGGCCTTGATGCCTGTCGCGTTCCATGTTAGTCATGATAATATCCAACCGTGTCATTTGGTGACTGGCGAGTAGGATGTATCATACCCTCGAAAATTCGAACGGCAGTGGGAAAGTCGTTGACGCGGCGGGCTGCTTTTAGCGCAGCGGAGAGGACTGACGGTGAGGGAACAAGATCGTATGCGAAAGCATTGTTCAGGTTGCGCTGTATTATTACGAATATCAGTTCTGGTATTGCAATGTGGACCCCCGAAGCTCGGGTGGATTTACCTGGAGCTCAAAGACATCCTGCACAGCCTCGAATTCCTTCTCATACCTGTCCAAGAAAGAACTGTCAGGGAACTAGTGCTTTACTGTATAAATGTAGGCACATATGTCTGGACATTGTGCGTCTGGAAGGGGGTGAGATCGTATCTGAAGCATCACGTCATGGAAGGAGCTTGTTCAGCAAACTCTGACCTCCCACAGCACATCATGATGGCCCCAAACCACAATAGTTCACCACCGTTACACACTCAATGCGTTCCCTCGTCGTTCTGCCGCCGGGTGGACTCGACACTCACCTGGCAGAAAATTCCTCAAAGGTCTCCTCCTGATGCTCGGATCGCAAGCGGGTCGAAGTGCTGAAGTTGTTGCTGGCAATAGCCAGCAGGCTGGGTGCAACAAGACCGGCACGGGCGGCCAGAGGCTGGGGACGGGCGAGGGCGACAAAGTTGGCGCGAAAGAAGGTGCTGGAGGGGCCGCGAGCGGCGCGGAGGAGAGAGGCCGACATTGGGGAGGTTCTGGGAAAACTGAGAAAGTTAAATAGGCAGACTTCGATGAGAACCCAGAGGTCGGTCAATTGGGCTCAGCGGCGTTGTTCCCGTGGGAGCTGGCTTCGCAGGCTACAATTGAATTGATTTGGATGGCGTGGAGTGTGAGGGTGTGGTTGATCCTGGCACAGAGGAAAGTGACGGACATTGGCATCGAATGGTCGCTCGGCTGCCGCTATGTTTTTTTCCGCTTAGTTACTAGCTGAGCTCTATGAGAGCTCTCTGGGGTGTATGTCCAATCAGAGATTTGAGATTTCAGCATCTACCCCATTGGGTACTGTGGCGGTGTCGGTATCGCATTGTGGGTAAATGTGGCTGGGGTATCGCATTGTGGGTAAATGTGGCTGGGGTTCTCTTCTCCAGTCTGACGCCGGTTTTTTTAAACTTTCGTGGAGTTCTAGGCTGTTCCTGCCCGCGAGAAGAAGCATGGGCTATCTCGACAGATTTGTTGCTGGTAATTGGATCGACTCGCCGTGAGCACAAACATCAAGTAGTTTGAGAGTCATTCGCGTGCACCAAGGTATATCATGGTATAAAGGTCCAACACCACATCTATCGTCGTTACGGCGATCTCGAATGGGGTTGGAAACCGATGGGCAAAATGGACTAGTCGCCTGCGCACTTCACCGATAGGTGACTGGTCAAAATAGCACCTGTCTGGTCTAAATGTTGAAGCTCGTGGATTTCATTGAGTCAATTGGCTTCGCCTAAGCTACCAGCATTTCCTAGTTTCGAATAGGCGTACCTAGTGAGAAGAAGAAAAAAGGGGTTAGACATGCTACCTCGATGACTCGCTCCCCTTACAGTCTACTATGCCTGCGTTCCCATCTGAGAGAGTGGTGGGGTTTTGCGGATCCAGTGTGTTGAAACTCAATGTTGTTGCTCGACCGCTGTCAGGCCCCGAAGTCCGCGGACGCCGGTCGTCTCGGTGTCCTGGGACCCAAGAACGAGTCATGATT
>Ga0247760_1001234_pt1 | contig 24552 bp, 23 predicted proteins | sample UWRJL171409R4_FD_179936 | JGI IMG/M metagenome (GOLD analysis project Ga0247760, IMG submission 179936) | Plant litter microbial communities from Arlington Agricultural Research Station in Wisconsin, United States - UWRJ-L171-409R-4 | ecosystem: Environmental > Terrestrial > Plant litter >... | reverse complement strand
GGTCTCGGTGGAAGAAGGTTGGGGCTGTGAGAAGGCGTCTTGCGGTGCCATGGCTGATGCGAGTTTGTAGTGGCGTTACCGCATTGGGCGCGCTATTTTGACCTGGATAGTGAATCGGGCGACCGAGCAACAGTTTTCACGGCGAACTGAGGCACTGAAGCTCCACGACTGCTGTGGATTGGCAGGTGGTGTCCCGAGGGGTCCTTAGTAGCAACACGAAAACTGCCAGCGTTGGCGTTATCGATAAATCCCGATAAGAGCTTTGATGGTGAGTGCTTTTGGTGCCATCACAGCTTGGCACCTTTTCCTTTGACAATCACATCACTACTCCATGAGATTTGTCAATACTTATATTGATACATGTTTCAAGTTTGCAAAATTTGTAGAATAGTTACATGTAGATAATCATGCAAAGCCGACAAATCACGGGGGTATACGCCACAGATGCCCTCGAACCTATTCCATGCCTGGTTCGCTGTTCACAAGTCCCGCACCCGCTAATGACTCCCACCATTTTCCACCCTGCCCTGCGCCAAGATGACCAATGCCCAGGCTACAACATGCTCTTGGAAGTCCCAATTATTATACTTGTGTCCGCTGGTAAGCCTCGTTCGCCAGCTGGATACCCTGATCTCTCGAAATCCTGGCCTCAGCCAATGAGCCCTGCATCTCTTGGGATTGTGCCAACATGCCCTCGGCAACGCACATCCAGAGGAGATTCCCACTCTTTTTCGCCTGTGCCAAGCCAGCTTTGGCACTTTTTACAGCCTGCTCCCCCACAACGTTTTCAAAGAGCCGACAACGCATTATATTGAGAGCAATTGAAAGACATTGTGTGTTATTCGTCGATTGTGCACCGCCCAGCGACTGTTGGATATGCCGCTTCACCTGCTGGATCCCCAAAGCCCACGGTGGACTCATTGTCGTCGAAGCAAGAACCAGATTGTAGGCCATCCTGATCTCTGGGTCGGGATTGTCTTCGCAGAGCGGTCGCAGCTGCTCTATTATGTCGGCCATCTCGGCATCATCTCGATTTCCAGGCTCGTGCATGATCCATAATCGATTGAGAGCAGCCAGTATTGAAAGTTCATACTCGACATGGTTTGAGCTGGGTTTCAGTTCTCCGTTCCTGTTAACAGCAAACCTAGCGTCCTTCCAGATCGCCGTGGCTTCCACGAGCTGAGCAGTGCCTTGCTTGAAGACACCACTCAGGTAGAGAATCATGATATCGAGGAAGCCCCCCGGTGGTTGCGCAGCCTTGATAAGTTGAAGGCACTCCTTTACCTTGGCCCAGTCGGACAATGTGGCCGATTGAAGCCCGGTGAGGATGTGGGCATAACAGACCAGCTCTTTTGTCCACTCAGCCTGCTTGAGGGCCTCAGGAAGCGATTGCAGTGTCGAAACTGGTTTGAACTCTGAAGAGGTGTCAGAGTAGTTCTCAATAACAGGGATAGGGATAACATGCCTTCCAAAATTCTAACAGCTTCCATCCAGATGCTCGAACTTCGTCCGGGAGTTGTGGCTCTATGGAGAGCAACAATTCCATGGAGTACATAACTACTGGAACATTAGCAAACCAATTCTGGGGGCGTACCACAGTCGCCTTACGCTAGGCCGTAAGCTTCTTGCTTGCCAAGTGTCGTCAAAACCAAATAGTCCCTCTCGTCATCTCCAGGACGAAGAACAGCCCGAGTATCTTGGCTTATTGTTGACGCGGCGTTGGGGCTCCGCTTTATAGGTAACAGCAACTCGCTCGAAATGGGAATCCAGTCGCGAGACATGCGTAATTCCTCCAATCTCGTCTGCAGAGCGTTTAACTTCTGCGAAGATGTCTGTGATTTCTGGTGTACGCTGCAGGCTAAGTCAAGCAGCAGCAACATGATGTCCATCTGTGGAAGGTGCACCGACTCGTCCAACTGCAGTTTTGCCGCCTGGGCAATACAACTTTGTACACGTGTGACCCAATCATCCCTTTTGGAGGTGAGATGAGCTAGGCCCTCTAACAAGGTAGCCATGACAAAGATGGCCTTGTCCCCGCGTTGGTTTGCGGTGGCCGCGATCTTGCGCAGGTTCTCGAAAGCATGATGCTCGGCGACACTTCCTGCTTCCAGGTGAAAAGAAGCTTTGAGAAACCTAAATGCGTAGACCCAATGAATATGTTTGTATCTGTGATCCGTTTAGCTCCTGCAGCTCTCCAAACGGGATGGAAAACATACGTTGTGCAATCAGCAATATGTGCATCAATGGATTTGAATGCTGCTTTCTGGCTTCGTTGAAACAATGTCTTCATCAGGATAAACTGCGAGCTGTACTTTAGGTCCAGGAAACGGTGCTGTAGCCAATGTCAGTTGCATAAAAATCCCATCAACAACATTCACTAATCATACCTTATCACACACGGCGATCCCCTTTGTCAGCGCTGTCTCGGCTTCCATTATGTTGACGGTTTCGTTGACCAATATGCTCGCATAGCGCAGACACACCCTTGCCTCGAGCCGCGGCCAGAGTTTACTGGATTTCATAGCCACTTCGAGACAGCCCAGGCCTGTAGCTATCAGTCTGTGGTGCTCTGCAACTTCCTCCGGCGTCATGGTCTTCGCAATACCCTGGATGGCCTCGTTCGCCTTGGAGAAGCAGTCCTCGGCAACGCATAACACCAGTGGAATCGAATCGGTATGAGGGGAACCTGCCATGATCGGAGATTTTGCCACGGCACCCCCAGAAGTCAGCCGTCTCGCATCTTTCGTGGCTGCTTTGCCCAACCCCCCTTGGGACGGTGGTCGTCTCTCGTCGAGTCTGGGGCTGTTCTTTGCCGACCCTGTGTTTGATTGCTGAGGAGGTCGTAACGGCTGCGAGGCTATTATGGGAGACTGAGTTTGTACTGGAGCTAATACCGGTTTCGATACCGGCGCTGATACTAGCGCCGGTAGGGTTGGTCTGACAGCAGGCGCGGGCGCTGGGGCTGGAGCTGAAGCTGGAGCTGGAGGTAGAGGGACATAGGTTGTCTGGACAGGTGGAGCGCGTTGGAGAAAGGATGGGTCGACAAACTGAACGGGCGGCCCCGAGGGCGGAGGGGGGCGGTTATAAGAGGAGTTAGCATCGTAGCTCGTGAACTGGGGCGTCGAATTCGGATAGTAGGACGGCGGTTGCTGCTGGGAATAGGCAGACTGGTTGTACTGCGTGTGTTGGTACTGCTGGTTTCCATTGGTATAAGACGACGCATACTGTTGATGTATCGGTTGGGAATGAGGTTGGTGGTAGGGAGGCTGCGGATGCTGCAATTGCGGGTTCTGTTGTTGCTGCTGGCCCTGGCCATTGTATAGAGGGCCTGTGGGCATATTGTCTCGATATGTCATCGCATTTGTCGACCCAAGAAGCCGTCCTCCCCCTACTCACACAAATTCCGAAGCGACGACGGGTGTATACATGAGATTTGCGACAAAGGGTGTGCACAATGACCACGACAAGCGACTTTGTCTCGTTGGCTGCCGAGCAATGCAGGTCGCTGCGACGGACGCGCTTTCCGACCATTCCCAAGTCCGTCGGTTCCTTGCAGCCACCAAGTCAGTGAAGGGTCTGTGGCTGGTGTGCTGTGGCGCACAGACCCAAAACTTGATCCTCTCGTCCCGTTGGCAGGAACCACGTGGGTGGAGCGGGCACTAAGACCGTGCCCCCGTGCCTCGGCAATCGAATTCTAGGGACGGTCGGCCAGTAATTCGTGGTTAAAGAATCAGAACTGGAGACAGTGAAGGGCCTTATCAATGAGGTGACCGCCACTGGACCTCGTAATGAGGTTGCTATCTCCAGTTCCACGGGTTCCTTCGTGTTATTGTGTAGTTCCAAGTGCAGATCAAGTACCGAGTGCCTCTTAACCTAGCAATTTGCTTCTGCATTGGGTACTGCACAACTTGGAGACACAGGATCCCCGGCTTTCTTCATTTCTCATCTTTTTCTTGGCTCACATCCCGGCGCCAGTGACCACGATGGAGTGGCTCGGACGTGCCAAAATCTCATTCACGCATTCACCCTCCCCAATTCCTTTGAAGAAGAAGGATGGCACAACGACGAACCTTCTCGAGGTATGCAGGAAGGCGACTCCGCCCTGCCAGCTGAATCCACTGCTCTTCAATGGCCACATGCAGACCATGTGGACGTCAGTCAAGGAGGAAGGCCCACAGATATTCTATCGCCGCAAGATATTTGACGCCGACCATAAGACGTATACGGGCTCTTTTGCTGTCGACTTTGTAGTGGAGCCGCATCAGGATACCGACGACACCCTTCCTCCTCGAACGGCATACTTCTCCCAGGGAGACTTTGCTGCCATATCTTCAGACGATGATAGGCCGATGCTCGTTGTTCTCCACGGCCTCTCTGGCGGTTCCTATGAGGTTTATCTCCGCCATGCCATTGCACCCCTTGTCTTGAACGGCGGCGGGTGGGAAGCCTGTGTTGTCAATGCCCGCGGTTGTGCGAGCAGCGAGGTGACAAGTGGCGTCTTTTTCAACGCAAGAGCAACGTGGGATATCCGGCAGGTCTGTCCTCACTGCCCCCACCCCCCGGCGAAAATGCAGAGAGTGAAATACTGACAATGCCTGCAAGATCGTTAACTGGGCGAGGAAAACCTTTCCGAACCGTCCACTCTTTGCTCTCGGGTTTTCTCTCGGAGCCAATATCCTGACAAATGTAAGTGCCGTAGAATGAATCCACTGCTTATTAGCCAAGTACTTACAACTCGTCAGTATGTGGGAGAGGAAGGATCGCAATGTCTCCTGAAAGCCGCCATTTCAGTGGGTAACCCATTCGATCTCGAGCTTTCGAACAAGGCCCTTCAAAGGTCTGTTATTGGTCATCATGTGTATCAGCGAGTCATGGGAAGTGAGTTAATTGTCGAAACAACCAAACAAGATTCTGACAAAGACCGCAGGCAACATGAAGAAACTCATCAGTTCCCATAAGGAATCTGTTGAGAAGTATACCAGTCTTAACCTGGAGCGGATTCAGAACTTGACATACCTGTATGAGTTCGACAGGGAGGTACAGTAAGTTTTCGATGCTCCTTTTAACCCCATCAGCTAAACAGTCTCTAGGACAATAACTTGGGGATATCCTACCGAGAACGCCTATTACCGTGACGCCTCTTCCTCTGATGCGCTTCTCGCAATTCGGATTCCCTTTCTTGCGATTGCTGCAGAGGACGACCCGGTATGTTTACTAGAACCTCTGTTTCCGCAAACCGGCCAGAGCCTAACATTCGTTCCGCAGATTGCCGTCAAAGAAGCTCTGCCCTATGGTGAGATACAAAATAATCCTCACACCGTTCTGTGCGCGACAACGCTCGGTGGTCACTTGTCTTGGTTTGAGATCGGTGGCGGGAGGTGGCACGCTCGTCCGGTTCGTACATCATGTCCTAGTTCAAAGTATTAGACCGTCACTAACTCCTACTAGATTACCAACTTCTTGCAGGCCATGGTGTCAGAGATTGACTTGAATACCGTTCAGCCCGATGCAAATGGCAAAAAAACTGGGCTCGAGGTCAAGACCGAGTTTGACCCAGTTCGTAGGAGGCTGCGGATTCTATCGGACTGACCCAGAGTATCGTAGGTACTAGAGGACCGGGAGTTTTGTGGGGTCGATTTATTTACCACCCGGCATAGACAGCGGCCGGATTATATGGTGTATATGGACATATAGAAGTAATATGGGCCAAATTGGTTTTACAATGACTGTTCTTCCCACGGTTTCTTCAAATACAGCTTCATAACCGTCTCTCAGTGGTATCTCATTTTTGTCTCCCGCCGTACAACTTCGCCTTTGCTAATATTTACCTATAACGCCGCACGCTACGCAGATGAATATTACATTTAACATTACTGCGGCTTCCACGCACTAGTCATCAGCAGCAAAAGACACTCGCTTCTTCCTGGGCTTGGCCGCCTTGGTTCCCTCGGCCGCCATCTCCTTAATGTCGTCATCGTGGTTGTCACTATCACTGCCCTGGATACTACGAGGACGCTTTCGCTTCTTGCGCAGCGACTCTTTTGTCTCGTCGAGCTTGGCCTTCCGCTCCTGCTCTTTCTTCTCCGCCTCAACCCGTCGTGCCTCGCGAATCTCCTCCATCTGACGCGCCTTGATCATCTTGGACTCGATCTGACCTTCCTTCTCGGCCTGGACGAGGGCCAGGATCGTTGCCATGCTTTCCTATTTCAGTGAACCTATTAGTTTCACGACGGATTGACATAAATTGAAGCAAACACGCACCCGGTCATCCACAAACACCTTCCCCTTCTTTTTCCCCCGCGGCTTCTGCACGCCCACAGGTGTCACCATGTTGAGCTGCGGTAGCCCGAGCTCTTTCTCCGTGTAAAGGCGCTTCTTGCGCTTCTTGAGAATATCGGCAATATTGGGGCGGCCACGCGCACCCTGCCCTGGCAGCGGTGCCTTGTTCTGGCTGCTCTTCTTGGCCTTGATGACGCCGTCGTTGATCGGCCCTTTCTTGGATGCTATGCTGCCCTTGACGCCGCTGCCGTTCGCGGCGTGCTTGTTCTTGACCGTTCGCGTCGTCCCCATTGTGCCTTCCTCGTTGGCGCTCCCCGGTTTTTTGTCGTCAGTATCAATTACCGAGAGTATAGTTCAATTTCTCAATTCGAATTGCGGCGAGGCTTCCGCGGGTTCAAATTGGAGTCGTAATAATGAGGAAAATCGGTGACTGTCGCATCTGTAGGTTGATCGAAAAATTTGGGCCAAGCTTTTTTACTTGTGAAATGTTATCCGTTATCTGATGGCGGGGTAGCGTGGCGGTCTGGGGGCGTTGGGGGGGGAAGGGGTTGCCCGCTAACGCGTCAAACCTGTGGAATATCTAGGCCTCAGACAGCGCTGTCCGGTTTGCAGAGGACGTACTACCAAAAAAAAAAGCTAGACAGATTCTACAACACAGCCATGAGCGCAGCAGACACCTCGGCGAGGTGGGCCGCATTTGCGCGGGACACGAACGAGACCAAGATCCAAATCGCCATCAACCTCGATGGCGGGGCCTTCCCCCCCGAAACAGACGCCAGATTACAAGTCGGCGACAGCACAAACGGCCATGCCACACAATCGAGCAAATCGCAGGCAATTAGTATAAATACAGGCGTTGGTTTCCTCGACCACATGCTTCACGCTCTCGCAAAGCATGCGGGGTGGAGTCTTGCGCTCGCCTGCAAGGGAGATCTGCACAGTAAGAGAGCTCTCTCCCCCTTCTTCGATCCCTTTTCAATCCGAGATGAGTCTGACTTTCCTGGTTCACAGTTGATGACCACCACACAGCCGAAGATGTCTGCATCTCCCTCGGTTACGCCTTCGCTAAAGCCCTTGGGACTCCGACGGGCCTAGCACGCTTTGGTTCTGCGTACGCGCCGTTGGATGAAGCCCTCAGCCGTGCTGTGGTGGACCTGTCAAATCGGCCATATAGCGTAGTGGACCTTGGACTGAAACGCGAGAAGATTGGTGACCTCAGCACCGAGATGCTGCCGCACTGCCTGCAGAGCTTTGCACAGGCAGCACGCATCACGCTCCACGTAGATGTTTTGAGGGGTGACAACGACCACCATCGGGCAGAGAGCGCATTTAAGGCACTGGCGGTTGCACTAAGGCATGCGACAAATCGGGTGGCGGGTCGGGAGGGCGAAGTACCGAGCACGAAGGGGACTTTGAGTGTATAGGTACGACCTGCGTTGAACAGTGCTGGCGGAATGGAATCTAAAGATTTGGTCAACCAATGTAAATTTTGGGGATGGGGAAAACGTTACTTCTGCAAGCAACTGGTGGCTGTAAGACATTGGCGATTCATGCTGGATTCGCTCTCTCAGTGGGTAGCTCCTTTCTTCGAGACCGAAACGCCATCTGAGTCTTCCCGAGACGAGCAGAACATCTGCTCTCATAGTGTCTAAGCAGTTTCTGTACCTCCTCATCTAAATAGACCTCCCCTTTTCCCTCTTCCGAGAAAACTCGCTGCAGGAACTGCACCGCCTCGTTATAACGGCGGAAAAAGTAAAGCTCCTCCACAGCGTGAAGCAGCTGCTGGGCCTCGGGTTTGTTCACAGACGGGCTCACCGGGAGAGCAACAACCGTCCAAATCTTGACGAATTGAGCCAGTTTTCATTTTATAGTGTGAAAGGGTGACAAACTTGGCCGTTTTCCACCTTCGCCCGATAAGTGGATTTGAGTGCCTGGAAAGCCTCTTCTGAAAGTGCAGTTCGGTCAGCCCGGACCTCGGCTGGAGTAGCAGCGACTCCTTCCTCAGGCTCAGAGTCAGATAGAGAGATGGCGAGCAGTCCTGGGTCGAGGCCGTCGTCTGCCATTTTTCGAACAGTGTCTTAGGATGACGAGGTGTATATGGTGGGAGAGAGGGTGCGAAGTGTCAGAATTTGATGTGCAGGTCTTAGAGTTCGTTGCCCTGCATTGGTAGAAGAGATTCTGCTCTGGGAGGACTTGGAGAAGAGAGGGATAGACTAGCAATTGAGTTGTGCGGAGAAAGAGACTACAGGCCTTATCCCCACATTCAGGTATCCCGCTCCGAGACACAGGCCTGGCGCTGCCCCTTCAACACTACCAGCAACAAGGACGGGCAATAACCACTGAGACATCCACGTCGTATCTCTTCCAGAGCCGCACCGCAATATCATGGAGGAACAGATCATAAAATTGGTTAACAAGGCGTGGGACAGGTTCCTCGCAATACCCTCTGAGGAGCGACTGTGTAAGTCCCGTCTCAGCCTCGAGCAGCATGTGGATGTCATGGGGTCTCTGATGCACAACAGTGATCGCGATCGCTGGCATCCCAGGTTCAGGTTGGTCCTTCCACCTTTCCTTCTGTCCCACAGACAAACCAAGGTTCCATCTCCAGGCAAAACCACCCTCTCAACCACAGTCACGGCCGCTCTCAACGCTCGCTATGCAGCGGTACAGCCCACCGCCTCTCCCATCGCGGCTTTCGTACCCATGGACGGCTACCACCTCACGCGTGCGCAGCTTGACGCCATGTCCGACCCCGCGACAGCACACGCCCGACGTGGCGCCGAGTTCACCTTTGACGGAGCCGGGTTCCTACGCCTGGTGCAGGCTCTTCGCGCACCGGTAACGGGGGAAAGCCCAATCGTGTATGCGCCGTCGTTTGATCACGCCGTCAAGGATCCCAAGGAGAATGACATTGCCGTGACACCGACGCAGAGAATCGTGGTTTTTGAGGGGAACTGTGAGTGCACTCTGCCTCCCGGCTCACCGCCGTCTGGAACATAATTCAGTGATTAGGTAGCTGACAATGCGAGTTCCTGGCTAGATGTCTTGCTGGATAAAATTCCCTGGTCGATTGCTGCTTCCTTGATGGATCTCCGTTGGTTTGTATTGGTTGAAAGTGAGGTTGCTCGGGTCCGGTTGGCGCGTCGTCATGTTGCCGCGGGTATTGTGAACAATCCGGAGGAGGGCGACAGGAGAGCAGTCGAGAATGATCTTCCAAATGGTGATGAGGTTATCCGCCTGTTAGTCCCCTGTGTCGACGAGTTTGTGACGAGCCGGGAAGATGAAGGTTGGGTGCATGTCTGAGGATTATTATTTGATGTAAATACCTTCAATATTTCTTCGCATCGCGACCCGTAGCTCTCAGGTGCTGGGTCGGCTTGCCGGGACTTAAGGCGCGGGCTTGACAGCAGCTCAAACTCCATAATTTCTATTACCGCACTTTCTGTCACAGTGAAATCAGATCAGAGAATATGATTTCCTTACTTCCCTCGTGGCGCAATTGGCTAGCGCGTCAGACTGTTAATCTGGAGGCTGTAAGTTCGATCCTTACCGAGGGAGAATGATTATTTTTTTAAACTTTTTTTTGGCATGATTTTACCTCTTCTTTTATGAGCGGATGTCGGTGTGTGTCTGGGACTGATGGAGACGGTGTGGGTAATTCCTGGGCACCCTTTTTGTAGATCCAGGGTTATCACGGTCTAACCCTGGATTTAGCCAAGCCCTCGATCCCAGATCCCAGCCCGGTCGCCCAGCCCGCTGGCGTTCTGGGCCAGCCAATTGGCCAACGGTGCCTGGGCAAGGTTGCTAGTTAGCAGGGCAAGTGGCTGCAGCGCAGCCCACAGTTCTGGTCAAGTTGTCCTCAATCATTCCAACATGCGGTTTCGCGATTTGCCCTGGACATCTGCACGCTCGCAAAGCCGATGCCATTTCTTGTTTGCTGGCTTCCGTTCTTCGTCCCCATTCTAATCAAACATATTTTTCTCCTCGTTCCCTGTCTTACCGTTGACAACGTTCATCGCCAAAGAAGGTATCCCTCGACCACAGGGACCATTCCCCAGATACGTCTATGCAATCTTGAAGCACCCGGTCCGCGTATTCCGCCGAGAAGCAACCATTTCGCAGCTGCAAAAAGGCTCAATTGCGAAAAAGCCCAACTGTGCACCGTATTGAGCGGGGGAGAGATTGGGGGATTGGTGTTCGCGTAGAGCTATCCAGACCAGGGGTTCTCACAGCTGTGAGGACGCCCATACACTGTGGCGGTCATGATGAACGGTTATGAGAAGCACGACGTGGATGAGGATGCTTTTGGGGCAAAGGGCAATATCGTCAGCGCATTCGATGCATTTCGTATGTCATATTCTTATGATTCTCTACCTCTAGTCTGTGTACTAACATTAGTACCTCTACCCTTCCAGCTAAATCCAAGCCACAATATGTAGAACGAACAGCCGGCGGTGGCAAGTGGACAGTCGCCATGATAATAATCTCAGCTATCCTGTCATGGTCTGAACTTGCGCGGTGGTGGCGCGGAACCGAGCAGCATACTTTCGCTGTCGAGAAGGGTGTGTCGCACATCCTCGATATCAACCTGGACATGGTGGTGCGCATGCATTGCGCAGACCTACATGTCAACGTCCAAGACGCTGCCGGTGACCGCATCCTCGCTGCGTCGAAGCTAAAGCGAGACCCTACCAACTGGGCGCAGTGGGCTGATGTCCGGGGCGTACACAGGCTAGGAAGGGATGAAAACGGGAGGCGCATCACAGGCGAGGGGTGGCTCACAGAGCATGACGAGGGATTCGGCGAGGAGCATGTTCACGACATTGTTGCGCTCGGACGTAAGAGGGCGCGCTGGGGGAAGACCCCACGGCTATGGGGTGCTGAGGGCGACAGCTGTCGCATCTACGGCAGTCTGGAGCTCAACAAGGTGCAGGGCGACTTCCATATCACGGCTAGAGGCCACGGATACATGGAATCTGGTGAACATTTGGACCACAATGGTGAATTTCTTTCCCTACCTCTAACTCCCCATAGCATACTAACACAACACAGCCTTCAACTTCTCCCACGTCATCTCAGAGCTCTCTTTCGGCCCTTATCTCCCCTCCCTCGTTAACCCGCTTGACGATACAGTTGATACAACTGATGCCCGTTTCCACAAGTTCCAATACTTCATGTCCGTCGTTCCCACTACCTACAGTGTTGGGCACCCAGGCGCCAGTGGCTCCCGCTCCATCACTACCAACCAGTACGCCGTGACGCAGCAGAGCCGCGAGATCAACGAGCAGACCATCCCAGGCATCTTCTTCAAGTACGACATCGAGCCCATCCTGCTCAACATTGTCGAGACACGGGACAGCTTCTTCGTATTCCTCATCAAGCTTGTCAACATCCTAAGTGGCACCCTTGTTGCTGGCCATTGGGGGTTCAGGCTGTCTGACTGGTTCACCGAGGTCATGGGCAAGCGGAGGCGCAGCGGTGTCAGCCAGGGTATGTTGGGAAACAAGGGAGTGTACCACAATGATTGAAAGCAGGGACACTTTGCGTGAGGCAAGAAAAAGTTCATGTGTAAGGAAGTGATTTCACTTGGTTGTCGCCTTTGGGAAAACATGGGGCAATAGGGGGTAGGAGTATTATATAGGTACTAGGCATTTTTTAAATCATTACTGTACTTTTGGGGGTGGAATTACCTTTTTTTCCTATTCCCTTGCGATATGCCATCGGATGCAGAGTTGGCAAATAGAATATCTTCGAGGTTGGGATAGAAGTTGAGTACAGCACGAGAATCTCGGCTGATCTGGTTTTCTTGGTCTCCCCATGGTGTAAACCCGTCAATTAGTACCAAGGACATCGAACTAGTGAGAGCACACAACTAAGGAAAAGGATCTACGGTGCAACACCAGCATCTCGCCTCGTAACTCTAGTACCGCTCCATGATCCACTGGCGCCTCTCCTCGCCCTCCATCTTCGCCAAGAAGTCCAGCTCAAACTCCTTAACTGCCACATAGCGCTCCACGAGCTCTTCCCCCATGAACCCCACTAGTTCCTCGTCATCACGAAGGGCTTTGAGTGCCTCTTCAACGCTCGCCGGCAACATCTCAGTAACACCCATTTCCTTGCGGTCATTCTCTGTCAATTTCGCTGGGTCAATCTCGCAATCACCCCAAACCATCTTCTCTTTCGAGAGAATGCCCTGGATACCCGAGAACAGTACCGCCGCCATCGCGAAATAGGGGTTCGCCAGGCCATCCATACACTTTATCTCCCAGTGGCTTCCCTCGATCTTCCGCAACGCTGTTTCACGGTTCTGCGTGCCCCAAGTCACCCATCTACCACCGGCCCAAACACCATCGCCCAAACGCTCGAAGCTCGCCGGATTCGAATACGTGAAAGCCGTAATGGCTCGCAGATGTTTGAGAATGCCAGCATAGAACGGTTCATACGTTTCGGGGCGATCGCCCTCGGGTGTTGTAATCGACATGTGCGTGTGGGCAGCCGTTCCAGATGCATAAGTGAAAGGCTTTGGGTGTAAAGTGATCTTGAAGCCAGCAGCGGTGGCGAGCGCGCTGATGACATCACGAGTATGAAGAAGAGTGTCAACCGCCTCTACTGGAGGATACGGAGGCAGAATGAGCTCAAACTGACCATTGGCGCTCTCGGCATGAAGTTGCTCGACAAAGATCCCCATATCCTCTAGCGTTGATACTATCTCACGCAAGAGCTTGTTGATTCGAGGGTCTGCGAAGTAGCGCGAGACAGACCAGGCATGGCCATCCGTGACGAGTGTCCCATACCGAAGGCTCTTGCCGTTGTCGAGACGCTCCACCAAAAGAAACTCAATTTCAAAACCGAGAAGAAATGAGAGGCTGCTTTCGGCGCCGAACTCGACTGCGCGCTGTAGGAGCGAACGTGGGCAGAGCGAAACTCTCGCACCAGACTTCTCACGGAATTCAGCATACATACTGACATGGCCCTCAACTGGGCCCTTCTTCAAGGACGCAAAATCGGGGTGAAGACGATACTCTCCAGTCGCTGTTTGACACGGAATGAGCCAGTCGTTCTGAATCATACCGAACACGGCCTTCGTAATGCCGATGTCTGTTGATTTGCCGTTGCTCAAAAGGGACATAAATTTCCGGAAAGGCACCATGCGCATTCTTGTCTGGGCAGTGAAGTCATTCCAGCAGATTCGAATAAAGTCTGGTTCCTCCTGGTTCTTGAGGAAATTCTGGAACAGCTCAAAGTCTGTGAGGTATGGGCCAAGTTCAAGATCGGAGTTTTCCTCGAGCTCGGAGAACTGGAGGCCGAGGCGGTAAAGCTTGTTAGAGTTTCTGAAAAGTATGTCCCTGGCGAGCTCAACGGCGGCCTTCCAGCCGATATGCCCCTTACGCACATATTCACACAAGACCTATGGCGAAGTCAGTTCTGCAAACCTTCGGGATAGGCAATACGCTTACCGTCTCGAACACCTCACGCATCTGCAGATTCGCTAGGAGATAGGTTTCAGGGAACCAATGACCATCGGTACTCCACAGGATCTTGGACCACGGACAGAGTTCCAGAGCTTGGCGCAAAACACGCTCCTGGCCGTCCTGACTAACAGCCGGAAACACTTCACCGAGATCGAGGTAAACGTTTTCATAAACCGATGCAAGGTACCCAGCTTCGCGAGTAAAGGGGTAACTGGCATGGAGGAGAACGACAGGGACTGTTGGGTAGGCACGGACGAAGTCCTGCAGGTGAGACGGCGATGATTTGGACAGTGTGATGTCTTTGTCTCCCAGCCCTGTGTGGAATTGGATGGGCTTCTTGTGTCGCGCATTGCTGTCGCGAATCAGGGTTGCGGTGCGGTGAACCACCAAGTCATTTAAGCTAACCTCCTGTAGGCGCTCGAAGTCAAGAAGAGCAAAATTGGCGATAATCTCGCTGAACGCCTTGCGCGCCGCCTCCTCATCCGGCACTGTGAGGATATCAAGGCCGGTGCGATAGCAGATGACGGACTTGAAACCGACGACTTCGGGATCCTCGATGGCAACTCGAATGTAGTCGTCAAACTCTTGGATCCAATCGTCAAAGGCCTCCTCGAAAACGTCATTGCCGGTTTGGGACGAGGCGTCATAGGTCTTACCCAGACGGCTGATGATATCGGCGGCAATTTTCTCGATGCGGACAATGCGCTTGGACTTGCTGCGCGTGTAATCGTCGAACCAGGAATAGTGCTCGGCGTCGTCTCCGTCGAGGCCGTCGTCGACCAAAACAGCTTCAGTGCCTGAAAGACACTGGGCCGCCCAGTCCTCAAACGAATCAATTCGCCTCTGTTCGATAGCGGCAACAACCGACTCCCAAGTGAAGCCGCACTTGAGGGTCGTGGCCAGCTGACGGACAGCACGGAGATGCGGCAGCGACGTAGTTGCAGCGTGAATGGCATCTCCGGAGGCCTCGGTAGTGATAGAGAGGAGAGGGTGCTTGCCTAAGGCTTCAAACTTCAGCAGTGGGTGGGCGTGGTTGTCGATGACTGGAGTTCTCCGTACGGCTCTGGCGACAGCGTCCACCTGTGAAGGTGTCGCTGTCGAGCGGATGCCAACCCATGAAGTCATTGCGAACCCCGCACCCGTTTGTGCTGATGGACGTTCGCTGCAGAAACAGTTGGGTTTGAGGTGCACTCTCAGCCTGCCCAAGGGGGGGTTGCAGTGGTCTACAGTTCAAGGTTTGGTGTGATGGCGGCATTGCGCAACCGGGCGACAAGAATCGGATCGATCATATCATCGTAAGGTATCCGTGGAAAGCACTGCCAATGTCTCACCATGAGCACGCGGGGCGCGCTTACCCGAATACCTCATACCCTCGAACCCTTGCATCTCGGATTTTTGACTCTCTTGCCCCGTACCACTCAAGCCACTTCAGCTCAGAGAATTGACATGCATGCCCCAATCATTTCATTTGGCAGTTTTCCTTCGCTTCTTACGTTGACACATTGTGCGTTGATGTTGGTCCCGGATCAACCAGTGACATCCATGCTCTTGTGCACGGAGTGTCCACAGCGGGGAGTGGGGACCAAGGCCGAAGCTACACTATGCCGAAGCTATCCAGCTCGCCGATCACCATCAACCGGCCCGGTCCGACTCCGAGGCCAAGCATCCCCACTAATTAGTTATGTGGAATGCCTGGCGTTTTATGGAAAATCAATTATCTACCTACGTATTGACCAAAAACCGAGACGGGGTATCTCAAGGTCGCTGCACTGACAACACGCTGGGGAAGACGAGATGACTGGTAAAACTTTGATTCAAAGGATGATGTGCCGCAGGGTGTGCCAGCGTCCTAGTTAATATGAGGTTCCGTATCATCGTCTATTACAGCACTGTCATTTGCTGGTGGCAGATTTACACTCCCTGCTCGGAGCAGCAGGGCTCATTAGCTGGCGCACGAAACCTGCAAAGTCAATGGACCACTTACTCTTCTCTCGCGTTTGAAACAACAGATTGACGGATCCCAGCTTCCAGCCAACCACAAAACTCGTGTACCTTCCTGCTTTTTGGCTTGGCAAGACTGCCAAGCGATCTGGGCTGGTGAATGGCGTTCTGCAGGGGTAGGATCGCTGGGTCTCACACAAGCTTTTGGCGCCCAGCAAAGCCAAGTTCAGGTCGATTCAGGACAGGGCTGCGCTCCAACGACGTAATCGCCGCCCCACCCGTATTTTGATCTCAGTGCAGATTTGTCCGCAAACAGTGTTTCCATCTCACACGTGACGTCTGAAGAAATACCTAAGATGACTTCCAGTCCGGGGATGGCTGAGCTGGACCGCCAATTGTGCACCCGAGCGGACAAGTGGCTACACGTGGATGATGGAGGGTCATTTGGAGCAACATGCACCCGTCCACCAGAACACGAGCTGGACTTGTGATGCCCCTGTTGCAGATAGCCGTTGACCCGACTCCCCCCGCGACGCGTTAACTGCAGCTGCCCATCGCAACGTACCTGGGCTTCCGCGTTCCACAACTTCCAAAAACCTGCCAAATTTACCCCCACCCCCGGCCTCTCCGGCAACACTACGGGTCTGCACGCCCTGGCCCTCCCCCTCCATTACGCAGTATCGTTCTTCTTTCCCTGTTCCAGTTATTCTCCAGGACCATCACCTGAATCCATTCCTCTTTTCCCGGTACCAGAACAGGACAAAGCGTTCTTCTTCCTCCGGCGCTCATGAGCGCAACGTAGCTCCTGTTTTTCTTTTCTTACGAGGAGCGTTCTTTTCCCTTCTTCCATTCGTTTCCGGCCATTCAGTCAGTCACTCGCCTGAACATGATTTCGTCAACATCACGGCTCATGGCGGCCATCCTAATTGGAGCGGCCGGCGTCCAAGCTGCTTACAGCATCGCAACACCAGGTGCGTCACTACAGATGCTCTCGCGCTAGAGATACTTACCAGTCATTTCGCGCGATAGCCGACATCAGAGCGACGTCAAGGCAGATCGCGTGGGACCTCATGCAATACTACAAAGGAAACCGGACAGGACAGACGCCAGGCATCCTACCCGGGCCTCCTCCAGCAGGTGATTACTACTGGTGGGAGGCAGGCGCAATGTGGGGGGCGTTGATCGACTACTGGAAACTGACGGGCGACCCAAGTTATAACGATGTTATCACACAGGCCATGCTCTGGCAGGTCGGACCTGGGAGGGACTATATGCCGCCAAATGTGACAGCTTCCCTAGGGAATGACGACCAGGGCTTCTGGGGTATGTCAGCCATGACAGCTGCTGAAAATGGGTTCCCCGATCCTCCGGACGACGAACCGCAATGGCTGGCGCTCGCACAGGCAGTTTTCCACACCCAGGCCAACCCAGATCGCCACGACACGACATGCAATGGCGGACTACGGTGGCAGATTCCTTTGTCCAACAACGGATACAACTATAAGAACAGTAAGGTCATCCCGATAAGCACTGGGAATAGTCTAACCAGGATTGTAGGTATTGCCAACGGGTGTTTCTTCAACTTGGGCGCGAGACTGGCCCGCTACACCGAGAACCAGACTTATGCCGACTGGGCTGAGAAGACATGGGACTGGGTTTCCGGTGTTGGTTTTATGGATAAGGACTACAACATCTACGATGGGGGCCACGTGGAGCATAACTGCACCGACATCAACAGGGCCCAGTTCTCTTACAATAGTGCCGTCTACCTTCTCGGTGCTGCCCATATGTACAATTACGTACGTTGCGCGCTGATGGACTCGCGATGCTTGCTAACAGCTGGTCAGACAAACGGCGACGAAAAGTGGAAAGTCCGCACGCAAGGGCTAGTTGATGCCACGATCAGGATATTCTTCCCAGAGAACATTGCTTATGAGATTGCGTGTGAGGAGCACATGTCGTGCACCACGGACATGCTGAGTTTCAAGGGCTACGTCCACCGTTGGATGGCTATTACGACACAAGTTGCCCCATTCACAGCACCCAAGATCCTTCCGGTTCTCAAAGCGTCGGCTCAGGCGGCTATTCTTACCTGCACCGGGGAAGCGAGTGGTCGGGCGTGTGGATTCAGATGGAACACGAAGGCGTACGACGGAAGCCACGGCGCCGGACAACAGATGAATGTTCTTGGCGCTGTCTCATCACTGCTGATTGAACAGGCGAGGGTCCCTCTTACCAACAGTACTGGTGGCACGAGCAAGGGTGACCCAAATGCGGGTAGTCAGTCAGATACATTTATGGGTAAGTTGATCCCACCAACCACAGCCGATAAGGCGGGCGCTGGTATTATCACGGTGATCATTCTCGGCGCGGCAGTTGGCACTTTTGGGTGGATGAGCACGGGTGTATGAGGGTGTTGTCGGTGGTGGTTGTATATGTATTCGGTGTTGGCATTGGCGGCGTGGAAGGAACTTTATTCTAACTTGCTGTGTATCTGCAACCTGTGGGCCGTTATTTTCTTTTCGGTTCTGGTAACCGCTTTGCTGGAGGTGTGGCGTTCAGAGAAGCTGGAGGATACCTAGGTAGTTTTGGGAGAGGGAGGCGAAGGCAGGTCGTTTGGCGTTGGACTTGTCTCTTTGTCGCTTCTCTGGCTAGTGGTTCATTAAAGCATAGGCGAGATGTCTTTTCTTTAATCGTCCCTTCCTCCTTCATCATCATGGGCTACAGTGCCTGAATATCAAGTTCACTGTCAGCCTGTGCCACAAGGCTACTTTCGACGTATCCAATCGACGCATGTCAGCAACGGAGGTGAATCCCTGACGGCGCCAAGGCTCAGCGGATGCAAGCCATCGAGTGGATAACGAGCAGTGTGAAACTATAAGAGTGTGGTTGAGTACGGATATAAGGGGCATATCAAAGAATTATTTGGCAGGCTTCGTAAGATCACTGCAATTTTGGCTCCGGTCTCGGAGGGGCTGAGATGTAACACGAGTGTCGCAAAATCAGTAAAGACTGAATGTCTTTAAGGTAAAGTGCAATTTTGAAGGCTCAGGTCGGTGACAGGTCTCGGGTGAAGTCCGTATATCAGTCCCATTCCAGCAGCAGGCACCAATGACCTCTAGTCTCAAGTGATGAATTTTCCTCAGCGAGGATCTTGTAGTCAACAGGGAAAGCACACAGCTTGTTCGTGTTCTTCTTGCGTTTGATCTTGATCGAATACAATCAATCCAACCAACCCCTGAAAGATTGTTAACATGAGATTTGGCGGGTATTTAGCAGGGGTTTGTGACAACGTTGGAAAGCTAGGAGGTTGTTTTCGAGGGCTTGATCCGAAATATTTCTTTTGAAAAACTAAAGACCTTGAACTTTCTTGATAACGCCTCAAGTTTTCTCAGGAACACCTCAAACAATCTCTCCGGGGCTGGATTACACACTACCTCGAGCGGGTCCCCGAAGCTGCAGACGGATACAGCCAAGCCGCTAGGCCATGCAATAATATACAGGGGCAGTCTGTGGTGTGGTCAAGACTGTTTTTTGTTCAGGACCTAGGGGAGAATGGTTGCGGAAGGTGCTGGAAAGTTGCTTCAGCGTTCTCAACGACCTTTCAGCGCGTTGCTCAGTGAGGAAACACAGCCCTCGGGTCCCGGCAGCGGTGTGATGTAAATTAGTGAGTTCCTTAGCATCCAAGCCCCTGTAACTAACCGAGATCCCAAGTCTTGGCTGAGACGAGCATCATCTTCACCTCCCCCACCCTCTCACTCTCTCACTCTTTCAAACTCACATGTTTTCGGTCATAAATCTCACGCACCTCAATCAAAGTCCGTTCCCGACTAGAAAATGACACTCCCCGATCTAACCAACATAACCTTCTTCCCCTCCTTCTCCACCTGCCCCTCTACCCTTGACCCCGAAGCTGCCCTCCCCACTTCAGACTGGTTCCTCCTCGCCGAAGTCAAAGACGACATGACCATCACCAAACCCACCCTCGTCCTCTCCGACCGAGATGGCGCACCTTTCGCCCTCGTCTTTGACGGGTTCGAGCGCGATGATCTGAATTTCAAGGCCATGGGGTTGAGGAAAGGGCACACGGCTGTGGTGAGGCGGGCGCGACGGACGCCGCCGAAGGAGGAGGGGAAGCGTGGGTTTGTGAGTGTGGGGAAGGCGGGTGTTGGGTCGGTCCGGGGGATGCCGGGGCCGTTGGAGCATGTGCTTGTTGCGGCGGAGAGGCTGTGGGGTGCAGAGGCGGAGAATGGCACCGGGGCTGGTGGCGGAAGTGGTGGAAAGCGGAAGTGTGAGACGTGTGGAAGTGGGAAGGGGCAGTTGATGCGGTGCACAGGGTGTGGTGGGGTGCAGTATTGCAGCAAGGTGAGTAGGTTCAATCTTATGCGCAAACGGGAGACACATGTTGGCTAGTTGCTGACGGCCGTATGCTGTAGGAATGTCAAGTCAACGGATGGACAGATGGTGGTCACAAGAGAGAGTGCAAAATCATGAAATCACTGCAAAGAGCCTTTGTCTAGCACATCAGGTCCGCTGGCTCAATGGCAGAGCGTCTGACTACGAATCAGGAGGTTCCAGGTTCGACCCCTGGGTGGATCGATTCCTTTCTCTTTTTTTCCTACCCTCCTCCTCAATGAGGAAAGTGACACTTTTACGCCCCAGACTGCAAGTCTCTGCTGCTACCACTTTCTTTTTGGCCTGTCGTATCCCAAATCAAGACTTGTTCGTCTCGGCAGCCTTGCCCACCTTGACATCGTCTTCTGGTTTGACCATCTCAAACATCATATCTGTTCGCATCGTATACTTCACACCCGCCGTGACATCATCTCCCGAATGCAAAAGTCCCCTCTGCTGAAAAATGAGTACCCGGCCAGCCTTGGGGTGGACATCGACCCGCCGCTTCTGATCTCCCGAGAGGAATGGCGTAGCCCCGCCAACAAGCTCGGCACCCTCAACTTCAGCCTTGGAGTCGTTCAGATACAAATGCAGCGTGAACAAGGACTCTTGGTATTTCCCGTTGACTTCTTCACCATACGACGCATCCCGATGTGCTGTTGTGAAACCATCAGTGTCTGCTATCAATAACTTCCTCATGGAAGGGATTCTTACGCCTGAAGAACTCGCCCCCAGAGTACTTGAGAAAGCGCATCCGTTGATTCAGTTTCACAAAGCGGAACCATGCACCCCGAACCACTGGCCGCTCGTACTTACCCTCACCGACAATCATCGGCTCATCTACCCGCCCCATGCGCTCCGCCAGCCCGGGCACATGGAGACAGCGCTTCCACAACCGGTCGACAATCTCTTGGTTATCCCAGATGAGACGATCGCCATTGCGATACCCTGGAGAGTGCACTTCGTAACCGACGGCTACGTTGACCATGGCCCGCCGCCAGGGCGAACCGCCGTCGCCGCGCGACGCCTCACCGACGCTTGACTGAGCGAGATCGAGCAGTGTCGCGCATTCCGATGGCGAAAGCACATTATCAAGAACGAGGGCGTAGTGCCCGTTGTATTCCGGGATGGGGCTGTTCTCCCACTGTGTGATTCGTCGTTAGTATTGCCAGGCACCGTGCCCGAAGCCCCCAGCCAAGGGACGGAAGTTGGAAGAACACACATCAACGGGCTCAACCTCAATCGGCTGCGCATCTGCCGGATCGGCAATGAGAAAGTCATCCGGGATGGAAATGTCGTTGGACTCGTACGTTGTCTTGATCCAGCCCGGCGGGTGAGCGCCGCCCATCACTTTGTCAGGTTGCTGTTGTAGCTTGCCGGATTTGCCAAGCGAGACGGCGGTGCTGATGGTGTCGTAAACCCGCTTGAGCATGGCGTAGATACCTGGCAATGGATGACTTTTCAGTTTGGGACAGTAATACCTAGTCGGTAGATGCAATGCTAGTTGACAGAAGTCCTTTCAATTGAATTCGCGAGATATTGTTTGTTTACTGTATAACTGGCAGCCGACATCTCTCTTTATATACGAGTTACGATGGTTGTTGACGTGTGTCTAGGGATGCCGCCTGGCGGCTGGAGCTGAGCCTGGCTGCTCCGCCTCCCCCGACCATGAGGTATGATGGGTCCTGAACAGGCTGCTAGTGCGAGGCGATGAACATGGCTGTTTCTGGCCCTTGAAACTGTCCAATAGCAGTGATTCGCGAATGTTTCCTTGCTGAATTTGTGGTATACTAGAGTAATTGAAAGGCCAGGTTTTCACTCCGTCGTGAGTCAAACTGAACATCATCTAGGCGGAATTGGGCGGGTGTCACCACCACACGTGACTGGATCGGAAACAACAGCTTTCACCTATGTGTCCAACTTCTAGCAAGGTATCAAGTCTAATTATATTCTAACTATATTCTATACTGCCGCAACACCTCCTAGTTCCAGGGTATTCTTGTGCCCCAGCATGCGTTTGATGCTTAACCAGAGTTCAAACGCCTCCAACTTTACCTCAACCCTGATGAAACCCAGCCATGCCGTCAGTAACCGTATGGCGTTTAGAGGCCAAAACAACGATCCCGCCTTTCCAATCTCCTCAAGCTGCTCGTGGAATACCGTTCGCATGCAGTATCTCGCAAGGATAAGGAATTGCCGTGCGGGGCCCTGCCTCGTCTGGAGGTTCTCGTCCAGACTTCGTGTCAGGTCGTTGGTCTTGAGAATGAGCAGAATGATGCGCGGAACCTGGCCCAACATTTGAACTAGATCCACAATAAGTCCCTCCTGAAGTGCCGTGCTCATCGTCTTTTGCTCGCTTTCTTCCCTGGGCTTCGTGATTGATGAGCTCACTACGCTGAAGTCTCGTCCTGTGATGGCCGAGGCAAACAGGGGGAACTTGTCTTCACTGATACCCGACACCTCACAGACATATTTCTTTGTGCGCTCCATGTCCCCGTCAATAATTGCAAGCCACATCTTGGCATAGGAGCGGCGCAGGTCTAAAGGAATATCCCGATAGAGTCCGTGATCGTAGAGAATAATGTCAAAATTGGCATCGCGACGTCCAGACCGCCGCCTCCCCTCGTTCCTTCGTATCGCAATGTTACCGCCGTGGGGGTCGCAGTGTAGGGGTGCATCATCACCGAAAATCATCTCGTTGAAGATCCTCGCGAGCGTAGCTGATACCTCATCACGGTCAATGCCGTTTGAGTCTAGATATTCAAGGTCGTCGAGACGGTGGCCTGTCTCGCAGGCCATGACTAGAAGACGCTTCTTGGCCCAGATAACCTCGGGGATTACCAATGGTAGCTCCTGAATATGAGCAAAGTGCGCCTTTGTCCGCAAGGCATTCTGGGCCTCGCACTCAAAGTTGAGCTCCAGGGGTAGGGATGACTCAATTTCTGAGGACAGCCACTCGAGATCGTACTCGGGGAAGTACCGTTTGAGCGTAGAGAAGGTAAACTTGGTGAGAGACAGATCCAGTGGCGCCCATTGCTGCAGGCCGGGGTGCTGAACCTTAACCGCCACCTTTTGTCCAGTCTCCTTGATCGTGGCTAAATGGACCTGGGCGAGGGAGGCGGCGCCGATCGGCTGGTCAGAAAACTCTGAGAAATAGTCCCACAGATCCTCGCCAGTGTCTGCCCTAAACATTTGCTCGATCGACTCGAAAGACGAGACTGGGCACTTGTCCTGGAGGGGTATAAAAGTCGTCGTCCATTCGGTGGGGAGAAGGTAGTTCATGGCGCTCTGTGAAAGCCGTCAGTAGTTTGTCCACAATTCTTCCATGTATCCCTTACAAGATGCTGCCCGAGCTTGATAAAAATCCCCCCATTCCTCTCGAGCACCCGAAGCGTCCGGGCTGCGCATCGCTGGTGACAAGCCTTGAGCATGCGCTCACTTTCCTCGGGGTCCTTGACATTTTCTCGCTTGCTGAGAGTCGTGCGGTAGCTAATTTGGTCAGGACATATCCAATTAACAATCGACCGAAAGGATACCCAGCTTACTCGTTTATACAGACGAGGAGCGCATAGGCTACTCTGCTCGACCGCTCAGCCGCCTCGTATGTGATCTTCAGATCATCGCTCACGGCAAGCAAGCCAGCCGCTGCACCTCCTCCAGTAGTCGCAAGTATCACCAGCCGCCGTCGGGAGCGGGGCTTGGGGTTCGTAAAGGGCTTCGATGTAGCATACTGTCTTGAGAGGGGGGTTCGAGAGACGGGGACCATAGGGGGGCGACCGCGACATCGAGCACAGGTCCAAGGAAGGTTCTGACCGAAGCGCCGCGCCGCAAGGGCGGGAAGCGCGGAACCTATCATGATTCGACCGAACTCATGGGGGAAGTATCAAAGCTGAGACGACGGTTCGCGACATTTCGCAATGGGTTCGTCAGTGTGCAGCAAAGGGGGCGACAAGCGAGGCAAGTTTCTTGCTAAGGTGGGGATGATGGGGCGCTGGAAATGACATCCTTGAAAACCGATGCGATTTTTTCCTGGCTGACCTCGGGCCAAGATCGGCCCACTCTATAGTCCGACCCCTGAAAGATTGTTCGCGCGGTATTTCACGGCTTGGCTATAGCTTGTGGACTAAAATTGCTCCAGCATTCTTTTGTTTATTTTTGAGGAGTCAATGATACACTTAGGGCCTAAATGAAAAGGTTCAAGACCTTAGCAAGTAAGTTTTAGGGCCTTGAGTATTGGAATTAAGGCTTGAATATTCTACCTTAACCTCCTGCAGAACAGCTTCCCAGCTATTTATATATTGCACAAACCCTTACTTGATACTCACCAAGTTGCACGCTAATAATCTTTTAGGTATATGTAATGTGACCGGCGAAACCCCGCCGCAGCGTCTGCGCAGCGCCGGGGGCAGCAGTGACGCAATAGGTCAGCACACGCATAAAAGCCGCTGTAGGTAGTTGGCGCTCG